>ERZ887851.2901-NODE-2901-length-12961-cov-5.563691_pt1 | contig 12961 bp, 10 predicted proteins | sample MGYA00521100_ERZ887851 | MGnify/ENA primary metagenome ERZ887851 (study PRJEB32303, sample SAMEA104408602) | aquatic metagenome | biome: Brackish water; feature: Pelagic; material: water | place: Baltic Sea | collected 2014-06-06T16:11:00 | depth 11,444 m ...
TGGGAGCGGCGGGTGATCCACGAGTGCGAGCCCAACTTCCGCTCGTGCATTTCCCTGACGATGCAGCACCCGACCCCAATAGACCCGAACGGCCACCCCCTGCGGGTGGGCCACCAACCTCAGAAATCCCTGCGGTGCGGGCAGATATCCCGTTATCAGCAGGCGCCACCGGTCTTTCACCGCGATCCCGCCGCATTGTGCGCTGGGCGCTGGCAAGCGCGATTGGTCTTGTCCTGCTCCTCGCCTCCATTGCTGGTCTGGGCGCCTGGTGGTGGTCCAACCAGTGGTACGTCGGTGTCCAAGATGGCCGCGTGGCTGTGTTCCAGGGGGTCTCCGGCACCATTGCCGGTATTCCAATGCAGTCCTTGGAGCAGGAAACAGACACGATGGTGGCATCGCTGCCCACCTTTGATGTTGAGCTAGTCACCCGAGGCATTGTTGCCGCCGACGAAGCCGACGCACAACGCATTGCCGGTGAACTCAGCGCACGCGCTTTAGAATGTGAACAGCCACGACCACCTGCGGGCTGCCCCGCACCTTCGGTGAACCCATGACGTCCACCAACGTGCCGGCAACTGACACGGTGACCCGTCCGGCCACCCGACGCAACCGTGAACTCTTTCTTCTCGTTGTTGCTTGGGGCCTGGGCGTTTTGGGCACCTTGCAGGTGGGCTGGGCAACCGGCGAAGGAACCCCACAACGGTTCTGGGTAACCGTGGCCGTCGTAGGTGCTTTGGCATTGGCTGCGCATGTCATCGTGCGCTGGCGAGTGCCCTACGCCGATCCGCTGCTGTTGCCGTTGGCCACGCTACTCACCGTTTTGGGCATGACGATGATCTATCGACTCGATGTGGCCGCAGCCCAGCGAGCCATTCGAAATAACTCACCCGTTCCATCCCCCGATGTATATAGCCAGTTGATCTGGTTCGCGGTGGGCATCACCCTGTTCACCCTGGTGCTGCTCATCTTGCGCGATCACCGCGTGCTGCAGCGATACACCTACACAGCGGGGCTCATCGGTATCGTGCTACTGCTGTTACCGCTCGTGCCCGGCATCGGCGCCACCATTAACGGTGCGACACTATGGGTTCGGTTGGGGGGCCTATCTTTCCAGCCAGCCGAACTCGCCAAAATTGCACTCACCATATTCTTCGCCGGTTATCTGGTAGTTAAACGAGACGCACTAGCTCTGGTACGCGTGCGCTTCTTAGGAATAGGGCTACCTCGGCCCCGTGACCTCGGACCCATCATTGTGGCGTGGGCTCTGTCACTGGGCATTTTGATTTTCGAGCGCGACCTTGGCACCTCGCTGCTCTTCTTCGGTCTATTCGTGGCGATGCTCTACATTTCCACCCAGCGACGCTCGTGGATCATATTGGGAGCCGGGCTTTTTGCGATCGGTTCAGTGTTTTCCTATTTGGCGTTCAACCACGTGCGCGTGCGGGTGCAGGTGTGGATTGATCCCTTTGCTTTTGCCGACACCGGCGGATACCAGATTGTTCAATCCCTCTACGGTTTCGCCAACGGTGGGCTGCTCGGCACCGGGTTGGGCAACGGTTACCCCCAACTTGTTCCTTTCGCCAATACTGATTTTGTGCTCGCCTCACTCGGTGAAGAACTCGGGTTGGCCGGCTTCATCGCCATCATCTTGCTGTACGCGATCATGGTGCAACGCGGCCTGCGCATCTCCGTAGCGGTCCGCGATCCTTTCGGTCAACTTCTTGCAGCGGGACTGTCCATTACCCTTGCGCTGCAAGTTTTTGTGATTGTGGGTGGAGTTACCCGTCTCATCCCACTCACCGGACTCACCACACCATTTTTATCCTATGGTGGCTCGTCACTCATCGCGAACTGGATTCTTATCGCGTTGCTCCTGGTGATCTCCCACCGAGCACGCCAGCCACTGCCCGAGGTTGAGCCGATACCCGATAACGCCACCCAGGTGGTATCACGATGACCAAACCCATCAGACGAATCGCGGTGGTGCTGTCAGTCTTGCTGATCGCGGTGCTGGCCAACGTCACGTTCATTCAAGTCTTTAGTGCCGATGACCTGAGAGCTCGATCAGACAACCAGCGGGTACTCCTGCAGGAATATGGCCGCGAGCGCGGGCCAATTTTGGTCGGTGTCGACCCGGTAGCACGTTCGAAAGAAACTGATGGTGCGCTGCGGTATTTGCGGGTGTATGCCGAGGGGGAGGAGTATGCCTCCGTTACCGGTTTCTATTCCCTGGTCTATGGCGCAACAGGCCTTGAGCGCACCGAGAATGATGTCCTCACCGGCTCCTCTGATTTGTTCTTCGTTGATCGCCTACAGCAACTCATCGCCGGTCAGCAGCCACGCGGAGGTGGCGTTACCACCACCATCGACAGCCGCACGCAGGATGCGGCGTGGCGTGGGTTGAGCGGTGCGCGCGGGGCGGTGGTGGCCATCGAGCCGAGCACCGGGCGAATTCTCGCCCAGGTTCAGTCACCCTCATTCGACCCCAACGTTCTCTCCTCCCATGATCCCCAAGCCATTCGCACCTACTACGAGGAATTACTCGCTGACCCTGAACAGCCACTCATCAACCGACCCATCGTGGCGTTGAACCCCCCGGGGTCCACATTCAAACTCGTCACCGCCGCAGCGGCACTGGCGTCTGGCCGGTTCACGCCGGAGTCGGTGCTGCCGGGCCCGGCCGAATATGACCTGCCGCTATCGGATCGCACCCTGCGGAACTGGACCGGTGAACCCTGTGGACCCGGGGGTGAGGTGACATTAATCGAGGCCCTGGCCCAGTCGTGCAACACCGCGTTCGCGTGGTTGGGCAACGAATTGGGGGCCGATGCCCTACGTACCCAGTCCCAGGCATTCGGTTTCGATACTGCGTTCAATATTCCATTGCGGGCCAGTACTTCGCGGTTCCCAGATAACCCGGATGCACCACAAACCGCGATCAGTGCCATTGGCCAGTTCGACGTGCGCGCCACGGCGTTGCAGATGGCCATGGTTGCCGCCGGGATCGGCAATAATGGCATCGTCATGGAGCCCTACCTTGTGCAAGAGCTTCGTGGCCCAGATCTTTCCATTCTGCGCACCACCACCGCCAGTGAATTTGGTGCGGCAATGAGTTCCCAAAATGCCGCGGACCTCATTGAGATGATGGTGGCCGTAGTGGAGCGAGGAACGGCCAGCGTGCTGCGCGGAGTGACCACGGCGGAGGGGCAGTTGGTGCGGGTGGGTGCCAAGACCGGCACCGCGCAAACCTCGGCCGACCGACCCTCGGTGGCGTGGATGGTGGCATTAGCCCCCGCCACGAATCCACAAATTGCGGTGGCCGTCGTTGTGGAAGACGGTGGTCAAAATGAGATCAGCAGCAATGCCATTGCCGGACCCATCGCACGGGCCGTGATCGAGGCGGCTTTGCGATGAGGGGAACGATAAGCCGAGGGAATACGTCAAGTCAGCGGAGGATTCTGTGACCGATACCCAAGACCCTGGCCGCACGCTGGGCGACCGATACGAGCTGATCTCGGTGATCGGTCGTGGTGGCATGGCCGAGGTATGGGAAGGCCGCGATGTGCGCCTAGGGCGCCGGGTGGCCATCAAGGTGCTGCGCGCCGATCTTGCTCGCGACCCATCCTTTCAGGCCCGGTTCAAACGAGAGGGCCAGTCGGCGGCATCGCTGAATCACCCCAACGTGGTTGCGGTGTACGACACCGGTGAGGACGTGCTCGGTGATGGCGCAACCTCCACGATCGTGCCCTACATCGTTATGGAATATGTCGATGGCATGACCCTTCGCCAACTCATCACCAGCGGCCAACACCTGATGCCGGAACGTTCCCTGGAAATCATCTCCGGTGTCCTCGCCGCACTCGATTACGCCCACCGGCACGGCATCGTTCATCGAGATATCAAGCCGGCCAATGTGATGCTCACCCGAACCGGTGATGTGAAGGTCATGGACTTCGGTATCGCTCGCGCGGTCAACGAAGTAGGTCACACCATGACGTCGGCAGCCACCGTGATGGGTACCGCCCAATATCTGTCACCCGAACAGGCCCGCGGTGCGGTCGTTGATGCGCGCAGCGATCTGTATTCCAGCGGTGTACTGCTCTATGAACTGCTCGTGGGTCGCCCACCCTTCACCGGCGACTCCCCGGTGTCCATCGCGTATCAACACGTGAGCGAACAGGCGATTCCGCCGTCGCAGATCGACCCCCAACTTTCATCGAGCATCGACGCGGTTGTCATGCGGTCGTTGGCGAAAAGTCCCGATGAGCGCTACGCCTCAGCTGCGGAATTTCGTGCCGATGTAGAGCAGATAGCCGCCGGTGGGCCGGTGACCGCGGCTGTGCCCATGGTGGTGTCAGATGCCACCGCACAGCTCGACATTGTTGATCCCACCGAGGTGTACGCGATTGACACGGCGAAGCGACAGGGCCATAAGACTGAACGCGGAGCAGGCTTCATTGTTGCTGTCGTTATTGGTGTTCTTGCCGTGATTGGTCTTGGTATTTTAGCGGCTGCGCTCGTGCTTGGGCGCACCACTGCCGCCCAGGTGAGCGTGCCCGACCTCACCGGTCTCACCATCGCTCAGGCCGAAAATGTGTTGGAGCGAGAAGGTCTGGTTCTTGGTGTGCAGACGCCGGAGGTTTCAGAACTGCCGGTGGACACGATCATTGGCCAACAACCCAGGACGGGTGAGCAGCTTGAACAGGGCCAGGCCATCAACGTCACGATTAGTGCGGGTGCAGAAAAGTCAATAGTGCCACCACTTGTGGGGCTCACCTCAATTACCGATGTGGAAACCGCACTCAACGATGCGAAGTTGCAATTGGGGGCGGTCACCGAAGTCGACTCTACGCAGCCACCGGGTTATGTGCTGAGTCAGAACCCACCCGAGGGATCAAGTGTCGATGTGGGTACCCGAATAAATATCGAGGTGTCCAGCGGACGCCAGGCGGTGCCCTCGGTGGTGGGTCAAGACGAAGCGGCAGCCCGGGGCACACTTTCGGCAGCAGGGTTTGACGTGACCGTAATTTATGAAGAATCAGCAACCGTGGTGCCCGGCACGGTGATCGCGCAATCACCCACCGCTGGAACCGCTTCGGATAAAGGAACTTTGGTGACGCTGACGGTAACAATTTTGGCACCCACGCCAACACCGACGCCCACGCCAACACCCACGCCGACGCCCACGCCGACACCCACTCCGGAGCCGACGGTCACTCCGGAGCCGACGGTCACCGCCGCTCCCTAGCGGGGAAGCTGCCTAGCCGCGTCGGTGGCGGGCATACCAGGTGGCACCGAGTGCGACGGCGCCAATTGCTGCGCTCGCACTGGCGGCGGCCACCGCCTGTCGCTTCCTGGGCAACCGCGTCGACATCTCGATGGGGCGTTGAAAGTCAGCGATCTCCCATCCTCGTTCGGTGGCTATCGCGCGCAGGGCGTCGTCGGGGTTCACCGCGTTGGGGTGTCCCACCGCCTCCAGCATGGGCAGATCGGTGATGGAGTCGGTGTAGGCGTAACTGTGGGCGAGGTCGTAGCCGCGTTCGGCGGCTAGGTCGCGCATCGCCTGCGCTTTATTTTCACCGTATGCGTAGAAAAGAATTTCACCGGTGTATTCACCGTTGTCGATCATGAGTTGACTGCCCACCGCAATGTCGACGCCGAGGCGTGCACCGATGGGTTCGACCACCTCGGTTCCCGAGGACGAAATGATGATCACTTCGCGTCCGGCATCGTGATGGGACTCAATGAGGGCAACAGCTTCTTCATAAATGGCCGGGGTGATGATGTCGTCCAGGGTTTCGGCCACGATCTGTTGCACCTTGGCCACGTTCCAACCAGCTACCAGGGTGGACATGTACTGACGCATGGCCTCCATCTGATCGTGATCGGCGCCGCCGGCGAGGAACATGAACTGCGCGTAGGCACTGCGAATCACGTCGCTGCGGCTGATGAGCCCACCCCGGTAGAAGGGCTTAGCGAATGCGAGCGCGCTGGAGGTTGCCAGGATCGTTTTGTCGAGGTCGAAGAAGGCTGCTCCCTGCTCACTGTCCACAGGTGAAGTGTAGAGCGTGGGCGTCCACAGTTGCGGAAATGATGCCGGCCGGCTGTAGGTGTGTGGGTGAGGGTGAACCATGTTTTTCGCCCCGAGAAGATCGGTAACTCGCGAACCGGTACGCACGCCGAATGCTGTCATCGTGTTCACCCAGGATGCTGCACTTATTGAGCATCTGCTCACCCTGGCGGCCGCGGTGGATGCGCCCCTGGCCGTGATGTCAACGACGGCAGAACTACGCACACAGTGGGCGCGGGCCCCGATCATCCTGGTGGGCACCGAGGCCCTCGCCACACTGGCCACCGCGGACCTCACGCGGCGGGCCGGGGTGATCGCTGTGTCCCTGCGCCAGGAAGTTCTCGCCGAAGTGACCTACTGGCAGGAAGCCGTTGGGGTGGGCGTACAAGCAGTACACGTGCTTCCTGCACACGATCGCGCGCTGTTAGACCTGCTGGTCGATACCGTGGAGACGCACACCACACCGGCACCGGTCGTGGCAGTGCTGGGTGGATGCGGGGGCGCCGGGGCCACCACGTTGGCCACCCACATTGCGCGCACTTTCGGTCGTTCACTGCCCGCCCAGTGCCTGCTCGTTGATGCAGACCCACTCGGTGGTGGCATCGATCTTCACTTCCAAGCCGAACGCATCGACGGCTTGCGCTGGTCGGAGCTACTCGCCACCAGTGGGCGTGTTTCAGCCGAGGCATTGCGCCACGCCATTCCACAGGTGGATGGTGTGTATCTGGTGTCACACGAGCGAACGCCGGCCGCGGTGGGTGCCGGTGCACTTGATGCGGTCATTGCGGCTGGCCCGCGCGGTTTTGGGCTGTGTGTGGTTGATGTGGGTCGATCAGTCCTGCTGGGTTCAGGCGGTCACGAGGCGCATGCGGGCCAGACAGCCCTCGCCCGCGCTACCGCCACCGTCGTTGTGGTTCCGGCCGATCTGCCCTCCATCGCAGCCACCAGGGCGGTGTTGGCAGCAGTTCAACCGAGCATGGGCGTCGCCGGCATCGTGGTGCGCCACCGTCGCGGTTCCACCGTCCAGGTCCGCGATATCCAATCCGCACTCGGTCTGGAGGTGGTGGCTGAGATTCACGATCAACGCAGCGCCAGCAGCCATCGGGCGGTAGCGGCGATCGGGCGCAGCCTGGGCATCGCACCGCATTCACGACGGCAACGGCGAGCATCATGAGCGCCCCGGTTCTCATTGATCGGATTCGTCAGCGTCTCATCGACACCGTGGGCGAACAGGCAGAACCGAGTTCGGCGCTGGTGGTGCGGGCGCTGCGCGCGGAGGGCGTCGTCCTCGGCGATGACGCGGTGCTATCGCTGGTGTCCAGCCTGCGCGATGAACTCGGCGGTGCCGGGCCGCTGGAGCCGCTGCTGCGCGATCCGACCGTCACCGATGTGTTGGTGAATACTCCCGAACACGTGTGGGTCGATCGCGGCCATGGTTTAGAACACACGCCCATCCGTTTTGCTGATGCGGCGGCTGTTCGTAGGCTGGCCCAACGCCTCGCTGCCGGAGCGGGACGCCGACTCGATGAGGCAGCCCCCTTTGTCGATGCCCAACTTCCTGATGGCACCCGGTTGCACGCGGTCCTCCCACCCATTGCCCATCACTGCACGGTGATTTCCCTGCGGGTGCCGCGTCGGCGTGCGTTCACCCTGCCCGAATTGGTTACAGCAGGTTCGATCGATGAGCTGGGTGCGAACTGGTTGCGCGCGGTCATTCAGGCGCGGTTGGCGTTCTTGATTTGCGGGGGTACCGGTTCGGGCAAGACCACGATTTTGGCCGCACTGCTCGGCCTGGTTGATCCGGCCGATCGTGTTGTGGTCGTTGAAGATTCTGCCGAACTGAAACCCGATCATCCACATGTGGTGTGTTTGCAGGCTCGACCGGCCAATCTGGAAGGAGTAGGCATCGTCACCTTGCGCGATCTTGTGCGCCAAGCGCTACGTATGCGACCAGATCGAGTGGTGGTGGGTGAGGTGCGCGGGGGCGAGGTTGTTGACCTGCTCTCGGCCATGAATACCGGACACGAAGGTGGCTGCGGCACCGTGCACGCGAACTCCGCAGCCGATGTACCCGCACGCTTGGAGGCGTTGGGCTTATCCGTGGGACTGCCACGCATGGCGGTCCATTCCCTGATGGGTGCTGGTTTGGATGTGATAATTCATCTGCAGCGCAACGCATCTGGCCAGCGCACCGTGGCGGGAATTCACGTATTGTCAACCGGTCGCGATTCTGGTTTGGTCACCACCATCGAGGCCGTGAGATTTTCTGGCGGCCAAGTGATTGACGGGCCAGGGGCTGCCCTTTTGCGCCAGCGACTTCAGCAGGCAGGGGCTACCCCACCATGAGTGTGCTGATCGCGCTGGGGTGTGCGATGTGTGCCGTGGTGCTGCTGGTGCCGGCATACCCCGGCCAACGCCTCGCCCAGGTTTCCGCTGACAGAGCTTCACCAAACACAGGCCATCATGCGTACCGGATGAGTGAATTAGTGTTTCGGCGCATCGCGTTGCATCGAGGTCGATCTCGACGACGGCAGGATGCCATTGATGGGCTGCAGGCCTTTGCCGGTGAACTCAGGGCCGGTCAACCGATGCGTCGCGCGTTACCGCAGTCGCTGTCTGGGCATACTCCGCGTGCGTGCGCCGCAGCAGTGTGGGGTGGCGATGTAGCCGAAGCACTGCGTCGAGATGCGCACGAGTCGGGGGTGGCGCTGTGGCGACAGGTGGCGGCGTGTTGGGAGGTTTCCGAAGCATCCGGAGCAGGTTTGGCGGTGGCGATCGACCGCCTCGTCGTCACGTCTCGCGCGGCCGAGGAAGTGCGGGTTGCACTGGAATCGCACCTGGCTGCACCGCGAGCCACCGCGCGCATGCTGTCTTTGCTGCCGGTCATGGGTGTGCTGCTGGGCTTGGCCCTCGGTGGTGATCCGCTGGGTTGGCTGCTCTTAACTCCGGTGGGTCAGCTGTGCCTACTCGGTGGCGTGCTGCTCACCGGTCTTGGCCTGTGGTGGGTGCGGCGAATCGCAACGAAAGTGGAGGTGAGGTTGTGACGTTCCTCGCCATGGTTGCCGCCGTGGGCGCGCTGTGGTGCTGGTGGCCGGGCGCACCTCGCAAACGGCTGCGTCGCCTCTTCGCTGCGTCACCGATACCGGCTGCCAACGGCTCTGCCGAGTCCACCCCGGGGGCACTTTCGCTGAGCAACCCCCGAACCATCCGCTGGATCAGTATCGGTGCAGCGCTTGGGCTGGGTTTCCTTGTGGGGGCCTGGTGGGGATGGCTGCTGGCCGTGGCGCTGGGCATCTTCGGGCCGCGCTTGCTGGGCCAACTTGAAGGCAAAGCCGAACGGGCGCGGCGCGAGGCAGTGCAGCGCCAAAGTGCTGATGCTGCCGACCTGCTCGCTGCGTGTCTGGCCTCAGGCGCTCCGGTATCTACCTCCGTGGTCGCGGTGGCCAACGCGCTCGGTCAACCCATTGCTCAACCGTTGCGCCTATTAACTTCGCGACTAGCCCTGGGCGCCGATCCAGTGCAGGTATGGCAGCTACTGGCCCATGAACCAGGGTTGTCCACGTTGGCTCACCATGTCGCGCGGTCACTGGAATCTGGTGCACCTCTACTCGACGTATTGCCAGGGTTGGGCGTTGACCTACGTCGACAGGCGCGAGTGCAGGCCGAGACCGCAGCGAGAGCAGCCGGCGTGAAGGCGGTGGCCCCGCTGGCGGTGTGTTTCCTGCCCGCTTTTTTACTGGTGGGGGTTGTGCCGATCGTGGCGAGCCTGGCCCTGCCCTACTTGGCCGGTGGGGTCACCTGAAGTGTGGCCGTCAATGCTGAGCGTGAACCAGCCTTGGTGGTGCCGCAATCCACACTGATCGCTTCTCGCACCGTGCTGCGGTTGGGGAAGTGTTCGGCCGCAACTGATTTGGGCGCAATACGTCGACCGTCGATCGAGCAGGTGACCTGTAGTCGCCAGCCGGTTTCGGTCACAAAACGAGCGCGTTTGGCTGACCGGTTCGACTGTTCTGTCCAGATGGGGTCGAGAGCGAAGCGCTGGGTGATCTGGCCCAGTGCGCTGTCGGCCACGACATTGTCGGTTACTGTGAGCCGATATTTCGCCGTGCTGGAAGAAATGACGCGGGTCCAGTCGCCAGCAGCCTGGTTGCTGTTCAACGTAATGATGTTGCCACTGCCACGTCGTTTCAGTTCACCGGTGGTGTTTTGCGCTGTCGAGCCGCGCCACTGCAGGGTGGAGTGGGCTGCAGCAGAGTGTGCGTAGTCGGTCCGCGCAAAATCCTTCTTGTCATAGGTGCCGCGATCAGACAGCACGGGCACGCCGGCTTCCTGTGTGCCCACCCACCACAGTGCCTGACCGCGGTCATCGTGTCCGTGCACGTCAATGCCGGGACCAAAACGGACAACCGTCTGCTGGGTCTTAGTGCCCTTGGCCGTGGTTGACGCATACCAACCGGTTTCTGGACACCACATGTCGTCATTGACCACCGGGAATCGCGGCCTATAAGTGCGCGCAGAACCGTCACCGATCCGCAAAAGTTCGCCGTCTGGGGATATGAGCAAATCGCGAGCGTGTCGTGCCTCAGCGAGCACCGCGGCGATTTGATTGGTCAGTTTCGCGTCGGTCCAGCGCTGCACCGACTTCCACAACCGGACATGCAGGGAAAGATAGGCCGAGGACTGTTCATAGGACATGCCGCAGGAATCAAAAGTTTCGACGAGTTGGGCGCGCACGCGATCCTGGGCAGCGTCAATCCAGTCTGGTCGGTCCAGCGCCCGACCAGCTTCACGCAGGGCTTGATCGGCCATGATGCCGTGGTTATGCGCCTTGCGCTGGGGAGGTCCGTAGTAACGGTTCTCGTCGAGGTTGGCCGCCACGAGTTGTTCGATGACCCTGCTCATATCAGCGCGCTGGGCTTCGCTTTCGGCCAGGGAGTACAGGCACACGGCGGTGTTCAGCCGCTTGGTCACGTGGGCCTCTTTCCAGCCGGTCACGTTGAGGGTGGCCGAGCTGGCGTTGCCCGGATCAGGGCTCAAACGGGCCTGTTCCACCATCGCCTTGATCGCTGGCCCGGCGTCGGCTTTGTCCTGCGGAATCAGCCACGTCGCAGAGTGAAAGACCACCGTGTAGGTCGCGTGTCGTGGGTGTTCGGCCTGCCAGCGCTCGCTGCGGGGATTGACCCGCCAGTTGCCCAGGGCCAACCAGCCGTTCGTGGTGAACGTCGACGTGTCGGCGGCTACCCGGTTGCCCACGTTTGCCGCCTTCTTACACAGGCTGCTGCCAAGACCGGCCGCTGAGAGGGTCTGCGCGCTGGCGGGTGGGGCGATGAGGGTGGTCGCACCCAGGGCGAGAACGCTCACTGAAGCCACTGCCGCGATCATTCGTGGGGAGGGTGCCGACGCCGACGCACGGTTGTCGACCACCTCAGCAGGCTACGTCACCGGGTAAGCCGGTGTCGCGATGAGGTCAATTTCTGGTCACGATCGCCATTTTTGACACCTGCTCGTACGCGTGCTTACCGTGTGCGTCTTCGACGAGAAATCAGGCTTTCCATGACACAGATGGCGCTACACACCGAGCGGTTGACCAAGTACTACGGCGATTTTCTGGCGCTGCACAATCTCACCCTCGCCGTTGAGCCGGGGGAGATTTACGGCTTTCTCGGGCCCAATGGTGCCGGCAAGACCACCGCGATCCGCACTCTCATGGATGAAATCCGCCCGAGTAGCGGGTCAGCCACGATGCTGGGCCTAGACACCCATCGCGATTCGTTGGCGATTCGTTCTTTTCTGGGCTACCTGCCGGCCGACCTTGCCCTGTATCCGCGCTTGACCGGCACGCAGACCCTGGCCTTTTTCGCCCATCTGCGCGGTGGAGTGGATCAGGAGTACCTGCAGGAGTTGACCGAGCGATTCCAGGCACCCTTAGCCAAGCGGGTGGGTGAGATGTCGACGGGCAATCGGCAAAAGATCGGCATCTTGCAGGCCTTTATGAATAGGCCACGGCTGCTCATTATGGATGAGCCCAGCGCCGGCCTCGACCCGCTGATGCAGCGGGAGTTGCAAGACCTCATGAGGGAGGTGGCGGGTGCGGGCACGGCAATATTTCTGTCCAGTCACACCCTGTCTGAGGTGCAGCGGGTGGCCGATCGCGTGGGCATCATTCGCCGGGGTGAACTGGTGGCCGAGGAAGCCGTGGCTACCTTAAATCACGGCGGCATCCGTCAGGTAGATCTGGTGCTCACCGCTGTCGTGTCACCGGATGTGTTCACCGACCTACCGGGAGTGAGCAACCTCCAGGTGAATCAAACCAGGGTGCATCTCACCTTCAGCGGAACGATGGATGAACTTCTCGCCGCGGTTGCGCCATACGCCGGCATCGTTGACATCACCACACACGAACCCGATCTGGAGCAGATCTTCTTGACCTACTACGCCGAACCTGTCCTAGAGGCATAGGGCCAGAGCCATGTCCACTTCTTATCAATCCACGTACCGGGTGTACACGCAAACGCTAAGTGTGCGGTGGCGTTCGGTGGCGATCGCGGTGATAAGCCTTGCTGTGCTTTTGTTTTTCGGGATCGCGGTGTACCGCGGCATCGACCCGAATATTTACTCGGGGTTGCCTGAATCCTTGCGGTCACTGGTAGGGCTGCCGGTGGGGGCCGACGTAGCCACACTTGCCTACTCGGCGATCTACGCCACCTATGGCGGGCTCACCATGGCTGCGATGGCGATTGCGGCGGGTGTGAGCAGTCTGGCCGGTGATGAACGCCGAGGGTTGTTGTCGGTGCTGCTGGCCCAACCCAGTTCGCGTAGTGCGGTGCTGTGGGCGAAAGCAGCCGCACTCGCCACCGTTTTCGTGGCCGGTGTTGTCCTTTTGCTCGGCGC
>ERZ887851.2915-NODE-2915-length-12908-cov-6.103789_pt1 | contig 12908 bp, 13 predicted proteins | sample MGYA00521100_ERZ887851 | MGnify/ENA primary metagenome ERZ887851 (study PRJEB32303, sample SAMEA104408602) | aquatic metagenome | biome: Brackish water; feature: Pelagic; material: water | place: Baltic Sea | collected 2014-06-06T16:11:00 | depth 11,444 m ...
CTCGGTGCCGGCTGGGGTTTTCACCACCACCCCGCTCACCCTGTCGCCGTTCATGGTGACGTCGATGGCGCGCAGGCCATCGCGAGCCTTCGCGCCGCTGTCCAGGGCCACACCGCGAATGCGGTCGTCTAGTTCTAGTCGCGGCACGGCACTGCCGTGATCGGGAAGGGAACCACCCGGCCAGGGGAGTTGGAGGGTGTGACCAAAGCCGGCTGCACGTAGGCCCAGATTGCGTGGCTTGGTGTTGAGCCAGTCGGTGAGGCCGAGCCGGTTGAGTTCTTCCACCGCGCGCGGGGTGAGGCCGTCGCCACAGGGCTTATCGCGAGGAAATTCCGCAGCGTCAATGAGGAGCGTGTCCAGGCCGCGCCGTGCACTCCAGGCTGCCGTGGCGGAGCCGGCCGGACCGGCACCGACGATGAGGACATCGGTATCGGTCACGCCTCTATGGTGCCCTCGATTCATGAGTCGCGCGAGCGCGGGTGGGCATCAACGGTGATCCACGTTGCCTCGGCGTGGGCGAGGAGGTTCTGCTCGGTGTCGTACAGGGCGGTGGTGGTGAATACCTTGCGCCCCTGCGCACCTTCTGCGTGGCCGATCACGATGTAGTCGTCATTGGCACCGGGGGTGAGGTCAGGGATGTCCAGGATGCTCACCATCATTCGCCCCAGCAGCATCGGCTGGATCAGGAGTTCCTGGGTCCAGGCGCCGGGGCAGTCCAGCGCCGCCCAGACTGCGGCGATGGCAGCGTCTGCGGGTAGCGGTGGCTGGGTGCGGCCGGGCTGCCATATGCAGGCCACGGTGTGTGGGCGCCCGGCCACCGGACCCGGCCGCAACTGAAATCCATCGGTGCGTTCCACCCCGCACACCAGGCAGGTGCCGTAGTTTTCGCTGGCCTGAACCGGTGATTGTGCTTGTGCTGCTTCAGCTTCGGCGCGGGTGATGGGTTCGGGAATGGGATAGTTGAAATCCGCTGTCGTCACCTCAGCCAAAACCGTGTCGGCCAGCGTTAAGTTCGCGCCATCAAAGTGCAGGTCTGTTTCTAGCGGCACCGGTTTGCGCAGGGTGACCATGGCCGGATCCAGATCGCTCTCGGCCGCGAGCAGACCACCAATCCAGCCGCCATTGGCGTACCCGATGGGTCCGGAAAATCGTGCGGGCACGCGAATCATGGAGACAGACTATGAGTTAGTCATCGCGCAACCACGCGGCCAACTGCTGTACCTGCGCACCAATCGCGTGGGTGGCGATATCACTGTCGGGCAGTAGACCGTCGAAGCCATGCACCGTGCCCGATGCATCATTGACGGTGATGGGTACTCCCGCGGCGTCGAGTCGCTGCGCGTAGGTCAGCCCCTGGGATCGGAGGGTGTCGTGTTGGGCGACAACAAGGTGCGCTGGAGCCACGTTGCTGAGGTTGTCGATTCGCGCGGGAATGACATAACCCCACAGCGGGTGGGTGATGGCGGGGTCTGGTGAAAGGTAGTGGTGCCACATGGCTTCGGCGGCATGGGGAGTCCAGGTGGGCGACCACACATCATCAATCACGGTGTTGTCTAGGGCAGGGCAACTGAGTACTTGACCGGCGATGCTGATGTGGTGGTCGCGGGCCCAGAGCGCGGCGCCGGCGGCCAGACACGCACCGGCACTGCTTCCGTACAGGGCGATCGAGGAGTACGGGCTTTTTGGCCCGGTAAGTTCGGTGATCACGGCAATGACGTCTGCTAGCGCTGCGGGTGCTGGATGCTCAGGTGCTAGCCGGTATTCAACACTGATGGTGTCGATATTGTGTTGTGTGGCAAGAGGAACCGCTATGCGCTCAGCACCTAGAGCACTGCCCACGATGAAACCTCCACCGTGTACGGCAACCACAGCGGTTCGAGATACTGGCGATGGCGTGTGCGACCAGCGCAGCACTGGAACGTCGGCGGTCAATGTTTCGCTGATCGCAACAGTTGCCGGGGTGTAGCGCGGGGCAGGGCCACCAGTTTCACGCATATAGTCAGCCGACATTTGTCGGACCGCGCAGATGTCGAAGACATCAACGTCAACCGGTGGTGCCGCCTGCAACCACTGCGCGATCGCTGGATTCAGCGAGGCATGATTGTGCGGCACACCGGTGAGCGTAGGTGAAATTAGGCGGCGGCAGCCACGTCAGTGCGGTAGGTCACCCGCGACATGGCGCAGGAGACGCGCTCATAGGCGCGCAGGCGAACAACCTCAGGAGCGGTGTCATCGGTGAGGATTGACACGAGCACGGGTGATACTCCAGCGTTGCCCGCGGCCATGGCCAGCGTGGCGATATCGGCGGAGTTTGGCTTGATGCCGGTCTCAGCTACCCGCCGACCGAGAGTGAGCAGTGAGATGCGGGTGAGGTTCAACATGGTGTGCTCCTTTATGTCACGGTTTATCTTGTGCTTCTACGATAACTGAGACATATGGATTACACATAATGATGAAATTTGATATTTGTAATTACTTTCACTTATGTTTAGGTCATGGTCGAGGAAAAGCTCAAGCACATTGAGATCCGCCACCTGGAGGCCCTGCGGGCCGTGGTGGAGGAGGGCACGTTCACCGATGCCGGAATCCGCCTGGGCTATTCCCAGGCTGCGGTGAGTCAGCAGGTGGCCGCTCTTGAGGCAGCGCTGGGCGAATCGGTCTTTGATCGCCCGGGGGGGCCACGGCCGGTGGTGCTCACCCCGGCCGGTCGTCTTGCGCTGCGCCATGCCCAGGTGGTCACTGATCGGATCGACCAGTTACGTGCTGATATTGACGCGCTGAAAGCGGGCATGGGTGGTCGCCTTGCGTGTGGCACCTTTCAAAGTGTCTCGGTGGAATTGCTGCCTACCATCGTGGGCCGGATCCTGACCGAGACACCAGATCTGCAAGTGCGCGTCGATGAAGCCGATGAAAATGAGCCGCTCATCGCTTCCCTCATCGCTGGTGACCTTGATGTGGCGTTTTTGGCCGGGCCCGTGCAGGAGCCAGATATTGAGGTAATCCCCCTCGGCGCCGACCCCTTTGTGGCGGTGTTGGCCAATGATGAATATTCCGCCGAACTCACCAGCTATGACCCCATGCTGCTCAACGGAATTGGTGTGATCGGCGAAAACGGTGGTGGTGCTCAGCTACTGATTGAAAATGGGCTGCGTGCGCTGGGCGTTTCGGTGCAGTATGTCTTTCGCACCAACGACAACGGTGCAATGCAGGCCATGGCTCGCAATGGTCTCGCTCCGGCCATCATGCCGCTGCTGGCGGTGGACGCTCACGACCCCAACGTTCGGGTGCTCCCGCTGAATCCACCGATTCCACCGCGACAGATTTTGATCGCGCTGCCGCGACCGGCGTTGCGCACTGCCGCCGCCACCCGTTTCGCTCAGATTGCGGTGGAGGTGGGACAGAGCCGGTTAAACGCTGGCGGGGCTATCCCCGTATGAGTGCTCGCGGCCATAACGCGCACCCGCGGCAACGCCGGGGGGCATCAGATCGCTCAGCTCCGCCACCTGTTCGGTGGTGAGCACCACATTGTCGGCACCGACGTTTTCGCGCAGGTAGGCCACCCGTTTCGTGCCCGGAATCGGCACCACGTCGCGGCCCTGGGCCATCAACCAGGCAAGGGCCAACTGGCCCGGAGTGCAATTGAGTTCCGCGGCCATCTGGCCCACCTGAGCCACCAAATCAAGATTGGCCTGCAATGCCTCGCCGTGGAATCGGGGCATTGACTGTCGCATGTCTGTTTCGGCTAAAGCTTTGGCATCGGTGACAGCGCCGGTGAGAAACCCACGACCTAGCGGGCTGTAGGGCACCACGGTGATGTGCAGTTCTCGCGCGGTGGCCAAAACCTCAGCCTCTATGTCTCGGGTCCACAGTGACCATTCACTTTGCAGCGCTGAAATGGGATGTATGGCGTGGGCGCGACGCAATGATTGTGAACTTGCCTCAGAAAGCCCGATCGCACGCACCTTGCCCTCGGCCACGAGTTCGGCCATGGCGCCCACGGTTTCCTCAATCGGGATCGTGGGATCAATGCGATGGCTGTAGTACAGGTCGATGTAGTCGGTGCCCAGGCGTCGAAGGCTTGCTTCGCAGGCTGCGCGAACGTGATCAGGATTGCCACCGCTCACTCCGTCAGCGGCAAAACCAAATTTCGTAGCCAGCACGATGTCTTCGCGCACATCGGCTAGCGCCGCGCCCACCAACTGCTCGTTGTGCCCATCGCCGTAAATGTCGGCGGTATCAAAAAAAGTGATGCCCAGGGCGACGGCTTCGTGCAGTACCTGGCGGCTTTGGTCGTCATCGGCTGGGCCGTACGCGGTTGACATGCCAAAGCAGCCCAGACCTTGGTTACTGACGAGAATTCCTGATGTTCCCAGTGCACGCATGTGCGCGACGTTAGTGCACCCATACCGGTGGAGTGTGGGATCGGTACTAACCGACGGTGTCTAGGCCACTTTCACGAAGTGCTGTTGTCGGTCTCGTCCCATTTTTTGAAAGCGAAAACGTAGACATAGACCACGGTGAGCACGGGTGCAACGAGGATCATCAGGAAGGGCACGATGCCTCCCACGTCGTTGCTGATGTAGTAGACGGCCGTCGCCATCACGGCAATGCCGATGATGATCGCGATCGCGGTAAGAACATATCGTTGCGGCGACCGAGACGACCAGGGCTGCAGGGATGGTGAATCAGAAGTGCTCATGGGACCCGATCATGTCAGCACAGGTCACGTTGGGGACAGGGGATCGGCTAGAACGGAATGTCATCGTCGTTTGCACTCGCGGTCTCGAAGATGGCCAGTGACCCACTCGGTGTCTCGTGGCCGGGGGCGGCGGCATGTGTTTGAAACGCATCGCACCACGCGGACACCGGGCAGATAGAGCAGCCATCACCCACCTGCGGGGTGGGTGCGGTGTAGAGCAGCGGATCAATTGCCTCGGCCAGACAAGTGCGAGCCAGCAGCACCACGTCGGGATCGGTGGCATCAAAGCTCAACACCTGTGAACCTTCCAGGGTCAAAATCTCAAGCTCAACACGTGCCTGCAGTGGTGTGCGCGGAAGGCGCTGGGGCTGGAGTGGATGCAAGCCATCAGCCAACATGCACAGGCTGAGTGCTACCTGTGGGTATTGACGCAGCATCTGCAGCTGGGAACCGGTGTCGAAAAGTCGCGCGGTGGTCTTCGTTTCCCGCACCACCACCCAGCCATCAGTCTCGTACACGAGATCGGCTCGGGTAGACATGGTGATGTCTACGTCGGTATCCCAACCGGTCATGGTGATTTCAGGCTCGGTGGTGTTGTCGCCATCTTCGAGGATGGGACAGACCATGGCGTGGGCCAGGAGGTAGGGCCGTAGGGCTCGGTATTCATCAAGGGTCCAGCCAAGTTGTTCACCCACCGGGTCGACCTGGTCTTCGGGCAGTTCTGCTGCGATGCAACGCCTACGCTGACCGTGCGCGAACTCCAGCCACCGATGCACATTGGTGCCGCGCGCCATAGCCGGCGTTGTGAGACTGGGGGCGGCGGGCAACCCCAGCGTGCGCTGGAGATAGATGCGATAGGTGCATGCGCGTGCGTGGGTGAGGTCGGAGCAACTGAACGTGCGCGGCCAGGTGGTGGCGCCAATCACACCGAGAAGACCTGGGATACGGGTGACTCCGGTGCATGCAGAGCGAACTGTGCAGCCAGCGCAACCACCGGTGGGGCGATAGAAGTCGCCGGCCAGAACCGACAGCGCCGGGGGAACTTCGGTGGCGAAAAGTTCGCGCGCCTGCTCAGTTGTGCCGGTGAACAGCACCGAGTCAGTGCTGTCCAAGACACCGATTTCACGAATGATCACTGTTTCACCCGGGCGCGGTTGGGCAGGTGCCGCAGTGAAGGGGGAGCGCCAAGAACCTCCCGGGACTACGGCAACGGGATCAGCCGCGATGCGCGCATACACGCCCAGGCTGGCCAGACTGCGCTCGCGTTGGCCCGCACCGTAATAGGTGAGGAGGTGATATTCGCGAATGAGCGAGTCGGTAGACACATGCAAGATGCCCCACCCGTACCACTCCACGGCTGCACCATCGGTGTCTACTCCCTGGCCGATGAAGTCACGAACGGCCGTGGAGGCAGGGAATTGGTCGGCGTCGCGCAACTGATCAATGACCTGCAGGTAACCGGCAACGCCTGCATTGACCACCGCCAGATATGGCTCGGTAATGGTCGCCTTTGATTCATCGCAGGCCAGGCTGATGGCACTGTCGATGGGCTGGTTGCGAGCTAACGAAGCATGCAGCGCGTCATGAATGGTGCCCAGCGGGAAGGAAGCGTCGGGGGCGTATTCGCGACGAACAGCAGGGTCGCGCACGGGCTGAATTTGTGGGCGGGCCTTGGCGGCTATCTGCTGCGGGCACAGCCAGGGTGAATCGTCGTGTAGATGGGCAGCGCTGACGCGAACGAAACTGGCCACGTCGTCGGTGGGCCAGGGTGGACTCCACTGCGGAATCGTGACGGGTACCGGAGTCATCCGATCGCCGCCGCAGGCTTTTCTCGCTGCCACAGACCCTGTTGGCGGAGCAACTCGTCACTTTCGGCGGTGCCCGGTTGTGGTGCTCGCGAGCGTTTAGCCGGGCAGGCGGGGGCGAAATCGCAGTAATTGCAGAGTGGACCGGTGCGGGCCTGCCACACCTGGGTGAGTTGCATGTGTTCACGCTCGGTGTGTGCGACATCAAGATCGTCGAGGGCTCGTTGAACAGCCGCGCCATAAACAGGCCGGGTGACAGCACGCGGTGAGGTGAGAAAGAGCAACTCAACCTCGGCAATGGGTTCATCACCCAGCCCCAGCGCATGAGCGTAGAGAAGTTGTTGGCGCCAATAGCCCCACCAGTATTTTGGCTTGGCCGCACCGGTCTTGTAGTCGGTGACTCGCAGGCCCGCATCGGTAACGGCGATGCGGTCGATAAACCCACGAAAGGCCAATCCACCAATGTCGGCCTTGACCTCGCGTTCGATGCCGTTGCTGGCAACTTCAACATCGCCTGGGTCTTCGGTATCCCAGTAGGCACCCATGGCGCGCTGGGCGCGCTCGGTGACGGCTGCGGGATCAATGGCTTGACCGGACACGCTGCGCAGGGTTTTATCGACCGCGGCGGCCAGGAACTCCTCGCCCGCACGTGGTGTGCGCTTGCCCGGCGGGAGAGCCAGCAGGTTTTCTAGCGCCTCGTGAACCGAGGTGCCCACCACGAGGGGCACGGTGGACGGGGTGTTCCAGCGCTGCACCTTCGACCACCAGTACTTCAGCGGGCAGCCGAGGAAACTTTCGATGCTGGTGGCCGACCAGGCCGAGGCCGGGAGGTGGGCGGGTACCACCTCAACCTCAACATTGCGTTGCATGAACTTGGCCATGGGGTGAGCATGCCACCGGGCACTGACAGCCCGCGATCGAACACGCCAGCTCACCTGTCAGGCTGATCTCCATGACCCTTGTCAGCCTGACTCCGGACCACCTCGTGGTGGAATTGGGTCGCTGGGAGCGGCTTTACGCCTGGCATGGCGACCTGCAGATTCGGTGGCACCACATTGATCGCGCAGTGTTCACCACCGACCCCTGGTTCTATGCCCGTGGCTGGCGGGTGCCCGCCGGGGTTCCAGGCTGGTTCCTGCTGGGCCGCATGCGTCATCGTGAAGGACACGACTTTGTCGCCATCGCAAAACGGCAGCCCGGTGTCATTTTGGAACTGCACGACGAGCCATTTCGCCAGGTTGTTCTCAGCACTGATCGCACCACCGCTGAACTCATCGTTCAACGCGTCACCAATCCCAACAGGAGCAGTCCATGAATGCAACCCCGGCAACGGCCACCTTCACCCTTGGTGCGTCGGGTGAAGATCCCATGACGGTGCGCCGGTTGGGTTTTGGTGCCATGCGCATCACCGGCCCGGGCATTTGGGGTGACCCGGCGGATCTTGACGTTGCGCGTTCGGTGCTGCGTCAATCCATCGACCTCGGTGTTAACTTCATCGACACCGCCGACTCATACGGCCCGGAAGTGAGTGAGCGTCTCATCCGTGAGGCATTACACCCGTACACCGATGTGCTCATCGCCACCAAGGGCGGGCTCACCCGGCAGGGGCCAGACCAGTGGGCACCCGTGGGACGCCCGGAATACCTGCGCCAGTGCGTGCACATGTCGCTACGGCGTCTAGGCCTGGACCGAATCGATCTGTGGCAGCTACATCGCATTGATCCTGCAGTGCCGGCAGAAGACCAATTCGGTGTGATCAACGACATGGTCAACGAAGGCCTGATTCGCCACGTGGGACTGTCAGAGGTCAGTGTTGATGACGTTATTGCGGCCAGTGAATTCCTCGATGTGGTCAGTGTTCAGAATCTGTACAACGTAAGCAATCGGCAGAGCGAAAAGTTGGTGAATTACGCCACCGAACACGGCATCGGTTTCATTCCCTGGTTCCCGCTGGGTAACCGAGCGCTTGTGGCCGAGGATGGCCCACTGGGTGCTACTGCGCAGCGGTTGGGTTGCACGCCGGGTCAGGTGGCACTGGCCTGGTTGCTGCAACATTCGCCCGTCATGCTGCCTATCCCAGGCACCGGCTCGCTGGCGCACCTAACAGAAAACTGTGATGCCGCCAACGTCGAGTTAGATGATGAAGCCCGCGCCACATTGGCACACATCTCCGATTAACCTGAACCGAGGCGTGCTTCTCGATGGCGATGGCACGCTCGAAGACTAGGTGCGCATGAAGAAGGTGGGCTAGCGACGACGGCGCGCCGGTGGTGGTCGACGTGAACCGTGCTTTTCCAGTAGGGCCGCTGTTGAACCATCACCGCGTACCCGTTCGCGCACCACGCTAATTCGCCGTTTCGCCTGTGCTGCAGCCGCAGTGTGGTCAACGATCGGGTCCGGATAACCGTGGCGCTGCTCGGGTGCGGTGAGCCATGGTGTGGCGAGCAGTTCCAGGGGAACATCGCGCAGTTCCGGTACCCATCGGCGAACAAAAGTGCCTTGCGCATCGTGATCTAGCTGCTGTTTCACCGGGTCATAGATGCGCAGCGCGTTCATGCCGGTCACCCCCGATTGCATTTGAATCTGCGGCCAATGAATTCCCGGTTCGTAATCGGTGAACCAACGCGCCAGGACGCGCCCCGTCTCCTGCCAGGGGAGCCAGAGATCGTAGGAGGCGAAGGAGGTGATCATGGAGCGCATCCGAAAGGTGGTCCACCCTGTTGCGGCCAGACTGCGCAGCACGGCGTCCACCATCGGGTAACCCGTGGCGCCACGAATGAAGGCATCCAGGGCAGCCTGGTTGGGTTGGCGGGGGCGTAGGTCGTCGAACGCTGGATGCAGGGAGCGTTCTTCGATGAAGGGTGCGTCCTCTAATTTTTGGGCAAAGTGGTCACGCCAGGCGAGCCGTTCGCCAAAGGCCTGCAGGGATTTTCTCGCCACACCACGTTCGCCATGGCGCCGCTGGGCGCGGGCGTGAATCTCGCGCGCACTTACCGTGCCAAGCGCGAGATGCACCGAGAGTCGTGAACAACCCGACCAGCCGGTATTGGGGCTGGACAGATTGCGTTCATACCCGGGCACACGTTCAGTGAGGAACGAAAACATCGTCTCTCTCCCAGCCGTTTCTCCGCCGCGCTGCCGGTACTGCATGGTTTCTGGCTCCAGGCCCAGATCGTTCAGCGTCGGCATCGGGCCGGGGGCAACGCTTGTGCCGCGCAACGCCGCCGGAATCGGGTGGAGGGGCTGGGAAAACAAAGCGAGACGTTGCTTATTCCAGGTGTTTCTCGATTTCAGGCCGCGCATGGTGCCCGTTTGGCGGTGCTCGCGGTAAGCGATGCCGAGCTTGCGACACCACGCGGCCACGTCGCGATCACGATTCCAGGTGGCCAGCACGCCGAACTCTTCGTGGGAATGCACCGCAGCCACACCCACCTGCGCATGCAAAGCGTGTAGAACATCGACCACCTCACCGGTTCGAATGACAAGTGGGGCGCCAAGGTGGGCGAGGTTTTCGCGCAAATCGGTGAGTGCATCGAGCACCAGTTCGCTATGTCGGGTTGACACGTGCGGGTGAGCCAGCAGGCTCGGTTCGAAGACGTAGAGCGGCAGGAGCGGAGCACCGGTATTTACCGCTGCCGCGAGTGCCGCGTGGTCGCGCACTCGAAGGTCCCGTTTGAACCACACCACCTGAACATCGGGACGGCCCACAGCCGCAAGGTTAGGTGGCTTTTAAGATGGCCGCGATGTCAAACACTGCGGTTAACCTCATCAACGTTGAAAGCGCGGCCCTGACCTATGGGGACCGCACCATTTTGAACAATGTCTCCCTTGGCGTGGGGGTGGGCGATCGCATTGGGGTGGTTGGACGCAACGGGGGCGGGAAATCCACGCTGCTGAAGGTACTCGCCGGTGTGGGTGATCTGGATTCTGGCCGCGTCACCATCGCCGGGGGAACCGATCTTTCCCTCGTCGCACAAGCACCGGTGATGACGCCGGGATCGACTGTGCGCCAACAGATTTTCAGTGACATCCCCACCCACGAATGGGCATCGCAGTCGGGGGTTCGAGAGATCCTGGCGGGGCTGCTCGGTGGCCATTCAGAAGAGTTACTTGATGTGGACACCGCCAACCTGTCCGGCGGTGAGCGCCAGCGGGTGGCGCTGGCGGCCGCCCTGGTGGCGAACCCGGAGGTGCTGATTCTGGACGAACCCACCAACCACCTCGATGTGGAAGGTGTCACCTGGCTGGCCGGCTGGTTGAAGGCACGCCGCAAAGGTGCCTACGTGGTGGTGACCCATGATCGCTGGTTCCTCGACGAGGTCAGTGAGAACACGTGGGAAGTCGTCAACGGGGCTATCGAAACCTATGAGGGTGGGTACTCAGCCTTTGTGCTAGCCAAAGCCGAACGCACGCGACGCTCCGACACTGAGCAGGCCCGCCGAGCCAATCTACTGCGCAAGGAACTGGCCTGGCTTCGCCGTGGACCGCCAGCCCGCACCACCAAACCGCAGTTTCGAGTGGATGCGGCCAATGCACTGATCGCCCAGCAACCCCCCGCTCGCGATGACGTTGAGCTGGTCAAGTTTGCCGGCGCTCGGCTGGGCAAGACGGTGTTCGAAATCACCGATGCACGCATCATGGTGGGCGATCGCGAACTGATTGGTGATCTCACCTGGAACATTGGCCCGGGTGATCGCATCGGTTTGCTGGGTGCGAATGGCGTGGGTAAGTCCACGTTGCTGAAGGCTATTCTCGGCCAGCATCCACTGGCACACGGTCGAATTCGAACGGGTAAAACGGTGAAGCCGGTCATGCTCACGCAGCGGCTTGAAGACCTCCCCGGCGATGATCGCGTACTCGAATCGGTGCAGCGCATTGCCGAATATGTTGATTTGGGTAAGGAGGGCCAAATCAGTGCATCTCAGCTGTGTGAACGGTTGGGCTTCAACGGAAATGCGCAGTGGACCCGGGTCAGTGATTTATCCGGGGGTGAACGCCGCCGCTTGCAGCTGACGCGCATTCTTATGGGCAGTCCCAATGTGGTGATCCTGGATGAGCCAACGAATGATTTTGACGTTGAGACCCTGGCCTCACTCGAAGATATTCTCGACGGCTTCGCTGGAACCATCATTGCCGTGTCCCATGATCGGTATTTCTTAGAACGCGTGTGCACAACTTTTGCTGCGGTGTTTGGCAACGGGAGCGTTCGTGATCTGCCATCAGGGGTTGATGAATACCTGCGACTGCGAGCGGTGGAACAGGGTGCGGGGGATGCCTCGGTCGTGGCTGAAGTGAATGAAGAAGTTTCCGCGGGCAAGGTAAAACTCGGTGGTGGCCAACGACGCGAGATAGCGAAGAAGGTAGCCTCCATTGAACGTCGATTGACTAAACGGCGCAGCGAAGCCGAGCAGCTACACGTGAAGATGGCGGAGAACTCCAGTGATCCGGAGACACTCCTCACCACCACCGCGCAACTGCGCGAGCTCGACACCACGATTGCATCCCTAGAAGAAGAGTGGCTCGTGTTAGCAGAGCAATTGGCGCAGTAGTGACGGCACGAACTCGATTCGCACCAACGCCTAGCGGATATCTACATCTCGGCAACGCTGTGCATTTATCGGTCGTGTCCACCTTGGCTGAGCAATCGGGATGGCAGGTTGGCCTTCGAGTAGATGACCTTGATGTCGATCGGGTTCGCGCGGAGTACGTGAACGATATCTTCCAGTTGCTCACCTGGCTGGGATTGAGTTTCGATGTGGGCCCTACCAGTGTTGGTGAGTTGACCCGGGTGTGGTCTCAGCAGCAGCGAATTGAACTGTATGAGCAGGCGCGAGATGAGGTGATGGCCTCAGCGGCACCGGTTTATGTATGTGCGTGCTCGCGCCAGCAGTGGCAGCACCATGTTGGTGTTGGTTGCCCGGGTAATTGCGACGGCCTAGATCTCGACCTCGCAGCTGGACACACATCGCTGCGTTTTCGCTGGGCTGACGGTGTGGACCCGGTGGTGTGGCGGCGTGAAGATAGACCGGCTTACCACCTCGCCAGTGTCGTAGACGACACCTGGTTGGGTGTTACCCATGTAGTTCGCGGTGATGATTTGCTGCAAGCCACGCAGTTTCAGCGCGTACTGGCCACCTGGATTCCCGGCTGCACCTTTGCCGGTGCGCAGGTAACGCATCACCGACTCGTTCTCGATGAGCATGCGCAAAAACTGTCAAAAAGTGCTGGGTCGCAGGCGGTTCCGCTCGACCGTAGTGACGCGATGCGTGAGCGGATTCGCGAACTTACCCGGGAACTACTGGCTGGCTAACGGCGGTGGTCATGATGGTGGGGGCTTGTGTGGCTTGTGGATAAAGTTGTTGTGGGGCAACAGAAATAGTTGTTGTGGGGGGTTGTGCGTGTCA
>ERZ887851.2916-NODE-2916-length-12905-cov-9.313385_pt1 | contig 12905 bp, 9 predicted proteins | sample MGYA00521100_ERZ887851 | MGnify/ENA primary metagenome ERZ887851 (study PRJEB32303, sample SAMEA104408602) | aquatic metagenome | biome: Brackish water; feature: Pelagic; material: water | place: Baltic Sea | collected 2014-06-06T16:11:00 | depth 11,444 m ...
GACCACCAGCCCGCCGGGCCTTATGCCGGCGGCAAGTACAAGATCCAAGAAGGCGGCACCCGCACACCCTTCATCACCTACTGGCCAGGAACGATCAAACCTGGGGTCTCGGAGAAAATCGTCTGCACCATTGACCTCGGCGCCAGCCTGGCTAAGCACCTCGGTGTCAGCATCCCGCAGGACTCTTTGCTGGACAGCCTCAACGTCATGCCTGCTCTTCTTGGCAAAGAAGACGCCAAAGGACGCAGCAACCTCATCCAGCAAAGCAACGGCAGAGAGGGAGTCAACAGCTCCATGGGCTATCGCTCAGGCAAGTGGAAGCTGCAGCGCAGTGTGAAAAAATCACCCAAGAAGGCCCAAGCAAATAAGGCTGGAGCAAATTCTTCCGCAGCCGCCGCATTCAGCTATAGCCTCTACGATCTCGAAAACGATATTGCCGAAAAGAAGAACATCGCCAAACAGAACCCCGAGGTATTCGAGCGCTTAAAAACAGAACTCCAGCAGCAGATTGGTGCAGGACGGACAAGGCAGTAGGCACCAGGGTGCCTGATGAGCGATGAAGGATGGCCGCCTGGCGGCAGTTCGAGTTGCGAGTTCGAGTTGCTAGTTAATGCATCGAAAACACAGATGACACAGATGACCACCGATTGACACAGATCACGGATAGCACCGACTACACTCAAATCCGTGCTCATCCGTGACATCTGTGTTCAATGAACCAGCAAACAAAAGCCTATAACATCATGAGACTTCTCACTCTCCTCTTCATTCACTATTCACTATTCTCTATTCACCATTCGGCGGCTGCTCCTGCGGAGCAGACAGCGGACGAGCAGCGGACGACCGAAGGGAGTGCAAGCTCCAGCGGCCGACGGTCTGAAGGCGAAGCCTTCAAGAGGAGTGCAAGCTCTATAAAACCGAACGTCATCCTCTTCCTCATCGATGACATGGGGTTGATGGATACCACGGTTCCCTTTGTTGTTGATGCCAAAGGAGAGCCGCAGAAATATCCACTCAACGAATTCTACCGCACGCCGAGCATGGAGAAGCTGGCGGCAGCGGGAACTCGGTTCAGCCAATTTTACGCACACTCAGTCTGCTCACCCACCAGGGCGTCGATCATGACCGGTCAGAACTCCGCCCGGCATCGCTCCACCACTTGGATCAAACCGCAGAGCAACAACCGTGGCAACTTTGGCCCTGCCGAGTGGAATTGGACAGGCCTGAACAAAACCAGCATCACCTTACCACGCCTGCTGCAAGGGGCGGGGTATAAGACGATCCATGTGGGCAAAGCCCACTTTGGCCCAGATAACCACGAAGGCTCAGAGCCTCTCAACCTCGGCTTCGACATCAACGTCGGCGGCTTTTCCGCAGGGCAGCCCGGCAGCTATTACGCAGAAAAAAACTACGCGCGTAACGGGAAAACAGGACAGGTTCCGCACCTGGAGAAATACCACGGCACAGACACCTTCCTCACCGAAGCCCTCACCCTGGAGGCAAATCGACACATCGAAGCCTGTGTTAAAGAGCGGAAACCCTTCTTCCTCCACATGTCGCACTATGCCTTGCATGCTCCGTTCGATTCTGACCCACGCTTCGCCAAAAACTACGCCCAGTCTGGAGCAAACAAACACGCCCAAGCCTACGCCACTCTGGTCGAAGGCATGGACAAGTCCCTCGGAGACCTCATCGTCAAACTGAAGGAACTCAAGGTAGCCGACAACACCCTGATCATCTTCGTCGGCGATAACGGCTCTGATGCGCCGCTCGGCAAAGGAGAGCACAACAGCTCAGCTCCTTACCGGCAGAAAAAGGGCTGGCGCTACGAGGGCGGCATGCTCGTTCCCTTCATCGCTGCCTGGGGTGAGGCAGATAAAAACAACGCATCGCAGCAGAAACTACCCATTCCCGCAGGTGCGATCCAAACTCAGATGGGAACCATCCTCGACTTGGTGCCCACCATCTGCGCGCTGGCAGAAGTTGAGCTCCCCAAAGACATGCCCTTGGATGGTTACGACCTGAAGCCACAGTTTGCAGGGAACAAAAACGAAGAGCGCAAGGAAGACTTCCTCAACCACTTCCCCCACGACCACCGCAGCAGCTACTTCACCAGCTATGTCAATGACGGCTGGAAAGTCATCTATCACTACCCACTGCCAGGAAGAGGCCAGAAGGCAAAAGCAAAAGAACTCAGCCCCAAGTATGAGCTCTTTAACTTGAAGCAAGATCCTTACGAAAAGAAAGACCTGTCAAAGAGCCATCCGGAAAAATTACAGACGATCATGACGGCCATGATCAAGGACTTGGAGGCCAAGAAAGCACTCTACCCACAGAAGGATAACAAGGACCTACGGCCCGAAATGCCCGCATTAGTAAGCCAGTAGAGCATACGAACGCAGCCTTAGCATAATGATATCTTTAGTGAAAGGAGCAGTACCCATGCTCATCGCATCCCTCTGCCTCATGAGTACTGTGGCGGTAGCGGATGCGAAAAAAAAGAAAACCCCTGCCTATCACTCATCAGTCCCCAAACCGACCGTCTCTAACATTCCATACGGTTCGCACAAGCGACAGGTGCTGGATTTCTGGAAAGCTCCGTCAGCCTCGGCCGATAAGCCAGCACCTTTGGTCTTCTACATTCATGGTGGTTCATGGAAAACCGGTAGCAAGGAAATCATCAACGGCTGTGTGGATGTCAATGCCCTGCTGAACGCCGGCATTTCAGTAGCCGCGATCAACTACCGGTATGTGACCCAAGCAGAGGCGGCAGGTGTCGTTCCGCCGGTCAAGGCACCTTTGGAAGACGCTGCCCGTGCGCTGCAGTTTGTGCGCAGCAAAGCCGAGGAATGGCATATCGACAAGACCCGCATCGGAGCCACGGGTGCCTCCGCCGGAGGCTGTTCCTCTCTCTGGCTCACCTACCATGATGACATGGCGGATCCCGACAGTGATGATCCTGTAGCGCGTGAGTCTACCCGCCTGTTCTGTGCCGGCGTGCGCGTGCCGCAGACCACCCTCGACCCACAGCAGATGAAGGATTGGCTGACCAAGATCACCTACGGTGGCCATGCCTTCGGGGTGAATAACAAGGAGTTCCTGGACTCACGTGAAAAGCTACTACCCTGGATTGAGAAATATTCCCCCTATGCCCATGTCAGTGCGGATGATCCTCCAGTAAGTATGTATTACAACAAGAACCTCGAAAAGGACCTAGGAGCCCACAGCCCCCGGTTTGGTTTCAATCTCCAGAAACGCTGCCAAGAAATCGGTCTCTTTTGCGAAGTGCTGTATGATCGAGCGCCAGGTTATACTCAAAACGAGGCGACCTTTTATCTGATCAAAACCCTGACAAAATCATGAAACGCCTCACTTTCATCGCTCTCGCCTTCGTTCACTCTTCACTCTTCACCATTCGGCGGCGGCTTCGCCATCCGCAAAGGCAAATGGAAACTCATCCCCGGCAAGAATAACCGCTTATATGATCTGGACGCAGATCCCAAAGAAAGTCGGAACATCGCTAGCTCTCACCCGGAAATCCTCAAGCAAATGGCGGATACGCTTGCGGGGTATAAAAAAGCGGCCGTTCGACAACGAGGTGATGTATTGGCAAAGAGATCACAAGAGCTACAGATTAAAGGCTTACGAGCTTCGCTACGGCGCCCGAACGCTCAAAAGAATGGACTCTCCTGACAGGACTGGGTGCTGGTCTTTGAGAAGATAAAACAATAACTCTAAACACATAGATGAAACGAAACTACCTACACGCCCTATTGATTGCGGCCCTCGGCCCCGAGACCTGGGAAGCTGGAATCGTGAAGGCTCCTCACGGCATCGCCTTTGACGGGCAGGGGAATATTTTAATGACTGAGTATAACCAGTGGGGCCGAGTCATGAAGTTTAAGGTGCAACCGTGATGAGACTCGCAGCCTTACTATCGATTGCAGCTCTTGTGAATGCGCCTTGCTTACTTGCAGGCGACATTGACGGCGAAATTCACAGCAGTGTGGGTAGTCTGGGTAGTCTGGGTAGTGTGGAGCCAGATTTGACAACCCCTCCAGCAACTGCTCATGCACCCGCTGCTGGGAAACGAGTCAGGCAGGTCAATAAAAACTACGCAACAACGCAAGTGCATCACCTGCTCTATCTTCCGACTGACTGGGTCAAGGGGAAGAAGTATCCGGTCATTGTTGAGTATGCGGGAAACCAATTTAAGAGCAGTCCGGGAACGGTTGAAGGCAGCAATCTCGGCTACGGAATCTCAGGTGGGGAAGGTGTTATTTGGCTGTGCCTGCCTTACATCAGTAAAGACCACAGTCGCAATGAAGTAACATGGTGGGGTGACGTCGATGCCAGTGTTGAATACTGCAAGCAAACCGTCAGGCAAGTATGCGCCGATTACGGAGCAGATCCATCGAGGCTGTATATTGCTGGGTTTTCCCGTGGAGCCATCGCCTGTCATTACATCGGTCTGCATGATGATGAGATTGCCTCGCTTTGGAGAGGTTTCATTTGCCACAGCCATTATGATGGAGTGAGAAAATGGAACGATGAGGGAAGCGATAGGCTATCTGCCGCGCTTCGATTAAAACGCTTAGGACGCAGGCCACAGTTCATCAGCCAGGAAGGATCGATTGAAGAGACCAAGGAGTATTTGAAGCAAGCTCACCCGATGGGGGAGTTTACCTTCCAAGCGTTGCCATTTCCTGAGCACACAGATACTTGGGTGCTCCGAGATATTGCTGAGAGAAAGGTGCTCCGGGACTGGTTCAAACACGTTCTGAAAGAAGGAAATTAACAACATGCAGCCAGACGGAGAGGACGTGATTTTTTTGTAAGATCTTGCTGTGTGCGGGGTAATTAATTAGCGTTGATACCGTCATCTTCGGCATGACGACCACACCTCCACCACACTTTCACTGACCATGCACCCATCTATCTTCTCGTTGTCAATCTGTCTCGCTAGCCTTGGTTTTACCCTTAGCAGTCAAGCGGCTGAAACCCCAGAGACTTCACAAGTGCTCTGGTATGACTCCCCCGCAAAGGAGTGGCAGGAGGACTGCCTGCCGATAGGTAACGGGCATCTGGGCTGCATGATTTACGGTGGGGTGCAGAACGAACACATCCAGTTTAACGAAGATTCACTCTGGATCGGCGATGAGCAAGACACGGGTGCTTATCAGGCCTTCGGGAATCTTAAGATTCAGTTTGCCGGTCAAAATGAGCACGGCGCTTACCGCCGCGAGCTCGATATCAACCAAGCATTACACACCATTAGCTATCAGTCTGGCGGGGTGAGCTATCAGCGCGAATACTTTGCTTCTCAGCCGGCAGACGTGTTGGTGTTTCGCATGACTGCCGATAAAAAAGGCAGCTACAGTGGCACCATCTCGCTGAGCGATATGCACAAGGGCACGATCAAGGCGGAGGGTAACAAGCTGTCGTGCTCGGGATCTCCATCGGGAACGATCAAGATGAAAGGGAAAGCCAACTACCCGATCCGCCTCGACTATGAGGCGCAGGTGCTCGTTCTCAATGAGGGTGGCAGCCTGCAAGCGGCCGATGGCAAGATCAGCTTCAAGGGCTGTGATTCGCTGCTTATTTTTCTCAGTGCAGATACCAACTATCTGAACCAGCGCGACAAGAGCTGGAAGCAGGCGCACCCGCACCAGAAGATCAATGATCTCTTGGCAAAGGTTTCTACACGGGCCTTTGATGACCTACGCCAGGAACACATTGCGGACTATCAAAGCCTATTCCACAGGCTGTCTCTCAATCTCGGCCAGAGCCCAGAGAGTGTGCACAAGATGACCACCGCCAAAAGGCTCGACGCCTACCGAGGCGCCAAGCTCGTTCTGGGCAAAGGCATGTTTGGCAAAAAAGCTCTCGGACTGAAAGGCAACGATGATCCTGAGCTCGAGGAGTTGATTTTTCAGTATGCGCGCTACTTGATGATTTCCTGCTCACGTCCCGGCAGCTTACCTGCCAACCTGCAAGGCCTGTGGAACCAAGACAACAACCCACCGTGGCGTTCCGACTACCACTCTGATGTTAACATTCAGATGAACTACTGGTTTGTCGATGCGGCTAACCTCTCGGAATGTTTCACGCCACTTTCCGAGTGGCTGTGGTCGGTGGTGCCGGTCAAACGCGAGGCGACCCAAAAGAAATTTGGAGTGCGAGGCTGGGCGCATCGCTCTGAAAACGGGATTTTTGGTGGAGCCTCTTACCTCTGGGTCCCTGGCGATGCCGCCTGGGTCATGCAGAATATCTGGGATCACTACGCCTTTACCGGGGATAAAGAATACCTCGAGACCCGAGCCTATCCCTTGCTCAAAAACCTATGCGAATACTGGGAGGACTCGCTGATCGAGTGGCCTGACGGCAAATTGGTCAGCCCGAAAAGTGTCTCCCCCGAACACGGCCCCGAGGCCGAAGGAAACTCCTACGAGCAGCAGCTTGTCTATGACCTCTTCACCAACTACATCGAGGCCTCTAATGCCCTTGGTAAGGACGAAGCGTTTCGCAAAAAAATCGAGTCGATGCGCTCACGTTTACTTGGCCCTCAAATCGGGAAATGGGGTCAGCTCCAGGAATGGGCGAAAGACATCGACAATCCTAACAACAAGCACCGCCACCTTTCTCACCTGCTTGCCGTGCACCCATGCCGGCAGATTTCACCCGTCACGACTCCCAAGCTTGCCGAGGCAGCACGGGTCTCACTCAACGCGCGTGGTGATGGGGGCACTGGCTGGAGTAAGGCGTGGAAGATCAGCATGTGGGCACGCCTGCACGACGGCAACCGCGCCTACAAGTTGCTTAAGGAGCAAATTCACAGTAACTTCTACCGCAATCTGCTCAGCTTCCACCCGCCGTTTCAAATTGATGCCAACTTCGGCTACGCGGCCGGCGTCTGCGAGATGCTGGTGCAGTCACAAACCGGTACCATTGAACTTCTTCCTGCACTACCCGATCGCTGGCAGACTGGATCTGTCAACGGGCTTAAGGCTCGTGGTGGCTTCGTCGTTGATCTTAGCTGGGAAAACGGCAAGCTGCTTTCAGCCAAGATTCACAGCCAAAAGGGCGCCGCTTGTAAGGTTCATTATGCGGGTAAGCACTATGAGCTGAAGATCGCTAAGGGCCAAACGCAGGACTTTGTTCCCCTGTAAGGGCAGCAAGCACGACAAGAAAAGGTGCTGGGGTCCTTGACCCTTTTACTCGGGAAAAGCATACTGCTACAGGAACGAAGAATCATAAAGCCATACTATGTCGACAACACAAACACCGGAAAGCCAGTCAGCGATCACTCCTTCTCAGGCGATTGAGATACTGAAGCAGGGGAATGTTAGATTCACAAGTGGCTCAACAACGAGTCGTGATTACCAGTCCCAAGTATCGCAAACGGCTGGCGGACAATACCCTCTGGCTGCGGTGGTGAGCTGCATTGATTCACGCATTCCCACTGAGATTGTTTTTGATCAAGGCATAGGGGACATTTTTAATGCCAGGATTGCAGGTAACTTTGTCAACGAGGACATTCTCGGAAGCTTGGAATTCGCCTGTAAGGTGGCTGGGGCCAAGGCCATTGTGGTCATGGGGCATACCTCTTGCGGTGCTATCAAGGGAGCGTGTGATAAGGCAGAGCTGGGTAATCTAACACAGATGCTTGAGAAGATCATGCCCGCCGTCGATGCCGTTCATACTTCAGAAGGAACGGACCGCAGCTCAGCCAATAATGAATTTGTCGATGCCGTGGCAGCCAAAAACGTCGAGCTCACCCTGGTTAAGATCAAAGAGAACAGCCCGGTTCTCAAAGAAATGATCGAAGCCAACGAGATCGAAATCATCGGCGCGATGTATGATGTTGCCAGTGGCAAGGTAAGCTTTCTTTAGGAGCCTTAAGGGGTTTTCTTCTCAGCTTTTAATACGGAGAGGATCGATTCTGCAACCTGCGCGGCCAGCTTGTCGTAGCCCGCTCGGGTGAAGTGAACATCACCCGGCTTGGTGAAGGATGTTGCGGGAAGTGAGGCGGTCAGCTGGTGCAGGTCGTTGATGGCAACACCGTGCTTTGCCATGATTTTTAGAGCAATGGCGTTGTACTTAATCTCGTCGCCCACCTTGCGGCCAGCCTCGCCCTCTGGTACCACGGTGGTGGATGCCCAGATGAGTTTGGCTCCTGTTTTTTTGAGCTGAGTGACCAGCTGTTCCAGATTTTTTTCATACTGGTCAAGAGGAACCGATAGGCTTCCATTGACTTTATCGCGATTACCATAGGCTTTTGCCTTAGGGTGGCGGTAGCAGAGATCGTGCAAGCCCCAGTTGAAATGGATGACATCCCACTTGTTTGTTCCGAGCCACTTTTTTAAAGACGTGAGGCCGCGGGTTGTTGGGCCGCAGTTTGATTTTGGGCGCTGCACATTAGCCACGCCCTTTAACTGATCTACTACTAACTTAGTGTAACCGATCGAGATCGAGTCGCCTATAATTAATACCTTCGGTAAACCTTGCACGGCTTCCGACTGAGCATTTAATCCCTCCAGATCCTGCTTCGGAGTGAAATATTGGCTCTCTTTGGTTGCGATAGGAGTCGAGCCCCAGCCCTGAGGAGCTTTCCTTGGTGTTGGATAGTTATCGAACACATCACCTTTGCCTTCCCCCAATGTGCGCGGGTCGCCTTGCTTTTTGAGCTCTGCCATCATGGTTGCTTTGAGGCGGCCAAGGATCGTGGCTAGGCTCTTGTTGTCGGCCAGGTTGTTGACGCAGTCGGGGTCTTTCTTGACATTGAAGAGCATGTCCGTCGGGCGCTTGCCGAAGGCGTGTTCCCAGTAGGGATTTCCGGGCCCCAGTTTCTCGATCAGGCGCTTGGTCGGGCTGTCATCGGTATCCTTGAGCCCCAGTTCCGGATTGCCACAAGGCCAGCGATCAGGGGTAAAGTTGAGCACGTAGAGGTAGTCTCCTGAACGAATGCCACGGGCGGGATAGCCAAGACCTGCAGCTGAGCCGGGTCTGGCGTAGACGTCAAAACGTTCGCGGCCGATCAGCAGGAAAGGCCGTTGCTTTGGCCGCTCACCGGTGAAGAGATCGGTGATGCTTTTTCCGGTAACCTCCATGCCAGATTGGGAAGGGTCAATACCGGCAAGCTCGAGGAAGGTGGGGGCGAAGTCGATAAAGCTCACCAGATCATCAACTCGCTTGCCTGGGTTCTTGATGCCCTTGGGCCAGCTCATGACGGTGGGCACGCGGTGCGCATCATCAAAGGTGTGCCCCTTGACGCGCGGGAAAGGCATACCGTGGTCCGAGGTGACGATGACCAGTGTATTATCCGCCAGTCCTGCCTTCTCGAGCTCAGTGATGATTTCACCGACGTGGGAATCAAAACGCTCTACTCTGAGGGCGTAGTCAAGCATGTCACTGCGCACGGTTTCATTATCCGGCCAGTAAGCGGGGACGCGATTGATGGCGGAGAGTTTTTTGCCTGCCTTGCGTCCTGAGCCCGCAGGGTATCCGCGGTGCGGATCATTGCTGCCGTGCCAATAGAAGAAGGGAGTGTTGGCTGGGCGTTTGGCGAGGAAGTGAGCAAAGGCTTCACCCGCTTTGGATTTGTTCATGGTCGGCAGAGCAAGGTCGTTGATGACTCCCTTGGAATCAATCGGACGTCCGGGCCCCCAGACCTTGCCTCGACTTCCGGTATAAACGCCCGCGTCTTTTAGTTTTTTGCTGAACGCGGGAAGGTTAGCGGGATAGTAGTTGCGGTGATTGGCGGCTTCCCCATTCTGCCAGGTATTGCGGCCCGTTAAGATGTTTACCCTGCAGGGAGCGCACTTGGCTGAGACCACGTAGCAGTTGTCAAAGATCAAGCCGGTTTTGGCGAGCTTGTCGATGTTGGGTGTTTTGACCCAATCACAATCGTAAGACTGTCCGAAGTGTAGCGAGGCATCATCCGCGATGATAAAAAGAACGTTGGGCTGTTTGTCTGCATTTACCGGTAGGGCCGTCAGGAGCGATAAGAGTGAGATGCAGCTGAGGAAAATAGATTTCATGAGTATTGTTTTAATACGAAAGGGTTGATCCTTTTTGTTTCATATTTTTCTGCACCGGCAGTGAATGTGTAGAGCTGAAATTGAGTGCGCTTGCTCATACTAGTGATGGGGTAAATCTTGTAAACATATCGTTTGTGGTGGCTCATGCGGATCAGGTAAGAGACTGAGATTGACAATTCGCTCAATCCGCCGCACGCAGGAGACCTGCCAAACCGCAGTGAGCTCTGTTTCGGCAGAGCATGTTATAGAGGTCACCGGCTGCTCCGCCGGTGGCCTCTCTTATTGAAAAGCTTGCGGGTTGAAATTTCTCCTGCACCTATCTCAAAATCACTTACTTCATTATTGATGTCGTTTTCTTCGCTCGGTCTCCATCCCTCTTTGCTCAAGGCAATCGCTGCCGAAGGCCTTACCGAACCCACTCCTATTCAGAGGGGCGCTATTCCGGTGGTGCTGCAGAACAAAGATGTCCTTGGCATTGCTAAAACGGGTTCGGGAAAAACGGCGAGCTACGTGCTGCCTATCTTACACCGCCTACAGGATGGTCCGGCAAGGCGTTATCGTGAGCCGAGTGTGTTGGTTCTCGTGCCCACGCGTGAACTGGCTGATCAAGTCCAGGATGTTTGCCGGTCATTTACCGCTTCTCTGGAAAAGCGTCTGACAAGCGTGGCCGTTTATGGCGGGGTTTCTGTTAATGTGCAGATGCAAGCCATCGGCAAGGCGGATGTGGTGATCGCCACCCCCGGCCGGCTTCTTGAGCTTGTCGAAAAAAATGCCGTCAAGCTCTCGGCCATTACCACACTTGTTTTAGACGAGGCGGATAAAATGCTCAACCTCGGTTTCAAGGAAGAGGTCGACCGCATCCTCGGGCTGCTGCCGAACGAGCGCCAAAACCTGTTGTTTTCTGCCACACTCAGTGATGACCTTAGCACAATCCAGCAGGTCCTATTGAGAGACCCTGAGATCATCAACATTTCTGAGGATGTCGATCGTGACGATACTCAGCATGGAACGGACACAGAGGATGGTGCAGAGCAGGATGAGCTGATTCATCAGCTGGGCTACTTTGTATCAGAAGAGCGCAAGGGCCCCTTGTTACGTTACCTGATCAAACACCATGATTTACAACAGGTGCTCGTGTTCGCTTCTTCCACGCACAAGGTGGATGGCATCGTCGACAAGCTACTGAAAAATAAAATCGATGCGGCCGCCGTTCATGCCAAGAAGAGTCAGCAGTTCAGACGGGATATGCTCAAGGAGTTTAAGTCAGGTGAGCTGAGGGTTCTCGTTGCAACCGACCTTTTGTCCCGAGGAATTGATATTGAGCATCTGCCTTGCGTGATCAATTACGAGCTGCCGCGATCACCGAAAGACTACATTCACCGCATTGGCAGAACCGGCAGGGCAGATTCAGCTGGCGATGCCATTTCCCTGGTCACGCCTGATGAAAGACAGCATTTCCGAGTGATTCAAAAGAAGATGGGGAAACGGGTGTCGATGGTAGACAGCGAGGATATCAACCTGCACGGCTACTGAGAAAAAGGGACGTAGTATTTTCTTATTTCTTAATCAGCTATTGGCTAGCCTGCTCACTACGAACCGCCTTGATACGCATCTAGTGATGTAGCGCAGAAATTTAATGTCGCTAAGCCGAAATGTGAATGATGTGAGGTTCAGGCAAGCTGCTTTGGCGCTGCCGGACACGACAAAAAATTATTGCGATAGCGCCAACATCTATGGGAGAATCTTGCCATGGGAAAATTGCAAATCATGGGCTTAGCCATTCTGGCAGGCGTTCCATTTTTCTGTGGTGCGGCTTATTGGATGTATACCCAAGGCAATACGATGCCGGCATATGCTTTGGCGGTTGCGGCCTTTTTTGACTTGGTGATCGGGCTTGTTTTCTTCGCCAAGGGTAAGCCTTCTGAATAAGGCCGCGCCAAGTGACCGCGGCATTCTTTTTTATCGCACTCTCTTTTATCGATAAGTGAACCAAGCCGTTGCCACGGTGTCTTTGTCCGAGCTGACCCGAACCCAGTGAGCGGCAAAGCCTGTGGGGAATTGGTGGTTGAATGGTTCTCCCGCCTTGAGCTTGAAGCTTCGGTAGGGATGGAAGCCGGTCCAGTGGTCGATGTCGACTTCCACGGTGATGGTGCAGTCCTGCTCAGCGGTGAGCTCGAGGGTCTTCTGGTCGTAGCCAGTCATCAGGTAGGGATCGGATGGGATGCCTGCTTTCACTGGGGTGTTCTTCCAAGGGCCACCGACGCCGGTGGGCTTTCCAAATTTCCAGAGGTCATCAATACCGCCGAACCAGAGCGAGGTCTTGCCGTCCTCTGACTTGTAAACATGGGTGGATTCCTTTGCATCGGGTTTCAGGCCTGCGAGCACTAACAATCCGTTCCAGGTGGTGAAGTCACTGATCTGGCGGTTGTGGGTGCAGACCGGGCGCATCTTGGTGTAGAGTGCGGGAGCTCCGACAATCCAGAAGGGGACCTCGTAAAAAGTGCCGTGGATGTTGGCCATCATGCGCTCAGACTCGACCTCGCGGTGCATGCGCGGGTGACCGAAGCTCAACGGCTTATCAAATGCCGCAGAACCCTTGGGCAAACGCAATCGGGTATGATTCCCCGGCTTTCCAACAATCGCCCGGCTTTCCTTACTGACGAGAATGACGGAGGCCTCATCTACGGAAAACTCCGCATGGACGGTGAGTTTTTTCTCCAGCTCCGCGTCGGGCTTGGTGGGCTCGAACTCAAAACCAAACTGGGTGAAGTCATAAGCTTGCTCGCCATTGAGCACGCGCAGGTGGCGATTCCGTTTGGCGGGGTAGAGAAGGGCGCTGTTGATGGCCGTGTCCCCGACTTCGGC
>ERZ887851.2919-NODE-2919-length-12898-cov-45.956241_pt1 | contig 12898 bp, 11 predicted proteins | sample MGYA00521100_ERZ887851 | MGnify/ENA primary metagenome ERZ887851 (study PRJEB32303, sample SAMEA104408602) | aquatic metagenome | biome: Brackish water; feature: Pelagic; material: water | place: Baltic Sea | collected 2014-06-06T16:11:00 | depth 11,444 m ...
GATTATTTAATGTCTAAAGGCATTGCAAAATCTAGCATTAAAGTAATTAGCTATGGTAAAGAAAGACCTGCAAGCAAAGAGTCTTCTGCACTAGCTTGGTCTCAAAACAGAAGATCAGTTACTGTTAAAAGCAAATAATTAATTTTTACAAATTTAAAGGCCCTGAATGATATTAATCTTCAGGGTCTTTTTTTTGCCTGAATTTATTGTAGTAATGTATTAACGACATGAAAAAAATATTTGTATTTCTATTTTTAAGCACTTTTTCTTTTGGTGTTTGTGCTGATGAGCAATTGGACAAGGTTCTTCAAGAGCTTCAAGCATTAAGCAAGGATTTAAAAACTTTAGAAAAAGCTGTGTACAGCAAAAGTTTTTCTACTCAATCCACAGGATCTTCTGAAGGTGTTCCAGCTGCTTTAGAGGGAGCATTGACTAGACAGTTAGTAAAGCTTTCTGAATTAGAAGAGCAAATTCAAAAAATTACTGCAAGCAATGAAGAAACATTATTTAGTTTACAAAAAATATCTGAACGAGTTGAAAAAATACAAAGAGATACCGAATTAAGATTTAGCGAGCTTGGAAGTTCAAATATACAATCATCCAAAACTTCAGGGACGCAACAAGCAAAACCTTCAAGCACACAACAGACAAATAATTCCAATCCACCCAAACAATTTCCAGGAACTGGAAAAATGCAGGACTTTGGAAAAGTGTTGGAACAGACAGAAGCAACCAATTCACCAAGTAGAGATAAGCAGGAAATTAGATCGGTTAGCCCAGCACCAGTAGTAAAAACAACTTCAGTTGCTAAAGAAAAAGTATTACCCAAAGGAAATCCTAATGAGCAATATAAATTTGCTACCGACTTAATTAAAGTGGGTGATTATGAAAAAGCAGAAATAGCTTTAAAAGAATTTGTTAATACTCATCCTAGCAACCGACTGGCAGGAAGCGCACAATATTGGTATGCCGAAACTTATTACATCAGACAATTGTATCATGATGCAGCAGCAGCTTATTTGGATGGATATCAAAAATTTCCAAAAAGCGATAAAGCTCCACAAAATCTTCTTAAGCTTGGAATTACACTTGCCGAGCTTGGTGAGAAAGATCAGGGATGTTTAATGTTAGTTGGTGTGCCAAAACAATATCCTAAAGCCGACAAGTCTATTATTCAGAAAGCCAAATATGAAACTAAAAAGTTTAAATGCAAAACCTAGTAGCTTCTTACAAGACAAAATAGTTTCCGAAACGTATCTTCCCTTTGAGCAAATAGTAAAAAAAAATATTGGCACTAAAAAATTTGTGGCATGTATTTCTGGAGGAGCCGACAGTCTTGCGCTTGCTTATTGCTCTCAAAGATATTCAGAAGCTTACAAGAATAAAGTATTTTATTTAATAGTAGATCATAACATTAGAAAAAATAGTGCTAAGGAAGCACAATCAGTTAAGAAGAATTTATTAAAAATTTCTGCAAAGTTAAATATTTTAACTATCAAAGATACTATTTCAAAAAGCATTCAGAAAAATGCAAGAGATCATAGATACAAGCTATTAAGTAATTTTTGCAAAAAAAACAAAGTTTCCCATATGTTAACCGCACATCATTTAGATGATCAGATTGAAAATTTTTATATCAGGCTCAGTAGAGGAAGTGGTCTATATGGCCTTTCTTCTATGACGGTGAATGAGAAAAACAAAGATAATATTAATGTGCTAAGACCCTTTTTGAACCTAGCCAAAGAAAAGTTAGTTCATGTAGCAAGGAAGGTGTTCAAGACTTTTGTTAAAGACCCATCCAATGTCAATGACAAGTTTTTACGATCTAGAATTAGAAAATTAAAATCTAGCTTAGCCAAAGAAGGCTTGGATCAGTCTAGAATCTTAAAGACTATTAGCAATTTAAATACAGCAAAAGATGCAATTGATTTTTATGTAAAGCAATCTCAAAAAAAACACATTCATCTTGTAAATAACAATAAAGTGATCATTGATAGAAAATTATTTATGAGCCAACCTATGGAAATTACATACCGAGTTATGGCAGACCTTATTCGAAAAAAATCAAAAAAAGATTATCCACCTAGGGCAAAAGGCTTGGAGCATTTAATTGCCTCCATTCAAAAAAAGAATTTTACAAAAGTTACTTTAGGAGGTTTTGTCTTTAGTTTAGAGAAAAATAAAATTATTATGAGCAAAGAAAACAGAAATGCATAAGAATCTGAACAATTTATTTACTTTTGCTGACATTTTGCTCCTTGTAAGATTAATTTAAATACTTATTTTATACTGTATGAATTTAAAGAATTTAACCATGTGGGGAATTATAGCTCTTTTAGTATTAGGGTTATTTAATTTATTCCAAAATCCAGCAACACTTTCTCCTTCAAAAGATTTGCCATTCTCAACTTTTATCAGTGAGGTCGACAAAGGAAATGTTGTCTCCGTTGATATCAAAGGAAATAGCCTGGTAGGAAAATTTGCCAATGGTACACAATTTAGAACCTACTCACCCAATTACCCTAACTTAGTTGAAAAACTTTCTTCTAAAGGAGTTTCTTTTTCAGCAGGACCTATCGAAGATAAAATGCCATCATTTTTTGGCGTACTTCTTTCTTGGTTCCCTATGCTGTTGTTAATTGCTGTTTGGATATTTTTTATGCGCCAGATGCAAGGTGGCAAAGGCGGAGCTATGGGATTTGGAAAATCTAAAGCAAAATTATTAACCGAAGCTCACGGTCGAGTTACTTTTAAAGATGTTGCCGGTGTGGATGAAGCCAAAGAAGAGCTAGAAGAGATTGTAGAATTTTTAAGAGACCCAAGAAAATTTCAAAAACTTGGCGGAAAGATTCCTAAAGGAGCTTTGTTGATTGGACCTCCAGGAACAGGAAAAACATTAATTGCTAGAGCAGTTGCTGGTGAAGCAAATGTTCCATTCTTTACTATTTCAGGATCAGATTTTGTTGAGATGTTTGTCGGTGTTGGTGCTTCACGAGTCAGAGACATGTTCGAACAAGGAAAGAAGAATGCGCCTTGTATTATTTTTATTGATGAGATTGATGCTGTGGGAAGAAGTAGAGGAGCGGGTTTAGGTGGTGGTAATGATGAGCGAGAACAAACATTAAACCAGTTGCTAGTGGAGATGGACGGCTTTGAAACTAATGAAGGTGTTATTTTGATCGCAGCTACTAACAGACCAGATGTATTAGATCCGGCATTATTGAGACCAGGTAGATTCGATAGACAAGTAGTGGTGCCTAATCCAGACATTGTTGGAAGAGAAGCTATTTTAAAAGTTCACTTAAAAAAGATTACTACAGGGCCTGATGTAGTGCCCAGAACTATTGCACGAGGAACTCCTGGATTTTCTGGAGCGGACTTGGCAAATATTTGTAATGAAGCTGCATTGTTAGCTGCTAGAAAAAATAAAAGAATTGTAACCATGTCGGACCTAGAAGAAGCCAAAGACAAAGTAATGATGGGTGCGGAACGAAGATCTATGGTGATGTCAGAAGACGAGAAAAAATTAACAGCTTATCATGAAGGTGGACACGCAATTGTTGCCTTGTATGAAAAAGCATCAGACCCTATTCACAAAGCAACGATCATTCCAAGAGGCAGAGCATTGGGAATGGTGATGAGATTGCCTGAAAGAGATCAGCTTTCTATGACTAGAGAAAAAATGTACGCAGACATTTCTGTTGCTATGGGAGGAAGAATTGCAGAAGAACTTATTTTTGGACATGACCAAGTAACCTCAGGTGCATCTTCTGATATTGAAATGGTAACTAAAATGGCAAAAAATATGGTTACGAGATGGGGTATGAGTGAAGTTATGGGTCCTATTTCTTATCAAGAAAATGAAGAAGAAGTATTTTTAGGTCGTTCGGTTGCAAGAACACAAAATGTTTCAGAAGAAACTGCTAAAAAAATCGATGCAGAGGTAAGAAAAATTGTAGATAGCGGTTATAACCGAGCAAGAAAAATTCTTACGGAAAAATTAGACGATCTTCACAAAATTTCAAAAGCTTTATTAGAATATGAAACTATGAATGGAGATGAAATTAGGAACTTAATTTTCAAAAACATTTATCCTAATCGAGGACTTGGAAAAGATGATGAAAGCTCATCTTCTCCCGATAGCGCTCTTGGCTCTATTGGTTTGAAACCAAAATTACAAAGCTAAACTCCTTCTATGCGGTCTGTTTATATTAGGCCACTCCACTTCGTTTATGGAAGTGATGCTAAAGATCAGCTTAAAAAAAAGATAGCTTTGCCTATATGTGGCAATACCTCCATCGCCTTTGCAGCAATAGAAATTTTTAATAAAAAAACCAATACAAAACAAACTTTAACCATTTCTCAAATTTCAAAAATAAAAGGAAAAGACAAAAAGCAAATTATTAACGATTTATCCCAAATTACAAAAAAAAGAGATTCTATTTTAAATTTAAATCTTTCTAAATCCGTTCTCATGGGAGTGCTGAATGTGACTCCGGATAGTTTTTCCGATGGAGGGAAATTTTACAAAACGAAACTAGCAGTACAACATGCAAAAACCATGCTCCAACAAGGAGCCCATATTATTGATGTCGGTGGGGAATCTACTAGACCAGGTGCAAAGCTAATTTCAGAAGAAGAAGAATGCAGAAGAGTCATTCAAGTAATTAAAAAAATAAAAAAAATTAGAAACAATATAGTTTCCATAGACACAAGAAAATCATTGGTCATGAAAGCAGCAGTGGTGGCAGGAGCCAAGATTATTAATGATGTATCTGCATTAGATTTTGACCCCCATGCAGAAGAGGTTGTCGCTAAATTAAAAAAACCAATTATTTTAAATCATTCTCAAGGCACACCGGAAACCATGCAAAAGAATCCTAACTATAAAAATATTTTAATAGAAATTTATGATTACTTTGAAGAAAAAATTAAACAATTAGAACAAAAAGGATTGAGAAGAAAACATATCATTCTAGATCCAGGTATTGGATTTGGAAAAAATGTTCAGCACAACTTAACTTTAATGAACAAGATTTCTTTTTTTCATTCTTTAGGTTGCCCGCTGATGCTTGGGCCATCTAGGAAAAGTTTTATCGGTAAAATTATGGGAAAAAAAGACAGCATATCAAGACTTGGTGGCACGATATCATCGGTAATAATTGGTGCGAACCAAGGAGTTCAATTTTTTAGGGTGCATGATATAAAGGAAATTAACGAAGCGTTATCAATCAATTCAGCACTATACAGTATCTAATGAAAAAATATTTCGGCACAGACGGAATTAGAGGAGTGGTCAACCAGGGTAGTATAACCGGTGAAAACTTTTATAAATTTGGTTTAGCTGCGGGAAGTTTTTTTAAAGTTAAAGATAAAAAAAAACATTTAGCAATTATTGCAAAAGACACAAGAATATCTGGATACATGCTGGAACCAGCTTTAGTCTCAGGACTAACCTCTGCTGGTATGCACGTAATTACTTTTGGTCCCATACCTACTAATGCACTGGCAATGTTAACCAGATCCATGAAAGCAGATATGGGAATTATGATTACCGCATCTCACAATCCTCACACAGATAACGGGCTAAAACTTTTTGGACCCGATGGTTTAAAATTATCAGACAAAGTAGAAAAAAAAATTGAGAAACTAATTGATGAGAAACAATCAAAATTATTAGTTCCGGTGGAAGAATTGGGACGAGTAAAAAGATTGGAAGACGGAAATGCAAGATATATTGAAATTTTAAAAAGCAATTTTCCTGCAAGCTTTACTTTAAATGGAATGAAAGTAGTTATCGATTGCGCCAATGGTGCTGGTTACAAAGCTGCCCCACAAATATTGCAAGAACTAGGAGCAACCGTTTACCCCATCGGTATTGATCCTGATGGAATGAATATTAATAAACAATGTGGATCTACTCACCCAGAATCCATGCGCCAAGCTGTAAAAAAACACAAAGCAGATCTGGGAATAGCACTGGACGGAGACGCAGATAGATTAATTTTATGCGATGAGCAGGGAACCATTGTGGATGGAGATCAGATCATCGGAATGATCGCCACCAGATGGCATAACAAAAAAATACTCAAAGGCGGAGTAGTTGGAACGTTAATGAGCAATCTTGGATTAGAACAGCATTTTAAAAAACACAATATTAAATTTGTAAGAGCTGATGTGGGCGACCGTTATGTCAAAGAAACAATGCAACAAATGAACTATAATTTAGGTGGTGAACAATCGGGTCATGTTATTTTGGGAGACTTCACAACTACAGGAGACGGCTTGCTAGTTGCTTTGGAAATTTTATTTTCCATGAGAAAAGGAACCAAAGCTAGTAAATTATTAAGGGTGTTTAAACCAGTTCCGCAAATTTTAGAAAATAAAATTGTTAACAATAAAAATATTATTAATAGCAAATCTTGCCTTGCAGCTATTAAAAAAGCAGAAAAATTATTAGGAGATAAGGGAAGATTGTTGGTAAGAAAATCTGGAACAGAACCTAAAATCAGAATTATGGGTGAATGCCATGATAAAAAATTATTAGCTAAAGCTATTAGCATCGTATCCAAATCCATTTAGTGAAACCAAGAACTAAAATTTTAATTATTGCAGGATCAGACTCGTCTGGTGGAGCTGGCATTCAAGCAGATATCAAAACAGTAACTGCACTGGGAGGCTATGCCATGACCGCGGTTACAGCTATTACTGCTCAGAACACAACGGGGGTAGCATCTATTGTAGCTATTCCACCTAAAGAAATTGCAAAACAAATACTATTTACCGCAAAAGATATTAAGCCCGATGCGATCAAAATAGGCATGCTTCATTCTAGGGAAGTTATTAAAGAAGTTTTAAGCTCTTTAAAAAAAATAAAAAATAACAGAGTAGTGCTTGATCCGGTTATGGTGGCCAAAGGTGGGGCTAAATTGATTAACGATCAGGCAGTGTATGCTTTACGAGATAAATTAATTAAGGAAGTTTTTCTAATTACTCCCAACATTCCAGAAGCGGAAGTATTGATAGGAAAAAAAATAAGAAACTTGGACGAAATGATTCTTGCCGCGTACACCCTTATTCATTTAGGAGCTAATAACGTTTTATTAAAAGGCGGTCATCTCCAAGGATCCTTGGTCCAAGATATTTTAGTGAATCAAAAAGAATTGCACATATTTAAAAATAAAAAAATCATTACCAAGAATACACACGGCACCGGATGCACATTATCTTCAGCTGTAGCTACGTTTTTGGGCTGTGGAAAACCTTTATATAAAGCGTGTGAACTTGGAATTGATTATGTTAATGACTCCATCAGATCTAATCTCAATTATGGAAAAGGTCATGGACCAGTTAATCACTTAACTTCCATAGAATTTAGTAAGAAATTTAAATAGATGAAAAATATTGTAGTAGTAGGTTCTCAGTGGGGAGATGAGGGAAAAGGAAAAATCGTCGACTGGTTATCTGAGCAAGCAGATGTCGTGGTTAGGTTCCAAGGCGGACATAATGCGGGACACACTCTAGTCATCGATGGCAAAGTATATAAATTAAAATTATTACCATCAGGAATTGTTAGGCAAGATAAAATATCTATTATTGGAAATGGAGTAGTCGTGGATCCGTGGGCGTTCCTAGAAGAAATTAAACAAATTCAAAAACAGGGAGTACGAGTAGATGAGAGTAATCTTATTTTAGCTGAAACTGCTAATTTGATTATGCCATTTCATAGAGAGATGGATGAGATTAGAGAAGACTTGGCAGGTAAAGGAAAAATTGGAACCACCCGAAGAGGAATTGGACCCGCTTATGAAGACAAGGTAGGACGACGTTCGATCCGTGTGATGGATTTAAAATCAGAAGCCAATTTATCTAATCGTTTAGAGGTAGTCCTTGCTCACCACAATGCGATCAGAAAAGGATTGAAGAAAAAAGAATTTAAAAAAGAAGAATTAATGAAAGATCTTCTCAAGATTGCTCCTGAAGTGTTAAGATTTTCTCAACCGGTATGGAGAAAGATGGATCAATTTAGAAGTGAAGGTAAAAAAATATTATTTGAAGGCGCGCAAGGAATTTTACTTGATGTCGATCATGGAACTTATCCTTATGTAACTTCATCGAATACGGTAGCGGGTGCTGCTGCCATTGGCACAGGATGTGGTCCCAATGTAATTGATTATGTGCTTGGAATTACCAAGGCCTACACTACTAGAGTGGGAGAAGGTCCTTTTCCAACCGAATTAAAAGATGAAACAGGAGAATTGTTAGGAAAACGTGGAAATGAATTTGGAACGGTAACGGGAAGAAAAAGACGTTGCGGTTGGTTTGATGCAGTTCTAGTAAGACAAACAGTTAAAATTTCTGGAATCAACGGTATCGCATTAACTAAGTTAGATGTTTTGGATGCTTGCGATGAAATTAAAATGTGCGTCGAGTATGATCTAGATGGAGAAAAACTAGATTACTTGCCAGCTGCTGCAGAAGATCAGGCAAGAGTAAAACCAATTTACAAAACATTTAAAGGTTGGATGAAGAGCACTATGGGAGTTAGAAACTATGAAGAGCTACCCCAAGAAGCAAAAGTGTACTTATGTGAACTGGAAGACTTTATTGGAACTAAAATTTCAAGTATATCCACAAGCCCTGAGCGAGAAGACACAATTCTAGTCGAAAATCCTTATAATCTTTAATTGATAGATAGTTGTTTTGGCTGCTTGATATTTTCAAGCATAGCTTTTTGAACTTTGTCAAAAGCCCGGTTCTCAATTTGACGAATTCGTTCTCTACTGACTTTGTATTTTTGACTCAATTCTTCCAAAGTCTTAGGTTCATCAATGAGTCTGCGGTCATATAGAATTTCTTTTTCTCTTTTATCTAATACATGTAGCGCATTTTTTAATAACTCTTTTCTTTGATCAATTTCTTGTTTTTGTGAGATTTGCAATTCCTGGTCTGCATCTTCATCTACTACCCAGTCCTGCCATTCCGCATCACCTTCTTCATTGCCCACAGGAGCATTTAAAGAATACTCATGACCTGCTAGTCGTTGGTTCATGGAAACCACCTCATCTTCTCTAACATCTAATTGAGTAGCAATTTGAGTTACATGCTCAGGTAGCATATCTCCTTGCTCTGCAGCAAAGATTTGGTTTTTGATTTTTCTTAAATTAAAAAATAATTTCTTTTGCGCTGCTGTAGTTCCAATTTTAACCAAACTCCAAGAACGCAATACATATTCTTGAATAGAAGCTTTAATCCACCACATGGCATAAGTGGTAAGTCTAAATCCTTTTTCTGGATCAAATTTTTTAACTGCTTGCATCAGTCCAATGTTTCCTTCTGAAACTAATTCACTGACCGGAAGACCATAACCACGATAACCCATAGCAATTTTTGCAACCAAACGTAAATGGCTAGTTACTAATTTGTGAGCTGCTTCCTTGTCTCCTTTTTCACGCCAATTTTTTGCAAGTACATATTCTTCTGCAGCATCGAGCATGGGAAATTTTCTAATCTTAGCCAAATAGGAAGCAAAACTTCCCTCAGGGGTAAGTACGGGTAGATTAGCTTTGCTCAAGTCTTTGCTCATATCCTTATTATTATGTAATTTTTAAAACTTAAAAATCAAGGGGTTGGTTTCCAAGTTTTTTTAACATTTTCTGTAAGTTTAACAAATCTTTAGGCAATTTTGTGGTGAAAAACAATTCTTCCTCTGTTTTCGGATGAATAAAGCCTAAGGATTGGGCATGAAGGGCTTGAAAATTTATTCCTTCAATTATTTTTTGTAATTCTGGATCAATATCTCGGATCTTTCTCATTTTGCTTCCATACATCTGATCTCCCAAAATAGGATTTTTTTTGTGAGCTAAGTGAACTCGAATTTGATGGGTTCGTCCTGTTTCTAATTTGCATTCTACCAAACTAATATCAGGAAGATGCGTTCCTTTATAAATTTCTAAGGTGGTATAATTGGTGATCGCAACTTTACCAGCTCCCACATCAGCACTCATTTTTTGCCTATTGTATCTACTGCGCCCTATGAGAGTTTCAATTCTTCCATGGATGGGTTTCATCATTCCCCAAACAAAAGCCAGATAGGTACGTTGAGTTGTGTGTTCTTCAAATTGTTTCGCAAGTTCATTGTGAGCAATATCATTTTTTGCAACTACTAATAAACCAGAGGTGTCTTTATCAATTCTGTGAACAATTCCAGGTCTTAGCTCTCCATTAATTCCAGATAAGTTTCCTTTGCAGTGATGCAAGAGTGCATTGACTAAGGTACCATCAGGGTTACCAGCTCCCGGATGAACCACCATGCCGATGGGCTTGTTGATTACTAACAAATCATCATCTTCATAAACAATTTCCAATGGAATGTTCTGAGGCTTAATATCTGTGGCAACAGCTTCAGGTACAGAAAGCTCAACCTCATCACCAAAATTTACTTTTTTTGAACTTTCGTCAATAGGATTTCCATTTACCAGCAGAGCCCCTTCTTTAATTAGTTTGTTAATTTTAGTTCTGCTAAAAGAAGGTAATTCTTTCACAATAAAATGGTCCACGCGTTTAGCATTTTGTTCTTCAGAAACTGTAAAGTTGTATTTTTTATTTGGCATTATCTTGTTATACTACCTTTATGGTCTTGTAGTGAAATGGATATCATTCTTGTCTTCGAAACAAGCGTTTTAGGTTCGAATCCTAACAAGACCACCAAAGTTATTCACCCACATTAATTAAACTACCCTTCACCTTAGCGCTTTTAAAAGATTGGTAAAAAGTAAGAAGAGCCACACCAAGGTAAACCACATTCAGCATAAGCGCATAATAAATATTAGAATAGTTGATGGTGTGATTAATTAATATTGATCTTGTTTCTTCAAAAATATGTGCAAGTGGCAGCGCCAAAGCAATGGGTTGTAACCAAGTGGGTAAAATTTCAACAGGATAATAAATGCAGCCAATCGGAGCGATAAAAAATAAACTGGCCCAGGCAATGTTTTCAAAAGAGGGGCCAAATCTTACTAGACCAGAGGTGACTAGTAAGCCCAAAGTAATTCCAAAAATATAAAGACTAAGAAGCAGTAAAATAAGAGGGTAACCAAGCTCAAGTAGTGAGATCCCAAACAAAGGAATAGCAATCAATACTGCAGGCACCAATCCAATTAGGGTTCGCAGTAGTGCAGTGCAGGTTAGGGCAATGACAATCTCGCCAACCTTTAAAGGAGAAACAAACAAATTAATTAAATTTCTGCTCCAAATTTCTTCTAAAAATAACATGTTATAACTAATGCTAGACCTGAATAAAAAGTCATAGAGAATTGCAGCGCTCAATATAATTCCCACAGTGTTGTTAAAATAGGTGCTGTGCATAGTAAAAAACTTAGAAATAAATCCCCATAAAATAATTTGAACCGTTGGCCAATAAATTAAATCAATTATTCTTGGCACAGAAGCTTTGATCAAATAAAGATGCCTTAGCATTAAGGATAAAATTCTTTTAATTTTCATGTTGTCTCGCTAGTTTTAGGAACACTTCTTCCAAATCTTGTCTTCCGTGTTTTTTAATTAAATCTGTCGCTGTTCCTTCGTCAATAATTGATCCTTCTTTCATCATTAAGACGTAATCACTTAATCTCGTAACCTCATCCATATTGTGAGAGGCAAGTAAAATAGCCATAGAGTTTTTCTTTTTATATGTTTCTAAAAAAGTTCTTATAAAATCACCGGTATCAGGGTCTAAACTAGCAGTAGGCTCATCGAGAAGAAGTATTTCAGGATCATTAATAAGAGCTTTTGCAAGGGATACTCTATTTCTTTGACCTGAGGATAGTTCACCTGTTTTTTTATATAAAATAGGTGCAAGATTTAATTCTTCCACCAGCTGTTCTATTTTAGCTTTGGCATTAGCCACCTCGTACATCATGGCATAGACTTTTAAGTTCTCGATTACTTTTAATTTTTTTGGCAACTCCACATAGGGAGATGCAAAATTCATTTTAGACAAATAATGATGATCTTTAGTTAATAGCTGATGGTTAATAGTGATAGATCCTGAAGTTGGAGTAATTAATCCAAGGATCATGGCAATGGTAGTTGTCTTACCGCATCCATTAGGACCTAGTAAGGCAACGGTTTGATTGGCAGCTATAGAAAAAGTAATTTTCTTTACCGCTTCAAAATTGTCAAATTTTTTTTGTAAATTATTGATCTCTAATTGATTCATGTAGACGCTCGACGTAACCTGTCATTGATTGCTTTGCCAATACCTATATTGGGAATAGTAGTAATAGACACGCTTCTATACCCTAGTTCTTTTGCTTTGCGGAGAAGAATATAAAGATTGCGCGCCGCTTCTTGCAGGGAGGAACGCTTGCTGAGAAAAAAAATATTATCAGCTATTTTGTGTTTTCCCAACACCAGTAGTGCACCATGTGCTTTTGCTTTAGTTTGATTTAGATACACAGGAATTCCTGGAGAGTAATGTTTTTTAAATTGACCTGGGGCAATCACATCTCCCTTGTGTCTTGCCTCTAACACTTTCTTTTTTAAAACTTTAGCTATCATCTCTTTGGTAATAGCGCCTGGTCGCAATATCGTAATTGGAGATCCCAAAGATACCACCGTTGATTCAAGACCTATAGTAATCTTGTTCGAATCTAATATGCAAGGTAGCTTATTGCCAAATTCTTTTTGAACATCGATGGCTGTAGTCGTGCTGACTAAATTACTAAGATTTGCACTGGGTGCAGCAATAGGAACGCCCGATTGTTTTAATACTGCTAAAAATGTTTTGTTATTAGGAATTCTACAGGCAATTTCATTGTTTTTATTTAATACTAATTTGGAAATCTTTGATCCTGGTTTTAAGGAAAGTATATAAGTTAAGGGACCAGGCGAGAAT
>ERZ887851.2924-NODE-2924-length-12891-cov-10.144515_pt1 | contig 12891 bp, 8 predicted proteins | sample MGYA00521100_ERZ887851 | MGnify/ENA primary metagenome ERZ887851 (study PRJEB32303, sample SAMEA104408602) | aquatic metagenome | biome: Brackish water; feature: Pelagic; material: water | place: Baltic Sea | collected 2014-06-06T16:11:00 | depth 11,444 m ...
TTGCTCAACATCAATTCCTTCAACTATAAATTTAGAATTTGTAGCAAAATAACTTGAGTATAACCCTAAGCCAAATGTGTTATTTATCTTGTAGTTTAAAGAAACTTTACCTTGATAAGCAAAAGAATTTTGAGAACCACCTGTCCTTGTTTCTTCGTAAGGAGAAGAACTGCTTACCGCTATGTGTTCTTCTGCTCCTTGAACATTAGCAACCCCAAGCCCAAGTTGCCCTTGAACATAAAATTTATCACTTAAATCAATAGAATATTCAGGAGCTATCAAGAATGATAAAACCGAATAACTTCCACTCTTAACAGTTACACTACTGTAAGACGGGTTTGAATGTAAATATCCTTCGACTTTTTTGGTTGCATCAGTACCCTGAGTATTATAATTCACAATAAATGCAACTCCAAAATTGTTTACCAATTTATAGGAAATATCAATTGCTCCTTTGTACCCATTTTTTGCATAACCTGACCCCACACCCTCAGTTGATTTAAAATCACCTAATGGAAATGTAGCACCATTAGAAAGCCTTATTTCAAACTTTTTTTCACTATCGTCCGAAACTTCATCTTGTGCCATAAGTACATTTGTTGAAAAAATGCATAGCATAATAAATAGTGTTTTTTTTATATTCATTATATTTTTTCTAACACTAATCTACCATTTAATGGCTGAATAGGTCTTGCGTTAACGCCATGTGTTTCTTCAAATTTATGCATTTGCTCTACTGAAACATCTACTTTATCTTTCAACACAATCCATTTTAAACCCTGACTACACGGAGGTGTAGTTAAAGAACCAGTATAAGTATAATAATTATGATTTGACGGTAAAAGATCATCTAAATCAATGCTTGTAGTCGTAGCTACTTCATTTTCTTCGGTAGATGGAAAATTCTCTAAATAAGATTCAATAAAATCATTTGGAGTTGTTCCGTTAGCATTTAACATAACGCTTACAACTGCTAAATTTTTAGTAATTGGGTCTTGATGAACTAAGTGAATTTCCATTTCATCTGTCGCTCCATCAATTTCGTGTTCGCTATGTGTATGGTAATGAAATTGTAAGAAGTCATACGTTACACCATCAATTACCATATTATTGGTTTTTGTAGCATCTCGATTAACCTGTACTGTATGACCATTATCAACTATTTTAATATCAAAAGCATTGTAGTTAAAAGTTACATCTGATAAATCTGCTGATTTTATAGTGTTTGCCGTCTCAATATTGATTGGAGTTTGAACAATCCCTCCACAATCAGTATAACCTATGTTCTGCCACATTGTGCTTTCATAATCCCAATGTGGAGAATGTCTTTCAACTGTTACTTCTTCTTCTTCACAAGAGGACATTAAAACCCCTAAAATTGCAACCACTAAGATTGACAATAAATAATTTTTTTTCAATTTTTTCAATTTTTAATGAGTGCAAATTACATTTTTTTTTCTAACAAACTAAATTTTATTGGAGATATTGATTTTATATAATCTGTCCGAATAGTCAAAATTAATCATAATACGTAATGAGCACAGTGGCTAACAACGCATAACGTTTATGGCGTAAATTGTTAGTGATTTAAAATTCTTGCAAATAATTAACTATTTTTATTTCTGACAAAATCGCGAACCTTGCCCTTCCGATTCACCAGCTATAAGGACCCCACAATCTAGGTGCGTGCTGTTCGGGCTTTTTAACTATTTATCAATTTAATTATTTTTTTATGCTTTATATATAATACACTACTTTATATATAATACACTACTTTTGGTTTAAATCTAAACACAATGAAAAAAGGTATCTATTTATTTTTATTGAAAACTATTAAAATTGAATAAAGTAACACACAATATATTTATTTGGACAATGGTATCTATTGTTGTCACTGTTTTCCTATACCTTTCATATACTGGATATAGTTATTACAACACCGCACTCGAAGAACGTTTTTATCACCCTCGGCACGATTGGTTTAAGCCAAGTGGACTTTATGGTCAAGGGTTAGGTGTTATAGGTACATTCTTAATAGTTTTCGGAGTATCTATATATATACTTCACAAACGATATAATATTTTAGGTAAATGGGTAAGGCTTAAATATTTATTGGAGTTTCATATCTTCTTGTGCACCTTAGGACCTATTTTAGTTTTGTTTCACACGGCATTCAAGTTTGGGGGTATTGTATCAATTGCATTTTGGAGTATGGTTGCCGTAGTAGCAAGTGGTGTGATAGGCAGATTTTTATATCTTCAAATACCCCGTACCATAGAAGGACGAGAATTAAGTCTTCAAGAAGTTAAAAATTCGCAGATGGACATACAAACTGTCTTGCAACAAAAATACAATCTTGACCCTGATACCGCGATTTTATTCTTAAATTTTACAGATAAGAATAAAGGTAAAGAAATCACTAAAAGCGCACTAAAGCAATCTTTACACAAGCACAAGGTGTCCAAAGATGAGCAAAGAAGAATATTAGCAATGGTAAAAAAAGAAAAATCTCTTTCTAAAAAAATAGAGCGGTTGGAAACTATGAAGAAGTATTTTAAATATTGGCACGTAGCCCATATGCCTTTTGCTTTGATTATGTTAGTTATTGTGGTGGTTCACGTTGTTATTGCTTTTACTTTTGGTTATAAATGGATATTTTAATGGATGCTGTATCACTTGAAAAATTAATTACTTATGGCGTTGTTTTTTTAATCTGCGTTTCAATAATTATATTTTACCTTCGGAAAAAAAACAAAGATTCAAATATTGTTGTGGAGAAAGTTGCCACAGCAAAAGAAGAAGGTCTGCACGAACCCGTATCCCTACACCCATATATTGACCCAAATGCCTGTATAGGAAGTGGTGCTTGTGTTAGTGCCTGTCCAGAAAAGGATATATTAGGTATTATCGACGGGAAAGCTACCGTAATAAATGCGTCTAATTGTGTGGGTCACGGAGCTTGCTTTCACGCCTGTCCCGTAGAGGCTATTTCACTAAGAATTGGTACAGAAAAAAGGGGTGTTGACCTACCACACGTCAACCAAAACTTTGAGACAAATATGAAAGGTATCTATATTGCAGGAGAACTTGGTGGTATGGGATTAATCAAAAACAGTGTTGAACAGGGTGCTCAAGCTATTGATAGCATTGTGAAAAGTAAAAAGGTTAATAATGGAGAAAACTTAGATGTTATAATTATTGGTGCAGGCCCGGCAGGTATTTCTGCCTCATTGGCTGCAAAGAAAAACAATTTATCGGCAATTACTTTGGAGCAGGATTCTCTCGGGGGTACTGTTTTTACATTTCCAAGGACTAAAGTTGTGATGACTTCACCAATGCATTTACCGCTACACGGAAAGGTAAAATTATACAATACCTCAAAAAATGAATTGTTGCAACTTTGGAAAAAAGTAATCAACGAGCATAACTTAGAGATTATTGAAAATACTAAGGTAGAAAACATTACTCCTTTGAAAAATGATACATTCAGAATTTCAACAAATACAGGTGCCGAATATAGTGCCAGTAATGTTATTTTGGCTATAGGCCGTAGGGGCAGTCCAAGAAAACTTGGAGTTCCAGGGGAAGATTCACAAAAAGTTGCATATCGTTTATTAGAGCCAGAAAATATTAAAGGTAAAAAAGTAATGGTAGTTGGTGGTGGAGATTCTGCAATTGAATCAGCGTTACTTCTGAAAGACGAAAACGAAGTAGTTTTGTCTTACAGAAAAGATAAATTTTCAAGGCTGAAACCTAAAAATAAAGAAGACATCCTCACTGCTGAAACGGATGGAACTATCACCATTATTTTTGATTCTAATGTAGTCGCAATAAATGAAGAAGATATTCTGTTAAAGTTAAAGGATGATACAACTCAAAAAATAAACAATAATCTTATTTATATATTTGCAGGAGGAGAGTTGCCCACTCCTTTTTTAGAGAAAGCAGGAGTAAAAATAAGTAAACGATTTGGGTATATTGTAAAGAAGTACTAATGTGATACTAAGTTTTAAACACATATTATTTTTATTAATGTTGATGATTTCAGCAGTAAGTGTAGCGCAAATTTCTCCAGGAGATTTGACAAATGCTCATTCTAAATTTGAAGGTATGGGTAATTGCACACTATGTCACGAATTAGGTAATAAAGTGACTAATAACAAGTGTTTGGATTGTCACAATGAAATTCAAAGTCTTATTACTCAAAACCGAGGATTCCACGCAAATTCTCAGGTTGAAAACCAAAGCTGCACAAAATGCCATAGTGAGCATCACGGGCGTAAATTTGATATGATTCGTTTTGATGAGCAGAATTTTAACCACAACCGAACTGGTTATGCGCTGGAAGGAGCTCATAAAAGTGTAGATTGCAAAAAATGCCACGCCCCTGAAAATATTAAAAATGCTGAAATAAGAAAACGTCAAGATACTTATTTAGGCTTGGACACTAAATGCCTTTCCTGTCACAACGATTTTCATCAAGGTGCATTACCAACAGATTGCTTATCCTGTCATCAAATGGATGCTTGGACACCTGTTACAAAATTTAATCACGAGAATGCAGATTTTAAACTTCGAGGAAAGCATTTAACCGTAGATTGTAAGGAGTGCCATAAAACCACTATAAAAAATGGAAAAGAGTTTCAGCAATTTTCAGATATAGCGTTTAATGATTGTAAATCGTGCCATATAGATGCGCATAATAATCAATTACCTGGGCAGTGTAAGCAGTGTCACGTTGAGAATGACTGGAATATTTTTCAGGGTAATCGAAGATTTAACCACAACGTAACTGAATTTGACCTTAACGGAGCACACAAAACCATAGACTGTTTTGCCTGTCACGATAAGAGAAACAGCCCTTTAACTGTTTTTCAAGATAGAAATAATATAGCTGAAAGCAATTGTGTGGAATGCCACCAAGACCCACACGAAAATAAATTTGGTCAAGATTGTAATAAGTGCCACCAAGAGAGCAGTTTTTTAGCGCTTAAAGATATGGACTTCTTTGACCATACCGTTACAAATTTTCCATTAGAAGGAATGCACGTTGGGGTAGACTGTAGAAAATGTCATACCGAAAGTTTTACGACACCTATCGATTTTTCTGAATGTAAAAATTGCCACAACGATTATCACGAAGGAGAATTTGTTGAAAATGGAATTTCTCCAGATTGTAATGAATGTCATTCATTGCAAAAAGGATTTGAGTTTACTTCGTTTACCATCGCGGACCATCAAAAAAGCAATTTTCCATTGGAGGGAGCGCACATTGCAACCCCGTGTTTTGCTTGCCACGTAGATGAAGCTTCAGATAAATGGCAATTTAGAAATATAGGCGTGCGTTGTATTGATTGTCACGACAATTTTCACGAAGAAGCTATTTCAGAAAAATTTATGCCCAATAATAATTGTGCTTCCTGCCACGGGAGCGAATCTTGGGATGCCGTGAGTTTTGACCACTCACAAACAGTCTGGCCACTAACTGGTAAGCACACAACTGTTTCGTGTAGTGAATGCCACTTCGAATTTTCAGAAAAAAATGAAATAGTTTCGCAAAATTTCGTTAATTTGTCTAATGATTGTGCTTCGTGCCACAATAATATTCACGGAGATAGTTTTGCTATTAGTGGAGTAACAGATTGTAACCGATGTCACGTTACATCGAGTTGGCTTCCAGAAAAGTTCAATCACAATGAAACGAGATTTCCATTAAAAGGAAAACACGAAGAAGTGGATTGTAGAGCCTGTCACCAAGTGAACAATGAAAATGGGGAAAGCACCGTTATTTATAAGTTAAATAAACTTGATTGTATAGACTGTCATACATAATTGTATTTCTTTTTATTACCGCTATAGCCACGGCACAATCTCCTCACGGAATAAATTTAACAATAGACTGCGCCCAATGCCATAATCCTGATGGATGGGAAATTGAGCTGGCAGAGATAAAATTTGACCACAGTACAACCTCTTTCGATTTGGAAGGTAGTCACGAAATAACAGATTGTAAAGCCTGCCATACCTCACTTGTTTTTGATACTACACCAACGGATTGTTTGTCTTGTCATACTGATGTACATAGCCAAAGTGTAGGTAATGATTGTATGCGCTGCCATACCTCGGATAATTGGTTAGTTTTTAATATTCCAGAAATTCACGAAGAAAATGGCTTTCCTCTTATTGGTTCTCACAGTAATTTGTCTTGTGTTGAATGCCATACCACAGAAAGCAGTTTAATCTTTAATCGCTTGGGTAATGAATGTATCGAGTGCCATAGAGATGATTTTTTAGCAACACAAAGTCCCAACCACTTGGCGGCAGGTTTTGGTCAAGATTGCGTGGAGTGTCATAACCCAATGGGTTTTGGGTGGGATGCAACAGGGATTATCCACGATTTCTTTCCGCTTACTATGGGTCACGACATACAGGATTGTAGTGCGTGTCACGATGTAAATAATTTTTCAGATATTTCAGCAGATTGTTTTGCGTGCCACCAAGATGATTTTGCCCAAACACAGAATCCAAACCACCAAGACGCAGGATTTCCTACAGATTGTATGCAATGCCATACCACTGCTGTGGGTTGGATGCCAGCTATGGTAAATCACGATTTTTTCCCTCTAACATTAGGCCACGATATACAGGATTGTAATGCCTGTCACGAAAACGGGAATTTTAATAACACCCCTACTGATTGTTTTGCGTGCCATATGGACGATTATGCACAGACAAATAATCCCAACCATCAGGCAGCAAATTTCCCCACAGATTGCGTCCAGTGCCACACCACGAACCCAGGTTGGATGCCAGCAACTTTTGACCACGATGAAATGTATTTCCCTATTTACACTGGAAAACACGATGATGTCTGGTCAAGTTGTACAGATTGCCATATGAACCCTAATAACTTTGCGATATTTACCTGTTTAAACTGTCACCCAGCTGGAGAAACCGCAGATGAACACGATGACGTAAATGGTTACGTATATGAAAGTAATGCCTGTTTTGCTTGCCATCCAGATGGAGAGGATTAATAAATATGAAATTGAACTTTTTTAAAATAATTTTATTTTTTTGTACTGTGTTTAGTGCATTTGCACAAGATTCACAGCGCACGATGGAGGGTACAGTTTCATTTATAACTTCTAATAATGTGTATGTGAAATTTACGGATACCGAAGTAATTGCGATAGGTTCCACTTTAATATTTAATAATAGTGATTGTTTAAAAGTTACTGAAAAATCATCCACATCAGTTGTCTGCGTGCTTATAAACGATTGCCAAATAAGTAAGGGCGATACCGTACAATATACTTTTACTGAGGCTATTGAAAATAACGCCGAAACGGAAGTAATAGAAGACAATGTGGATAAAACCATACCTGCCGAAGTACAGCCCACAGAGAGTGAATATGCCAAGGCACCTTCAGTTTATTCAGAATATATTCGTGGTAGAGTTTCTGCTGCAAGTTATAATAATTTTTCTAATCTAAGGGAAGACCGTCACAGATTACAAACACGATTCTCATTAACTGCTAACCATATAAACGATGGGAAATTTTCGATTGAAAGTTTTCTGGCGTATCGAAATAATATTTCAGTTCCAGAAAATTATCGAGGTCGCACCAGTATTTTTAATATCTATAATTTGAATGCTAAGTATGATGCCACAGAAAGTTTTTCAATAAACTTGGGAAGACGCATCAACCCAAAAGCATCCACTTTTGGCGCGAATGATGGCTTGCAATTGGAAAAATATTTCGGTAATTTTTATGTAGGTGCCGTAGGTGGATTTAGACCCGATTTTGTTGATTATGGTTTTAATTCAAGTCTATTACAATATGGTGGTTATGCAGGAGTAGAAACCAATACTGAAAATTTTTACAGTACTACCACGCTCGGCGCAATGGAACAAACTAATGACGGTGCGACTGATAGGCGTTATGTTTTCTTTCAGCATAACAGTACCATTGCGAGCAACTTAAATCTCTTTGGTTCTGCGGAAATGGATATATATAGCCCACCAAATGATAGTATAGCTTCAAGTGGGTCCAGATTAACAAATTTATATCTTTCAGCACGGTATCGTTTTGGTAGTGCAGCTAATTTTATGGTCTCGTATGATAGTAGAAAGCAGATTATTTATTACGAAACTTTTCAAAGTGAAATAGAACGTTTGTTAGATGAAGATTTAGCACGACAAGGTATAAGACTTCGCCTCAATGTGCGTCCTACAAAGATTGTCTGGTTAGGAGCAAGTTATAGCAGTAGGTTTCAAAGTGATGACCAAAATGCATCAGACAATATTTATGGTTATGCTACCCTTACCAAAATCCCAAAATTAAATGGAAGGTTAAATGTATCCTACAACATTAATTCTTCCAGATACCTAAAAAGCAATGTGCTGTCTGTTAGGCACAGTAGAGATGTTGTGAAAAATAAATTAAACGCTGATTTTTATTTTAGAATGGCAGATTACGATTATGAAAATCAAGATGTAGCATACAAACAAAATTATTATGGAATAGGGTTGGGATGGCGACTTTCCCGTACTTGGAATTTAAATTTTTCAGGAGAATACTCTACAATTAATGATGAAAACAATATGCGCTTTTATACTCAACTCACAAAGCGCTTTTATTCAAAAAAGAAAAAATAAAATGAACTCAAAATATTTAATAGTACTTGTATTTTCAATACTCCTTATTGGTTGTAATGATGGTCCAAAAGTGATAACCGCAGATAATGCTTCAGAAGAAACTTCAAAGTTTAACAGTGGTATATTTTCAGAAAACGAAACTGAAAATGAACCGGGTCACAATCACCCTGTAGGTAGTGATAGCTTTACTGAAAATTTGCATACAGTAAGAGTAAATGAAACCTTGCCTACTAAAAAATATATCTATATGAATGTTACCGAAGACGGAAAGGATTTTTGGATAGCTACTGCTAAACAGGATATTACCATTGGAGGAACCTATTTTTATAGAGGTGGTCTGCTCAAAACCAATTTTGAAAGCAAAGAATACAACCGTATGTTCGATACAATTTATTTAGTGACAAATATTGTAAAGCAAGACCACGGAAACAATACAGGAAATTTAAAAGCAGATTTTACTGACAATTTAGAAGCTACTAATGAAAGTAATACATCACAAAAGGAGACCATCCCAACACACACCGAAGCCGTTGTTGCTCACAAAGGCTCTATAAAAATTGCAGAACTGGTCGCCAACCCCAAAAGTTTTGAAGGGAAAACAGTACAAATCACAGGAAAGGTAGTTAAGGTAAACCCAAATATTATGAACCGAAATTGGTTGCATTTACAGGACGGTTCAAAAAATGATTTTGACTTGGTGGTTACGACTAACACTTTTGTCCCTGAAGGCAAAACCATCACTATTAAAGCAAAAGTGAGTTTAGATAGGGATTTTGGTGCAGGATACCGTTATGACCTTATTCTTGAAGAAGGCGTGTTAATTGAATAAGTTATGAGATTATTGGAAATTTCCTTTTTCTAATAAAAGCAATTACGCTTACAACAAATATTGAAGCTACAGCATAATATACCCAATTTGGAATAGGTACAGGGTCACCAGTAGCGTAAGAGTGTAATCCTGATAAGTAATAATTAACTCCGTAGTAGGTCATAATCACAGATGCCAATCCAAAAATGGTTGCTACATTGTAGGCAAATAAGCCACGTAGTTTTGGAATTAATCGCATATGTAAAATAAAAGCATAAACAAGAATAGTAACCAATGCCCAGGTTTCTTTTGCATCCCAACCCCAATAGCGACCCCAGGATTCATTTGCCCATACACCGCCTAAATACGTACCTACACTTACCATAAATAATCCGCCAATAAGGGTTAGCTCGCTTATATATGTCATTTCTTGGATAATTCGTTTTAGGCGTGTTTTGTTTTTTTCTGAAATAAAAATCATCAAAATAATATTGATGAGCCCAATGATGGCTCCCAACATCAAAAAACCATAACTTCCAGCTTCAAGCGAAACGTGAATCGTTAACCAATATGACTTTAAAACAGGAACGAGAGGCGTAATTTCTGGGTCAAGAAAACTTAGTGTAGAAACAAAAAGAATGGTTCCTGCTAATATCATTGTTGCTGCTAATCCTCCAAAAGATTTTCGGGTAAAAAGTACCCCTGCTAATGTAGTAGTCCAGGCAATATAAATCATTGACTCGTAGCCATTACTCCAAGGAGCACGTCCCGAAACATACCATCGCAATCCCAAACCAAGTGTGTGTAAGAAAAAGCCAAGTACTACAATCCCAAAAAGCACATAATAAATTTTCTTAAGTTTCCATTGTGGCTTAAAAACCGAAACAAACAAGAAAAACAAAAAAGCTACTCCCAGTAACATATAAAGTCCTGCAAGACGGGTAAAAACATTTAATTCATTTAGGAAAATTTCAGAATTAATTTTGGCTTCCGATGGCATTACAGCACCCCCAGCTTGCTTTTGGTAATTTTTTAACTCCTCTAATAAATGACCAACGTGTTTGTAGTCCTTTGTTTTTGTTGCTTCTTTTAGTGCAGTACCGTAACTATTAAAAAAGTTGCTTGCAATTGCACTATGATTATGCCCATCATCGGACCCGTGGTTGCTGTAGCCCTCCCAAAGGTTGTTTGGGTCATTTTTTTTTGGAATTATTTTAAGCAAACTCCCCGAGAATAGCATACTCAAAATGTTGAGGCGTTCGTCAATTTTCATTAATTCCTTAGCATATACACCTCTGTCTATGGGTTCTAATGCATACACACGGCGTACCTCGTCTCGAAGTTTATAATTACCATCTGTTTCAAAAAAATCTTTATAGGAAGCATAATCGCCAGATACTCCCAACAGTTTCTGAACATCTTTGTGTTTGCCCAATTTTACAAGAGGTTCGCTGTACCATTCTTCTTTATTTACGAACATACTGAGCATCATCTGGTCTGCGGTAAGCCCTTTGTAAGATTCTTTTCTATGGATTTTTCGGAACAACTCACGGGACAAGGTGTGGATTGGTTTCATCCTACCCTTAAAATCTTGTACGACTACGCTACTAAATGCCTCAGCGTGATTTTCAGCAACGGCGTTTTGAACTGCTTTACTATTTTGTGCCGAAATTGCAGATGTTGCCAATAGCGCTGCAAAAATAAAAGTCCCGCTCTTAGCGCGAAGCTTTTTAGTTTTCTGAATAAGGCTGTAAAAATGGGTTTTTTTACTGAAAAGCGTCCAAATCATTCCCAACGTCAATAAAGCATACCCTATGTAAGATATAATAGTACCCCACCAATCACTATTTACACTTAAATATGTCCCTTTTTCATCACGGTCAAAACTGGATTGGAAAAAGCGATACCCATCATAATCCAAAATATTGTTCATAAAAATACGGTAGTCCATATTTACATTTTCTGCGGGGTCTAAAACCGTTACTTCACTTGCATAACTGGATGCACTATTAGTTCCGGGATATTTATCGAGAATAAAATCGTTCAGTTTTATATTGAAAGGCACTTTTATTTCTTTTGCACCATAGGAAGCCGATACCTGTAAGGTATTGAAGTAAATATTAGAAGGAATGCCGGGCAGGCCTTTGTTTCCATAGACATACGTTTCTTTGGTTTCTCCATTTACGGTTATATCCAATACTACTGCCGTATTACTGTCATTACGAACTTTTGGGTCTTTTGAGCCAATAGTAGTTTTTCCATTCTCGTCAAATTCAGAAAAAACAAAATTATTTAAACCATCGCTGTACAAAGAGCGCAACATAAGTGGCTTATATGTTCCATCTGGTATTATGGTATCACGCTGTTGTGTGGCCATTACCATTTGTGTGAATGTTCGGTTTGTTTTGAAATATATGTCGTCGTTATCAGACTTTAAATTGATTGCCCCAGGTGCTTCAACATCTTTAAAATTATAGAGAAGATTATCAATACGACGAGATTGCCCTTTCTGGATATAATATTCCTGCCTACCATTAGCACCACCAATAACAAGTTTTAGGGTAGGAAGACCATCAATTTCTGAAGTTTCAATATTTTGTTCGGGATTGGGAATAAAATCGGTTACTTCTACAGTTACTAAATCTCCTTCAATTGAGTATTCTTCTTTTAAATGATTATTTCCTAATGATGCAAATAGTACGTGTTCGTCAAAATTATAAGTCTTCCCATTTTTAGTGACTTCAAATTTCAAATAAGTTTCAGCAGATAAGAATGAATTTGACGCCGCATTTTCACGAATGTGCATTACCCCTTCAAAACCAAAATAACGGGTTATACCAGCTCCAATAATTATTATTATGATAGATGCGTGGAACATAATCAGCGCCCATTTTTTTTGCTGAATCATTCTATACTTGAAAATATTCACAAGAATTGTTAATCCAAACAGGACTAACAAAAGCTCGAACCACCAAGCCTTGAAGATAACTTTTTGCGCCGCACTGGTGCCAAAGTCATTTTCTATAAATGTTGCAATACCAATGGCAGCTGCAAAGAGTATAAAGTATAGCCCAGCAGCCCGAGTATTTACAAAACGATTTAGTATTTTCTTAATTTTCAAGATTCTCTACGAGATTAATATTTTAATAGCTGTTTAAAATACAAAATACTTTAAAACTAATTATATAAATTTTGAATCGAAAATAATACTTTAAAACTAAACCATAGGCATATCTTCTTCTTTTAATTCAGACATTAATAGACCTATCTATCTTCTTTCAACTCTACTTCAACTTCAAGATTTGGATTTTTTTGACTAATTAATTTAATTATTGATAAAGCCAGGACAAGCACCTGCAAGCGCCCAGAATAAAAAGTTATTTCCAAGAATAATTTTGGAGCCCATAGGAGTTAATTCACA
>ERZ887851.2933-NODE-2933-length-12870-cov-12.844947_pt1 | contig 12870 bp, 14 predicted proteins | sample MGYA00521100_ERZ887851 | MGnify/ENA primary metagenome ERZ887851 (study PRJEB32303, sample SAMEA104408602) | aquatic metagenome | biome: Brackish water; feature: Pelagic; material: water | place: Baltic Sea | collected 2014-06-06T16:11:00 | depth 11,444 m ...
AGAAACTAGTATAAATAACAAAATATCTTCATGTTTTATTTTATTACTTACGGTGATCATTACAAGAATAATAAAAAAGAATACATTCAAATAATGGTATTTATTCATAAGAAGATAATTATATTAATAACAAATATTTATAATTAGGTCGTTAACTTAAGTAGTACAGACGGAATTTCTACAACTTCCGGTATAGCAATCGGCCGTCGCATAACACAGTTCGTCGCGATTACTCCAAGGCTCACCACTGCCGTTATTATAGTGTGCGGCATACTGACTGTAATTTTCCGCGCCTATAGGTATTTTATCATCTTTATGGGTTCCTTCTCTACATTTGTCGATTTCTGTCTGACCTGCATCTTTCGATTGATTCATCAGCTCTTTACGACCGGTGTTTAACGTACTCAAGTGACCACTTCCAGTATTATGATCATACTTTTGAACCTTTATAAATCCGTTATTACCTACCCAAATATCTCCATTACAAACTTGTTCCTTCGATTCCCAATCATCTGAATAGAACCAACTGTTATCACGATTGACACGATTTGTAAACGACGGGCTCGTACCAGTATTTATCGATACTGTTTTTTTGAAGTGGACGTCTTCAAAAACGAGATTTGCATATTTTTTCTGAGGATAAGGATTTTGGTATTCTCTTAATGGTCTCGGGAAAATGCGATACGTACGTAAAGTATTTGTATATAAAGTATTATCAGACCCAAATTGGATTAAATCTTTTGCGTACAGTGTTTGTTTAGTTTCTGCGTTTCTTAGTTTTAAATTTAAATCATTAATTCTCATACCATTTCCTACAGAAGCAGAGCTCCAATCGAAATTATTCAAGTTAACTTCAAGTTCACTTGTTCCAGTCCGTGGGATAACTTTGCTATTTGATGAATTTAAACTCAAAGACCCATCGATTTCTACATTACCAGTAACAACTATATCGATGTCACTAAGGTCACCATCGTTTAAAAGTAATTTATTTATCACATCAAATAAAGTTTGTAGTTTTTGTATTGTCGCATTATTAACCGAAGAATATTCTACAACGTCAGATTTGTTGTACATAAGTATTATAGCACCTAATATAACAAAACTATATTCAATCTTGAATTTGTCGACGTATTTTACATTTGCTGTTTTTGCTATCATTAACAAAATAAGAACAGTCAAAAAAATCTTTAAGATTAACATTATATAACATATAACAAAAAAAAAAGTACAAGTAATATTAAAGAATATCATACCTATTACACGGAATGAATGCAGTAGACGCCAATATTCTGTCGAATATCTTCCTACATTTGAGCTGTAAGGATTTGCAAAATATAAAAACAATGAACAAACAAATTTTTGATGTTTCCAAAACAACCTTTCCGTATTTACAGCGGTTCCTAAGATGTGTAACAAACCAGGAGAACATGAACTGTTTATTAGATTTGCAATACAGTGCGAATACTCTATTCCCATACAATAAAGATTTGACCTATATTGAAATAGAATATTGGGCACGCGTTGGAATCATATTGTATTTGAAAAAACGTAACAAAGGACTGTTGAATGCAATCACGTACAAACTTATGAGGTTCGATTCAGGACGTAAACCCCAAGCCAAGGTTTCACAATCAGAGTTTACACACGAACAAAATAATATCATCAATTGCGAACCCATAGACAATCACAATATCATTGTACAGGCGTTTGCAGGGACCGGAAAAACCACCACGTTGTACGAGTACGCAAAAAAATGGACATCGAAACAAATATTGTACATCACGTACAACAAATCTCTCGCCGAAGAATCGAAACTGAAATTTAAACACCTCGACCATGTGCGTGTTTCGACTATACACGCGTTAGCATACGATTACCTTTCCAAACACAACAACGCGATGGATGACATTGGTAATCTGAACGTCAACGATGTGTGTACTCTACTCACACAAACGCCTGAATGCAAAGCGCTCACAAAAACCGAATTGCTAAAAAAAGCGAAACAAAGCTTGAATAGATTCAATCGATACATAAACAGCGACGAGTCCTCTTCGGATGACACGTATGTTAACCTCATTTGGGACACGATGTTCGAACACAAAACAATCAAAGTGTCCCACGACGCGTACTTGAAATGGTATCAACTGAAAAAGGTAAAACTCGACCTGGACGTCATACTATTGGACGAGGTCCAAGATTGTACGGATTGTATTCTGAGTATTATTCTGTCCCAAAACTGCACACGTGTGTTTGTTGGAGACAGGTATCAAAAAATCTATTCGTTCAAAAATGTGGACGAACCCTTCAATTATATTATTCAAAAGTCAAACGGTAATACGCAACATTTCACACTGAGCGTGTCGTTCCGAATGGGATTCGATTTGATGTACTTCACCAATCTGTTTTTGAAAATCAAGTACAACGAATTAAACGGGTTTTCTGACTGCACGTCCAAAAACACAAACATTGTGAATACCCACGTGTGTAAAAACATGTCAACTATTTACAAAATATTACCAAAGGGTACGGTAATATTGTGTAGATATAATGTATCGCGATTGAGCTGTATGTTTGACTTATGTTCGTTAGGGTACACTTTTGACTGTTACGGAAAATCCATAAATTTCGAAAAAGAAATCGAAATCATCCATGATTTTTTGTTGTTACAAAGTTTTTCGACCGCGGAAATTAAACATCCAAAACTGAAAGAGTTTAACGACTTTGACGAAATGGTTCTGCATTTCAACGCCATTCAAGACAACAAGTGGAACGACAGAATCAATCTGTTTCTACTGCATAGTGGAGACACCCTCATCGACATGTGGACTCGTTCCAAGGCTAATTTGGCAATTCAAAACAGCGACTTTGTCGTAACCACAGCGCATCAATCGAAGGGTGCGGAATTCGACAACGTTTTTCTGTACAACGATTTTCAAATACATAATCAGGACTCCATGAATTTAATGTACGTTGCTATGACACGAGCGAAAAAGAACTTGTTTGTGAACAAACTCATTTCCAATTTTTTCGAAAAATATAACGGCAAAGTGTACTACGACATTATCATGCACAACAAAAAGTCGAAGAGATGTAACGTGTGCAAGAAAAGAAACACAAACACAAGCGTGGTTATCGAGGCGGACCCGGACACGGTCTTCGTAAAGGACTGCCATGTGTATTCGTACGAGTACGTATGCAGTCAGTGTCAAAAACTTTTACATTAGGTCGGGATTCAACAGATTCACGCCAGTGATGTTCCCGTCCGAGGAAACGGATATATCGATTTGTATCTCGCTCTTTTCCGAAGGCAGATACGTCTTGTACGTCATATTATTGCGCTTCGTTTTCAAACACAACTTGTTGGTGGATTCTTCCCAACACCACACACTGTACCCTTCGGGTAACAAATGTGTCGGAATGTCGGTCGTGTTCGGTAGCTTGAAAAACATCCCCTTGTCACTCCCCACCATAAACTGGGACGGCATGGTTGTCTCGCATGGCGCGTCACCCGCGTTCCACACGAATGTGTTGTCGTGTTTCGCGACAGACATCTGTCCGCATGCTACGGAGTTTGTTCCGGTCGATTGATTGTCCGTACCTCCGAGAGCGACACTGTTATTCCCGGTGGACTCGTTGTATCTTCCCGCAAAGGTTCCGGAATACTCACCCAAGGACTCGTTCAAATACCCACCTATAGCGACCGACGTGTCGTTCGAAGTGTTATTCGTTCCCTCAATCACCCGAATCAAACCGTTCAACAAAGAGTCATTTTGTTCCATCGGCAACGAAAAGTCTCGATTTTCAGTGTTGGTGTACACCGTACCGTCCGGTATGGTGAACGTCTTCGATACAATTTCGTCCGCAAACACCTTGTTTACGTGGACATTCAGGTTTTCGTCCAAAAACACCTTGTTGTTGAAGACCAACTGTTTCGTTATTTCCACTGTGGTGAACGCTGCATCATGTAATATGTCACTCATTCTTATAATGTAACAAATTTTATATTTTAAATCGATTTCATAATTCTGTCGATATCTAAGTACAATTCCGAAAGGTCACGATTGTGCACCGTGTAATCCGCCCCCAACGAACGTTCAGACTCGTGTTCTGAAGGGGGCACAAAACCATCAAACTCGGGAATGATTTTTATAATTATGATATTATGTCGTGGAAACCCTTGTTTTAACGCCTTGTATTCGTGTATGAATCGGTAATCCGATATCACATAATTCGTGTTGCGGTTCATTTGGTGATATATTAAATGGTTTATCCAGAAACAGCGTTCGGTTCCTGGTAATAATTCTTCTAATTTATATTGACCAATATCGGTTCCAAAAAACTTCATAATCTCACGAGGGGTTTTGTTATAATACGGGTCAATCATATCCTTACGGTCGTCCTCCAAACACTGCAACTGAATGTTAAACACTTTCGACACGCACTCTTTCAAATGACTTGCCACCTTAACATGTTCAAACGGGTAATTTTTAGAAATATGTTCCGCAACACTATCCTTCCCACACCTTGATAAACCGTGTAATAATATTATTGTGTTCATATTATATTCACAAAACGAGTACTGTTTAACTGGTTTTACGAGGTTATCAAAGTTATGTTTCTTGAACATAAGAAGCTCTGTGGTCAACATGTATGCATCAAATATTTCTTGACGCTCTAGATTACTTTCCACGGCTTCTATCTTCGAAAGGTACATAGTGTCCACATTCGACTGATTCGTTTCGTCTTCTGATACGCCTAATATAGTGTAACAAGAATCCATGTGTTTATATTACAACTGTTTCTGTTTTTTCATGATAATACCACGCACTACCAAATAATATGATTGTGTTGGATAAACTGATTATCGCGGGGATGTAAAGGGGAGTGTCGTTGTTTAAAAACCCGTAAATTGTCATGCACAATAGTCCCATGATGTTAAGCCCCAGAAATTGAAAAGACAAATCTTTCGATGATTTTGTTTGAATCACTTTGTGTATCTGTGGAAACAATTGAACAGACAGAAGCGCTCCACCGACGTAACCAATTGTGTCCACAATGACCATAGTTAATATGATATATTATTTCCTTAAAAAGATGAATAACATTCGGATTCCGAGTAATAATCATTTTCGCTGTCTATATACGAAAAACCCGTGTTCATAGTGTTATTGTGACCGAATTGAAACGGCTGCACGTTATCATTTTTTCCTGCCCAATCAAATAGCTGCTTTCCAAACATAATCTGACCACTGCCATTTATTAGACAAGGTACCATATTGATTTGTGGTGGATACGGTTCCGTATCTATATTCACCAATTTCAGACCATTTAGATTGTATTCCCGAATCAATTTCATTGACTTTTCGCACTTTTTACTATAAAACAGACAAAGATTGTTACCCGCACTCATTTTTATACTCTAAATAAAAATTCGATTATATTAACGCAAACAATTATGTGCGAATGTGAAAGCACGACGGTAATCGATTACACTACCGGTGACACGATCTGTATCAATTGCGGACATGTTTCCCAAGAACAAGCCAGTTTCGGAGACTTTTGCGATCCGTGGTCGATCGAAGCCGATCTTTCCACCACACCAGATCTCCCGCTGTTACATGTTGCGATCAACATGTCAAACGTATACGTTTCCGTATGTTCTACGATTGCGTCTTTTTTCACATTGTCGAAAAAGACGCGGACACGTTTCTTTAAAAAATGTGCGGAGAAGAACGCCGATCACATCATGCACAAACCGATCAACGTGGCGTTGGCTGTTTTGTACGAGATCGACCCGTCCTTGTTCGAAGACATAGACTTGAGTGTATTCAACACCACGAAACAATCCGTTTGTAAACTTGTAAATAATTGATTATTATTTTTCTATTTTTGACACAAATATTCTTGTATGAAAAGTAACAATATGAAGAATGTTATTGATTTCATACTGATGTTATCGAATACCAACATACCAAAAAACAAACCATGTGACTCTGTGAAACATCGTCGACCCAACGCGCAATATTCGGACAAATTGTTCAACGACGTAAAAACAATACAGAATATAATGCGTTACAAGAATATCTTGAACAATCCGATATTTGTCAACATTTTTATTGCTTTGATACGAGGTTACGTTCAAAAAACAAACACGCTCGTTAAATTAAATGTACAAAATATTAAACTACATGACCTCATAAACGGTCTGTTTTACATTTATGTGTACATTTTGTTACCTGTGTTGTATCGTGAAAAAATATACAATATTATATCGGGTTCCGGGTTGTCGTCGAACTACAAATCATTCCAATTCCCAGACTGTGTTCCGGTTGTGAACAAATATTTCGAAGAGCACAAATCAAGCACATTAAAAGGGTTATCCTTTTGGCGCAACGTGTTCATCCGATTGGACGTGACGCAACTCAAACAATCATTATTATCTTTGTTGAAAAATCTTCGAAAATTGAGAACAAGCCGTCATCCAAATTATATATACATCAAATTATCGTTAAAAGGTTTGAACGCGAAAAAAACGTTAAACGATAACGTTAGTTATTACAAATTCTTACAAAACAATAATGCAACCATACTAAACAAGACGCGTTATTCTGTTGTGGACAAAACGTTTACTACGTTATTAGCATCAACGCCAGCAATAGCTGTAAATTGGTTTTTGGAAGACACATACAAAACATTAAATATCAAAGAAAGGGCTTTCAAAAACAACAACATTCTTTTTATTCCGAATATATTCAACGAGAACCTTCACAAAATCGAACCCAATTCGAAATCTGTGAGTCAACATTTTGCGAAATACGCGTTTTTGTTGCTTATTTATGTCGCGCAATTCATTTACAACACCACCTTTTACACATCTCTCAAAGAATTCCAGTCATTCTATTCAACGCTCGTCAAAGAAAATATATTAACCAACGGAAATATTGTCGAGGACATTGAATCGTTTTTTCTTAAAATTTTCGGGATAAATGCTTCGACTTCACAGACGTCTGCGAAACATTTAATCAATTTTGACATGGTATTCTTGTACGTCAAGCTCGCTTTCTCAGTGTTAAAACCACTGAACAGAAACAATGGAATGCACAACACGACGAAATGCTTGTGCTCCTTTTTCCACAATTTCAAAATGGATAAAAACGCAAAGCTTACACATGTAGATAAACTCGTTTTATTGGTCAAACACATAGTAGAACATTTCGGTATGTTTTCTGTGTCCTATGATGTGTTGTTACCCAATAACAAACATGATTTGAACCAAATTATCAAATTAAATGAAAACAATGACGAGTTTGTTTCGATTTTGTCGGTTTACTTGACTGTCATCAATATTCTCAGACTCATCAAAAACAATAAAGTGACTTTCGAAAGCGGACTTCTTACCACAAACAACGCGAATAAAAATGTCCATTTAATTAGTATGTATGACAACGACGTTATAGTTAAAGCATTGAAAGAATTTATTATTATTCAAAACATGTCAATGTCTGACGTGTTGAAAAGGTCGTATCGTAAAAAATTAGAAACAGTCATACTAACCAAAGCTTTAAATATTCCCAACAAATTGATACCCCCGTTACGTCTTGTCAAAGGTATCGCGCGACAGATTCCAAAAATCGTAAGACCCATCGCGAAGGTTACTAAACATATCTTTCACTAAAACTAGCTTTAACGTCACAGACTCTAATCTTTCATAAAACCCTACATTATTTATTAAGAAAACAACTACTTAAAGGATAAAGAACAAATTACGTTAATGGAACTGGTTGATTTCGGAAATTTCAAGACATGGAAAATAACGGACGAAAAAACCAAGCAAAATATTTTTTCCATTATCGCCCCTCATGTAAAAAGTGACAACAGAAATATGTTTCCCGGCGCACACCCGGTTTCTATTGAAAGAAAAAACTTTGAGCAATTGTGTAAAGAACCATATTGGGTTTGCGCAAAATCCGACGGCCTTCGTTTTTTATTCGTTTGTCTCACGTACGAGAACCAGCCGTACAGCTTTTTTTTGAATAGAAATAATGACATATTTTTACTGAATTGCAACAACGAAAACACCGTGTTTAAATCGACTATCCTCGACGGTGAAATGATTTACAACTGGAAATATTCGCGATTCGATTACGTCACGTACGACGCGGTCGTTGTGAACGGACTCCATGTCGCCGATTTGCATCACAGCGAACGCTTGAAACACGCGTACTCAGGTATACAAAACATTACAAACGCACACAACATATTTTTCGACATTAAACAGTTTTATCCGTTGAAAGACATCAAACATTATTACGATAATGTTCTTCCCAATCTGTTTCACAAGACAGACGGACTCATATTCACCCCGGAGGAGGTACCCGTAACGAACGGTACGCATTTCAAACTGTTCAAATGGAAGGAGTGTTACGACAATACTGTCGATTTCTCGGTCCACAGAAACATAAAGGGTAACAATCCAAAATACATCTTGAAAATTTCCAAAGGTAAGTACCTGAATTCGCTGTTCGAAAACACACTTCATCTGGACATGGACATGGAAAAGCAGGTGGATCAACACCTTCAGACAAACGAGAGTTGTATTTTGGAGTGTAAGTATTTGTACAACAATAATTGGAAAGGCGTGCTCATTCGCAAGGACAAGACGTATCCCAACAACGCCTTGACGTACAACAAAACGCTATTGAACATTAAGGAGAATATACAACTTGACGAGTTTTTCAATTTATTCGTCACGCCATCTTTGTGTGCATGAGACGAACTCAATTTCAGGCTTTAACGGAAGCCCGTACGTCTTTCGAAGCTCGTTCTCCTGTACACGGAGTTCTTGTCTTCCATAAATGGGTATGTTATGTTCGTAGGGAAGTTCCAATTCGTCCAGGTACTTGATTCGTTGCTTTTCCACTTTCGCGTCGCACATCGCTTCCACATATTTGATGCTCTTGTATTTGTTTAAAATTTCATCCTCCGGAATCGGACCCCGTTGGGTTTGACGGTACAACATCTCATTGAACGCCGTTAACGTCATGTCGTCCACATCGTCAAACTTGGTCTTGAATTTCTCTTCCAGATTCTTGCGTATCTTTCGGAACCCCGCCTTGTCACTCTCGTATTCCCACTTGTTTTGATGTGTCCGAAACTCGATTAAATTGCTTTTTAAATTCGTCTTTCGTATCGTGTGGTTCTCCGGATGGTTCGCGTTGAAATGCGACAAATCCACGGTGTCTCGGTAACATTTGCGGATATTGTTGACCCGAGGGTCTATCATCATCTGACTCGTCAAATGCTCCAAATTCTCTCGTCCGAAACTCGTGAATGTGATGTTAGTTGAATTGTTATTATTCACAGTCAAATTGTTATTGTTGTTCACCGTGTTATTGTTCACCGTGTTCACATAATAGTTGTTCACGATCTGTGTGGCAATATTGGAGCTGGACGCCCCTTCATTGGGTTCCACTTTAATCTCCATGTTTATTGGGTTGAGTTTACATGTTTTTTTGTGCCTACAAAGCACAGATGAAGTATTGAAAAGTCTTTCACAAAAAACGCAAGTATTTTTTGGCACTTGTTTACAAACTTTTAAGTGTCTGTTGAAGTTGATTTTTGTTAATATCTTTGTACATGATTTACATTTTACTGTACCATCAGTTATCACTTCGTATTTTGTAACGTTTTGATTGTCGATAGCAGTTTTTTGAATGTCGATAGCAGCATTTTGATTGTCGTTATACACATTTTGATTGTCGATAGCAGTTTTTTGAATGTCGATAGCAGCATTTTGAGTACTTTTTGCGACATTTGTGTCACATTTTATCTTTCGATTCAAGTGTCTAATATAATTGCATTTTATTTTTGTGTTATATCCACACTGGTTGCAAGTGTACATAATATACGTACACAAAATAATTTATCCCTTAATAGATTTATCGCTTATCACTTATCGATGATAAGGGGGGAGGATCTCCGGTTTCAGGAAAAATAAAATATGTTTTGTCGGCAACAAATAATTTTTTTAACGAAAAAAAATATTCATGTGTGTATGTCATATATTTTTACGGGTTTTGTTGGCCGGGTTGAGTTTACAAATATTTTGGTGTTTGCACTGATTTGATACAAAATTAAAAACGCGCTTACAATATATACATGTGTTTTTGGGAACACCTTTACATCGCGATATGTGTCGAGTAAAGTTTTTTTTAAACAATATTTGTTCACATGATTTACATTTTACTCTGTTGAGTTTTTGGGTTACGTTATTGGGTAAAATTACGAACTTTGGCTCATCTTTTAAAGTTTTGAAGAGAAGGCATATAACGATATCACACAACACATTGAACGTATAGAAAAGGAGATAACCGTTTTGCGTATCTCTTTAGAGAACGATACTTTCGATCATATACCACACAACAAAGAGATAGTTAAAGATAACGAAAGTTTAAGGGTTTTACTTTTTTTTGTATTTATTTACAAATGAAATGTTAACATACACTGAAATAGAATTTTATACAAGAACGAAAAGACAAGATTTGATTATGTTAAGGATTAAAAAGAAAAAACTATTAGAAGACAGAAATAAAGACGAAGTTTTTAATATTGATATTCAATACAATAAAGTTTTGGAAGATTACATTTATTTCTCAAAATTACTAATAAAAAAGAAATATGAGAGAACCAAGCGAATTATGAAAGAAGAAACTTAAGCTCCTTTGTTCAATATTTGTTTGTTAATAAAAGCAGTATATTTGATTTTAATTTTTTTCTGTACTGATGTTTTTTGTACCAATCAAACATATACTTCGTACATGATACTGTAATTGTAATAACTTTTGTTTTTGGAGAGAATAACATTTTATAAACATTCACGTTAATACGATTACGCTTTCTTGTCATTGTAATTGGAAAAGCCATATCGTCTTCACGAGTTTTTCCAAATATATTATGTAATGTGGAGGTCACGCTTTCGAGCTTCGAAATCACCGATTCGCTTTCGGTGGAAGGTTGTTGTGGTGGTAATGATTCAGGTTCTGAATGCAAAGGTAATGGTACACTTTCACAAACAGGGTGAGTGGATTCTATATCACATTGTGTAGTTACCGATTTGCGTTCCACCTCACTAACACATTTGAATTTTCCGTAACCCGTGATTGGCGAGGATTTCGTATAATCCATACACCACTCAAGATATTTAAAAAAGAACGCGGAATCAAAGAACTCTAATTCGACGTTTTGTTGTTCAAACCGTGATTTGAACAATGTTTCCATCCGTTTCGGGTCGTGATCAAGGAATTGAAACACCGTAATATTATTTCCACATCCAGTGGCGTATCTGGAAATGATATGTTTGATGTTGGTCGTACTCATGTATCCGATTTTCAATATGTTACGTGTCGAAGAATTGTTGTTCATCATATAAAACGACATTGCTACAATGTTACATGGATAAGATGTCTTTAAGTACATATTATTTTCGCTTTAAGAAATATTTGGACTCGTTATAAAAAACGATGAACTGGACGCTATCAGACGATATTGCGTACTGTGAGGCGGCGGCAGAGACGGATTGGGACTTCAAGGACATTCAATTTCTAAAGTCTCAGAGTCCACAACCACCCAAAAAATCAAGCGATTCAAAGAATGATGTAAAAGAAAAATCAACTGTTAACTAATTCTTCGATTTTAAATAATTATAGTAATTATTTCCATTAATCCCCATTGGCATTTTCCCCTTGTTCTTCGTAAGTTTCCTACGGTTAGCTTCTTTTCCCTGAAGAAGAGGACCAATTTGTTCTCGTGGTACTGTATTCCTTATTTTATTGAAGTTGGGATACATTTTAGCAATATTTTCATTGACTTTATTACGATTCATTCGTAAAGTTTTGTTGAGTCTTGTTATATTGTTGTTATTATTTGTCGGTATGTTGTTATTGTTATTACTACTGTTACCCAATGATATAAAATTGCGCCCAATGAATCCGTTGTTTGTATTATTGACTCCATTGTTTGTATTATTGACTCGTATTTGTGCTACCTTCCCGTTTTCAAATTGCATTGCGGATAGAAACTTTTTGACGGATTTTTTAGACACTTTGGGGGATAGTAACTTTACAAAACTTTGGTTTGTATTTCCAACTTTTCCTAGATTGACTATTTGTGCAATGGGAGAGTATTGATTGAACGTCCATTTTCTATTCTCAATGTAATCGAGGGGATTTAGCCCTCCTATCATAGACCGTACGATACGCAACGTTCGATTACCGCTCACTTTACGTTGTGCCAATCCGCGTTGTCCCGAACGATCATGAACCTTTGTTAATGTTTTGAACACCGCATCCGGGTTCGATTTGAAATGATGATCATTGTATAGTAACTTTAAAAGATGATTTTTATTTTTGGAAAGATTTCTGATTTTTTTCACACCGTCTGCAATAAAATTGGTTAAAATTTTATCAATCTTCTTTAATTTTATTGACAGATTGACCCAAAACATAACAAAAAGTATTCTGGGCTCGATGTTATTTTCGATTGAACCTAATAAATTTTCCTTACTTTTTGCGTTTGATAAACTGTTGTACAGTTTCACCATATGTTTCGAAATGTCCAACAGTAACCTAGGTGGGGGAGTGTTTGGACGAACTCGGTCGTACATCTGTAAAAACTCACAAACAAAAGCTCGGAGAAAAAACGCTTGCTTAATCTGTTGATATTCTTTGGACACTTTTATATTTTTGTTGTTCTTTAATTGCCCATAAAAACCTTTGTTTGTCATAGCTAAACGCGCCTTGTTTTTTGGATCCATGTAATTTCCCAACGATTCGTGTAACACTTGTCGTAATTGTATATTCATTAATATATTAT
>ERZ887851.2934-NODE-2934-length-12870-cov-10.603824_pt1 | contig 12870 bp, 8 predicted proteins | sample MGYA00521100_ERZ887851 | MGnify/ENA primary metagenome ERZ887851 (study PRJEB32303, sample SAMEA104408602) | aquatic metagenome | biome: Brackish water; feature: Pelagic; material: water | place: Baltic Sea | collected 2014-06-06T16:11:00 | depth 11,444 m ...
ATGCTCCTTCAATTTTTCTTTTAATTAAGTACTTGTTCATCTTTTTTGATTTATGGTTAATAATACCTCTAAGTTATAGAGTTTGGATTACATATCAAATTCCATCCCCTGTTTCAATAGAAAAACCATTCTACAAAACCCACCCCACCGTCAGGTAATCAGATAGGCAGGAAAGTTTTTAGATTATCTCTTTGAATACTATGTCGTAGTCCACATTCTTTCCTATATGCTTGGATACATACTTACAAACCTCTTCACTATCATAGATAGGCTGATAATCTCCAACAGATACATTGCCAAGACCATATTTAACTTCTTTATAAGTCATATCAGTGTTAGTTCCAATAAGCATGTGAGCATGTAGATTGTTATAATCTCCTTTATCTCTCTCGGTTACATAGAAGACATTCTCTACTTTATTTGAAGTCTTTAGAAGTTTAGTGATCCAGTTTCTTACTGTCATTGTATGGATTTTGTATGGTGTTCTACAAGTGATGAAGTAGTTCCAGTTTAACTGCTGTAGGAAGTCTGAGTAATGTTTTGTAATTTTCATTTTCGGTTAAGTTTAGACAATAGCAGGGATTAAGGCATGCTATGCCTGTTTATACTGATTTTCAAGTGAATAGGGTTATTATTTTATTTGAATACCCTAAGGTAATCAAAAAATAAACTGCTAAATTTGAGATATTAGAGTGAAAGTTGAAAAACAGAGGAAAAGGCAACTCTACAGGCAACTAAAAAAAAGAAGCCCCGAAAACAATGGGTTTTCAGGGCATAATAGTGGAGTCGGCGGGAATCGAACCCGCGTCCAAACAAGTCATCACTGAGCTTTCTACAGGCTTAGTTCTCGTTTGATTTTCGAGGCATCAGTGACCGAAAACCGCCCTAGACACCCTTAGCATTTTTATTGAAAAACACTACCAATGCACTAGTGTTTCGATGTTGACATTTATGGTGCCTCAATATCGATCGCCGTCAACAAGGGCTATCGAGAGACATCCGGCTTCCCGACCTGGTCGGGACTAGGCAATGACGTACTATTAATTCAGTCAATTATGCAGCTAGAGCGTAGTTATTCTCGCCATTTAAAAAATTGAAACATAAGATTTACGAGCTGTGTCTCAGCGCTCGACCTGCTTACTCCGTAATGGGAACCTGCTGTCAAAACCAGTCGACCCCATATTTTCAATGAACTTTTTGTAAAGTTTGAAAGTACAAATTTAAGGTCCTTTTTGGTTTATAACACGAACATTATCAAATTTTTATACTTCTTCAATCAAACCATAGCTGCCCCTATATGTTTTGCCGATTTCAGGTATTTCTATGCATGCTATGAGTAGATGGACGAAAAAATGGAGGGGGAGAGTTGAATGATAATCCTTTTCAGTTTTATAACCCGCCATTGCCTCAGAAAGGGATTCGGGGAGTGCGGTTTGTCTCGATTTATATCATTCTTTTAGCGTCAAAATATATTCTGCAACGGCTATTTTTGCTTCTTCCGAAAGATAGTCCTGAGGAGGCATTTCGGGATAGTCATCCCTTAGGTTTTTCGGATGATTCATGTAATCTATAATGCCCTCGGGATTGTCGGCATAAATGGCTTGTATGACCTCTGTTGGTACACCGATGAGCCTTGTTTTATAAGCATGACAACCGGCACAAACGCCATAATAGGTAAGTTCACCCAATTCGTCCTGAGAAACAGATCTTGGAGCTACGGGTTCGTCCATCATAAAAGTAGTGATGTGCTTCGTATCCCTTATGGTTGCAGGTCCATAATGGTCGATTCCAAAAGTGCGGTATTTGTTTTTGTCCAAAATGGTACTGCCTTTTCCCCCCCCTATGGCAAAAATATCTGGCCCTTTTTTCGAAAATTGTGTCATCATCAAGGCTTTGAGTTCGCCCTTGGGCTTATTCCCATTGTCATACATAAGATTGTCTAAAATGACTACTCGATCAGGATTGGGCTCTGAGTTGGGGTCTTTAGAAGCATCGGCTCCGTGGACCAAGTCGACGATCACAATTCCTGCATTGTCGTTACCACTAATGATGTTGTTTTCGAGAATCACATCATCTGCTGCCATAATTAAAATACCTGTCCCTGCAGGTATTCCTGAAACCAGCGAACCAGGAGCCCCAAAATTTTTATGATTGTTATTGACTACAAAATTATTTCTGAAAATAATATCGAAAGTCGTCTTGATGGGCAATCCAGGGGTGATAAAAGCCAATAATCCAGCTGTATTGTTGTGAGCGTAGTTGTTTTCTACCAAACAATGACGAGAGTTTTCGATTTCAATTCCTGCTACACTGTCGAATACCTCATTGTGAAGTACATCAACGTTGTCGCACATCCCGACATATATAGCGGCATCTTCAATACCAGACAGAACATTGTGTTCTACCAATCCATTTTTACCATATTGTGGGAAAATACCATAAACCCCCGTATCAATGATCCAATTGTTGCGCAGAATAAAATTGTTTCCGGCTTGCCCCATAATGCCATTTCCTTTATAGTTTACAATCTTAAAATTTTCGATCAGGACTCCGTTTCCGGAGTACAAAAAGGCATCGTTTAATTTTTTTCGACCATCAAGTGTGGGCCAATTCCCCTCAACCACAACTCCTTGAAGACTTATGTCGTCTTTGTCGATATAGATGTTTTCTGAATAGGTGCCAGGATAAACACGAATCAAGTCGCCCGACTGCGCATGATCCACAGCTTTTTGAATGGACCCCCCATTTTTGACTTCGAGAATGCTTCCTTTAAAAGCAGATGCAATGGCAGCCCCTGGATTTTCTCCAGATGATCCCGTGTAGCGATACTTCATGGTGGAAGGAATGGGAACGGTAGATTCTGTGTTGTTGAGGAAATTTTTTCCAATAAAAACACTGATCGCTATGATGACCATATATTTTAGTAATGAAACAATTGTTTTCATGTTTTTTAGGATTGAGATTGTACTTGTGAGGGAAGTATTTCGGGTATTTTAGGCATAAAAGATTCGTCGGTAAGCGTGTGGAGAAAATCAACCAAACGATCGACTTCTTCTTCACTCAGCTGGGGATCCCAGATGTGCCAATGCAGGTTGAGTTTTTCGTTTTTGGGAACCGCATGTCCACGCCCTTTACTGTAAAACCCTATAGCTTCTTTCAAACTTTTAAACACTCCCGAGTGAGAGTAGGGAGCCGTTTGGTTAATGTTTCTTAAAGAAGGGACTTTAAATCCTCCTCTGAGTGTTTTTTCGTTAAAAGGGATTTCAGCCCCAGGATCCAGTTCTTTCCCCTTGGGTTCCGGGACTCCTATGACTGCAATTTGTTGATTCGTAAAGAGGGGAGGAGTGTGGCATTCGGCACAGCGTGCCACAAAGGAACGGAACACATTCAAGCCCTCTATTTCATTTTGATTCAGGGCATTGTGATGTCCGTGGGCGTATTGATCGTAACGACTGTTGAGAGAGATCAGCGAGGCTTGAAAGGCAGTAAGAGCGAGATAGACTTCATCCAATCGTATAGATTCGTTTTTATTTTTTTCAGGAAATGCTTGTGCGAACAAATAGCGGTATGCAGGAATAGTATTGAGGGTTTTGATCAAACCCTCCGGACTATTACCCATTTCGTGTTCTGAGAACAAGGGGCCTTGCATTTGTTCTTCCAAGGAAGCAGCCCTACCGTCCCAAAACAACAACTTGAGATAAGCAACATTCCAAAGAGAGGGAGCAGACCGCTCTAACGGATAATCGTCCATTCCTATACTTGAAGCCAATCCGTCACTAAATCCTTTTTGGGGTTGGTGGCAAGTGGCACATGAAACCTTTCCGTCGGAGGACAACACAGGATCAAAAAACAAATAACGACCCAAGTCAATTTGTTGAGGGGTAAATCCGTCTCGGGCAGGGGGAAGAGCCGTTTTGAGTCCTCCTACGCCCGGAGCATTGGGAACAGAATATTGCAAATAAAGATTTTTACTATCACAACGGTTTTGAGCGTCTTTTTTGAAACCAGGGGGACAGGAGTCGTTCAAATTCAATGGAACAAAGGTCTCATGAGCAAGTGTGTCGTTTTGTCGGGTAAAAAACAAACTACTTATCACCAAAAAAATCAATACGATGAGAAATTTTTCTTTATCCATTAAATTTTTACCCTCCTTAAATTTACCTCAAAAGTATTCATTTTATAGAATAAGATCGTTAAAAAAGGAACTTCTAGATTATTTTGACAGACGCATACTCACCCCCTTGAGAAAAAAAAATCAAAAATTTTGAGATCGTTTGTCGGTATGATAATGCATTCATAATGTAACTTTTACCAACAACCTATTCCTCAAGAAAGACTATTGGCCCGAGGACGCCTTAATCCAACCCCTTAATTCGGTTTTCGGTGATGTCTTGTTCCTCAAAAGGGGAGGGACAAACATTCAAGATTACACCCCCACCGGTATCGATTTGGTTCGGGACAAAGGCATAAATATTCCAACCATAGAAGGAGATGCGAAGGGTTTATATCTTGGTCTTCCCCTTCGGGAGGATTTGTTGGGAAACCCCATCAATGGATTGCCCGATATGGGTGCCATTGAGTTGAACTAATCAAAAGTAAAAAAGCGATTTGTAGGGTACAACTATAAGTGATCTACGACAAAAGTCCTTAAGCCCGCCAGTCGGATCAGAAGCCCTTCAAGGTACTTCAAGTCAAGCATATTCGCACCATCACTTTTGGCCGTTGAGGGATCGAAGTGCGTTTCGATAAAAAGCCCATCTATTTCGTTTACAATCCCGGCTCGAGCTATGGTTTCGATGCTTTCGGGTCGCCCACCAGTTACTCCACTATTTTGATTGGGTTGTTGGAGTGAATGGGTAACGTCCAAAACGGTGGGTGCAAATTTTTTCATCACGGGAATGCCCCTGAAATCTACGATTAAATCCTGATACCCGAATTGAGTACCACGATCGGTAATCCAAGTGTTGGAGTTGCCACTATCTTTTACTTTTTGCACAGCAAACTGCATGCTTTCGGGACTCATGAATTGACCCTTTTTTAGGTTGACAAACTTTTGGGTTTGGGCTGCAGCTATCAACAAATCTGTTTGCCTTACCAAAAAAGCCGGAATTTGCAATACGTCTACGTAGGCAGCTGCCAGATTGGCGTCTTGCACACTATGAATGTCCGTTACTGTGGGAACTCCAAAAGTTTTCCCCACCTTTTCCAAGATCTTTAACGCTTTCTCATCTCCAATTCCCGTAAAACTGTCCAGCCGACTTCGATTGGCTTTTTTAAAACTCCCTTTAAAAATAAAAGGAATAGATAGTGAATCCGTAATGGATTTTATTTTTTCGGCAATTTTCATGGCCATGTCTTCCCCTTCAATAGCACAAGGTCCGGCCATTAAAAAAAACTGCTTGCTTTGAGAATGTGAAATTCGAGGAAGGTCCGAGATTGGCATTATTCTATTTTTAGTAAAATTAATAAATGTAGCTCTGTAGAAAAGAGTAATGGAACAAAAATTATGTTTTGGCCACTACTTCAAATACTTTTCCCTCTTCACATTTGAATATTTTACCTGGAAATTTAACAATCATTTGATAATCATGAGTGGCCATCAATAAGGTCATTCCTTTTTCGTGAAGAGACTTGAAAAGCTGCATGATATCTTGACTGGTTTGTGGGTCAAGATTCCCTGTTGGTTCATCTGCGATGATCAATTTAGGGTCATTCAAAAGGGCCCGAGCAATAGCAATTCTTTGTTGTTCTCCACCCGATAATTCAAAAGGAAACTTTTTTTTGTTGACCTCGATCCCAACCATTTTCAATACCTGATCAATTCTTTCATGGATTTGTGTATTGTTTTTCCAGCCCGTCGCTTTGAGTACGAACTTGAGATTGTCTTCAATATTACGATCTGGAAGTAATTTAAAATCTTGAAATACCACACCCAATGTTCTTCTCAAAGCAGGTATTTGTTTGCTTTTGAGCCTTGTTAAGTCGAATTTTCCTACACTTCCAAGCCCCTCAGAGAGCTCTAAATCACCATAAATGGTTTTGATCAGACTGCTTTTTCCACTACCCGTGCGACCAATCAAAAAAACAAAACTACCCTCAGCCACATCAATGGATACATTTGTCAATATGGTTTTACCACTTTGCTTGATGGTGGCGTCATTAAAAGAAACTATTTTTTTATCCATGGGTGTTTTAATGTTCTTCAAATTTAAATGCTTTTGATGGGCAAATAAAATTTGTTGATAAATTATACGCAAGCAAAAATAAATGCGTTCATATAAGAAAGGTTTCTGATTAAATTTGAACATGATTCACGCCAAAAAAAATAGCTTACTCCCCATTTTGTTGTTTTTTTTCAGCACTTTGGCTTGGTCTCAGCTTTTCGATGATACATTGATGAGAATCCATGCTACAGATCTATACTATCTAGGCCTCTACTCCAATGTAGATCAAGCCTTTGCCCTAAATGAAGACTTTAACATCAGTGCCTCAGAGCGAGAGCGAGCCCATTACTACCAAATGGTAACTGCCTTGCGACTCAACGATCCGGGAGCGGTCAAATGGATTGAAGCCTTCGGTTTAGAGTTTCTGAATCCCCATATTCTAAAAACCGTCTATTTGGATCTTGCTAATTATTATTTTAACAACGAAAAGTACGCTTATGCTCACAAATGGTTTGCCAAGGTAAAATCGGCAGATGTCCCTAAACCTGAGCTCCCAAAATTTTATTTCAACAAGGGATACACCCTTTTTACCAAAAAACAATATCCAGAGGCCAAAACACTTCTTGAAAAAATAAAATTCAATCCCAAATATGAATCGGATGCCCACTACTATTTGGGACACATTGCCTATCAAGCTGAAGATTATACCTCTGCCTCCAATTCATTTACCAAAGTCTCCAACCAAGACCAGCAAGAAAACCTCGGTTATTTTAGGGTCGAAATGAATTTTAAATTGGGACGTTTTGAAAAAGCGATTGCTTTGGGAGAAGAAGAAATCCAAAAAGTCAGTGGAGATGACTTTTCTGAAATTTCAAAAATCATTGGAGAAAGTTATTTCAACACCCAGCAATACGAAAAGGCTTTAAAACATTTAAAAAATTACAAAGGAAAAAAAGGTAAATGGACCCATACCGATTTTTATCAATTGGGTTATGCCTATTACGAAACAGGAGATTACAGTCAAGCCATTGAGCAATTCAATAAAATCATTGGCAAAAAAGATAAATTGGCCCAAAATGCCTATTATTATCTGGCCGAGTGTTACCTCAAAAAAGACCGTAAGTCCTCTGCTTTGAATGCCTACAGAAGCGCTGCTGCGATGGATTTCAACCCCGACATCTCCCAATTGGCTTTGCTCAATTACGCAAAATTGAGTTATGAAATTGGGAATCCCTATGAGAAAGTACCCCAAGTCATCATCAGATATTTAGAAACCTACCCCAAAACACAAAACGAACAAGAGCTTACGGCGCTTTTGTTGAGTTCCTATACCAACAGTGGCGATTTCGACGGAGTCATATCGATTCTTTCCTCACAAAGCGATTATAAGGACGATAAATTGTTGCAAAGAGTAACCTATCTCAAGGGGATTCAGATGTTTAATGCAGGAGATTATAAGTCGGCAGCCGACTACTTCCAAACCGCGGCAAAATACGATGAAACAGCCCTAATCACCGCCCATTCCCTTTTTTGGTTGGCTCAAAGCCACTTTGAGCTCAATCGCTTTGAAGAGGCTATCGATGAATTTTTTGCTTTTGAAAACAAGCTTCCCAAAAAGAAAATGCTTCACCCAATGGAATATTCCTATCACTTGGGGTACACCTATTTTAAAATGGCCGAATATGAATTGGCATTGGCTTCCTTCAAAAAAGTAATTGAACACCAAGAGGATTATTCCAGAAGTAAAATTCGAGACGCCTATTTGCGTATGGGCGATTCCGAGTTTGCACTCAGTCGCTTTTGGCCGGCTATGGAGCATTACAACAAAAGTATTGCCCTGTCGCCTGCTCAGTCGGATTATGCCTTATTCCAAAAATCCATCAGTTATGGTTTTGTGGATCGGAATAATCAGAAAATTAAGAGCCTTATAGAATTGATCGATAAGCATCCTACTTCTACCTATGTCGATGACGCTTTTTTCGAATTGAGCAGTGCCTATGCTGCTGACGGCTCATTTGATACCGCCATAAGTCGCTATGACGAAATGATTCGCCGTTTTCCCAAAAGCCCTTATCTGTCCAAAGCCATACTCAACAAGGGCTTGATTCTTTACAATCAAGAAAAGCTCAGCCTTGCAGAAGGTGTTTTGAAAAAATTGGTAGTCCGTTTCCCAAATGAAGCCGTAGCAAAACAGGCACTTGGAACCCTCAAAGAAATTGCAGTTGACTCGGATAATGTTCCTGCATTTACCCAATGGTTGAGAAGTTTGAACATTAAAACTTTTTCTGATGACGAACTGGAAAAAACAGCCTTTACTGCCGCAGAAAAACAGTTTATATCCAACCGAAAAAAACAAGCCCAAAAATCTTTTATGTCCTATTTGGAGGCGTATCCCGAAGGGCCCAACGCCCTCAATGCACATTTTGTCTTGGCAGAAATTTACTTTGAGGAATCTGAAGGGGAGAACGCGCTTCACCACTACCGAAAATTGATCGATGAACAGCCCAATGAGTATGCAGAACAGGCGTTGGTAAGGGCTACCCAGATTTTAGTCTTACAGGAAAGGGAAAAAGAAGCCGTACCTTTATGGAGGCAATTGGAAAATAGTGCGGTTTTTCCCGAAAACAAGCGTTATGCTATGTTCAATTTGATGCGATCTTATTTTGAATCGGAAGACTTAGAAATTGCGCAGCAAAAAGCGGAATCCGTTTTGGATCTTCCAAATATTGAAGTAAAGGTAAAGTGGGATGCCTACAAAATTTTGGCACAAACCTCTGTGGCACTCAACGATTCCTTAAAAGCCCAAGAGGCTTATAAAGTTTTAGAAAATGCACCGATAGAAGAGTTGGCTGCAGAAGCTTACTACTTTAGGGCCCATCAATATTTTAAAAACAATGCTTTCAAGCCTTCCAATGAAGTCATCGCCACACTCTCTCAGAAATTCAGTAGCCAGCCCTTTTGGGCCGCCAAAAGTTTACTTCTCATGGCCAAGAATTTTTACGCCCTCGACGATGCCTTTCAAGCGACCTATATTTTGGAATCCTTGGCGGACAATTACAGTCAGTTCCCCGAGATTTTGGATGAGGGCAATGCTCTTTTAAAGCAAATCAATCAAGAGCAAGCCGAGCAAAACGCAAGTTTATCTCCACAAAATACGACCGATGGAGCACAATAAAATTTTTATCGGGTTATGGCTTATGCTTTACGGCTCTTTTTTTGCTTTGGCACAAGAGCAAGAACCGGATGATTTGGGGACACAAGAGGTAACTGTTGTAAAATCTTACAGCCCTAGCCTTAAAAATGTATTTAAAATTCGTACCAATCCCTCCATAGACGACTCCTTGATTCAAAAAAAACAAAAGTTGGAGTACACATTCGAACCCATTCCCGTTGTATCAACCTTTGTCCCCAACAAGGCCAGCCCCTTAAAATTGCAACGCCAAGAAGGTAGTTATTATTACAACTCCTTTGTTTCTGGGGGATTTGGTAATCAATCGCATCCTCAATTTGTTTTTTCCTCTTCGGTACCTTTAGACCGATCACAATCCATCGGTTTTAAATTTTATAATTCCTCTGTTGGATCAATTCCAAATACCCTATTAGAAAGCGACCAAAAGAGAATCTCCTTAGATTTGATGCATCAGTACAAACAAAATCATATGCGGGTAGATTCGGATGTGCGATTCGATCGACAAGGCCATAATTTCTTTGGACTTTACGATTTAAATTGGGAAAATATTCCTTCTTTCAGAAGCGAAATCGTAGACCCCTCTCAAAAGCTAAACTACCTTTCCATTCGCTCCCGATGGCAATGGTATGAGAGTATCTTTACCAAAATGGATTTCAATACTCATATTACTACCGATTCTTTTGACAGTACGGAACACATGGTTAAAATCAATACCCAGCTCAGAATTCCTTTTCTCAATCAATACGTAGAGTTGACCCCAAGTGTGGAATGGGTCAATACTAATTTTGCCCGAGCCTATTTTACCGAGGAGGGCTTGAGTCATCAAAATGGTTTTGGGCAACTGGATCTGCAATTTTTAAGCATCGGTAAGAGATTGAATTTGAGAATAGGAGCGAGCGGATTCATTGATCTTGGGAATGCCGAAGCGACATCAAAATTTTTCGTCTATCCCAAGGCAGAAATCCATTATACCTTGGCCCAACCAAACCTGGTACCTTACTTCAAGTACTATGGCCATTATGATCTCAACAGTTTCACCTCATTCTCCTTGAAGAACCCTTATGTCGCTCCAACCTTAGAAATAAAACCTACTGAAGTAAATCATCATGGAGAGCTGGGAATTCAATCCCATCTGGACTCGGGATTCTCTTTTAAGCTCAACGCGCTTTACAGTCAATCCGATAACTTCCCATTGTTCAAACGTCTGCCTTATGACCACTACAACCAAGATATAGCCTATCGCCTTTCCAATGCTTACGATGTGATTTATGACCGAGTAGAACAAATGGGGATCATCACCCAGATCGCCATCCGCCTAAGTGAATACAACAAGATCCGTTTAGAAACGGGATTTTTCGAATACAAAAGAGCTGGAGGAGAAAAAGCATTCAACTTGCCCTCCTTGACGATTGATTTGGATGCCAATTTTAGATGGGGTCGAAAATTATACTTTCATTTTGGAGGTCATTTTATGGGAGAAAGAGATTCGGTAAGAAACCTTATTGTTCCTCTTGCAGAGGATAGCGCTGGAAACTTTGAAACCTTTGAATCGGTGGGATCTGTTTTTTCTGTTTCCTCTTCGATTTCTTGGAAAATTAATCCTCAATGGGATTTATTTTATGAGAACTATCTGAATTTGGGAGATAATACTTCCCAATGGGCCTACTATCAAAATCAAAGTCAGTTGCATTTGGTTGGGATACGTTATAAATTCAATCTTAATTTGTGGTAAGGAGTAATCAAAAGACATTAAATATTTTATCAGAATCTTAATTAGTTTAAATTTGTATTCATATTTTATTATGACAAAAAACAATCTCTTTCTTTTATTTTTTTCTTTTGCTTTGCTGAGTTGTAGCAAAAGGGTTGATCTCTTGGTTCACAACGCTAATATCTACACTGTCAATGAAAATTTTGATCAAGCCACAGCCTTTGTAGTCAAAAATGGGAAGTTTGTTGATGTAGGAGGAGAAGAACTGGTGACAAAGTACAAGGCTGCCAATACAGTAGATGCTCGAGGGTTGTCTGTTTTTCCAGGATTTATCGATGCTCATGGTCACCTTTTGGAATTGGGTTTAAATCAATTTAAAATTGATTTACGTAAAACTCAAAGTATGGATGAGGTCGTTACAAAAATTAAAAATCACCAAGCGACTTACAATCAAAAATTCATTCAAGGAGTAGGTTGGGACCAAAACCTATGGGAAGATCCCTCCCTCCCTGACAACCAAAAATTAAACGATGCTTTTCCCGACATTCCTGTTGTTTTGGAACGTATCGATGGCCACGCTTTTTTAGTCAACCAAAAAGCAATTGAACTCGCAAACCTCGATTACAACATTCGAGTCGAGGGAGGGCAAATTGGGAAACAAAATGGACAATTGACAGGTTTGTTTACCGATAATGCAAAGAAATACCTACAAAAAATCATTCCTCCATTCACCAAAGAAGACAAGATCAAAGCCTTGATCGATGCGCAGAACATGTGTTTTGAAAATGGATTAACCACCATCGATCAAGCGGGCATGTCTAAAAGTGATATTTATTTGATCGATAGCCTTCAAAGAAAAAAACTTTTGAAATTGAGGGTTTACGCCATGATAGAAAACGATCCTGATGCCATTGATCATTTCATGAACTCAGGGAGGCTCAAAACAGATTTGTTGAATGTTCGCTCCGTAAAAATATTTTCCGACGGAGCATTGGGTTCCAGAGGAGCCGCATTGAAGAAGCATTACAGTGATCAAGAGGAGCACAATAGTCCATTATTGATTTCCAAAGATTCGCTAAAACGACTTGCTGATTTAGTCGTTTCTAAATCTTTTCAGATGAATACGCATGCCATCGGAGATGCAGCCAATGAAACCGTATTAGAAATTTACAATGAGGTATTGAGTCAAGAGGAAGATCCGCGCTGGAGAATAGAACATGCCCAAGTCATTGCAGCAGAAGATTTTCAACAGTTCAATAATAAAATCATTCCCTCCATTCAACCCACTCACGCGACCAGTGATATGGACTGGGCTGAGGATCGGCTTGGGCCAGAAAGGTTGAAAGGAGCTTATGCCTACAAAGATTTACTGGACTGGTCTGGTATTTTGGCTCTTGGCACCGATTTTCCTGTTGAAGATGTGAGTCCAATCAAAACTTTTTATGCTGCCGTTGCTCGAAAATCGCCCAAAAGTGAACCCTCACAAAAAGCCTTTCAATCCAAAAACGCTCTATCCCGATATGAAGCTTTGATGGGGATGACCCTATGGGCAGCCTATGCCAATTTTGAGGAGAACGAAAAAGGCAGTATTGAAGTCGGTAAGTTTGCAGACTTTGTTATTTTAGATCAAGACATCATGAAATCCAATATCGAAAGGGTACTCAAAACCAGAATTGTGGCTACCATCCTCAATGGTAAAATCGTATTCAGCACCAGGCTGTAGTCTGTTTTTGCTTATTATTTTAAGCATCACTCTCTTTTTAGTTTATTTTTGTTTATATAATATACAAATAATTATTTTAAAG
>ERZ887851.2945-NODE-2945-length-12839-cov-7.462531_pt1 | contig 12839 bp, 10 predicted proteins | sample MGYA00521100_ERZ887851 | MGnify/ENA primary metagenome ERZ887851 (study PRJEB32303, sample SAMEA104408602) | aquatic metagenome | biome: Brackish water; feature: Pelagic; material: water | place: Baltic Sea | collected 2014-06-06T16:11:00 | depth 11,444 m ...
TTACGCCAAGACCGAATCGTGCTGCGAGCATGAGAAAAGAGCCGAATGCAATCAAATTCAAGCCGCCCAATTGGATCAGAATCAAGAGGACAACTTGTCCTTTGAATGTAAAAAAAGTAGCGGCATCTTCAACCATTAAACCCGTAACACAGGTAGCACTTGTGGAGGTGAACAGGGCATCAATGAAGGCCATGCTGTCGGCCGCTACCGTCATCTCTGGCAACATGAGGAGCACGGTTCCGATGGTGATGATTCCCAAGAAGCTCAGGATGAAAATAACGGCTGGGTTGAGTCGGAAACGAGGCAATCCCCGTCCCTTCCGTATCAACTCGGCAGCGACCACCGAAAAGAAATATCCCTGAATGAATAGGGTGTAGACGTCCTGGATAGAGCCAAACCCGAGGTATTCGATGATGCCGCCAATGAACAAGTTTCCAGTCAACAAATCACTGAGTCCTTCGATCACCAGAATGCTCATGACCAGACCTTCAAACCAGGTCCTTTGAATGAATTGCAGCGGGTGAAATTCGTACAACACCTTGGTGACGTACTGAAAAACGTAAAAGAAGAACGAGGTCTTGACCCACGAAAGCAGGAATGTGGCCGTTTCGCTATCGTTTGGAAAGCCATAATACATGGCCAGGATGACCAAGGTGGACGCCGAGACCAGGAGGTTGAGAATCTTCAGTGTCGATAAAACCCGCTCCTTCGAGCTGTACAAAAAAACATTGGCGCGCTCTCTGAATTCCTGGATGTTCATGCGTGGGAGGAAGGCGCAATTTGATTTTGACTCGATTCCCATTCGGCAATCAGCTGCGCATGATCAATGGGTACGACTCCGACCTTTTCGCAGACGAGGCCGCCGGCTAGATTGGCCAAAGCAGCCAATTGTGCAGCGGGCACACCCAAGGCTAACATCAGGGAGGCGACGGCAATGACGGTGTCTCCAGCGCCACTGACATCGTTGATTTCGCGCTCAAAAGCAGGAATCCGTTTGTGGCTTGTGCCTTCATTGGGAGCGTGCATCCAAACTCCGCGTTCACTGAGTGTCACCAAGATTTTGTCTGCATCGAGCTGTAAGGTCAAGGTGTCGATGGCCGCTTCAATCGCTTTATCGTCCTCTTTTCCAATCACGGCATTGAGCCCCTCGCGCAGTTCTTTCAAATTGGGCTTGAACAAGTCAACTCCACGGTACGCATGGAATTGATTGAATTTGGGGTCAACCGTGACGGGGATATCGCATTTTTTTGCTGCGGCAATCAAGCTTTCAATGCCTTGAGGAGTGAGCACCCCTTTGTCGTAGTCCTCAAAAATGACCACATCGATGGTGCCCGATTCCATCAGGTGCGTGCATCGATCGATCAAAGTTTTGTTGATTTCGATGCCAATGGGGGTAACCGTTTCCTCGTCTACTCGAAGGAGTTGTTGGCCATTGCTGATGACCCGTGTTTTGATGGTGGTGGGGCGTGAAGCATCGGCAACCATGCAGGAATCACCAATGTTGAGGGCATCAAGCAAGCTTCGCAAGTGCTCACCCGCCTCATCTGCTCCGATGACGGAAGCCAAGTGGACTTGAGCTCCCATCGCGAGCAAGTTCTTGGCAACATTCGCAGCGCCACCCAATCGTCGATCTCGGGATTTAACATCCACCACGGGAACGGGGGCTTCTGGAGAAATCCGATTGACGTCCCCTACGAGGTAGGCATCGATCATCGCATCTCCGATGACCAAAGCGGTCAAATCGCTGCATTTTAGAAGAGCTTGACTGGCGTCCATAGAGCGAAGTTAAAGCAGGGAGGTCATTGAAGTGCGTTGACGGCCTCAGCGATCCGGCGGACGGCTTCCATGAGTTGCTCTTCCGATGCCGCGTATGAAAGGCGGATGCATTCAGGCGTGCCAAAGGCATCCCCGGCCACCGTAGCCACATGGGCCTTGTCAAGCAGGTAGAGGGAGAAGTCAGAAGAGTTGGCAATCGTGCCTTCAGCATGACGTTTTCCAAACAAGGAGCTGACATCCGGAAACAAGTAAAATGCACCCATGGGACGGTTGACTTTCAAGCCGGGAATGGCGGATAATCCGTCAATCATGAGATCGCGTCTTCGAAGGAAAGCGGCTTTCATTTCGTCGGCAATGCTCGGGTCTGCATCCACGGCTGCACCTGCAGCAATTTGAGCAATGCTGCAAGGAGCGGAGGTGACCTGTCCTTGGATTTTTGTGCAGGCTTTGGCAATCCATTGGGGCGCGCCGATGTAACCCAATCGCCAACCAGTCATAGCGAATCCTTTGGAGACTCCGTTGACTGTGATCACGCGATCCTTCAAAGCTTCTAGAGCGCCCAATGAGGCATGCTTGCCGGTGAAGTTGATCAATTCATAAATCTCATCGGAGATGACATATACATGGGGGTTCCGAACCAATACGGCAGCCAATGCATCGATTTCTTCTTGGGTGTAGACAGAACCACTGGGGTTGCACGGAGAAGAATAGATGAGCAGTCTAGTATTGGCGTTGATCGCCGCTTCAAGCGATTCAGGGTTGATCTTAAAATCTTCCTCAATTCGCGTTGGGAGGATGACCGTTTTTCCTCCAGAAAAAGCCACCATGTCGGCGTAGCTGACCCAGTAAGGTGCCGGGAGAATGACTTCTTCTCCGGGATCAACCAAGGCCAACACCACGTTGGTAATGCTTTGCTTCGCACCGTTCGAAACGACAATTTGGTCCACGTCAAAATGCAGCCCATTGTCTCGTTTGAATTTTCTACAGATGGCCTCCCGGACGCTCAGAATGCCGGGAACAGGCGTGTAATGCGTGACGTTGTTCTCAATGGCTTGAATTCCCGCATCCTTCATGGGTTGCGGCGTATCAAAATCAGGCTCGCCAAGGGATAGAGAGATGACGTCAACACCCGAGTCTTTGAGCTCGGAGGCTTTGCGTGCCATGGCTATCGTTGCGGACTCTGACAAACGATTGAGAAGGGAGGAAGTACGTTGGTCCATTGAAGCGATTCAAATTGAACGACAAAGTTAAATCCGGTCTAGGTGCGAACGTCCAATGCAACGGCTTTTTTCATGATGGATTTGTGGATGAATCAAGCGTTCTTATTGTTCATCTTTTCAACGGAAATCAACCAAAGCCCCAGGCAAGTGATCAGGCCATTGATTGGAAGCAATGCGAACCCGAAGCTGAACGCGAACTGGTGCTTGAGCCAAGACTCCAGAGCAAAGCACAGAATCGGAGAGAGTATCGCCACCAGAGGGATCCAGGCATCCTTTGGAGCACGCTGGCTCATGAGTCCAAAGGCAAACAGTCCCAGCAATGGTCCGTAGGTGTAGTTCGCTGCGGTGAAAATGGCAGACACCACCGACGAGTCATCAACCGCCGAAAACACCATGATGACAACAAACAAAGCCATTGCGACCCAACCGTGAACCTGCTTGCGAATGGCAATGCCGCGCGTGGAATCCATTGATTCGGTTTGAATCAGGTCCACACAGACAGACGTCGTCAAGGCGGTCAATGCACTGTCCGCAGAGCTGAAAGCGGATGCGAGCAATCCAATCAAAAAAGCCAGCCCAAGTCCAATGCCAAGCGAAGCATTCAAGGCGATGGTCGGAAACAATCCATCAGCTCTTTCGATTTGCAATCCAGTTTGTTCTGCAAAGGCATAAAGCATAACACCGAGCGCTAAGAACAGCACGTTGACTCCTACCAAAACCAGTGAAAAGGACCCCATGTTCCAACGGGCTTCTTTGACATTTTTGCAGGCCAGGTTTTTTTGCATCATGTCCTGGTCCATACCCGTCATGGCGATGGCGACAAATGCTCCAGCCAAAAAATGCTTGATTGCATGGTTTGGGGCCTTCCAATCATCAAGCACCCACCACTGGCTCCAGGGTGTTTCGCGAATGTGACTCGGCAACTGCAACAGGTCCCAATTCAATTCTCGGGCCAACACGACAACGGCCAGCACCACAGCGATGAGCATGGCCGCTGTCTGCAAGGTGTCTGTCCAGATGATGGTGCCAATGCCTCCCTTGCGGGTGTAGGCATAAATGACGCCGATGATGGTCGCTACGGCGATTGCCAATCCGATGGGGAGTTCACCAAGAATGGGCAGGGACCAATGCACATCCCAACCCAAAGGGGCGAGGACAAACATTTGCACCACCAGGGCCACCAAAAACAAACGGAATGAAGCGCCAATGGTTCGGGATAAGATGAAGAACGAAGCACCTGTTCGATAGGCTTTTGGGCCGAAACGAGTCTGGAAATAGCCATAAATGCTGGTCAACCCCAGTCGGTAATACAACGGAAGCAAGACAGCCATGATGAAGGCATACCCCGCTAGATAGCCCAAAACCATTTGCATGTAAGTAAAACCTTGGGTGCCCACCCAGCCAGGAACGCTGATGAACGTGACCCCACTCAATGAAGCTCCTAGCATGCCAAAGGCGACCACGTACCAAGGAGCGCTTCGGCCTGCCAGAAAAAACTGTTCGGATTCAGAGGCGCCGGCAGTTTGTCTGCTGGTCCGATGTGCAATGAACATCAAGAGCATGACATAGCCGACGAATACGGAGAGGATCAAGATTGGATTCATGCGTCAAAGATGCGGCAAGCCGTAACTTTGTCGTCATGGAATTGCCATCACGTCTTATGGAAACCGCTGTTGACCACATGGCGTCTTTGCCAGGTATCGGTCGAAAGACCGCACTCCGGTTGGTATTGAACATGCTGCGAAGGTCAGAAGAACAAGTGGAGGCCTTTTCGGAATCCCTTGTAGCCCTGCGTCAAGGCATTCGGGGTTGCCAGGTTTGTCACAACCTGACTGAGCAAGACCAGTGTTCGATTTGTGAGGATCGAGCCCGGGATGATCGGTTGATCTGTGTGGTCGAAGACTTGCGGGATTTGTTGGCGATTGAGGGCACGGGACAGTTTCGGGGGCTGTATCACGTTTTGGGAGGGGTGATCAGTCCGATGGATGGCACAGGGCCCAATGATCTGAACATTGAATCACTTGTCGAGCGGGCGACGTCCGTTCCCGATCAGGGCGCGAAGCAGCTTGAAATTATTTTTGCCTTGCCGACGACAATGGAAGGGGAGACAACAGCGTTTTACCTCTTCCGTAAATTGGCATCTTGCGATGTACAGGTAACCGCAATCGCACGTGGCGTCGCTGTCGGTGATGACTTGCAGCATGCTGATGAGGCGACATTGGTTCAAAGCATTCGGCAACGGCTGCCTTACACACAATGAGCAGCATCGCGTATGCGTTGTGATGTAAATTTGAGGCATGCGCAGTTTCCTTCATTTGATCGTTGACTGACCTGATGGACCTCTCCATTGTCATCGTCAATTACAATGTTGAGCATTTCCTTGCTCAATGCTTGGTCTCTGTGCGCAAAGCAACGGCTGTATTTCAAGCGGCGGGCTTTGAAGCGGAAATCTGGGTGGTTGATAACCGTTCTGTCGATGGTTCTTGTGAGATGGTGCGGCGGGATTTTCCAGAAGTAAAACTGCTTGCGTTGGAAGAAAACGTTGGCTTTTCTCGCGGAAACAATGAAGCCATTCGCCGGTCCACTGGAGAATGGGTCTTATTGCTCAACCCTGATACGGTCGTTCCTGAAGATGCTTTTGTGAAGACCTTGTTGTACGCGCAGAATCACCCAAAAGCGGGTGGTCTCGGAGTGCCGATGGTCGACGGACAAGGACGTTACCTTCCAGAATCGAAGCGGGGACTGCCATCACCTTGGGCGGCATTTTGTAAGATTTCAGGCCTCTATCGATTGGCAAAAAAGTCAGCTCGATTGAATCGGTACTATCAAGGTCATTTGCCTTCGGATGCGGACGCCCAAATCGAGATATTAAGCGGAGCATTTATGTGGATGCGCCGCAAAGCGCTGGATGAGGTAGGTTTATTGGATGAGCAATACTTCATGTACGGTGAGGACATTGATCTCAGCTGGCGATTGCTCAAGGGTGGTTGGGAAAATCATTACTTCGCCGGCACTTCCATCATTCATTACAAAGGAGAAAGCACAAAAAAAGGGTCGCTCAACTATGTGTTGGTCTTTTATAAGGCCATGCTCATTTTTGCTAGAACCCATTTCGAAGGAAGTGAAGGGAGGCTGCTACTCGTTTTGATTCAGCTGGCCATCTATTTTAGAGCCGCATTGGCGATCCTCTCGCGATTGGTCAAGAGGTGGGCACTTCCAGCCATGGAGTGGGGGCTTGTTTTTGCAGGCCTGATTGGGATTATGCACGTTTACAGTGAGCAAACGGGCATCTTGTATCCATGGCAACGCGCAACTTCAGCATGGGCCGTATATGCCGCCACTTGGACAGTTTCTGTCTGGTTGAATGGAGGTTATGACCAACCATGGCGGACACCTTCGATCATCAAAGGAGTGGCATTTGGCACATTGGCTTTGTTGGTCGTGTATGGCTTGCTTCCTGAATCATTGCGATTTAGTCGCGCTATTTTATTGTCGGGATCCGGTCTAGCGCTTCTCATTTTCACCTTGGTCAGAAAACTCATTGCTGGTCCAAATTGGGAAAATCAACAGAGCCGTCGTCGGCTTTTCGTGTCTGGTCCTGAAGATTTGGAGCATCTCATAGATTTGGTTGACTCAGTTGAAATGCGTGGCACTGCAGATTCGGCCATGTGGGCATTGCTTCCAGAAGGCGTGGAGCAAAAGACTCCATTGAACCCAACGGGATTCAATAACATTCGTTGGGTCGGATCAGCCCAGGATTTGGCTGAAGCGGTTCGTGTGCACCGGATTACTGAAGTCGTTCTCAGTGGACACGATCTAACCGCTTGGAACATCATTGACTCGATGAGTCGCGTTGCAGATAACCGTGTTCAATTTAGAATCGCCTGGTCCGAAAACGGTCAGAATAAAGGGCATATTATGGGGTCTGGCGGACCCGAAACGGCACCGATTACGGAATTGCAACGTGCCATTCAGCGTCCTTCAGCGAAGAGAACGAAGAAATTGTTTGACGTTTTGTGTTCTTTGATGGTGCTGAGTACGTTCCCAATCTGGATGCTGACCAACCGTTTTTCGTGGTTGCAAGGTGCGTTTAAGGTCCTGATCGGAAAGGCCACCTGGGTGGGTTTTTCCTCTGAAATAAAAGGGGTTCCTGCGCTCAAGATGCACCTTCTTAATCGCTGTGAATCAATAGATCCGCGCATACGTCAGCGAATCAATTTAACGTACGCTCGTGATTATCGTTGGACGACAGACCTTGGAGTCATCCAGGAAGCCCTAATTTCGCATCGCGCAATACATCGCCATGGCAACAATTGAAATCCTCCTTCCTAAAATGGGTGAGAGTGTGGCGGAAGCCACCATCACCAAGCTCGTCGTTTCACCAAGTGAATTTGTCGAGTCAGACGAGCCTTTAGTTGAAATAGCGACCGACAAAGTCGACAGCGAAGTTCCTGCCCCAGAGGACGGCACGTTGGTCGAGTGGCTGGTCGCAGAAGGAGATGTGGTTGCTGTTGGTCAAGCCATTGCCCGTTTTGAAATTGGAGGTGAGGGCACAGCCGATTTGACAACACCTGCGCCTGTAGCGGCTCAGAATCTCGTCTCTCAGCCCTCGAAAGTTAAAATTTCTGAAGTAAATGAGCCGTCACCAGCTGTGATGGCGGCTGTAACAGCTCCTTTGGATACCATGCCGTCTCGCACTGGCGCTGGCGGTCGTTTTTATTCGCCCTTAGTGCGCAGCATCGCGAAATCTGAAGGTGTTGCAAGTAGCGAATTGGATCAAATTGTGGGATCTGGTGCGGAGGGACGTGTCACGAAAAAGGACATCTTGGGATTTGTTTCCCAGAGAGGGGCTTCTGTTGCGGCGGCTCCTGTTGCGACTTCGGCTCCTGCTGTCAAAGCGACCCCTGCGTCAACGGCTCCGCCCGTCGTGGTTTCTGGACAAGACGAAATCGTTGAGATGGACCGGATGCGCAAAATGATTGCAGATCACATGGTCCGATCTGTGCAAACAAGTCCGCATGTCACCAGCTTTGTAGAAGCTGACATGACGCGTATTGTACAGTGGCGCAATAAGAACAAGGTGCAATTCGAAAAAACGCACGGCACCAAATTGACGTTCACTCCGCTGATTGCAGAGGCCATTGTCAAGGCCATTCGAGATTTCCCGGGGGTCAACGCGACCGTAGATGGAGACCGGATCATCATCAAGAAACAAATCAACTTGGGCATGGCCGCTGCGTTGCCATCAGGAAATTTGATCGTACCGGTCATTCAGAATGCCGACCAGCTGAGTTTGGTAGGTTTGGCCCAACAAGTCAATGACTTGGCGGACCGTGCGAGAAGAGGGAAACTTAAGCCCGATGATACCGCGGGTGGAACGTACACCATGTCCAATGTAGGGACTTTTGGAAACGTGATGGGAACCCCCATCATCAACCAGCCGCAAGTGGCCATTTTGGCGTTGGGTGCCATTCGCAAAAAGCCCGCTGTTTTGGAAACGCCGGATGGTGATGTCATTGCCGTCCGTCACATGATGTTTTTGAGCCATAGCTACGATCATCGGGTTGTCGATGGCATGTTGGGCGGGAGTTTTGTTCGGAAAGTCGCAGACTATCTAGAGGCATTCGATCCCCAGCGACCGGTCGTCTAAATCACTCGAATCTTTGCGGGCGGTTTCCACTGAAGAAGTGGCAGGAATGTTCGAACTTGCTTCCATGAATTTTTCTGATTTGAAGCTGAAAAAGCCGCTGGTCATTTTTGACTTGGAAACGACGGGCACGGACTTGTCCAAAGACCGCATTGTTGAACTGGCCATGGTCAAAGTCTCACCGGATGGGACCGTTGAGAAGAAGCCAGAACAACGCGGTCCTGAGCACCGCGTCTTGATCAATCCAGAACGGCCCATTCCGCTTGAATCGAGCCTTATTCATGGCATATACGATGCGGATGTTGCCGACAAGCCCACCTTTCGTCAGTACGCCAAGAGCATGTCTGACTTCTTGGAAGGCTGTGACTTGGGTGGTTTCAACTCCAACCGATTCGATATCCCATTTCTAGCTGAAGAGTTTTTGCGAGCAGGCATCGATTTTGGTGTAGAAGGACGCAATTTGATCGACGTTCAAAACATTTTCCACATGATGGAGCAGCGTACACTGCGCGCTGCGTTCAAGTTCTATTGCGACAAAGAGTTGGATGGAGCGCATGAGGCTCTTCCTGATACGGAAGCCACTCTGGAGGTATTGGTGGCACAATTGGATCGGTACGAATCCACGGTGATCATGGCGAGCAATGGAGATGAAATAGGGCCTGTTCCGTTGGACATGGATGCCTTACACGTCTTCTGTCAACGCCAGCGATTTGCGGATTTAGCGGGTCGTTTTGTGTACGATGATCAGGATGAGGTACTCTTTAATTTTGGACAGCACAAAGGCAAGACGGTTGAATCCATTTTGCGCGCGAATCCAGGATATTTTGGTTGGATGATGGGAGCTGATTTCCCAGAATATACCAAGCGTGTATTGCGGAAGGTCCAAGCGAGTATGAAAGCTTAGAGCCGATTGAGTAAGCGAAGCCATAAGCGGATGGTGGTGCTGGTCTCGAATGACTTAGCACACGACCAACGCGTCGCCAAAACGTGCCAGACTCTGGAAAAGGATGGTTGGGAGGTCTTCCTCATTGGGCGATTGCTCTCAGATTCACAGCCGATGAAGACGGCGCGTTTACACCATCGGATAGCCTTGCCATTTCAAAAGGGAGTTTGGTTTTATGCGTCACTGCAAATCGCACTGTTTTGGAAGTTGCTTTGGTTGCCTTATGATGCCATTTGGGCCAATGATTTGGATACCCTTTTGCCTGCGTCGTTGATGAAGTTTATCAGAAGTAAACCGGTCATTTACGACAGTCACGAATTCTTCACAGAAGCAGCAGGCCTCACGGGTAGAGGCTTTCAGCGCAGTGTTTGGTTGGCATTGGAAGCATGGTTGTTGCCTCGGACAAAAGCAGTAATAACCGTCAATGATTCCATAGCTGATGCTTATCGTGAAAGGTATCCAAAGAGTCTTTGTGGTAGGCCGATCGTGGTTAGAAATATGCCTGTTTTGCAGCCACGACAAGAGCGCGATGATCGGGTGTGGGAGGAATTCAATATTCCATGTCAGCGTCCGATCTTCATTTTGCAAGGAGCATTTTTGGATCAGGATCGCGGTGTTCGAGAGGCCGTTCAGGCGTTGAGAACCATTCAGCAGGGCACATTGGTAGTGGTAGGTGCAGGGTCCGAGTTTGACTGGGCACAAGAGCAAGTTGCGTCTCTGCGAGGGCGGCTGCATTGCTTACCCAAACTTCCGTTTGAATCACTAAGAAAGCTGACGGCTTCTGCTGATATCGGATTGAGTTTGGATCGAGGAGTCCACGGAAATTACTGGATGAGCCTTCCGAATAAACTTTTTGATTACATCCATGCTGGAATTCCTGTTGTAGCGAGCCCTATGCCTGAAGTGGAGCGCGTTGTAACGGAATGGAACGTGGGAGCAATCATTGAAGATCATGAGCCTGAATCCATCGCGCAGGCCATCCATCAAGTGCTCCAATTGCACCATTCTGAATGGGGCGAACGTTGTGATTCGGCATCCCGACATCTCAATTGGGAGGCGGAGGAACCCAAGATTTTTCGCGCACTGGAGATGGCGGGGTTGCGAATCAGAAGGCAGCCGGCCAGCCTGATTTCTTGAAGCAGTATTTTGCGAACAACCAGACGGGGTGTATCCATTTTTTTGGCCCTTGAAGGATGGTCTTTTTAACGGCCCATTCTTCCCGGTACAGGTTCGCATTGAATCGTCGTGAAAGTCCCCCCGATGCCACCTTGCAGATCATGCTTGGATGCAGGTTCGCTTTGATTCCTCGGAGGAACAAGGTCAAATGCAGGCCATAGTCGGCGAGCACCCGATGAGCTGCATTGAACGAAAGGGATTCAAAGAGCGCCGAGGAGTAAAGAACTCCTTGATGGTGGGTGGTGTTTCTCCAAATCATACTTTGATCCCAGCGTGCTGGGTAGTGGGAGGGAACGCCTTGCTCAGGTTGTTCGATGCCGACTCCAAAAACATGGACTTCTTGTGCATCCCAGGTCTCTATTTCATCCAATACCGCATGAACGGTTGCTGTTTCAATAAGGTCTCCGGCGCCGAGGAACCAAATCCACGAGGCATTGACGGTGTTCTTCCCATAATTCATGGCGTCATAGACACCGTCGTCCTGAGCTGAACGGATGTGTGCGATCCGATGGTCTTGGATGAGCAGCCATTGTCGAGTCTCTTCACAGGACCCCGCATCGATCACCGCAATTTCGATGCCATCGCTCAGACGACTGTCCAACCAAATCGCTTCAAGCGTTTTTTTGAGCCCTTCGAAGTCGTCCTTGACGGGAATGACAATGGCGAGCTGTTTGGCCTTGAATTCGCTCATGCAGGCAAGGAGTCTAAGATGTCAATCTTTCCGTGTTCACACCGGATGATCCTTCCAGGATACTGTTCAAAAGCCATGTGGTCATGAGTTGCCATGATCACAGACCGATCTTTTCGCACCAATTCATGCAACAGCTCCAGAATGCCCTCGGTCGTTTTCGGATCAAGGTTGCCGGTTGGCTCATCAGCGACAATAAGCGGAGGGTCGTTGAGGAGTGCTCGCGCGATGGCCACACGCTGCTGTTCTCCTCCTGAAAGAGCATGGGGCATTTTGTAGCCTTTTGTGCCTAATCCGACCAACTCAAGACAACGATGAACCCGCAAGTCGATGGCTGATTTGTCACTCCAACCCGTTGCACGAAGAACAAAAGCTAGATTTTCAGATGCTGTGCGGTCGGGGAGAAGTGCAAAATCCTGAAAGACCATGCCCAAATCTCGTCGCAATTGGTAGACATTGTGACGGGTGACTTGACTGAGGTCATGCCCACAGACATGTCCCGCTCCTGCAGCCAATGGAATCTCGCCATAAAGTGCTTTCAGCAGCGAGCTTTTTCCAGATCCTGTTTCTCCTATGAGATAGACAAACTCACCCGTTTGCACGGTCAAGTTCACGTCTTGAATAATCAGATGTTCATCTTGCGCAACGGCGACTTGCTCCAGATGAATCAAGGGCTCGGTGGGGACAGAGTTGAGTTCCATATATCAATTCATTTCAAAGAGGCTATCAGAGATGCGGCCATTGGGAATGGCTTCATTGAGGCCAAAGGTCATGCTCTGTCCATTGGTCGTTTGCACAATGGTCATGGGCAAGGTAATGTTCTTGGCCACACGATAATCCGAGAAAGAGGTCGTGACCTTAACAGGCCCTGTGGGCCCCTGACGTTCACCTGCAGATCGAATCAGCAAATGACTCTTCTCGTGAAAATACAAAGTCTCTTGCCGCGTCCCATTGAATTGAATTTCCACAACGTAATGCGGGCCATCGATGTCTCGATCAAGTCCCAAGAGCTCCGCTGAGAGCTCAAGTTCTTTCAAATGCAAGTAGCGCGCTGCATACAGATTCGGTCGGAGCCTTTGGTATTCTGAATCGCTCATGGTGGTGGATTGTCCCATTTGGCGATTGACTCCTCCTTTATCTGTTATGAGTTGCTCCATCATGAGTTGGCCGTTCATGGCTACCTGCATTGCATGTCCTCGGCCATATTGGGTCGCAATTTCGACATTCAATTCCATGCCAGTTCCGGCATTCATTTGGCCTTTGCGAACCAAAGATTGTAGTTTTTCAAATTGGTCGACCCCTCCGCAGACACGATAATAATCTTGAAAGACGGTTGCTGCTGTTACGCCAGCCGGAGCGGGATCCAATTCCAACAAGGGGTTGCCCCAG
>ERZ887851.2946-NODE-2946-length-12838-cov-16.857389_pt1 | contig 12838 bp, 13 predicted proteins | sample MGYA00521100_ERZ887851 | MGnify/ENA primary metagenome ERZ887851 (study PRJEB32303, sample SAMEA104408602) | aquatic metagenome | biome: Brackish water; feature: Pelagic; material: water | place: Baltic Sea | collected 2014-06-06T16:11:00 | depth 11,444 m ...
GTGCGGGCCCGGTGATCGTGGATTTCTCCAGCCCCAACATCGCCAAGGAGATGCATGTGGGGCACCTGCGCTCCACGATCATTGGCGACTGCCTGGCCCGGGTGCTGGAGTTCCGCGGCCACCCGGTGCTGCGGCTCAACCATGTGGGCGACTGGGGCACCCAGTTCGGCATGTTGATCACCCACCTCAAGCAGGTGGCGCCCGAGGCCCTGGAGCACCCCGATGCGGTGGACCTGGGCGATCTGGTGGCCTTCTACCGCCAGGCCAAGGCCCGCTTCGACGCTGACGAGGCTTTCCAGGCCACTGCGCGCGAAGAGGTGGTGAAGCTGCAGGGGGGCGACCCGGTGTCGCTCAAGGCCTGGGGATTGCTCTGTGAGCAGAGCCGGCGCGAATTCCAGCAGATCTATGACCGCCTCGATATTCGTCTTGTCGAGCGCGGCGAGTCTTTCTACAACCCCTATCTGCAGAAGGTGGTTGACGACCTCAGCGCTGCCACTTTGCTGGTCACCGACGACGGTGCCCGCTGCGTGTTCCTCGAGGGCATGAGCGGTAAGGACGGCAAGCCCCTGCCGCTGATCGTGCAGAAGCGTGATGGCGGCTTCAATTACGCCAGCACCGATCTGGCGGCGATCCGCTATCGCTTCTCCCAGGCAGGTGATGGCGCCAGCCGCGTTATCTACGTAACCGACGCGGGCCAGGCCAGCCACTTCGCCGGGGTGTTCCAGGTGGCCCGCCGCGCCGGTTGGATTCCCCAAGGCACCAGCGTGGAGCATGTGCCCTTTGGCCTGGTGCAGGGCGACGATGGCAAGAAGCTCAAGACCCGCTCCGGTGACACGGTGCGCCTCAAGGACCTGCTCGATGGGGCGGTGCAGCGGGCCGAGGCCGACCTGCGCCTGCGCCTGGCCGAGGAAGGGCGCACAGAGGATGGGGCCTTCATCCAGCACGTGGCCCACACCGTGGGCCTGGCGGCGGTGAAGTACGCCGACCTCTCCACCAACCGGATCACCAACTACCAGTTCAGTTTTGATCGCATGCTGGCCCTGACGGGTAACACGGCCCCCTACCTGCTGTATGCGGTGGTGCGGATCGCCGGCATCGCCCGGAAGGGCGGCGATCTGGAGGCTGCCGCCGCGGCTCACCTCACCTTCACCGAAGCCCAGGAGTGGGCCCTGGTGCGGGAGCTGCTCAAGCTGGATGCGGTGATCGCCGAGGTGGAGGAGGAGTTGCTGCCCAATCGGCTCTGCAGCTATCTGTTTGAACTCAGCCAGGTTTTCAACCGCTTCTACGACCAGGTGCCGGTGCTCAAGGCCGAAGAGCCGGCCCGCAGCTCACGACTGGCCCTTTGCCGCCTCACCACAGGCACCCTCAAGCTGGGGTTGGGTTTGCTCGGGATCCCCACCTTGGAGCGGATGTGACTTGAAATTGCCTCAGCGCCTGACTGGGGTGGATGCTTCCGGGCCTGAGTCGTAGTGAGCCGCGCAGTACTTGAAGAACACCTCTAGGGCGACCAGTAGGCTGTACAAGAATCCTTCGGCACCACTAAGTAATGAGAGCTTGATAAAATAAAGATTTAGAAAGCGCGGCACGGCATGGATGAGTCCGGCGGCTACGCCGGAGCGAGATCTTGAGTTGCGCAGTTTGATTGCGGCAAGCTGGGAATATTGCGCAAGTTTTAGCAGGCTTTGGTGAATAGACCTGCGCGAGTGATGGATCAGTCTTGTGCGGAAAAGCAGTGTTCGCGCCGCTGCGCGCAGGATGGCTCCCTCGTGAACTTGTCCTTCAAAGCCAATTAGATCACTCACTTTAAATAGGCGGGGAATCCCCTTCGTTTGGTGAATGCCTTTAAGGTGTTTGCCAAAGACATAATCTTCCCAGCGGACAAGGCCTCGATTTATTGCTCCTTGGCCCACCGCGGCGCGGATTTCTTCGGCTAATTTCGGCGGGATAATTTCGTCACAGTCTAGGAAAAAGATGTAATCACATTCGCAATAATTTAGGGCGCGATTGCGTTGAATCGCGAATCCCTGCCAGTCCGAGTGGTGGTAGACCTCAACCCCTATGGACTCGGCAATACTGGTGGTTGAGTCGGTACTGCCGGAATCGATGACGAGAATCTGGTCTGCAAATTTAGCCGAATCTAGGCAGTTGGCAATTGTACTGGCTTCATTGAAGGCAAGGATCGCAATGCATAATTTGTGTAGGGTCGGCATTTTTGATGGTGCTTAACAAGTTTCAGGGCTAATGGCTCGATGACTCTTTTGTTCGATTGTCCAGTGGCCTTCGGGCTTGTCGATGTATTGAAAGAATTTATTTGAGAAGTTTCCTTGCAGGCAGGTATGGCGGGAGAAGCGCCAGCTATGTTCGTGCTCTGAGAGTACTGCTTGGAATACGGTTGGACCGGTTATTTCGTAAATATTGTCGCTTTGAGGGTTCTCGATACGACGAAGAACCTCTTCGATTAGGGCCTTGATAATTGGATGTTCCGGCCTACTTGCTATGAAGTAATTTGTAGCGCCGCAGTCTTTGTATCGCAAGAACAGCGCGCTTGATCCTGCTGGTATAATTCTGTTTAAGGGCCAGACTAGGTGGGCGTCGATATCCATGTAAACGCCACCATATTTATAGAGCACCAGCAATCGCCAGAGATCTGCCTGGGCGGCTCCAATGGTCAGCCTGTTGTAAAGACGCGAGGCTTCTCCGGGGAAGTGGTGCTCCACGAAGTCTTTGCGCATCTCCGTGGTGTGGAACTTGTAGTCATAGCCTGGGCTCAATAGTCGATTACACAGCCAGCTGGCCTTGATTGGCAGGGTAACTTTATTTGTGTAGTTGGTTTGCCAAACTATTTTTGGAATGGCCTTGGAGTGAGGCTTGGCTCGGGGCTTGGCCTTGCTGCTGACCGAGCCGATTGGTTTATTGATGGAGCTTCTTAGCAGGAATCGTTGACTTGGGAATAGCCAGTAGTGGAGGTAAAATATGGGCCGCAACCCATTGGCCAAAAACTTGATTCCTCGCCCGCCAAGGTAGGCCGCGATGGCATCACGTTTTGACTGGCCAGGCACAATATTTAACAAGCAGAGATCCTCCTTTGCGAGAATTTTGCCAGAGTCCCCTGCCGCCTCCCGGGCGTGATCCAATTGGGCGGCGCAACACTCTTGCGTAACAGGCTGGCGCAGTACCCGGGCATCAGCTGCTCTCGAAATCCCGGTTCTTGGCCCAGGTTTGGCTTGTCCCTTTGTCCTTGCCAGCCAGCCGCTGTACCTGCTCGCTGGCGGCCAGCCCCGCCTCGATTGCCCCCTCGAAATAGCCAGGCCAGCGGCTGGCAGCTTCGGTGCCGGCCCACACCACTCGGCCGTGGGGTTGTTGCCACACCGGTCCGTAGCGGCTCCAGGCGCCGGGGCTCAAGAAGCTGGTGAAGGCGCCGCCGCTCCAGCTCTCCCCATTCCAGTTATGCAGCACCAGCTCGCTGGGTTTGGCGGCCTCCGGGCCCCATAGCAGGGCCAGATCCTGCAGCACGACGCGCCGCCGTTCGACCTCCGGTAGGCGCTGCCAGGCCACGGCCCGGTCGCCGGCGAGGAAGCAGCTCAGCTGGCCCGGGCCGTCTGGGGGTGAGCTGTCGACGCTGAGCTCCAGGGCGGCCAGGTTGCCGATGCCGAGGCCATTGAGGCCCCGCTCGCGCCAGAAGGGCCGCGGATAGAGGGCCAGCACCTTCACCATCGAGCCCATCGGTGAGCGCTGCAGCAGGCCCTGCCATTCCGGCGGCAGCGCTGGGCTGAAGCGGATTCCCAATCGCAGCGGCGGCGGGATCGCAACCACCGCCGCCGCCGCCGTGATCCGATCCCCCTCGCCAAAGGTCACCCGCACGCCCCCACCGTTTTGCTCGATCGCCCCCACCGGCGCCCCCAGCTGGATCAGCGGCCCCAGCTCTGCCGCCAGCCGCTCGGCCACCTGGGCCGCCCCCCCATGCACCAGCCAGGCCTCCGGCGTTTCCTGCTGGGGTGCAACGGCCTGGCTCCAGGCCAGGTGCAGGATCGAGCTCTCGTGGGGTTCAAAGCCGCCCGATCCCCCCATCCGCGCCAGCCAGGCCAGCGGGTAGCGGGCCAGTTGGCCGGCCCCCTGGCGCCCTAGCCAGCCAGCGATGCTGAGTTGGTCGAGCTCGGCGGCAGCGGGGCCGGCCCAGGGCTGCCCTGGGGGCACCTGGGCCACCAGCTGCTGAAAGCGCCGTTGCAGGGCCAGGGCCTCAGCCACCTCGCCAGCCGGCAGGCCCAGTTGTTCCGGCCGGAAGAACAGCAGGCTGGAGCCAAAGTCGTGTTCAATGCCAGCCCGATGGGCCGTGCCGTTCCAGTGGAAAATCCCTTCGCCTGCGAAGAAGGTGGGGTAGCGCTGCAGGCCAAGCTCCCCCAGCAGCTCCAGCAGGCGCTGGTGCGTGGCGCCCACCCACTGGCCGCCCAGATCCAGCGGCAGGCCCATGGCGCTGGGGCGGCCCCACATCCTGCCGCCGCAGCGTTGCCGTGCCTCCAGCAACCGCACCTGCAGGCCCCGCCGATGCAGGTCGCGGGCGCAGACCAGCCCGGAGAGGCCGGCGCCCACCACCACCACATCGACCGTGCCAGTTCCCATTAAATAGGTGCCCAGAAGCCCAGATGAACAGTGCCACTGGCAAGGGATTGCTAAACAGGTGCGCCGGCGCGCGCCATTTTTGCCCTTGAACCCTGGCACGCTCCAGCCCGATCGCCAAGCTCTGCTGCAGCAGCTAGGGGATAGGGCCGTCATTGAGCTCGAGAAGGTCAGCCTTCGTTTTGGCGGCCAATTCAGCGGCCAATTGGGTGGCCAATTCGCCGGCCAATTCGCAGTGGAGGAGCTCAGCCTCTCGATCGCCCCGGGGGAATTCTTTTCCCTGCTGGGCCCCTCCGGCAGCGGTAAGTCCACCACCCTGCGCCTGATCGCCGGCTTCGAGCACCCCGATGGGGGGCGGATCCGCCTGCAGGGCCTGGATCTCACCGGGGCCCCGCCGCACCGCCGGCCCGTGAACATGGTGTTTCAGAACTATGCCCTCTTCCCCCACCTCGATGTGTGGGACAACGTGGCCTTTGGCCCCCGCTCCCAGCGGCTGGCGGCGCCGCAGATCCGTCGCCGTGTGGGGGAGATTCTCGAAGTGGTGCGGCTTTCGGAGCTGGCACGCCGGCGTCCCCACGAGCTTTCCGGTGGCCAGCAACAGCGGGTGGCGCTGGCGCGGGCGCTGGTGAACGCCCCTGCGGCCCTGCTGCTCGATGAACCGCTCGGGGCCCTCGACCCCGACCTGCGCCGCGTGATGCGGGCGGAGCTGCAGCGCATCCAGCGGGAGCTGGGCATCACCTTCCTGCTCGTCACCCACGACCGGGAAGAGGCCCTCAGCCTCAGCGACCGGCTGGCGGTGCTGCACCAGGGAAGGCTGGAGCAGGTGGGCACGCCGCGCCAGCTCTATGACCGCCCCTGCAGCGCCATGGTGGCCACCTTCCTGGGGGCCGCCAACCTGCTGCCGGATGGTTCGGCTGGGGGCCTGCGGCTGCTGCGGCCCGAGCGGCTGCGGCTGAGTGAAACGCCACCCCAGCAGGGGGAGTGCGGGCTGCGGGCCCAGGTGCGGGAGCTGGCCTTCCAAGGGGCCACGGTGGAGGTGCGCCTGGCCGGCAGAGATGGTTTGGCTGGCAGAGATGGTCTGGCCCTGATCGCCATCGACACCAGCGCCAACCTGCCGGAGAATCTGCGCGTTGGTTCCGAGCTCTGGTGTCGTTGGAACCACGCCGATACCCATCGGTTGGCTGACTGCCCGCCCTGATTGTTGCTTTGACCTGATGCCAGCCCAGTTGCCCCTCCCATCCAGCCAGTCCGGCCGTCGGCTCTTTCTGCAGCGTCTGGCCGCCACTGCCGCCGGTGCGGTGCTGGCACCCACCCTGCTGCAGGCCTGCAAGGGGAGTGGCAGTGGGAATGGGAATGGAAGTGGGGAGTTGGTGATGTCCACCTTCCCCCTGTATATCGATCCCGATGCCCCCGGCGCCCCGGGCAGCGTGAGTCGTTTCCGTCGGGACACCGGTATCCAGTTGCGCTATCTGGAAGACATCAACGACACCCGCCAGTTCTTTGCCCGGATTCGCCCCCAGCTGGCGGCAGGTCGGCCCCTGGTTCAGGATCTGATGGTGCTGCCCTCCTGGATGGCGCAGCGGTTGATCGGCCTGGGCTGGCTGGAGCCCTTGCCCCTGGCCCAGGTGCCCAACATCCGCAACCTGGTCCCCTATCTGGCCAATCCCCCCTGGGATCCGCAACAGCGTTACAGCCTGCCCTGGCAGTCGGGCATTGCCGGCATCGCCTACAACATCAAAGCCACCGGCCGGGAGCTGGCCCGCATCGATGACCTGTTCGATCCGGCCCTGCGGGGGCGGGTGTCGGCCCTGCTGGAGATGCGCGACACGATGGGCCTGCTGCTGCTGGCCGACGGCCAGGACATCAGCCAGCCCACCTGGGCGGCTGCCCAGCCCAGCTTTGCTCGCCTGGAGCAGGCCCGCAAAGACGGCCAGATCCGCCGCTTCACTGGCAACGACTATCAAAACGATCTGCTGGCCGGCAACCTGGCGGCCTGCATCGGCTGGTCAGGTGATGTGGCCCAGCTGGTCCTCGAGCAGCCCGACCTGCGCTTCGTGGTGCCAGAAAGCGGCGGCGTGCTCTGGTCTGACGTGATGCTGATGCCGAAGGGCGCCCAGCACCGCCGCGAGGCAGCGGCCTGGATGAACTGGGTCTATGAGCCGGTGGAGGCGGCCCGCATCGCCGCCGCCGTGCAGTACATCTCGCCGGTGGTGGGGGTGCGCCAGCAGTTGGCCAAGGATCCGGCCACCGCCGCCCTGGCAGCCAATGAACTGATGTTCCCGGATGGGGCGATGCAGCAGCGGCTGCACAGCTTCGGTCCGCTCAGCGAGAGCGAAGAAGCCCGTTGGGAGGAGCGCTTTGCCAGCATCACCGAGGGCTGAGGCCGCAGTCAGGGCCAGGCGCTTCTGGCCCTGGCTGCTGCTGGCGCCTGGCCTGCTGTGGCTGCTGGGGCTCTACCTGCTCCCCCTGCTGGGCCTGGTGCCGCTGTCGCTGTCGGAGCCGCTCAGCCGCTTTGGGCTGGAGACGGTGTTTCGCGGTCGACTGGCCACCTATCTGGAGGTGCTGCAGGCCTACGGCCCGATCCTCTGGCGCTCGTTTGGCTACGCCGCCAGCGCCACCGCCATCGGCCTGCTACTGGCCTATCCGCTCGCCTTCGCCATCCGCTTCCGCGGCGGCCGCTGGCAGCCCCTGCTGATCGGCCTGGTGGTGTTGCCTTCGCTCACCTCCTACCTGGTGCGGGCGATCGCCTGGACCAGCCTGCTGGGCGACAACGGGCCCGTGCTGGCGCTGCTGCAGAGCCTGGATCTCACCGCGGCGTTCAACGGCCTGGGGCTGCTGCGGGACGGTCGGCTGTTGAACACTCCCACCGCGGTGATCCTGGGGCTGCTTACCAACCAGCTGCCGTTTCTGGTGTTGCCGCTGGTGCTGGCGATGGAGCGGATCCAGCCCTGCCTGCTGGAGGCCGCTGCCGATCTCCACGCCGGAGCCTGGCGGCGCTTCACCCAGGTGGTGTGGCCCCTTTCCCGGCCTGGCCTGGCCGCCGGCATCCTGCTGGGCCTGATCCCCGCCGCCGGCGATGTGGTCAACCCCCTGTTCCTCGGTGGCCCGAATGAGCGGATGGTCGCCAACACGATCGACAACCTGCTTTTGGTGCAGCTGCAGGCGCCGCGGGCGGCGGCGCTCACCCTGGTGTTGATGGCCCTGGTAACCCTGGCGGTGCTGCTGCAGCTGCGGGGCCGTGGTCTCGACGGGCTGCCGCTGCCATGAATCGCATCGGCAACGTGCTGCTGGCCGCCTCCAGTGCCCTGACCTTCGCCCTGCTCTACGCGCCGGTGGCCGTCACGGTGCTGTTCAGCTTCAACGCCCCGCGCGGCCGTTTCAACCTGCTGTGGCAGGGCTTCACCCTGGCCAACTGGCGCCATCCCCTGGGCGATCCGGCCCTCACCGAGGCCTTCCTCACCAGTTTGGCCCTGGCCCTGGCGGCTGCCCTGCTGGCGGTGCTGCTCGGGGGGCTGATGGCCCTCTCCCTTGCCCGGGCGCGGCTGCGCGGCAGGCGGGTGATCGGGCTGCTGGTGGCCCTGCCGCTCACCAATCCGGAGATCGTGCTGGCCACGGCCCTGCTGAATCTGTTTGTGGGGATCGATCTGCCCCGGGGCCCGCTCACCCTGCTGCTCTCCCACAGCCTGTTCTGCCTCAGCTACGCGGCCCTCACCCTCAAGGCCCGGCTGGCGGGCTTCGATCCGAGCCTGGAGCAGGCGGCCCAGGATCTCGGCGCGCCGCCGCTTGAGGCCTTTGCCCGCGTCACCCTGCCGCTGCTGGCGCCGGGGCTGCTGGCGGCCGGGTTGCTCTCCTTTTCCCTGTCCTTCGACGACTTCGTGATCAGCAGCTTCATGGCCGGTGAGACGGTCACCCTGCCCCTCTATCTGGCCGGTGCTTTCCAGCGGGAGATCTCCCCCCAGGTCCAGGTGCTGACCACCCTGGTGCTGCTGGTCAGCGCGGCGTTGCTGCTGCTGGCCACGCTCAGCGGTATGCCTACGCTGCGCAAAGCTGTCGACCTGCCGCGCCGTGACCCATTCGGCAGACCTTGACGCCCCCCCTGCCCGCCCGGAGGTGGAAAGCCTCCGGGCCTACAGCGCACCGCTGGAGGGGAGGCGGGGCCTGCTGCGACTCGATTTCAATGAGAACACCGTGGGCCCCAGCCCCCACGTGGTGGCGGCGATTCGGGCGATTCCGGCGGATCAGTACGCCATCTATCCCGAATACGACGGCCTGCGGGAGGCGGTGCTGGCGAACCTGGCCCTGCCCTTGGCGCCCAGCCAGATCGGCCTGTTCAACGGGGTGGATGCGGCGATCCACGCCATCTTCCACGCCTACGGGGCCCGGGGCGACACCCTGCTCACCACCAGCCCCACCTTCGGCTACTACAGCCCCTGCGCCCAGATGCAGGGCATGGCGATCGAGGCGATTCCCTATCACCTGCCGGATTTCGCCTTCCCACTCGTGGAGATCCGCGCCGCCCTGGGGCAGGGGCCTCGCCTGCTGCTGATCTGCAACCCCAACAACCCCACGGGCACCCGGCTGGCGCCTGAAAGGATCCTGGAGTTCGCGGCCACGGCGGCCCAGACCCTGGTGGTGGTGGATGAGCTCTACGAGGCCTTCACCGGCGACAGCGTGCTGCCGGTGGCCGACTTTGCGGCCACGCCCAACCTGCTGGTGCTGCGCTCCCTGGCCAAAACTGCCGGTCTGGCGGGTTTGCGCATCGGCTTTGCCATCGGTGCGGCAGCGGTGATCGACCGCATCAGCCGGGTCGTCGGCCCCTATGACATCAACAGTTTTGCGGTGACAGCTGCCCTGGCGGCTTTGGCAGACCAGCCCTATGTGGATGGCTATGTGGCCGAAGTGCGCCGGGCCCGCCACTGGCTGGTACAGCAGCTGCGGGGGGCCGGCGTGAGGCACCACGCCGGCGGCGGCAACTACTTGCTGATCTGGCCCGAGCGCCCGGCTGAGCAGGTGGAGCAGCGGCTGCGGCAGCAGGGCATCCTGGTGCGCTCGATGGCGGACAAGCCGCTAATTGCAGGTTCGCTGCGGGTGAGTATTGGAACCCTCGAGCAGATGGGGCAGTTCTGGGCGGCCTACGCCGCGATCTAGCGCATCACCTCGATCACCATGCCCTCGCCCAGCTTGGCGGGCAGGCTGAGGGTGCGGCCTGGGCGCTTCACCGGGGTGCCGGCCATGGCATCGAGGAAGGGCTGCAGGGAGCCCTGGTCGCAGTCTTTAGGGGTGGTTTTGCCACTGACGTATTGCACCGGGATCACCCGGCGGGGCTTCAGCTCACGCACCACCTCGGCCGCCTCGGCCCCGGTGTAGACCTTGGCGCCGCCTCCCACGCCGATGATCAGTACGTCGGGCCTGCCCAGCATCACCTTGTCGGAGGGGCTGAGCCGGGCCGCCGTGCCGCCCAGGTGGGCAAAGTCAAGGCCCCCCTGGCGCCAGCGCCAGAGGGTGGCCTGGCCAAAGCGCCGGCCCCCGACACGGTCGTGGGGGCCGGCGATGCCCTCGATCTTCAGGCCGCCAACCTTGTAGGAGCCAGGATCCACCAGCATCTTGCCCTTGGCCACATTCGCGCCCTCATCCAGCAGGCGGCTGCTGGCCAGGATCACGGTGGCACTCACCCTGGGTTCGGCCAGCCCAGCGGCGCAGGCCACGGCCTTGAAGGGGTTGACCAGCACGCTGGCACCGCCACCACTGATCAGCAGGGCGCTGTGGCCGTAGCTGGTGATGGTCACCCCCGTTGAGGCCAGGGCGGGGCCAGTGGCCAGCAAGGTAGGGCCCAGTAAGGCAGTGCCCAAGAAGGCAGTGCCCAGGCTGAGGGCGCCGATGGTGGGCAGCAGACGCATGGCGGAGCGGCAGTCGCCGTGACGCTAACCCAGCTGATCTGGGCGAGCAGGCTGGCTGGCCTGGCGCAGAAAGTTGGCCAGCAGCTGGTGGCCCTGCTGAGTGAGCACGCTTTCGGGGTGAAACTGAACCCCCTGCAGGTGCGGGAAAGCTCGGTGGCGCAGGCCCATGATCGTGCCGTCATCCAGCCAGGCGGTGATCTCCAGGCAGTCGGGCAGGCTTTCGCGTTCGGCGATCAGGCTGTGGTATCTGGTTGCGGTGAGGGGGTTGGCCAGGCCCTCAAACACCCCCTGGCCGCTGTGGTGAACTGGCGAGGTTTTGCCGTGCATCAGCTCCCTGGCCCGCACCACCCTGCCGCCGTACACCTGGGCGATCGACTGGTGACCCAGGCACACCCCCAGGGTCGGCACCGTGGGGCTGAGCTGTCTCAGCACTTCCAGGCAAACTCCCGATTGATTTGGGTCGCCGGGCCCCGGTGAAATCAAGATGGCGGCGGGGGCCAGCTCGCGGATCTGCTCGAGGCTGAGGGCGTCGTTGCGCTCCACCCGCAGATCGGCGGCGATGGGATGGTCTGGTGCCAGTTCGCCCAGATATTGCACCAGGTTGAAGGTGAAGCTGTCGTAGTTGTCCAGAACGAGGAGCATCAGGGAGGTTCCTTAGGGAAGTTCCTTCAGAACCCCAGCCTGGCCACCAGGGGCGGCACCAGCAGCAACATGGCGATCATCAATGACGAGATGGAGGCCACCAGCACGGCCGCGGCGGCGCAGTCCTTGGCGATCCGGGCCAGGGGGTGGAACTTGCGGCCGATGGCCAGATCCACCACCGCTTCGGTGGCCGTATTGAGCAGCTCCAGCACCAGCACCGCCGCCACCGTGAGCACCAGCACCGCTAGCTGGGAGGTGGGTAGCTGCAGCCACAGCCCCAGACCAAACACCCCAGCTCCGGTGATCACGTGGATGCGGAAGTTGCGTTGGCTGGTAAATCCATAGACCAGGCCCTGGGCCGCATAGCGAAAGCTGGCCGGCAGGTCTCCAGCCACCTTCCAGGCGCTGGCGCGAAGGCGCCGGTCACGACGCTCGGCCATGGGGTCTTGGCGCGGTAGGGGGAGCAGGTTGGTCATGGTTCCGGCCGCACCTTAACGAGCTCCTCCTGGCGCGCCAGCATGGCTGCCAATTTGGCCTCATCGGGGTGGTCCCAGCCCAGGAGGTGCAGCAGGCCGTGGCTGGCCAGAAACAGCAACTCCTCTTCCAGGTTGTGGCCGTGCTGGGCCGCCTGGCGGGCGGCGGTTTCAACCGAGATCACGATGTCGCCCAGCTCCAGGGGGCCAGGTATGGCCAGGGGAGGCAGGTCGTCGAGGCCCGCTTCCTGGGCGGCAAAGGCCAGCACATCGGTGGGCCCTTGCTGCTGGCGCCAATCGTTGTTCAGGGCTGCGATCTCCCCATCGCCCACCAGGCTCAGGCCCAGGCTGTAGGCGGGGGCGCAGAGCTCGGGCGGCAGTTCGGCGGCCAGCTGGACCAGCCAGCTCTCGATGTGTCCTGCCCAGCCTTCGGTGTGCCTGGCCCAGGTAGCGGTATCAGCCAGCAGCCCCACCTCCAGATCCGGATCGGCGAAGTAGGCCAGGTCCAGATCCAGCACAGCTCAGCCCCCCGGCAGCTGGGGGCGGCCCAACCAGGCGATCAGCACCAGAAACCCGGAGAGCCCCAGGGCCGTGAGGCCGAAGTGGAACAGGCTTTGGCGGCCCTTGCGCACCATGTTGCGCATGGCGAGCTTGATGAAACTGGGGTTTTCGTCAGCCATCGCCGCCCGCTCCGACTTCGACACCCGCGTGCAGCAGGCTCTGGATGAAGGGGTCCAGGTCGCCGTCCATCACGCCCTGCACGTCGGTGGTTTCCTGCTGGGTGCGCAGATCCTTCACCATCTGGTATGGATGAAATACGTAATTGCGGATCTGGTTTCCCCAGGCAGCCTCCACGATATCGCCGCGGATGTCTGCAATCTCGGAGGCGCGCTGTTCCTGGGCAATCACCAGCAGCTTGGCCATCAGCAGGGCCATGGCCTTTTCTTTGTTTTGCAGCTGGGAGCGCTCCTGGGTGCAGCGCACGGCCAGGCCTGTTGGGATGTGCAGGATGCGCACGGCCGTCTCCACCTTGTTGACGTTCTGGCCGCCGGCGCCGCCGGAGCGGCTGGTGGTGATCTCCAGGTCTTTGTCGGGGATGTCGAGCTTCACTTCCGCCTCGATGTTGGGCATTACCTCCACACCGGCAAAACTCGTCTGGCGCTTGTCGTTGGCATTAAAAGGGCTGATCCGCACCAGCCGGTGGGTGCCCTT
>ERZ887851.2947-NODE-2947-length-12838-cov-8.882344_pt1 | contig 12838 bp, 10 predicted proteins | sample MGYA00521100_ERZ887851 | MGnify/ENA primary metagenome ERZ887851 (study PRJEB32303, sample SAMEA104408602) | aquatic metagenome | biome: Brackish water; feature: Pelagic; material: water | place: Baltic Sea | collected 2014-06-06T16:11:00 | depth 11,444 m ...
CGAAATGCCACGGCTGCATATTTGCGCCGCTTGGGGCCGTGCCAGCACAAAGAAGTGCGTTGCGAATGACTTCGGCAGGTACGGGTTGGTCGCTGAAATCTCTAACGGTTCTGCGGCTTTGCATTTTTGTATAAAAGCTTTGCGCCGCAGTTTTCATTTCTGCGTCTTGCAGCCTTTGAAATTCTAATTTTTTATTCATAGCGTGCTCTAGCAGTAAGCATTTTGGCCGGGCGTCTCAGTTAAACCTGCCCAGAGGATACTAATTTGCAAGGGATAGTACTAACCCTAAGCCCGCTGGAAAAGGAAGGTCTCGCCGGCGGGGCAACTATCTGTTTGAGGATTTTTCAGAGTTGCGGGTAGGCTGTCTAAAGCGCTAAGGCTTTTTTTTCGCGGAACTGGTTGGATTAGTCGTCGCCAAACAGTGATGGTAGCCCCGACAGGAGTCGAACCTGTATCTATCGCTTCGTACCACTACTACTTTCGTAGCCACTACAAATGTTCGTGGTCTGGACTTTCTCTTAACCATGCCAACTTCGCGTATGCGGGGTTGGTTTTAGGTTGCATCCGTCAAGTCTCTACACCTTCCGAATTGATCGGCTTGGCTCGGGATTGCCATTACGTAAGTAAGAAGGTTTCCCCGAATTTGAATGCATCTCATATGCCGTTTCCAAACATATGACCCAATTTAACTTAGGAGGCGACTATTCTATCCATTGAACTACAAGGCCATGGCGCGATGGTAATCAAGTTGGCTGTTAAAGACAAAGCATGCTTGCCTCAAGGGTAGGTATTTGAGTAGTAGTAGTCCTAAAACTGGGTTGAGCTAAGGCTGCGCTTGGTTCAACCCAAATTCAGCCTAAATTCAACCCAGGTTCAACCCAAGTTCAACCTCAGATCGGTTTACCTGACTTTAGTCAGACCAGCGGTCAAAACGCAGAATTTCTTCCATGGGCTTTCTGGTGACAGGGCCGAACTTGCCTAGTGGGTAGCCCACTGGGATCAGGCAGTACGCGTGCATTGAGCTGGGTAGGTTCAATACTTTGGCCACGGCGTCAGGGTTGGTCAGCGCCAATGTTGTGGGTGCAGCACCCAGTTGCAGCGCTCGGGCGGCTAACAGCAGGTTTTGGATGCCCGGCCATATAGAGCCGTTGCCGCCTGCAATCATTGCGGGAGTTGGCGTGTCGCCGAAATCCATGCATGCAATAATCAGTGCAGGTATTTCGTGTAAATGTTCCTTTTGCCACACCACGGCGTTGACCATGCGCTGGCGCTTGTCCGCTGGCTGGTGGGAAAGGCTGCCGGGGTTGTCGACCAATGGCGCTAAGTAGCTTTCTACGCCAATTCTGTTCAATTCTGCCAATTGCGCTTTGGTTTCTGGGTCTCTTACTACAATCCAACGTGCGCCCTGGGTATTAGACCCTGAAGGGGCTTGATTGGCTGCGCCTATAAGCTTGAGCAAATGCGCTTCAGGTACCTCTTTGGTGTCTAGTTTGCGCATGGCGCGGCAGTTGTACATGGTCTCGAAAAGGCCCATCTCGGTTGTCGCTTCAGTCATCTTATTCCCCTCTGGTTAACCGTATTTTGGTGCTTTGCAACCACTAAAGTTATCAGAGGTGAGCGGCTTAAGCTCGTAGATATGTGTGCAATGTTGGAGAGGCTGTTTGGGAGTCACCCAGTTCTTCATTTCCGTGGGTGAGTTGTGAGCACGGCCGTTGCGAGAAGTTGTGTTAGCTATTGAAGTTTTCGCCATCAAAATCGGCAAACAACTTTTTACTGATCTCTTCAGGAACCCGGGTCCAGTTGCCAAGCAGGCGTCCCAGTCGCGTTATGCCCACAGGTACTGTAGGGCTGTCATGAATAATGCTCGAGTACATGTTCTTACGCATTGACTCAAAGCGACCATTAATAATGGCCGCTGATGCGGTGAGAATTTTAATGGCGATACTAGGACACTTATCGCTGATCTCATCGAAGGTATCTTTCGACAAATATAGATAATCGCAGGCTTCTCTAGCCACCACAGTGGCCGTGCGTGTGTTATCTAGCACTAGGTTAACTTCGCCGAGTATGCCCGGGCCGGGAAAGTTGCCGATATTGGTCGCCACGGAAGTTAAGTTGACGCGGATTTTATAAAAGGCAGAGAAAGAACCGTTTAACAGCAAATACAAATCTCGGTCTGTATCGCCTTGGGACACCAAGATTGTGCCGCCTTCCGCATGTTTTTCTTCAAGGAAGGGTAGAAAATCATCAATCTCCTGTGTGCTCAAAGCGGGCAAAATTTTGGCTATTTTTTCCTTCTTTTCTGCATCTTCCATAGTGTTTTTGGGCCCTAATATTTGATTCCGATCTAAGCAATTGGCGTCAAGGCTGTGCGTGTATTGAAGGTCCGAGTAGCCTCAGTCTCTTTATGCCAGAGTGCTTTACAGCGTTAGAGATTCGCCTTCCACGGCAACAATGGTATTGCCTTGCATCTCTTTGGTTGCCAGCGCAATTTTGTCTAAGTCATCGTCGCTAAGGTCTGGATTAAATCCGGAAAGAACGAGGTTTTTTACGTTTAGCTGGCGAGCAGTCTTGTAACCCACTTGCCACGTTGAATGTCCCCAACCCTTAAATTTTGGATAATCTTCATCTGAGTAGGCGGCGTCAAAAATCAATACGTCCGCATCTTGTGCGAGTTTGCTTAACCCATGGTGTACATCGTCTTGTTCATCATGTTCGTGGTCTAAGCAATAAGCGAGGCTTTTCCCATCGTGCTCTAGGCGAAAACCAATGCTGCCGTCTGGGTGGTTTAACTCAGCGGTGTGAATCTTTAGGTCGTCTAGTTCGATGGTGGCGCCTGGTTCAACTTCGTTGACTTGTTTAATACCTGCTAATAAGTCGAATGGAACAGGGAAGTTGGGCGGCGTCATGGCGGCTTCTAAACAACTGCGCAGGGTAAATCCTGCTCGCTTTGGGCCGTAAACTTTGATGTTGTTTGCTGGGTTAAACGCAAGTTTAAAAAATGGCAGCCCTTGAATATGGTCCCAATGGGTATGGCTGAGCAAAATAGTAATGTCCAACCCTTGGTTCTGGGCCTGGATGAGTCGCTCGGTAAATCTGCAAATACCGGTGCCTGCGTCTATTAAAAGTAGATTATTGCCCGCCCTAACCTCTAAACACGGGGTGTTACCACCGTATTTGCGGGTGTGTGGTGCCGGTGTTGGCACAGATCCTCTCACACCCCAGAAGGTGATCTCAAATTTTGTGTGAGATGTCATCGAGCTAAAAGTACCTTTTTCGCCATAACGGTTGCTAGACGGCGAATGTTACCACGTCATTGTCAAGAAAACTGAGCAAATTATACGTTTGCAAGCGCATTGTTTTTTGTCAAAGAAGCGCCTGGGGCTATCGTCCAATAAAGAAAAACCAATTCATAACTGACTACTTAATGTTTGAACGTTGTAACTCGCATATCTCCTCTTGTACACTTGTGGTGAACGAGCGGTAGCATATTGGCGCTCGACGGTCCAACGTTGCGGCTATTGCTGGCACTTGGGGGAGCGGTTCATACGGTCGAGATCGGCTTGGAAAAAGCTGTCGGCCAGACACGTTTGTTTAAAAGATTTTGGCGAAATGAAAGAGGTGTTACGAATGGGTAAGCAATTGTCACTGCTTAGGGCGACTGGTTTAGGTTTGGTTGCAATGGCATTGAGTGTGCCTTCGGTTTTTGCGGAAACATATGTAGGCCGAGTCGACGGCGTGGGCGAAGTAGAAGTTGAGCTCATCGCCAAGGGAACGCCATCGTTTCCACGCAGAGCAAAATCTTATGGCGTAAGCGGCCAAGTCACCGTGAAATTTAACATAGACGTTGAGGGCAACGCTGTGGGCGCCGTGATTGTTGAATCCAAACCCCGAAGAATGTTTGATCGTTCAGCAATGCGCTACATGGAAACTCTGAAGTTTACGCCTTACGAAGACAATGGGGACGCCGCTGAGGTGTCAGACGTAGTGATGAACGTTGCTTACAAGCTACAAGATTAAGCAGCGGTAAACGGGTGTCCTACTCAGACTCAATATTAGGTTAAGGCCAGGAATATATGTCTATACGCAATAAGCTAGTAACACTTCTCATTGCCGGATTTGCGGTAATTTTTAGTATTTTCTTTTATTCCACTCAAACACTGAAGGCGGCCTCCGATGCGTTTACATCCGAGTCGCTAGCGCAGACATACAGCGCCGCGTGGTTGTCTGCCTCAGACGCGCAGTTTGAACGTTCGGTGGAGAAGTTTGATCCAGAACTCGGCTCGCCAGACATCACAATGTTTTGGGACCCCTTGGAAAATGTTTTCTCAGCTGAAGGCGATGAAAACCCGCTAACTGCGGCGCTAGCAGGGGGGCGAACAGACCTTGCTCAAGGCTTTTTTGATCAAGTATTTGAAGAGCCAATAGATCTGGAAGAAATCAGTTTCGTAATGGCTTACACCACGACAGGGCGGCAAGTGTACTGTCTGTCAGGTCTGTTTCTGCAAGGGGCGGATCCGTGCGGAAAGGATGCACGCCCAGACTTCTTCTTGAATTTCGATAGTTTTCTTCGCAGCGCAATTGATCAGCCCACAAGAAACATCGTGCGTATTACCGACCTAAGTGGAGAGAAAGCGCTGTCAGTGAACGACTCCATCAGCTTTGGGCTGCGGGACGCTAACGACGAAGCTGTTGCATTGGTTGTGATTGGTAAGAACTTGGTCGATAACCTTGAGTTGTTCAGTGAAGATTTTGAAGTTCGATTGGCGGTTCGCTCAGGCGGAAAGTCGATTAGCCTAGACGAATATTACGGCGATGATGAGATGGTTGAAGAGGAATATGGCGTTTCCAATCTACGCCAACTTCTTGCTGAAGCCGAAGCGCGCGCGCAGACGTCTTCCGATGCAACCTTTAGTGATGTTGTTGCCGACTTAGGCGTATCAATGACATCTATTCCTTTGAGTTACCAAGCTTCGGCTGAAGAGATCAGTTTGCTGATCTTTAAAGACCAAAGCGAAAATATCGCCCAGCAGGTCACCACGACAAACAATACCTACTTCACTATAGCTGCGGTGGCATTGTTCGTTGTTGTTGTAATCCTTGCGCTGACTATTGGCGCCTTTGGTCAAATCACTGCGGCGATTGGTATTCTGCGTGGCATGTCTGAAGGCGATTTGTCTCTGGAAATGCCTTCTAGGAACAAGCTGTTGTCCTCAGACAAAGACGAGGTAGGGCGCTTATCAGATACTATAGATCAGTACCGTGAACACCTGGTTTACTCTGAAGAGCAGCGGGTTGACCGGGGTAGACGTCGTCAAGAGCGTGACAATTTGATGTTCTCCAAGATGGAGATCTTGGCGACCGAGCTTGATGGTGGACCAAAAGAAATGATGATCAACGATATTGATCACATGCGCAGTGAATTGGCTTCTGGTGATGACGAAACAAAAGAGCGCGCGTCGATTGAATTAATGGGTGTGGCATTCTCTCGTATGTCAGACGAAGTGGCGTCGCTCATTAATGCACGCACAGAAGAACTTGTGCGCACTCGTGATGAGATAGACAGTTCAATACGCTATGCCGCTCGTTTACAAAACGCTTTGCTACCCAAAGAATATCCCGGAGACATCTCGTTTAAGGTGCATTGGCGTCCACGCGACCTGGTAGGCGGCGATATTTACTTTGTTCGTAGTTTGCCTGACCGCGTATACATTGCGGTAGTAGATTGCACAGGCCACGGTGTTCCGGGTGCGTTCTTATCTATTATTGCGCGCTCTGTGTTAGACAAAGCCATCGATGAGACCTATGCGCAAAATGCCGGTGACTATTTGACGAAGGCTAACCAGTTAGTGATGGAAACCTTGAGTCAGCAGGATGCTTCTAATCAAAAGATTGATGAAGGGTTCGATGGCGGGGTTTGTATATACCACCGTAAAGAGCGTCGCTTAGAGTATGCGGGGGCTAAATCTTCGCTGTTCTTGGTGGGAGAAAACGGTGCGTCAGAAGTGAAGGGAGATAGAAGATCTGTTGGGTCGTCTAAAACTTCTGGTGAGTTCCAATTTAATACCCACGTGATCGAAAATCTTGGTGGTGCTTTTGTGATGCTAACTGACGGCATTACTGATGTGATGAGTGCAGAAGACAGGCCAATTGCCTTTGGGCGTCGGCGGGTAATGCGCTCTTTGCAGAACACGAAGCAAGCGACACCAGACAGTTTGGTAACGAATATTATGACTAGTGTTGATCTATATCGCGGGGGCGCGCCTTATCGTGATGACCTCACCTTATTGGCATTCTCATTGAACGATGACGAACCCAGTTCACCAGTTTCGGAAGTAGAGGAGGTATAACAAATGCAATTAGCAGCGACACAAAGAACCCCTATGATGGAAATTTCAGGATCCAGTTGCCGCATTGTTGGCGAGTGCTACCCTGAAAATATTCAGGAATTTTCAAGCCCGGTTATGACTGAGTTAAAAAGTGTTGTGCCAGATAGTGGTTCATACACAGTGGAATTAGAACTCTTTTACTTTAATAGCTCGTCGGCAAAGTTCTTCTTTGATTTTTTTGAGTTCTTTGAAGAAAAAGCTGAGGCTGGGTTATCGGTTAACGTTAACTGGAATTATCGCTTAGACGACGACACCATGCTCGAAGCGGGCGAAGACTTCGCAGAGGATATGATCAACTGCAAGTTTGAGCTTGTCGAAATGCCGAGTGAATCAGACGCTGACGCTGAAGGCGAATAGCAGGTAGTTTGGATAAATATAAGGATATTTTCAGATGGTAAGTGACGCAACTTTAGAACTGCATAAGTTCATGCAAGCGCGAAAGACCCTTTTTTGTTATTCAGGTCCGTTATCCGAAGACCTGCTGACATCTATCTCTAATCCAGTAAGACATCAGCTTTCAGAAACGGATTCAACTGACGGTGTTGCTAAGAAAGTATTTGGTGTGTTCATTGAGCAAGCCCAAAACATTATTCGTTACGCGGATACGCGATCTGCGGCCACTGGCGACGGTGTAGGTACTATTGCAATCAGTCTCACCGATGAAGGGTTTTTGATTGAAGCGGTGAACACTATCGACTCTGAAAAGAGCAACGCGTTAGAGAAGAGCTTGGTAGACCTAAGCATGAAGGATGCTACCGAGCTTCGTAAAATGTACAAAGAGCGGTTGCGCAGTGGCCCACCAGAAGGTTCCAAGGGCGCGGGGCTTGGCTTTATTGAAATGGCTAGACGCGTGCAGCGTTTCGAATTTGAAATAGCTGAAACGGAAAAGGGACCGGTCTTCGTTTATCGCGGTTACGTCGCCTAGTTCAAACGTGCTGTATTGGCCTGCAAAGCTGAATGCTTTGATACAAGGAGGCCATCATGAAACGCGACGAGTGCGCTTTGCGCGCACTGTGGCAAACGCACTATAGCAGCGACTCTTGCTTGATCATGTCCTCCCGCGTTCCTTTTACTTTTTCTATAGCTCTTAGTAGCGACGCTTCGAATGCTTCCAAGTCCTCTTCTGATAATGACGAGAGATTGGCGTTCAAAGACGAAGTGCCTACTTCTAAAGAAATAGACGACTGAATGCTTTCGGCGTTTGGCAACGGCTGAAAAGTGCGTACGGGCCCTATGCCCTTGAGATTCACGGTGGAGAGTTCTTGGCAAGGGATTTGGTCGCTGACAAGCGAATAGGTGTCGAACGACATCAGTATTTCACCGTTTTCCGCGGCGGCCTCTAGCCTAGCGGCAGTATTAACGCCTGATCCAATAGCAGTGTATTCCAAACGAGTTTCACTACCAAAGTTACCTACCGTACAAAAGCCGGTAGCGATGCCAATACGCATTTGTAACGGGCTTTGCAGGCCATATTGGTGCCAGTTATCTTGCAGGCCATGCAGTGTTTCTTGCATCTCTTGAGCCATCTTTACGCAGGCTAACGCGTCCTCTTTAACGCCCGTTGATTCTGGATCGCCAAAAAATAGCATGATGCCGTCGCCAATATATTTGTCGATTGTTGCACCATAATTGAGTGCAATTTGAGTCATTGTTTCCAAATACAGGTTCAGCATATCTGTGACATCTTCAGACTCTAGATTTTCTGCAATATTAGTAAAACCACATAAGTCAGAGAAAAATACTGTGAGCTTTTTCCGCGAGCTGGTTCTAGCCACGGCTTTATTGCCGGTGAAAATGGACTGGTAGAGTTGGGGTGATAGATACTTAGAAAGTTGGTTAGATAAACCTTCAAGTTGCTTGTTTGTATCTTGGGCTTCTTTGGACAAGGCGGTGAGGCGCTGCTCGCTTTTATCACTAAGTTTGATGATGCGCTTAGTAGTGCGGAGCAATTTCTTGTATTCAGCGCCGAGCTTTTCGTGATCTGCGGGTGTCGCACTGCCTTCATTGATGAGCGCTTCCGCGGCCTCTAAGACCTTAGCTTCATGATCAAAAATGTCTCCTGAAGACATGACGATTTCTCCATTTTTTTCTTTCATAACATAACAGAGTGTTGTGCTAAGCCAAAGAAGAAGTGGTCTCTTGCAATAAAAAAGTGACGAAAGGTAATGAAAAAACAGTGTGAAAAGCAAAATCGCAAAAGCCGCCGCACTTTTTTGGTGCGCGTAAACGTGAATATTTTGAAAATTTATGAGTCTTACGTTTATTGGCTTGCGCGCAGCTTTTGATAGTCCTGCCAGTAGTTCGGGTAGGTTTTATTGACGACCAATTTGTCGTCAATTTGGAGTGTTTCGCACCGGCTTCCAAGCAGCGAAAACGCCATAGCCATTCTGTGGTCGTGGTAGGTGGTTAGGGTATGAGGTTTGAGGACGGTGGGGTCTTTTGCTTCAATAGTGATCGTGTCCACAGTGGTGCTCACCGCAACTCCCATCGCTCGCAATTCTTTAGCTGGGCATTCGAGGCGGTCGCATTCTTTATGGTGGAGCGACTGCAACCCTGTAATGGTGTTAGTCCCGGGCAGAAGCGGCGACATGGCAATCAGGGTAAGGGCTGCGTCCGGCATTGTTTGCATATCCACCTGAGCTAGAGGCATGAGCTGGGATGGACCGACAATGCGTGTGTGTCCTTGGCGCTCAACTTTGGCCCCCAGCGCTTCCATGACCGTACAGAATTCGTAATCGCCTTGATGAGTCGTTTGATCAATATTCGTTAACGTCACACTGCCTCCGTGCAGCGTGGCCAGGGCGCTAAAATAGGTCGCCGCCGTGGCGTCGCCTTCAACCGTGCGTTGCCCGCTTTGATAATGGCTTTGTTCTGCAAAGATTGTTTTCTCGTCATGCCAGTGTGCCTTGACGCCGCATTTGCTCATCTCGTTTAACGTAATATCAAGGTAGGGCTTGGAGACCAGATCCCCAGAAATCTGAATCATTTGACCCGATGCTGGGCATGTCATCGGCGCGATGAGTAATAGGGCCGTAATATATTGGCTAGACAGTGATCCATCAATTATAAGACTGGGGCTGGCTTCTATAGGGCCAGTGATTGTTGCGGGTAGTCCGCCGCTTGAGGATTTTACGGTGCAGCCATGTTTTTGGATTACGTCAAATAAGGGCTGGTTGGATCTAGCGCGTAAGGACGAGTGGCCGTCGATATGGGTGGTGCCCTTGCGCAGAGCGGCCATACCAATAAGTAGCCGTGTGGAAGCGCCGCTCATTCTTGCATTTAGGTTAAGTGTTGAGTGCCCGAAATCCATTGGGCCTTTGACGACAGTCGTTTCGCCGTCGGCTTCTACGCTGACACCTAACTCGATCAAGCAATCGATCATGGCTTGGGTGTCATCACATTCGGGAATGCCAGTGAGGTGTGTCGTACCCTGAGCTAAGGCGGCCATTGCCAGTTGTCTTAGAGCAATAGACTTACTGCCGGGCAGGGTGATTTCGACGTCGAATGATCTGTTGATGGCAGGGATCAAAAACGGGGTTAGAGGGGACAAGCTGCACCTTTAGGCTAAAACTGGGAGTTTAGTAGTTATATGGAGGTAGGAACAGCTTTTGCGCTTGGGCGCGCAATATACGCAAAAAGGCTGGTTGAGCAGATCAGCTAAATTATCAGACAGGCAAAGAAAAGCCGCCCCGAAGGACGGCTGAGTATTCCCGCTCTTATTGCTTTTTTGGGAATTCAAACGCCACTCTCATAGCGTCTGATAAAAAAGCGATGCGACCAGTAAATCGCACGCTAACGTGGGTCATTGCTTTATATCAGCAAGCCTTATATCAGCAAGCTGCATGCCGGCTAAATGAGCCACTCTCTCCCCTACTAATTCACAAGCTTCAAACCTGGCAGGGCTTCCTTTCGGAATGCATGCACCAAAAGTTAACAGAGGCAGGTGGATCATGCAACATTTTGAAACATATAGTTTGTTTTAGTTCGCTTGCATGATGCTGCATAACTTAGGTGCGGCATGGATAGGAGCCCCAACTATTCATAGCTATGAATAGTTATGAATAACCGCTAATACCCGTTAATAACCACTAAAGGCCGCAGAATTTTGGTTAGTATTAGGGCCTTCACTGGAGGACTCATGATGTCGAATTTTTACCAAACACTTGAAAATAGTTTTGTTACCAATTTGTCTGGCGATGCATTGCGCTTGGCTGACGGTACTGTTTGGCGTTATCAGCGTCTGCACGAGCGTGTGGCCGAAATAGCCGGTGCGCTAGTAGCTGAAGGGCTGCAGCCATCTGACCGGTTGGTCGTACAGGTAGAAAAGTCTGCCGAAAACCTGGCGCTGTATTTGGCTTGCCTGAAGGTGGGTGGCGTTTACGTACCCTTAAACACTGCCTACACCGACGCCGAGGTTGACTATTTTGTTCAGGACGCGAAGCCGACATTGTTTGTTGGCCAGAGTCAGCGCTCAGATGTGAAGACTTTTACCATGGATGAAAATGGCCAAGGCACTTTGCTAGAGTGCGTTGCTGCTCACTCCGACCTTCCGGTATCCAGCGCTGTGACACGACAGCCTGACGATTTGGCGGCCATTCTTTATACCTCAGGCACTACGGGGCGGTCCAAGGGCGCTATGTTGAGTCACGCTAACCTAGCCTCAAATGCGCTCAGTCTAAGTACCTGCTGGGGCTGGCAGAAAGAGGACGTTTTGCTGCACGCTCTGCCAATATTTCATGTCCACGGTTTATTCATTGCCAGTCACTGCGCGCTTTTGAATGCCGCGCCGATGATTTTTTTACCTAAGTTTGATGCAGCCCAAGTACTTGAACTGCTACCACAGGCAACGGTGCTCATGGGCGTGCCAACTTTTTATACTCGCCTACTGCAGCAGGCTGGTCTAAATCACGCGAGTGTTGCGAGCATTCGAGTATTTATTTGTGGCTCAGCGCCGCTCACTGAACAAACGTTCAACGCTTGGGAAGCTGCAACGGGCCAGCGCATTCTGGAACGGTACGGTATGAGTGAAACGATTATTAATACCAGTAATCCGTTGGCGGGCGAACGGGTGGCTGGCACTGTGGGGTTTGCGCTACCAGCCCAAGAGTTCCGCATTGCCGATGCGGATGGCAAGCCGGTGCAAACGGGTGAGATTGGCACTATTGAAGTTAGGGGGCCCAACGTATTCCGGGGTTATTGGCAAATGCCGGAAAAGACAGCGGAAGAAATTCGCGATGACGGTTTTTTTATCACCGGTGATCTGGGTACAACGGATGAGGATGGCCGGTTGTCTATTGTTGGTCGCGCCAAAGATTTGGTGATTTCCGGCGGCTATAATGTTTATCCGAAAGAGGTAGAGGGCATTATCGACAAAATTCCGGGTGTCAGTGAGTCTGCGGTTATTGGTGTACCCCACGCAGATTTTGGCGAAGCTGTTGTTGTTGTAATAGTGCCTAGCGCTGAGCCGGTTGATATAGAAACCATTCACGCCTATTTGGCCGAGCGCTTAGCTCGATTTAAGCAGCCAAAAATGGCGGTAAATGTTGAGGCGTTGCCGAGGAATACTATGGGTAAGGTACAGAAGAATATTTTGCGCGAGCAGTACGCTGGATTGTTATCACAAGACTAGTGTTGCCTAGAAGTGGTCAAATGCAAACTGGGCTTTCAGAGATTTTGTGGGTAAGCGCTGCTGCCGTGGCCTTATCTGGACAGACGCCATAGCCGTGGCTTTTTACGACAAACAGCACAGCGGTGCTTTTTTTGACGAACGGCACAGCCGTGTTTTAGACGGACGGCGCAGCTGTGCCTTTTTTTGGACAGACGGCACAGCCGTGCCTATGAAAAAATGTGCTTAGCCATGCACCTAGGCTAGTATGCGTAGCGCGAAGAGGGGAGTACCACATGTCTTTGAGTCTTTTAAAATCTTCAGCCTTGCTTGTGCTGGGACTGTTTTGGGCCGGGTTGCTACATGCAGAACCCGTGCTTGTCTTAGGTAGTTTTGCTGAAAAAAATAATGCCGCTAACTATTTGTCGCGGGTTGCAGCAAGGTTAGGCGCGGACGCTTACTTGGCAGAGACTCGCGTAAATGGCGTTCCTTATTTTCGTGTGGTCGTACCCACCACCGGCTTATCTGTTGATGGTCTCAAAGCGCAAGCGGAGGAGGCTGGTTTTACTCGTCCTTGGTCGTGGGATACGCCGTTAGACCAAACCGCCTTATCAGCGCCAGCTAAAGCTGCGACCGCTAAAGCCGTTGCGCAAAGTGTCACCCGTGATCCTGTTCGGCAGGGCCAGCAGCAAACTAAAGGTCTGGTGGGCTCGGTCGTTCGCCAATCTACTGACGTCACCTCAAAAGTGATTGCTTTGGATTCCAGCGGCGAAAACGTCAACATTCTTATTCCGCAAATTGAAAATTTACCTGAGCCAATGATTATGGACGGTCGGCTTGATGA
>ERZ887851.2949-NODE-2949-length-12835-cov-15.473396_pt1 | contig 12835 bp, 9 predicted proteins | sample MGYA00521100_ERZ887851 | MGnify/ENA primary metagenome ERZ887851 (study PRJEB32303, sample SAMEA104408602) | aquatic metagenome | biome: Brackish water; feature: Pelagic; material: water | place: Baltic Sea | collected 2014-06-06T16:11:00 | depth 11,444 m ...
ACCATGCTACCCAAGCCAGATAGCTCCGCTCGATTACCAGTTGAATTCGTCGCAGCAATCCTCTCGCCAGCAGGCCCCTTCACTTCTTGGGAAACGCCTTCAGAATCGCTCGGTGATACCATGCGACCCAAGCCAGATAGCTCCGCTCGATTACCAGTTGAATTCGTCACAGTAACCCTCTCACCAGCAGGCCCCTTCAACTCTTGGGAAACACCCTCAGAACTGCTTGGCAACCCCATACCACGCGCACCAGATAGCTCCGCTCGAGCAAGTAATAGATTGGCAGTGTTGCCCTCTTCGGCGATGAGAGGCGGAACTGCCGCGGCAAGACGAGGCGAATCTGAACTACTAGAAAGACTGGCCTCGGCTGATGGCGACTTGGACTCATTAAAAATCACATCTATTGCAGCAGCAGAGAGCCCAGATTCCTTAGCGAAGGTCAATGCCTCCGCCTCAGACGCTTGCTCCCCGACAATCAGCAAATCGAAGGTATTACTGACGTATCCGCCACCAACTGTTATCAATTTGACGCTATCGGTCGAATTCTCGTTAGGTAGACCTTGGGGACGCTGACTGAAATTTTCCGCTTGCGGAAGAATGTTGCCACCCTGAAAGACATCTGACGATGTTGAATGTGACCTTACAAGCTCCTGAAAACTTACTGTCGAAACGCCGCGATTCGCCTCAGACCCAGCCTTTTTACCCGAGGCAGTGACTGACGCTATCGATACAATCGCATTTTCTTTGTTTAGTTCCACCCTGCCTTTTCCTATAAATATTAGAACTTGCTCAATAGATATGCACCAACCGTGCCAACTCTAGGTAGACCGCCACCTTATTACTACCGTTTCTTCTGCCTCGTCATCTTCCTTGCGGATCTGCAGCGCACCCGCATGCGAGACCACAAACTCTGCTAACTTTTCATACTTCTTTTTTTCCTTGATTTTTAAATCAATCTGAACCCCGACCCGGTCCAAAAAATCGGTAGTAGACTCGATATCCTTGAAGCATTGCGATTTGAGCGTCTCTAAACGCTCCAAAAAAGACCATGCTATCTTAATATCGTGGGCAACACGTGATTGTCCTGAGGCTAAATTGTCGACAATCTCTTGGATTTCATTACTTAGAGTTTGTAACGATAAATTAGAACGATCAAGAGCCTCTTCGTGCACTTTTAGTTCCCGCATCAGCTCTGAACACTCGTAGTCCAGCTTCTGGATCAAGGAATCCCACTTGGTTTTCATGAGTTACTGACTTGAAATCGCTTGACGCAATTGACGCATAGACGCAGATAAATCGGTAACATCGCTCATATCTTGCTGCGCAAATTCAACCATTTGACCTCGCAGTTCTATGGCAGTATCCAAATCTTGATCAGAACCTGCCTTGTAAGCTCCGACGCTGAGTATATCCCGGTTTTGTTCATAAATAGACCACAACCGCCTATAGGTACTCGCTAATTCAAGATCCTCGGGACTGATCACTTTTTGAGCCAACCTTGAAATAGACCCATTCATATCTATTGCAGGATAATGACTGACATCCGCTAGACTTCTGGATAGCATGATTTGTCCATCCAACGTAGCCCGAGCCACTTCAACTATTGGATCATTACCATGTTCGTGCTCTGCTAGAACAGTATAAATAGAACTGATACTCCCCGATCCGGGACGGCCCATCCCGCCTCTCTCCATCAGAGCAGGCAGCCATGTAAATACCGAGGGAGGATAGCCTTTACTCGTTGGCGGCTCACCTATCGCAAGGCCAATTTCGCGCTGCGCGTGCGCGATGCGTGTAAGGCTATCCAAAAGCATGAGCACGTTAAGCCCTTGGTCTCGGAAATACTCCGCTAAAGTGTGGCAGAGGTCGGCCCCACGCCTACGCATTACGGCAGTCGAATCAGCAGTTGCGAGGACTATGACCGCTCTTTTCATCCCATCGCGTCCCAATACGTTCTCGATAAAATCATGGGCTTCTCTTCCCCGTTCACCGATCAAACCCACTATGACCACATCGGCCTCTGTGTTTTTTGTGATCATACCTAATAAGGTGCTTTTACCTACGCCGGAGCCCGCAATCAAACCCAACCTTTGACCTTTTGCCATAGTTAATAAGGCATTTATTGCTCGAACACCAACGTCAAGAGGCTCCATAATCGCCGCTCTCTCTAAAGGAGGGATCTGGCAGCCTAAATAATCAGCTTCGCGGGATGAAGCTCGAAGTGGCCGAGAATCCAACGCATCACCCAGAGGACTAATAACTCGCCCCAGTAAATTCTGACCCACTTTGCAACCTAAACGACTTGATATCAGGCGCACCCTACTTCTGCGCGAGACGCCCGCCATATCGTGATATGCAATCAACTTAAGTGCATCACCATCAAAGGACACGACCTCCGCTAAGATACGAGGGTGCGTATTATCCAAATTTTCCACACTACATAACGCTCCCAAGCCCGCATGGAGACCTCGCGTTTCAATAATGTTTCCAGTGACTCCAGAAACCATAGCCCATGTTTTTGACGTCGCGTCGCTTAGCAACGACGCCACATCACGCACCGGAGTGTCAATCGTCATTCATTAATAACTCCCGAACCCGTTCGTGGGCCTCACTAAAATCGAGCGCCAAAATTCTCTCAACGACAAGGTTATCGTATTCAACTCGCAGATCTCCCACCTCGAGACTTGCATCGGCCCGCAAAGTCATTAAGCCACTGTCGTCAAACTTTAGTCCTTCCTCTGTGAACCATGTCTCAATTTCCGGACTGACATACAGCACCAGAGGCACGCCATCTTCAAATCCAGACTCTGCAAGTATTTCCTTGTAAAAAAGAGATAATGCGTCTCTATCTTTCTCAAAGCTAGTTCTCACAACGCTACTTGCCACAGCCAGGGTAAGTTCACTCAGCTGAAGCCACAGGGGCTGAATCTCAGAGAGCCTGCTCTCAACACGCCTAATGAGGTCTTGGCATTGGTTTAACCTATGCAGTGAATCGGACTCCTGCAAAAGCTCTGGAGGACGCTCAGACGTCTCGCTCAACTCGGGTTCTCGCAATGTCGAGGAATCAATCTTGCTCGCTTCATTTAGGTCTTCGTCTTGGTTTTCAAACTCAACTGCCTCTGACTTGAGAGCGTCCCCCACTTCCCTAGAATGATCATCGATCTCTAATAAACCTGAGCTTAGCTCTACCGCATCAATCTCTAAAGAAGGCGCGCGCTGATCATGCTCCGCAGGCACTGCAACGACTTCACTTGTATCCTGTTTAGTTGGCAACGCATCTGGTAGTTGGGTATTGATAATTTCGGGATATTTTTCCAGGATCTCCTGCTCAAGCTTCACGTCTTCTACCAGAATCTTAGGAGATAACAGTGGCTTCAATGAGCTCACATCATCTGTCTGAGCCCACGTGCTTTTCTCGAACTTATCGTTGGGCTCCTTGCTATCGCTCTCAACCGCATCTGAGAAAAACTTTGCTCGCTTTCCTGCATCAAGCAGCTCTGTTAAATGCCAGGCAACGACGGCCCCATCAGAAGACCCTTTAGACAAAATCATCACCTCGGCCAGAAAGAACTAAATCACCAGCGTCAGATAACTTGCGCGCTAACCGCATAATTGTTTTCTGTGCAGCCTCCACATCGGTCAGACGCATTGGTCCCTTGGACTCCATATCATCTATGAACATTGCACGAGCACGCTGGGACATATTGTCGAAGAATTTATCCTTAACATCTTCACCAGCTCCTTTAAGCGCAACCATAAGCAATTCAGGCTCAACGTTTCGCATAAGTACCTGTATCGCCTTGTTATCAACCACAGACAAATTATCAAAGGTAAACATATTGTCTTGGATTTTTAGCATCAACTCCTCATCAATCTCGCTGAGGTCGCCCATAATCTTTCCTTCCAAGTCCACTTTGACGAAGTTCATTATTTTAGCGGCAGTCTTAATGCCCCCAAAACTTGAAGACTTGGCTGACGAATTAGAACTAAACTGCTCTTTCATAATTCGCTCGAGCTCATCCATTGCAGATGGCTGCACCGATTCTAAGCTCGCAATTCTCTGCATAATCTCACCCCGGTTAATCTCTGGCAGGTAATTGAGAACGTCAGCGGCAACGTCATACTCCAAGACCGATAAAATTATAGCCACAACTTGAGGGTGCTCTGTCGAAATCATATCCGCGATAGCTCTCGGATCCATCCACCTCAGTATTTCTAGACCCTTGCTAGACGATCCCGGCAAGATTCGACCCAAAACTGTGGAGGCCTTGTCTTCTCCCAAAGCCCTCTTTAAGACAGCTTCAACATAATCTGTTGTACCGAGACCCAAGTTTGTTTGTTTCTTGATGGTAGCAACAAAGTTATCTAAAACTAAGTTCACTGAATCCTGAGACAAATCCACCACGCCCACCATAGCCGAGCCAAGCGACTGCACTTCTCGCGGGTTAAGATACTGTATGATATCTGCGGCTTGCTGCTCACCCAATAACAAGACGATAACCGCTGCTTGCTCGGTGCTTGTCATAAGAGCCAGTTCTTCGTTTAAATCTAGCGATAATTCAGACATCTTAAGCCTCTAATAATTCTATTATGCTGGTTTAATCATCTTCTTGAGAACGTTAGCCACCCTGCCCGAATCTTCGGCAACCAGAAGTCGAATCAGAGCCACTTTATCATCATAAGAATTGGCGGTATCGAGCATGTCCGCGGAAATCGAGGATTTTTTAGGCTTCAACTTCGCTTTTATTTCCTCGAGTGACTCTCCCTGCTCAAGCGCCATAACGTCTGACTCACTCAACTCCCCATCTTTTAGTTTCTCCGCTATCAGCGCGAGTTCATCATCTCCAGCAGGCTTAGGAAGGTAAAATGACATAATCGGCCTAACTACGAACAACAATAGAAACATAAACGCCAAGACAGTGAAGCCATGCTTACCCCACTCAACTATACCTTCTTGCTCCCACCATGGTATGTCTATTTTGATTGGGGCATCCACGTAAAATGGAGCTATCGAAATACTGACGGCGTCCCCTCTTTCAACATCATAGGGTAAGGCCCGCGTCACCAAGTTACGGAACTTTTCAACTTCAAGCGTCATCTGCTCAGCGATTGTCTGCTCATCGAATACTCTAGGAACTGAAGAGGATTGTCCGACCTCAGGTTCTGTTTGCGCATCCAGAGTATTCCCAGCACTAGATCCCGTCTCAGATGTATCACCCTGAGTTAACTTCTTCTGAACCAGAGCTCTCAATGCGGTTTCATTTATCATAATCGCGGTGGTAACACCTAACACCCTGCCAGCTTGCTCCTTGACATAACGAACCGCTTTATCCAGTTCGTAGTTACGTGTTGTTTGAGTCCGCTGAGTCTGCTCCGTCATCTGTCCAGTGCCAGAGCCAATCACGGCCCCAGTTTGTTCTAAAACGGGATCCGCAGGAACAATATTTGAGGTCCCACCAGGTACACCAGCCGCAGCCACCCCAGTGGTTGCATCATTGTTCAGTATCTCTGACCGAGTTTTGGGTCCACTGCCGTTCCGATCGAATTCTTCGAAGGTAGACTCTGTCTCTGTGAAGTCCATATCAACATTCACTATGGACTTTACGTTCCCTTCACCCAAAACCGGAACTAGTAAATCTAAAATTCGCTTAGTCAGCTCCAATTCCATCTTTCGTTCATAGGCAATAGATTTCGAAGCGTTCAAACCGTCTTCTCCGTCTGCTGAGGAGAGTAAATTGCCATAGTTGTCTACCACTGTTACGTCAGTGATCGACATATAGGGAATGCTTGATGACACCAAATGTAGGATAGATTGCGTCTGAGGCTGTGTAACAACCCTACCGAAATACGGCTTAACAACAACTGATGCCTTAGATGGCATGCGATCTCTAACAAAAACGCTTTGTTTGTTAACTGCGATATGAACTCTAGCACTCTCGATCGAATCGATTTCAGAAATAGTCTTTGCCAGCTCTAACTCCATCGCATTATTGTACCGTACCTGCTCCATAAACTGACTTTGCGTCATAGACGCAGTCTCGTTTAGAGAACTGAATCCCCCCGCAATTGCAGATCTAGGAAGCCCCTGGGAAGCCAAAAATAATTTAGCAGACTGGTAGGCTCCATCAGGAACCTCTACCATGCCCGACGCCACGTTGATCCTCACATCATACTTCGCAGCCGTTAGGGCCTCGTAGGAAGCTTGTCGATCTGATTCAGTCATGCCGCTCGAGACCGATTGGTATCCAGTAGAATTCAGAATACTCCCGAATATCACGAACAAAACGACGGCCAGAATAACCAAAATTGCTGGCATCGATCTCTGGACGGCTGGCTCAGTTCTGAAGCGTCGAAAAGCCGACACAGGCCCAGACTCCGTTTTACTTGGCAGGGCCTCTGACCGCTCAATCACACCAGTGTTCTCCTGGTCGACTTCACTCTGAACGCCTAATCTATTATCTAATGCAGCTTCCATAATTCACCTTGTTGAGTCACACCGGCATGCTCATAATATCTTGATATGCTTTTAATACTTTATTTCTAATCTGAAGCGTCGCCTCAAATGCGATAGAAGATTTTTGAGAATCGAGAACTACCTGAGTGATCGGAATATCGCTCGAATACTCAAATTGGGTTTTCGTTTCTGCAGATTGCTGCTGGATAGCGTTGATGTCCTTAATAGCATTGGAGATATCATCAGAAAACTTAGTCGTAACGGAGGAAGATTCTAAATCCCCCGTTCTTGCTAGATCAGCGGACCGCTGCTGAAGCTCTTGTGTTCGCTGCAGCAGATTCAATACGCCCGAAACGTTCTTTGCATCCATCATATTCTACCAACTCCTAAAATCTCTTCGCTGCCCTGACCATGCGACTCTTTGAATTTTTTGACCTTGTAGCGAAGCGTTCTAGAGCTGATTCCCAGAACACGAGCAGCCTCTTCTCGGGACTTTGTCGTCTCGATCGCCTTAAATATTGCGCCAATCTCCGCCTCTTCTTTCGCAACAGATAAATTCACTTCATGAGAATCTTTAACGACATCTGAAGTCAACTCTTCAGGCTTTTGACTAGACGGAGCTGATTCTAAAGATTCCACCGCGTCAAAAATAATATCCTGCTGATCAATAAAATTATCTGTCGCAAAAACCTTAGCTCTGCAGATCACATTTTCAAGCTCCCTTACATTCCCTGGCCATCGGTAGCTCTGAAGCCAGGCAATTGCGCTCTCCGATATCGCGCAGGCAGTCCCTGCAAAACGAGTCGAGGAAGCGCAGTGTCGCGCTATTTGTTTGATATCTTCCGGGCGCTCTCGCAAACTAGGTATATTGATGTGAAAAGTCGATATCCGATAAAACAAATCCTCTCTAAACAACCTGTCTCTAACCAAATCCGACAAGCTTTGGTTCGTTGCAGCTATTAGTCGGACATCGAATGGCATTTCATTTATGGTCCCAACTCTTGCTGAAGTTCTCTCCTGAAGGACTCTCAACAACTTCGGTTGGATATCAATGGGTAGCTCGCCAATTTCGTCTAGAAATAGGGTGCCTCCGTCTGCCTGCTCAAAAATTCCCGCCTGATCTCTGACGGCGCCTGTGAATGATCCTTTGATATGTCCAAATAGAATACTCTCTACAAGATTCTCAGGGATCGCAGCACAGTTCAGGGCAACAAAAGGTCGTCGTGACCGAGGTGACATTGCATGCAGCGTTCGTGCAACCACCTCCTTGCCAACACCCGACTCACCTGTCAACAGCGCTGTAACGTCAACTTTTGCAACTCTTTCGATAAGAGCGAGCATACTTTTACTCTTGGGATCACTAAAGATAACCGCGTTTCTAGAGTTTTCTGACGCTGGCAAAAGAGCGATCGCCGCTCCAATTGCGATAATTGAAACTACGAGACCAGACCAAGTATGATCGGTATCACCGCTAGCAGGGAAAGCGAGTATGTGTGAGCACCCTAAACTGCCAAGATGACGCGCTAGCTCAACATCATTGTGAGGGATTATGAATATTGACTTATTGACGTTCATATTAGCCATCAGTACCTGCAAGGAAGCACGCTCTGAAATCCACTCTCCCGCTATACACACGAGCTTACAATCCGTCTTGCTGATCAGCAAATCAGAATCGCTGGCTGTTTGATCACCGTCAATGGATGCGTGATGACCAGCAACATGCAAGCTCTGTTGCAGTTTGCTTAGATCGCTCGACGCATTCGAACCAAACTGGACGATAGAAAATTCCACTATTTAGACCCTGCTCTACTTTACATCTCTAGTAAAAGCAAAAATCGTTCCAAAATTTTAAACTACTGATAAATAGGGTATTTTTTATTATTAAACTGAAGATAGGGAGGGGTGTCTCTTTTTCGACATCTCAGCGGATATCTAATTTTTCTAACTTTGCTATTAGAGTCGTTCTCTTCACACCGAGTACTCTGGCGCACTCAGATACGTTTCGGTCCACCCGATACAAAACGGACTCAATCAGGCCTCTCTCAATATCAGCCAGAGTGGCTTTTAAACCGTTACTTAAAAGGTCATCAATAAACAACGTCTTCTCATAAACAGAAATTTGTCCTGCGAGATCCTCCTTAAGAACCGGTAGAGACAAGCCCCCTTCATGAAGCATTAGATTGGGATTCACGGTCGCATCGCAACTCTGCTGGCTATCAATTTCCAAAGGTACCGGCAATTCGTCAATCAAGGAGCACATAGCCGAGGGAATATACTGAGCAGGGATCAACCGCAAGTCAATATTCTGCCCTGCCGGATAGAGAACAGAGAGTCTACGGCAAAAATGCTCTAGCTCTCTCACATTTCCAGGCCACGGATAGTCGGCCAGCACAGACTGACATGCTTTGCTAATGGAGATTGGCTCTTTCCCATGAGAAAATTTAGCCGCAAACAGGTCAAATAACTCTTCGATATCAGATATTCTGTCAGACAGGCAGGGCACCCGGATTGGGATAACGTTAAGCCGAAAAAAAAGATCCTCTCTAAAGTCACCAGTTCCCACGAGATGCGGAAGATCTCGATGAGTCGCACAAATTATCCGAACATCGACAGATTCTTCTCTATCTGATCCAAGCCGAGATACTCTCCCGTCCTGGACCACTCGTAGTAATTTAACTTGAAGCTGAGGCGGCATATCTCCGATTTCGTCTAAAAATAAAGTTCCTCCATGAGCTTGCTGAAATCTTCCCTTGTAATCGCTCACGGCGCCAGAAAATGCACCTTTGACATGACCAAATAACTCATTCTCTAGAAGCTCATGCGGAATAGCGCCGCAGTTAATCGGCACAAAGCTTCCAACTTTAGATCGATTCGAAAGTTTATGTATGGCTCGAGCTACATTTTCCTTACCAACGCCCGACTTCCCTGCAATCATGATTGGAGCGTCGGACGGAGCAACCTTCACAACGCTCTCTTTCAGCTCACGCATCACCTCGGAGGACCCGATTAAATCTGGCAATTCAATTTTGACCTGATTATTCACTAAAATCCCTAAGTTATCCCGAAACGAGTGTTAAATCTCGATGAATATTTACAATTGTTCCCTCCGGAGGCTAGCACAGACGCAGCGACAAGGGGAATCCCCGCCAATTAATGCTCCATCCAGCTAGTCAGTGTCTTTGTCAGCGCCCTTGCCGGGCTGTCTCGTGAATTATTTGTCTGCATGCTTAGGGCCTCTGCGTATCAGGGGTGCTTACGATTAAACTTCATAAATTAAGGAGAATCGGACCCAACCACTTTGTCGACAAAGATGTCGAGCGGTAATACTGCAGTTACCCCAACATTGGGTGAGTCCACCAACTGAGTAATGCGCAGGTCAACCGCTACGCTAGCAATCACTAGTGCCTGATTCCTGTTGTACCCATAAGTAGTCACTATGTGCTTGATCATACTACTAATAGCGTTACGAGCCGCTATGTTTATATCGTTAGACACGTTGCCAAGGTGACCTAGCACTTTTGAGTCGAGATATTCCATATGAGGAGGTACTTCACCTGGTTTTTTAACAGGTATTCCGGTAACCGCATAAAAACGTTCGGAAGGGATATCTAAAAACCGTGAAACACCTTCGAAATGGGGACCATACGTAAGATCTGGCCCATTACGAAGCAGCTCTGTAGTAATGAGAATATCTGCCGATATCTCGATCGCCGTTCCCGACACTTCTCCGTCTCCTTGTGCGTAGTGCACATCCCCAATGGTCAGGCCGCAGCCTTTGATATAACACGGAAGATAAACCGATCCTCCAGGCTGTAAATAGCGAATGTCCATATTTCCGCCGTGTTCGCGTGGCGGAGCGGTGCGGAGACACTCGTTGGACGCGGACCCGTCAGGGCCGCAGATTGCCGACGGCGTCGCTCCGTTGGAAACCGGCAGCATCACTTGCGCGCCTGCGTCGGCGAGCTGCTGTTCGCGTTGCAGTATTGCTTGCAATTGGGTGGGTCCGGGTAGCGTCGATATGATACCTGGGAAACTCCCGTTGGGTATGCGCACGCCTCTAAGATCATCGCTCACGGCGAACTCATTATTCAGCCGCCAGATCGCTAAAAACTGGCCTTCCATCAGATCGCGGATAAAACCGCCACTGCCAAAGGTATAACCATACTCGCCGGGGTCAATGCTAATTATGGTGATTTTTAATACATCGCCTGGTTTCGCGCCTTCGATATGAACCGGACCCGCCATAGGGTGAGCGAAGTTTGAGCTCATGCCCATAAAGCGAGATTTATCCAGTATGCCCGAGCGCAATAATTTGCCCTCTTCTGTGACTGCCCGTTGCGCTGCAACAGTGCCCAACACGTCGAGTGCATCACGGGTATGAAACAAGATGGCCTGCCCGGGGTTGACTCTATGAGTCATCGGTATTGACGGATGTAATCGATTGGTACAGCTTGCATCGTCAATGCAAAGTCCCTGAACTGCGCCGATAACGACGCTTTCTGGCTCAGCTGCAATAGCGAAAACGTTATAAATGGCGCAGATAAGAAGGGTGGTTTGCCTGATAAAGTGTTGCAATGTCTTTCTCTCCGAATCACTTTCCATGGCAAAACTCAGTCGAGCGCTACTTATATCTATGTATATCGGCGCCCGATACCGTCTTGCCTCCCAATCTGGGCTATTTACTTATCAAGCATTTCGCTGGTGTCATCAAAAATAGTCATGGCTTTGCTAAATCTGGTTCTCATATTGTCGTTATTCTCGGGTCCGAAAGGGGATACATACACCTCAAATTTATCCGCATTATGAAGTTCAAAGATACAAACCAACACGCACTGCTGTAGTTTAAACTAGTCCCACAACCGAGTTAAGGGGTGATACTTAAAAGCTGGAAATAGACAAATGAACGCAAAAAAGAAATATTCGAAGGAATTCAATCTGAATCCCGTTAGCCCGGTACCCTATCACAGCTAAACAAGAATCGAAGCGGCGAAAAGCTTCGGCATCAACCCAACTATACTGAGGCGCCAGGTTAAAGAACATCAACGATCAAGTGGCGAGCAGGCTTTTCAGGGAAACCCCAAACTGACACAGGAACAGACAAAAATCCACCGATTGAGAAAGGAAAACAGGCGCGTTAAGACGGAGAAAGTTATGTCAAAAAAAGCGACTGTAGATTCAATTAATCAACGCAACACTCTAAACCATAATCTCTTTAGGGTATTTGAATTTGAATGTTTTTAGAGAGCGCGGATTTAACTGTTTTGCTGCGAAGTCCAACACAGACGGGGAATGCTGAGCAAGGGATGTTTTCTTCGGAAAATATTGTCGAATCAGAGAATTCATATTCTCAATTGCGCCTCTTTGCCAAGAACTCTGGTGATCGGAGAAATAGACAGGTATGCCTTTTGCCTGAGTGAACGCGAAATGTTGCGCTAGCTCCATGCCGCAATCCCAGGTCAGCGACCGTTTCATGCCGGCCGGGAGCTCTTTAAAAACTTTGATTAGGTCCACCATTAACAGACTTTGAATCTTTCCCCTTTAGCTTGAGTACCAGATTGAATCTGCTTTTTCTATCCACCAAAGTGGCAATGTGAGTGTTACCCGAACCCGTAACCAGGCCGCCTTTCCAATGCCCAATATCCCTTCTAGGCTTGATGGATTTGGGACGATTACGGATTGAAGCACCGTTGACAATATTAATCGTTCCTCTGTCACCAGACCTTAAGTAGCCTCTACTTTGCTTCATTCTGCGCGAACGTCTTAAATGTTTTGTCAGCAGATGATCTAAGGTTTTCCATGAGCGGACGTACAACGTTTGCATGGAATAGACCGCTGCATCGATGGCATTAGCGCCACTACTGGCTGAGGCCACATGCACCGGGTAGCCCCGCACGTGCACCCGAAACCAGATCACGCCCACATTGGCGCGAACCAAGGCCTCGCCCACCGGCTCGGGAATAATCGCGGCATCCGCCTGATAACCCCGGACCAGCGCCGACAGCGCGCCATTGCCCGTACACTCCTCTTCAGTTACTGATTGCACATAAACCGGTGCCGCGGGCTGAAACCCCGCACGCGCCAGCGCATCCAGCACAAACAGGTTCGCCGCAAGCCCCGCCTTCATATCACCAGCACCGCGACCATGTAGCCAATCGCCCACTCGATGGGGCTCGAAGGGCGGTGCATCCCACAAGGTTTTGGGTCCCGTTGGCACCACATCGACATGCCCGTTCAGAATCAAGGACAGCCCGACTTGCTGCCTGGGCCGGTGGGTTGCGACCACGTTAATGGCCTGATCGTAATTGTGGGCGATCGGGGAAAACCCGGGATGGTGCGCGATATCATCCGCCTCAATACGCCAGCGATCGACCGAGTAACCGC
>ERZ887851.2959-NODE-2959-length-12802-cov-5.944222_pt1 | contig 12802 bp, 8 predicted proteins | sample MGYA00521100_ERZ887851 | MGnify/ENA primary metagenome ERZ887851 (study PRJEB32303, sample SAMEA104408602) | aquatic metagenome | biome: Brackish water; feature: Pelagic; material: water | place: Baltic Sea | collected 2014-06-06T16:11:00 | depth 11,444 m ...
CAGCCCACCCAGGCGGTAGGTATATGGCAATTCCCCCGCAGCGCCGGCATCCATCACTTCGGCGCGATAAGGCATTTCCAGTGTATCCGGCATATGGCAGGTAGCGGAGCAATCAAGTATCGCCTGGTCCAGCGCGTTCCAGGTCAGGTCAAGCACCTCACTCACCAGCACTCCACTGCCAATCGCAACCGCTTCGCCCGGTTCCAGGTAAACCTGCACCTGGTGCCGCTGGGCAAAGTTGCGAATGCACGCTATCAGCTCATCAACCTGATAGTCAGGCCGTGTAATGTGGTGGCCGCCGCCGAAGTTAACCCACTGCATACGCGGCAGCAGGTCACCAAACTTGTCTTCTACGGCAAGCAGTGTGCGCGCGAGTGGCGGGAAGTCATGCTCGCAGAGTGTGTGAAAATGCAAGCCGCTTATGCCTTCCAGGCTGTCGACATCCAGCTGTGAACGCAGAATGCCAAGGCGCGAACCCGGCGCGCAGGGGTCGTAGATAGGAACATCACCCTCGGAGTGCTCAGGATTAATGCGCAAACCAAAGCGCATAGACGGTCGACGCTGTTGGGCTTCCAGGCAGAGCGGCCTGAACCGCAGCCATTGCGCGCAGCTATTGAATACTACGTGGTGTGCAAATTCGAGAATATGACGCAGGTCAGCCTCGTGGTAGCCGGCGCCAAAGACGTGAACCTCACCGCCATATTCCTCATGTGCCAAGCGTGCTTCATGCAGGCCACTGGCGCAGCTCCCGCTGAGGTAACGAGCCGTTAGCTCGCCCAAACGCCAGCAAGAGAAGGCTTTTAGCGCTGCCAGCACCTTCGCGCCGCTGGCGTCAGCAACCTGCTGCAAAATTTTCAAGTTGCGCTCAATTGCCACCTCATCAATGACGTAGCACGGCGACGGCAAACGCGTGAGGTCGAGCTTGTTGAAGTCGGTGAACTGCAGAATTTGCACGCTACAGACCCTGGCCTTGCACCACGTCCAGCGTGAACGCCGGGTCGAGCTCAACGACATGCCACGGCAGGCCATGCGCGTTCATCGCAGCCATAAAAGGATCCGGGTCGTGTTGCTCTACATTCCACACACCAGGCTTGCGCCAGTGGCCTTCGAGAATCATCTTGGCGCCAATCATGGCCGGCACGCCAGTGGTGTAGGAAATCGCCTGCGACTTGACCTCGCGATAGCAGGCCTCGTGGTCGCAAATATTGTAGAGGTACATCACACGCTCGTGGCCATCCTTGACACCGCGAACGATGCATCCAATGCAAGTTTTGCCTCTCGTTCGTGGGCCCAGCGTTGAGGGATCCGGCAACAGGGAAGCCAAAAACTGAATAGGCACGATCTTCTGGCCATTGAAATCAACAGGGTCGATGCCTGTCATACCCACGTTACCCAGCACTTCCAGGTGCTTGAGGTAGTTTTCAGAAAAACTCATCCAGAACTGTGCGCGTTTGAGTCCCGGAAAATGCTTGCTCAACGATTCCAGCTCTTCGTGATACATGCGATAGATATTGAAGGTGCCCACCGCTTCAGGGCACTCGAACCGCGCCCGTTTAGACATGGCAGGCGTGGTAACAAACGCACCGTCTTCCCAGTGACGGCACTCTGCCGTCACTTCACGAATATTGATTTCTGGATTGAAATTCGTGGCAAACGGATAGCCATGGTCACCGCCATTCACGTCAACAATGTCCAACTCGTGAATATCATCGAAGTAGTGCTTGGCAAGGTATGCAGTAAAGATGTTGGTTGCGCCAGGGTCAAACCCACTGCCCAGCAGCGCAGTCAAACCGGCCCCACGGAAGCGCTCCTGATACGCCCACTGCCAATGGTACTCAAACTTAGCTGTGTCCTGCGGCTCGTAGTTCGCGGTATCCAGGTAATTCACCCCTGCAGCCAGGCAGGCATCCATGATGCTCAGGTCCTGGTACGGCAGCGCCACGTTGATCACCAGTTCCGGCTGCTCTCGTTGCAGCAAGGCAGTTAGCTCCGGCACATTGTCGGCGTCGACTTGAGCCGTGCGAATGGGGCGCTCTATCTGGGCTGCGATCGCCTTACATTTTGACTCTGTGCGGCTAGCCAAAAGAATGTCACTAAACACGTCGGGCAACTGGGCGCACTTGTGTGCCACCACGGCGCCCACGCCGCCTGCTCCGATAATTATCACCTTGGACATAGTTTTGCTCCTTTACAATAGCGTGAACAGGTTTGGCCGTACCTCACCGAGTGAACACTGACCAGGTCAGTGGTGCTCAAAATACGTGTAACCCAGCAGACTTTCGCGGAACGCGTGGAGAATCTCCTGACGCTCAGCCACTGAAATACGCCCGCTGCGTACAGCGCTTTCCGCTACCTGACGGAATTGCTCCTGCATATGCTTGGGCTCGTATTCCACGTAGCTGAGCACATCGGAGATGCTGTCACCGTGGAACTCGCGGGCAAAGTCAAAGCTGCCATCCGCATTAATGGTGACATTCACCACATTGGTATCACCAAACAGATTGTGCAGGTCGCCCAAAGTTTCCTGATAAGCGCCCACCAGGAACACCCCCAGAATGTAATCTTCACCCTCACACAAAGAGTGCAGTGGCAGCGTTTTCGACGTGCCGGCCGGAAGAGAGAAATTGTCTATTTTCCCGTCGCAGTCGCAGGTGAGATCGGCGATCATGGCCTGGCGCTTGGGTTCTTCGCTCAGTCGATGCAAGGGCATAATTGGAAACAGCTGGTCAATCGCCCAGATATCTGGAAGCGACTGGAACAGGCTGAAATTACCGTAGTAAATATCCGACAACACTTCACCTAAATTCTCCAGCTCAGGCGGCACACGAGTTACGCCGGGGAGTATCTGCGCAATGCGCTGCAGCACGGCCAGGCAGATATCTTCAGCCATCGCGCGTTCACGCAAGCTTGCCTGGCCGTGATTAAACATATCGCGAACTTCATCACGGTAAAACAGCGCGTCGTTATAGCATTCCTGGAAATTGGAATCTGCAACAACCCGCAGCACTTCCTGAATGTGTTTTAGCGGCTCAACACAATCCTCATCAATGCTCTCAGGCAAATCCATCGGTTCGCAGCTACGTACATCAAGGACGTTAAAGAGCAGGAGCGAAGAATACGCCACCGTGGCACGGCCCGACTCGGAAATAATGATTGGGTGCGCAATGTCCAGAGGATCGAAGGTCTCGCGAATACTCTCCACGATATTCACACAGTACTCTTCCAGCTGATAATTCATACTGTGAGTGCTGTTGGTGCGGGCACCTTCGTAATCCACCGCCAAGCCGCCACCGAGGTCCAGGTAGCCCATCGGGGCGCCCTCTTCGACCAACCCGGCGTAGTAACGGCAAGCTTCCAGCACGCCGTTACGTACGTTGCGGATATTCGGTACCTGAGAACCCAGGTGACAATGCAGCATTTGCAAGCAGTGCAGCATATCCGCCGAGCGCAATTCATCAACCACCGCAATCAGGGCCGCGGTAGATAGGCCGAAAATGGACCGGTCGCCGCTGTCCTGGCTCCAATGGCCATCGACTTTGACCGAACTTTTCATGCGCACGCCAATCAAGGGCTGTACGCCGAGCACACGGCTACGCTCGATAATCATGCGCAGCTCACTGAGTGATTCAAGCACAAAAAAACAGGGGTAACCCATGCGCCGAGCGTACAGCCCAAGGTCGATAAATTCTGAATCCTTATAGCCATTGCATACTATCAGGCTCTCGGTATCACGCAGCTGGCTCAGGGCGATGGTCAACTCGGCTTTGCTGCCCGCCTCAAACCCATGGTGATAGCGGCTGCCATAATCAGCGATTTCTTCAATAACATGGCACTGCTGATTGACCTTGATCGGGAATACACCGCGATAAACGTTGTTGTATCCTCCACCAGCAATCGCGCTGGCAAACGCCTCGTTCAACACTTTGATCCGGTGATCAAGCACGTTGCGGATGCGCAACACAGCGGGCATCTCCAGGCTACGCGCGCGCATACCCGCGACGATGTCCATCAAGGAAACCGTAGCCTCTCCCTCTGCCGTGTTGACGGTAACCTGCGCATCCCCGCTATCGGAGATGCTGTAGTAGCCCGCACCCCAGGCATTGATGCCATAAAGGTCGGCGCTATCGGCTGCGCTCCAGTCGTGCCCTGGCTGTGTTGAATCTGTCATGATCCTCCTGTGTTCCTGTAGAGCTTCGCCAGGAGGCTTGGTTACCTCAGGTGAAGCTGTTGCTCATAAACGGCATAAAGTATAAGGGTAGCCAAATCGGCGCCGATTCTAAGGTGCTGCCGAGCAAACGCAAGGGGAAATTTTCCCCAGATTCCAGCCTAACAGGCTACCGCGTGACTTTGGTAGTTTTCAACCTGCCTGACGGGCACGAGTGACAGCTGCAGGCGACACACACTATATTGGACGCTGTTCTGATCCGGACTCATCATGCCGCTACCGATTGCACACCGCAGGCCGAAAAGCACAGTGCAAGACACTGACGCGCTGCTCATAGACAAAGCGTTGCCGGATGATCTTGAGGCGCTGCTGGCCATAGAAAACGCCTGCTTCCGTACCGACCGCCTGTCACGACGCAGCTTCAAACGCTGGCTGCGACGGTCTGACTGTGTATTCCTCGTTGCCCGCGATGGCACCCGCTTGGCCGGTTACTGCCTGGTGCTACTGCGACAAGGCACCCGCCTCGCGCGCTTGTACTCGTTGGCAGTAGCCCCGGGCCAACAGGGCCGAGGAATAGCTCGCCAGCTTTTAAAGCAGGCTGAAACGGAGGCGCGCAGGGCTGGCGCACTCTACCTGAGACTGGAGGTGGCGGCCAGCAACGCGCCAGCAATAAGCCTGTATGAACAGCTCGGTTACACGCAGTTTGGCCGCTACGATGACTACTATGAGGACCACAGCGATGCGCTGCGCATGGAAAAATGTGTACGCGCGTACCAACCCGAAGGAGCGCCGCGTCACCTGCCGTGGTTGGCACAGACCTTGCCATTCACCTGTGGACCCGCTGCATTGATGATGGCCATGGCTGGCCTCAAACAGGGCTACCAGCCGTCGCCTCTCGAGGAAATCGAGATTTGGCGGGAAGCAACCACCATTTTCATGACTTCGGGGCATGGCGGCTGTCATCCATTGGGCTTGGCGCTGGCCGCTAAGAGTCGAGGCTTTCACAGCGAGGTCTGGGTCAACACACCCGGGCCACTGTTTATCGACGGCGTGCGAAACGAGAACAAAAAACGCGTTATGAGCCTGGTACACGACAGTTTTCTGGCTCAGTGCGCGGTACGCAAAGTCGCGGTACATTACGAAGACATTGAGCACGAGCGCCTGCTCAACATGTTTGACGCCGGCGCGAACATTCTTATTCTTATTTCAACCTACCGGTTAGATAGCAAGAAGGCACCGCATTGGGTGGTCCTGTCCGGTTACGATGAGGCTTGCCTGTATGTGCATGACCCTGAGCTGGACGACCTGGGTGCCCCGCATTCGTCACGTGATGACAACAAGGCGCCATTGGACTGCCAGTACCTGCCGATTGCCCGAGAAGAGTTCGCTGCGATGAGCCGCTTCGGCGGCAACCGGCTGCGAGCCGTTGTTGTGGTGCGCAAGCAACCGCGCCGAAAGCGCAAGCAATGACTGCCGACCCACAGTACTTGGCTATTGTCAGGGCGCTATCCGATCGCATTGTGGAGGCCCAGCGCCCGATTCGCATTCTGGATGGCATCAAATGGAACCCGGCGGTGCGCAGGTCCTTTTTTGCCGGCGGCTGCCGAGAGCTGCCGCGGGTTGATGCGGAGTTTTACCGGCAGCACAACCCCTTGGACTTTGACCCGGCGACCAAGCGTGCTGAGTTTCAGGAAATCGAGCGTGATATCGCCCGCAAGCTAGGGCAACTCAACCCGCTGGCGCAGATCATGCGCCGCATGTGCCGGGAATATCGCAGTGTGGTCCACATGCTGGAGGTCCGTGGCCAACCTGAGTTCGGGCAAATTTCGGAAGACCTGTATGGCTCATCCTCAGATGTGTTCCACGCTGGCGACCCCACGCTCGCCGACCTAGGCACCGCCATGGAAGCGACGCTCATCAACCTGCTGCAGAATACTTCAATGCAGGAAGCGCCGAAGACTATTGTCGCCGGCGAAGCCGTCGCGATGCTCAACGAGCGCCTGTTAAAGGCCTTCCCGGATGCTGGTATTCGCGTGCTGCTAAACGACCAAATGACCGCGGATGCGGCCGCGGGTTCGGACTACCTTAAGATCCGCAGCGACGCGCTGTTTAACGCATTGGATATTGATGTACTGGAAGTCCATGAGGGCTGGGTGCACCTTGGCACTACGCTAAACGGCACGGCGCAACACGCTTGCACGTTCCTGAGCAAAGGCACCCCTTCCGCTACCACCACGCAGGAAGGCCTGGCCGTACTCACCGAAATTCTCACCATGCGCTCTAGCCCACCCAGATTGTACCGCTTAATCAACCGGGTACGCGCCGTGACCCTCGCGGAGAACGGCGCCAACTTCCTCGAAGTCTTTCACTACCTGCAAGACCACAACATGAGCGCCGACGACAGCTACAGCATCGCTGTTCGAGTGTTCCGTGGCAGCACACCCGAGGGCCGACCCTATACCAAAGACCTCGCGTACATGCGCGGATTCGTACAAACCTACAACTTTCTCCGCCTGGCTATGAGCACAGGCAAGCTGGATTCACTTCCCGTGCTGTTTTGCGGCAAGATCCTGTTGGAAGATATTAAGGATTGGCGGCTGCTAATTGACGAAGGTGTAGTGAGCCCACCGCGATTCCTACCCCCTCACTTTGCCGACCTTACAGGGCTTGCGACGTGGATGAGCTTCTCACGCTTTATTGCCTCGCTGAACTTCGACCAGCTACAGGCGGATTATGGGGCCCTGCTGTAGCAGGCAGAAACAAAGACCAACAGTGCCCCCTCAATGGGCTTCACGGGGGCCCCGACGCAGCTGCAGCTGTAGCTGCGCCAGCAGCTGCTGGCGTGATTGTGGCTTGAGAGAATCCCCACTGTACATTAACTGCATGAAGTCGCGTGTGAACTGTTGAGCCCAGGCGCTCAGAGTGGGCAGCTCCTTATCGATACGGTGGCAAAATTTGTCTGGCGCCTCGCCCGGCGCGCGCACAATTCCACGGCTGGCCATCTGCGCACAAAATTGCAGGTACACCGCCTGCTCTGGGGGTAAACGCCGGGCACGGCGGCGACGCAGCAGCAGCCACGCCACGGGCGCCAGCACCAAAACCCCGCTGGTCAGCACAACCGCCGCAAACAGTGGCGCGCGCACACTGCCAAATAAATTCTGCAGCAAACGGTACTGCTCCTCGCCGTTAAAACCTACCACCCAGCTCTGCCACTGATAGGTTAAAGCGTCGTAGCGCAGACGCAGCATATTCACCCAGTTAACCCCTCGATAACGCAGCGGCGACAGCGGCGAATTGGCCAGAAAACTGCCCTCGCCGGCCACCGCTTGCTCAAGCCCCAGTTCAATTCTGTCGGGCGATACCGCTGCTGTCGGGTCCACTCGCACCCAGCCGCGATTGGGCAGCCAAACCTCCGCCCAGGCATGCGCATCAAACTGGTGCACAATCACGGTGCGGTTAACCGGGTTGATTTCTCCCCCTTGGTAGCCTGCCACAACCCGAGCGGGCACACCGCCCGCTCGCATCATCAAGACGAAGGCGTAGGCGTAGTGTTCGCAAAAGCCGCGCCGGCTCTCAAACAGAAACTGGTCCATGGGGTTTACGCTGTCGAGCAGCGGCGGTTGCAGCGTGTATACGAAAGGTTCCTGACGAAAATAGCGCAAAACAGCATCGACAAAATCCGCCTCATCAGCAGCGGTGGCACGGATACGCAGCGCCAATTCACGGGTGGCCATATTGCCCGCTGTGGGTAGTGCCAATTCAGTCGCCCGACGCCAGCTGGAGAGTTCGCTCTCGAGCAGCGTTGTAGGCCAACTGCGCACGCTGTACTGTAACTGCTCTTCAATTTCGATAGTGGAATAGAGGCGATAATCCGCTGTACTGAGAATTCCCGCCTGTTGCGCACGGGCGTAGCGAAGGCTGTACAGCCAGTTTTGCTGGGTCGGCAACATCAATACCGTATACGCCAAGAGGTCCCCCGTGGGCTCGACGGGAGCGGGCCGCAGCTCGAGGCCTGGTAGTTCACCATAGCGCAGGCTGCGCCAGGCACCGTCATCAAGCACACTAAAGACCAGGCCCCGCCAATAGAGCTCAGACTTCGGCGGAATCTCGCCCTCAAACTGCACCCGAAACGCCACTTCAGCAGACTGACTGAGCGAGGAAATATCGCCGGGTTTCATAAAGTCGCTAACACCGGTTTTAGCCGCATGGCTTTTTACTGGCACGGTCCATAAGGGCCCAATGCGCGGAAACAGAAAGAACAGCACCAGCATCAAGGGGAACGCCTGTGCCAGCATCACTGCCGGCTGACGCAGGCTGCTCATGCGGAAATGGTCTTCATGAGGCCGATGCAGCGCGACCAAACCCGTGGTAACCAAAACCAGAGTGAGCAGTGAATAAAATACCAGCAGTAAATCCTGGCTGAACAGGAAACCAATCACGCAAATGAAGTAGCCCAGGAACAGCAGCACGTAGGCATCTTTCGGTTTAACCAATTCCAACAACTTGAAAGCAAAGGCAATCAGCAGCAGCGCCACAGTAGGCTCAAGGCCGAGGAGATTGCCGTAACTCAGGTAAATGGCCCCAAACCCGGCCAACGCAAGTACGCCACGCACACGACGCCCGGGAAAAGACGCGCGCCCCTGAAACACCATCAGCCGCCACACCGCCGTGGCCAGATACACCAGAACCAACCACAGCGGGAGCCGCAAAAGATGCGGCGCCAGCAGGGCGAACTGGCTGATCACAATCCACACCAAGGCATTGCGCGGGATCAATGCACCCGCTGATGGCAGCCCCGCTGATGGCAGCCCCGCCGCGAAAGGCCACTTCATGGGTCAACTCCGGCGAACCCGAACAGAGCCAATGCCGCGAGCACTTTAGACTGATGCGTGTCGCCCACAGACGGTGCCAGCTCCAGGCCCGGAAGGCGCAGGCCATACTCCTCGCCGCGCTGCTCGAGCACCAGCGCCCAATGGCAGAGGTGGGATAGACGTTGCTCTGAGGGCACTCCGGGGAACGCTTCCCAGTCCAGCCAAGCACTGTGGCTGGAGTAGGACCCGTACATTTTGCTCTGCAACGCATGCCCCTTCGCCATGCCTTTCCAATGCACTTGGCGCAAGGAATCCCCGGCTCTGTAGGCGCGAAAGCCGTGAAAGTCGTCGCTTCCGGCGATTTCAACGGAACTACCCTGCGGCAGTTCACTGCTGATACCGGGCAAATCTGCGCTCGCCAAGGGCTGTGGATACACCAGAGCCGGCATATCCAGGTCCACCCAGGTCCAACAGCGGAACAAACCAAGCGGGTAGTAGCTTTCCACCAGTAAACGGCCTGGATCATGCCAGCCCCGGCCGCCTACCGGAACAAACAGCGCCACTTCACAACTGTCACGGTCCGCTAGGCTCAAGAGACCGTCGCTGCCCTGTGGCCACGCGAGACGCAGCGCATAGTGCGGAGCCTGGCCACCGCGCTGCAGACGCAGCCGAAATTCGCTGCGCTGGCCTGGGAATACGGGTGTTGCTGTGAGGGCCTGCAAGGTCAAACCGGCCAGATTGGCGTAGGTGTGCAAGGTCGCCACCACAAACAGTGTGGCGAGTAAAAATGCCACGGCATAGGCCATATTGTTCTGATAATTAATTGCCGTGAGCAAAATCAGTAATAACAACAGGCAAAAGAAAAAACCGGGACGCGATGGAAAAATGAAAATCCGCCGTTGATCCAGTGTTACCTTGCGCGATGGGGGTATGCGCCTTGCCAGCCAGCGTCTGAAGCGCATGCGCAATCCACTCGCGAAGACCCTGGGGTTATCGCTGGGCATTTAGGCTCTCAGGGCCCAATAACATCGACACTACGCTGCAACAAATCGACCAACGCATGGCCGTCGCCAGCGTAATCACCACTGGGCACCAGGCGATGCGCCGCAACCGCGGCCAGCACAGCCTGCACGTCTTCGGGTACAACATGCTGCCGACGGTTCATAAACGCCCAGGTACGCGCACAGTTCAACAGAGCCAGAGCACCCCGCGGCGATAGCCCCACCGCAAACTCTGGCCGCTCCCGCGTAAAAGCCACTAAACGCTGCAGGTAGTCCAGCAGGCCGTCAGCTACGTGCACTGCCGCTGCGGCAACCCTAGAGGCCTCTAACTCCTGCGGTGACAAACAGCGATGCAGCGCGGCTTCCGGCCCCCTCTGACCTGTATTATTGAGCAACATCTGCCGTTCGGCCTGAGGGTCGGGGTATCCAAGCCTCAGCCGCATCAGGAACCGGTCGAGCTGACTTTCAGGCAAGGGATAGGTACCGGACTGGTGAATCGGGTTCTGGGTGGCAATGACAAAAAACGGCTCTGGCAGCGGTCGAGTTTCGCCTTCAATCGTTACTTGGCCTTCGGCCATAGCTTCCAGCAAGGCACTTTGGGCGCGCGGCGTTGTGCGGTTGATTTCATCAGCCAACAGCAGCTGGGTAAAAACCGGCCCGGGATGAAAGGTAAAGCTGGCGTCGCCAGGGTCGTAAACCGACACCCCGAGAATGTCCGCTGGTAGCAAGTCATTGGTGAACTGAACCCGCTTGTAAGACAAGCCCAGCACAGCAGCGAGTGCGTGCGATAGCGTTGTTTTGCCCATGCCGGGCAGATCTTCTATCAGCAGATGGCCGCGGGACAACAAGCAGCAAACCGCGAGCCGTATATGCGCTTCCTTGCCCAATAGAACCGTGCCAACTTCTGCCACCGCGCCGTCAATCGCGCCGTGTATCTCCATGCTGTTACTCCTGGCCATCACTCAGGTTACAGGAAAGTAGTACGCGGGGCAGCCGGTTTTAGCCTGCCGCGTTGAGCCCCCGCTGCAGGTCTCTACGCAGATCCTCAACATCTTCCAGGCCCACCGCCACGCGGACAAGCCCGTCACTGATGCCTGCCGCTGCGCGCTGCTCAACACTCAGTCGACCGTGCGTTGTAGTCGCAGGATGCACGATGGTGGTTTTCGCATCACCCAGGTTCGCCGTTAACGAGAGAATGCGAGTGGCGTCAATACAGCGCCAGGCAGCAGCCTTGCCCCCTTTCACCTCAAACGACAGCACGCCCCCAAAAGCGCTTTGCTGGCTAGCCGCGAGTGCGTGGCCAGGATGCTCAGGAAGGCCGGCATAAAACACTCGCTGCACCTGCGGTTGCTGCTGCAACCATTGCGCCAGCTGCAGCGCCGAGCGCGAATGCGCCTCCATACGCAAGCGCAGTGTCTCCAGCCCCTTGAGAAATACCCAGGCGTTAAAGGCACTCATGGTGGGCCCGCAGGTGCGCAGAAAAATGACGACCTCGTCCATCAGCGCCTGCGAACCAACCACCGCACCGCCAACGCAGCGCCCCTGACCGTCAAGGTATTTGGTCGCCGAGTGAATGACGATATCGGCGCCCAGTGCCAGCGGCCGCTGCAGCGCAGGGGTACAGAAACAGTTATCGACCACCAATAGTGCGTCGTTGGCATGGGCGATATCGGCCAGGGCGCGAATATCCGCCACTTCGCACAGTGGGTTGGACGGGGTTTCGAGGTACAGCAGGCGCGTCTCAGGGCGCATGGCCGCCTGCCATGCGTCAGTGGCCAACAGGGGCACAAAATCCACACTCACGCCAAATTTGGCCATGTACCGCGAAAACAGATTAGTCGTGGTGCCAAATACATCGCGCGAACAGATCACGTGATCACCGGCCTTCAGCAGCGCCATACAGGTGCTCAGAATGGCCGCCATACCGGAAGCAGTACCCACGGCAGCCTCACCACCCTCCAATGCAGCCAGGCGCTCCTCAAAGCCGCGCACCGTTGGGTTGGTGTAACGCGAGTAGACATTGCCCGGCACTTCGCCGGCAAAGCGGGCAGCGGCGTCTGCAGCCGAATTGAACACGTAACTTGAGGTGGCAAAAATCGGCTCCGAGTGCTCTCCCTCGGCGGTACGATGAATGCCGGCGCGAATAGCTAGCGTATCCAGCCCTGCGCCTGCCAGCGGATCGTCGTCGTAATTATTCATAAGGCCTCAGCTGGCGTCATTGTGAATGCCCACCACGGACCCTTCAGCGAGGATACGGGCGCGGCTGCGGCTCTGTGCATCATCGTTGCGTAACCCTTCGATACGTTCCAAATAGGCTTGATCGACATCACCCGTGGGGTATTCACCGTTGAATACCGAGCAATCAAAACCGTGTGCGCTCTTATTACCCTCTTGCGAACACTTGATCAGATCCTCAAGATCCTGATACACCAGCCAGTCCGCTCCAATCAGTTCACACACTTCTTCGACGGTACGCCCGTGAGCAATCAATTCTGTGGCAGAAGGCATGTCGATGCCGTAGACGTTTGGATAACGCACCGGCGGCGCAGCGGAGGCGAAATACACCTTTGCGGCGCCTGCATCGCGGGCCATTTGAATGATCTCACGACAGGTGGTGCCGCGCACAATCGAGTCATCGACTAGCATCACATTCTTGCCGGCAAACTCCAGCGGCACCGGGTTGAGTTTCTGGCGCACAGACTTTTTACGCTGGCTCTGCCCCGGCATGATGAAAGTACGGCCGATATAACGATTCTTCATGAGGCCTTCGCGAAACTTTATACCAAGCTCAGAGGCTAGCGCTTGCGCGGCGATACGGCTGGTGT
>ERZ887851.2960-NODE-2960-length-12797-cov-21.648171_pt1 | contig 12797 bp, 3 predicted proteins | sample MGYA00521100_ERZ887851 | MGnify/ENA primary metagenome ERZ887851 (study PRJEB32303, sample SAMEA104408602) | aquatic metagenome | biome: Brackish water; feature: Pelagic; material: water | place: Baltic Sea | collected 2014-06-06T16:11:00 | depth 11,444 m ...
CGGCGCGTTCGCTTTCTATACATTAACCCTTTCGAGCGTAATCTCAATATCCCTCAGAGCCCCGTCAGAGGTAAAAAAAAGATCTTCGCGCCGACAGAGGCGGGAGTCCACAACAGTTATGAACAACGACAACGAGAGAGAGGCAATGGAGGACGTAAATGGCGCAGCGGAGGCGGCGGCGGCCGCCCAGAGGGCCCCAGGAATGGTGGAAGAAGCAGCGGCGCGCGAGGCGGCAGGTCTGGCAGCCGCGGCCGCGGCCGGGGCCGGAGCTGATGGAGGAGGAGGGCAGAGGCTGCAGCAGCCGCCGGGGCTGCAGCGGCCGCCAGTCGGTGGAGAGCCGCGCGAGAGGCAGCGGCAGAGGGCCCAGGAACCGTCATCCCGGCAGACGGCACAGGCGGCGGCGGCGCGTGCTGCTGCGGCCGCGGCTGCGGCCGTGGCAGATGAAAGCAATGAGGTGAAGAGGCTGAGCCTGCTGCCGCGAGCGGTGGTGGCCTTCCGGAAGCCGGTGGGGATCGAGGGGTGGAAGGACGCGCGTGCGATGGAAGCGGCATCGGCGCAGATGCTGCGCTCGACGGTGGTGGGCACGTACGGCATGGTGCACGCCCTGCGGCCGCAGGGCAAGGACTGGCAGGCGTACCAGGCTGTGCGCCCGCGCGCGCAGGTCGGCGTCGGAAGGTTCGACAAGTGGGGCCCGTTCCCGAATGAGGTTCTCGAGATCCAGATCGGCACGGCAAGAAGCTGCGTCGGCGCCATCATGAACAACAAGAAGGACCTGACCACTGTCATCATGGAAGCCGTGGCTGCTATGGAAGCCGGAGCAGCTGGAGGAGCAAGCGGAAAGCTGTCGTTCGAGCCGGAGCTGGCGCGGCTGGACTTTGCCAACCACAAGGAGGACTGCCTCCTGGGCACGAGCGTGTCGGTGGAGGACATGGCGGACATGCTCGACGCGCTCGCGGAGACCGAGTACGGCCGTCTGCAGCACTTTAAGGTAGTGCGGCCGGAGCAGCACGACTTGGCCACGCGCGTAAAGATCGAGGTCATGTACAACGGCGCGAAGCTCGCGGACTGGACGGAGGTGAACGTGCCCGAGAAGGTCACGATCTTTGTCGCGGGCGTGCGCGAGTCCGAGTACAACCCGGAGTCGGGCGTGGCCGCGGCCGTGATGCTCAAGATGCTAGGCACGGCCGTGCACTCGCCCCCGCGCCCGCAGCGCGCGGTGCGCGGCAAGTTCATGGCTATCACCATCACGGTCGACATGGCGAGCGCGGCGGCGGCGCGCATGAAGGTCAAGCAGCTCTCGAAGGAGGCCATCGACGGCAAGCCGCAGGAGTTCGAGTTCGATGGCGAGAAGCGTAAGGTCTGGGTGGTGGACGATGTCGAGGACGCGATCGCCGTGTACAAGAACCACATGGGCGGCGAGACTTTTGACGGAGCGTCCAAGGCGTCCGATATCCTCAACGAGCAGATCGCCAAGATGCAGGAGCTCAACGCCAAGGCCGAGACCGAGCGCGCGGTCGCGGAGGAAAAGATGGCGTTCATGTCGGCCGAGGTGTCCAAGCTGCGCGCCACGGCGGAGCAGGCGACGGCGGCGGCGACGGTGGCGGCGGCGACGGCGACGGCGACGAAGGCGAGCGTCCAAGGCCTGGCGGAGAACGTCGGCGCGTTTGGCACGGCGGTGGCGAGAGAGCAAGAAAAGCTCGAGGAGAAGCTCGACGGCGTGGCCGACCAGGTGCTCGACAAGGTGAAGGCGGCCTTCAAGGGCAATCTCCTCAAGGGCGGCGAGCCGGAGATCGAGGAGATCGAATCGCCGAACCAGGGGTCGCCGCTCGTCGCGCCAGGCCAAAAGCGTCCTTCGCGTGGAGCAGCCCGTCGCCAGCTTTGTGCGCGCACGCCTACTCCCACGCCTCTGCACGCCCACGGCCCCGTACGCGCACGCTCTTCCCTCATCGTGTTCGTGCTAGGCCTTACTAGTGGCGTCTCGCGTCTGCTGTGCACAGAGACTCCTCCTTGCAGAGGGCTCTGTCCCGAGCCGCTTGCGGCGATGAGGGGCGCGGCAGACCGAGGGGTCATTGGTAGGGTCCCGGCCGGGCGTGTATGGGGGTCCGAGTTGTGTAGCGCGGGGACCGAGGCGTGTATGCGTGGCGGGCTCACTGGCGCGTGGCCGACGGGCAAATGTGGCGGGGCGCGTGAGGCGGATGCGGGGCGCGGATGCGATTGGGGTTCGTCGGGCGGCTTAATTTTGACGAATTCCTTCATTTCATCACGGAGTGGCGGCGGCTTTAAAGACGGCAATTCATCAGATTCATCAGGTGCGATGCAAAAGCTCGAATGGATCGAGGGGCCCAAATCGCCCCAGACTTGCGCAGCGGACTGTCGCGAGCGGCCATTGACCGTTCAGGCAGTCACAGCGGCGAGCGAGGTGCGGGAGCGGCTCGACGAGGGCAGTGCGCAGGCGCGGCAGTCGGACGGCGCGGAAGATGAGCAATCGGCCGACAGAAATGCCGGGGTGGACGGCGGCGGAGGAAAGGCAGTTGGTGGCCGCCGTGCAAATGCATGGATGCAAATGGGCGCAGTTGGCCAGACTGGGCGTGGTGGCGGGGCGGTCTGCGAAAGCAATGCGGACGAACTACGCACGCTTGGGAGACGCGAAGCGGATGCGCCTGGTGGCCGAGTTGACGCAGGCGAGCGCCGCAGGGCAAACAACAGCCAGGTGGGGCACGGCCTCGGCTTCAGACACGGCCGCGGCCGCAGAGAAGGCAGGTCGCGAGGAGGTGGAGGCGGTAGCGCAGAGAGGGGCGGGTCGTGGCAAGGCGGCTGCGGCGCGGCAGTGTGCGGAGGAGGACGAGACGGTGGAGGTGGACGCCGGAAGGCGGGGTGGAGAACTGGGCACAGGAGCCGTGGCAGGGAGCACGGCCGTGGTTGTGGCCGAGGGAGGAGGAAGCGGCGGGGACACGAGGCGGGAGGTGGTGGAAGCTCGGGGCGCGGGTGGCGACGAGGAGCAGCGGCGGCGGCAGGAGAGAGTGGCGGCAGGCGTGGTGCGGGTGACAGAGCGGCCGAAGGTGGCGAAGACGGCCGGGGCATTTGCAGGCGGCCAGAAATGGGAAGCTTTGGGGCAACCGCAACCTCCAGAGAAGAGGTGCTTATGGCAAGGGCGCCCGTGGCACTATCGGCTCAAGTTCGACGCCGAGCCGGACAGGAACCATCGAACGGAGCGGGCGGTCACGTTCACGAAGCTCTGGGACTTGCACACGGCTGCGCCTGGCGTGAAGGTGATGGCCGTGGTGTTCAAGAGGGCCGTGGCAATCGCGAAGGCCGAGCTGGTGCGCCGAGGAATTCCACCGAGCGAGGTGTACGAGCGTCGGATCTCGTGGCAGGAGCGCGACTCGCTGGGTCTGACGTTTACGATGGAGGACACACTGCCGACGCTGCTGGCGGAGCACGACCAGGTGCCATTTCTTTGCGGGCCAGCCATGGGCGAGGGCAGGTTCCTGCGCGCCGACGAGCTGGCACAGAAGATGGGGCTGGATACGACGACCGCACCGTTTACGGTGCTGGTTCGGCGTTTGCCGTCGATAAAGGTGGTGTACGAGGCGGTCGCGCTGTCGCTGCATCGGGCGTTTGCCGACTTTCTCGCGTGCAAAGGTTGGGAGGCAGCGGGCTGGGCGGGCAGCCAAGAGGTGCGAACCTACGCCTCGCTGTACTCGGGGGGCGTGGACGCGTTCTACTTGGCATGCAGGCGACTAGGCCCGTTGAAGCACCGGCTGGCGGCGGAGAAGGACGAGAGGCGCGCGCTTGTCTTGGAGGAGTCGTTCAACGTGCAAGAGGTGGTGCACGGGGGCGAGGCGGCGCAAAGGGCCGCGGCAGAGTTCGAAGGCGATGTCGACATCGTAACGGCGACGCCCGACTGCTGCTGGGTGTCGACTGCGGCGACGCTGACGGGGTCAGCGAGCGATCAGGGGCGGGCACGCAAGGCAAGGGACAAGACTGCGGCGGCGGAGCTCATGGCAGCTGCGGAGGCGCTGGCAGCTTTATGCGAGAAGGCCAAACCAACGCTGATCCTGCTGGAACAGGCCGACGCGCTGCGTACGCACCACGTGGAGTTATACAAGCGTTTCAACGCGCGGCTGCGCAGCATCGACGGGTACGGGTACCACTGGTGGCATGGTTGCATAGAGGTGGCAGAGGCGGCGGGGTCGCCGACGCGGAGGCGTCGACTTGGGTGGATGGCGGCGCGGCGATCGCAAGCGGTGGCGGCGGAGGCGGAGGAGCGATCGCGGGAGGCGGGCTCATCGACCACGCGAGGCAAGGCGCCGGCGAGAAGCGCGCTGGTCGTCGACGAGGAGACGCAGCTCCCGTTCTTGGGGGTGGCTCGTTCTGGGGTTCCCTTCTACGGGAGCTTTCCTGTAGACACGTCGGAGATCGTTCTCGAACCCGCGGCCGCGGTGGTGGCGGCAGCGGTGCGGGCAAGCAGAGGCAGCCGCAGCCGCTCGCGGGGAGTCCAGCACGATCCTCTGGTCGATGCGCCGCGTTTGCACTATCTGCCCGCCGGCGTGGCGAGCATGCTGTGCTTCGCGCCTTACAGCGAGCGCGTGAAGCGCAAAAAGCTTGCCGAGGAGGCGGCGCGGGCGGTGCGAGAGAGGGCGGCGCAGGCGGCAGGCTTGGCTCTCGGGGCGAGCTTGACACGATTCAGGGCGTTGCCGTCGGGCTGGGCGGACATGGCGGACCCGTGGAGCCGTGCGGTGGAGGACCAGGCCTTTGTCGTTGGACACGTGGCTCAGTTGCACAGGGCGGACGGGTCCGAGCGCAGCCGGTGGTGGATAATACTTTGCGTTGGCCCCCCCCTCTTGGACACAGGTCAGGTGGAGATTCGAGCGATCACCGAGTCGGTGCACCCCGACGGGCGGAAGTGGTGGCGCAGGATGGTCGTGGACGAGGAGGAGATAAGGGTGGTGCAGAGGTTCACGCCGGACGAACTCGAAGAACGGTGGCGGCGAGAGCGCGAAGCACCAGCGGAGGAGCCGGCGGCGGCGATGTCGGAGGAGGCGGCGCTGGAGGAGGTGAGAGCGCGGCTGCGCGCGAGCTGGGTGGAGAGGTGCGTCGCGGGGCTGCTGAGGGAGTTCGAGCGCGAAGACGAGGAGGAGCAGCCGAGGCGGGCGGCGATGCGCACGTACGCGGGCGGCGAGGCGTACCAACCGAGGTCCACCCAGTCAGGCAGGTTTGCGGCCTCCAGCGTGGCGGCTTCCAGCGCAGCGGCCTCCGACGAGGTGGAGAAGGAGGAGGCGGGGGTGGAGAGGTTGAGGACCTGCGTGGGGCGGCAGTATCAAGCGGAGGTGGAGCCGCTTTGGGAGGAGGAGTGGGGATGCGCATGCAGGCGGAGGTGGTGCAAGTGCAGGCCGGGGCGGGTGGGCGAGCCCTTGGTGCTGGACGACGAGAGGGAGGGCGAGCTGATCGACTCGGAGGAGGTCGCTGGACAAGACAGAGGAGGGCAAGACTGGGTGATCTAGGGGGGAGAGGAGAGGAGGCAGGGCGCGGGCCGCCTCGCTTGCGGCGTCCATTGGAGCTTGGGGCCCAAATCACGTCGAGGCCGCTGGGCAAGACAGGCTGCGACGGGGGAGCGGAGAGGGGGCGGGCAAGGGACAGCGGGAGCTTGGGGCCCAAACGGGCGAATGTAACGAGGGCACGACGTGGGAGGCGGGGTTGGGCGGGGCGGAAGGAGCGGGCACGACGGGCGGAGGGGAAGGATGGGCTGGTGGAGGGCACAACGGCGGTGAGGCTGCGCAAAGGCTGGATGAAGAAGAACAAGAGCCGCTGTCGGGCGCTTCGCGGCAACACCATGGAGCCGTTCTTGGTGATGGCATGGAACATGCGCAAGATGGACCTGGAGCCGAAGTCGGCAACGGCGCGACGGAAGCAAGAGTTCTTGGGGCAGCGGCTTGAGACGCTGCGTCCGGCTGTGGTGGGGTTGATGGAGATGCAGGGATCGCGGGATGAGTTTGCGGCGTGGCGGCGGTGGGCGCGCAAGCTACAGTACGAGTGCGTGGTGCTGGTAGGCGAGGGGAAGGGCGGCGGGGGAGGCGCGGACGAGTCGCACGCGAACGGTATCGTGGTCATGGTGGCCAAGGAGCAGGCGGCGGTGCGTCGCTTTGTGCGAGTGGCGGAGCGTGTGCTGTGCGTGCAGGTGAACTGCAAGGTGGATCGCTCGGAACGACACTTCGCATTCATGCACGGGTTGCACTCGGCGGGCTTCAACAAGCAGCTGCGCGACGCGACCACACACATGCGGGGCGCAGAGGTGGCGGGGGGGCTGCTGGCGGCGGATTTCAACAGGGTGCTGTGCCCGTGCTGGCGTGCGAGCGGGCGAGCAAGCGGCGGTGCGAGGGGCGACACACTCCTGCGCGCGGAGGGCGGCTGGGCGTGCCAGCGGTGCAGCCGGCAGGTGGCAGTGCGAGGCGTGCAGAGATGGGTGGGCGGCGCAGGGGAGGAGTTCAGCGACGATGGCAAGTCCGTGTCGTGGACGCACTTTGAGCAGTGCGGTGGAAAGCTCACACCGAGAGGGCATCGGATCGACGGGGCGATGGCTTACGGCAGGGAGGTAGGCAGGTGGCGGCTTGTCGATCAGATCGTGCCGGTGGCGGAGGAAACGGCGGATGCAGTATCGGATCATGTGGCGATGGTGTACTCCATCCAGCTGCGCCCTGCGGTGCGGCGGGAAACGCGCTCAAAGACGATGGCGCGCGGCGGCTCAAAGATTGGAGTGGCCACGAAGGCGGCGCTTGCGGCCAGGGAGGCGGTGGTGGAGCGCATGCGGGTGGCGGCGCGGGAGGCGCGGGAGGCGGGCACCTCAGAGGCGGAGGCGGCGCAGGGCGCGGTCAGGAGGGAGGCGGCGGCGGCGGAGGCGACGGCGAGAGCAGAGGCGGTGCGTGCGCAGAGCGAGCGGCGGGCGTCAGCGAGGGCGATCTACAACGACTGGAAGGCGCGACTCGCCGTTATCGAGCGGATGGCGGCGACAGGCGTGGACCCGAGGTCTCTGCATGGGCACGGTCTCATGCAGGAGAAGGCGGGGTTGTGGAGGAGGGTGGAAGGATCAAAGTCGTCAGTCATGGAGCTGTGGCAAAGGTTGCGGCGGCTGGCGCGCCGGCAAATGCGGCGAGCGGGGTGGAGGGCGTGCCAGAAGGAGCGCGAGGAGACAAGAGCGATCGTGATGGCGGCTCGCGAGCGGCCGGACGACGACGCGCAACGGCGCTTCGAGCGCACGTTCGGAGCGACCAAGAAGCAGCAGCCGACGGTGGCCATGGAGTACATGCACGAGGGCGACGATCCGGCGCGGGAGCAGGTACACACGTCGGCGGAGCGCTACGAGCAACTTTCAGCCGAGATTGGCACGAGCGCGGTCGAGAAGTTGGACTTCGGCTCGGTGGTGGCGGCGGCGAAGGCCTGGCTCGAGATCTTCACCGAAGAGCAGGAGGAGCTCAGGGGCGTCGACGGAGAGCGTTTCGACCTGCAGCGCGAGCTGACTTTCGATCTGTTCGTGCGCACGCTTTATGCCATGCCGACGGGCAAGGCGGTGGGGCAGAGCGGCTTCGCGGTGGAGATGCTGACAGTGTTTGCACGGCATGGCCCGGAGCAGAGAGCGATGTTCGACGCGATCATGGCGGACCTGAAGGCGGCCGCGGTACCGCCGTCTTGGCGAGTGGTGGTGTACGCGCTGCTCGTGAAGCCGCCACCGAACAACCCGAACGTCGTGTGCGAAAGGCGCGAGATCGCCATCATGGAGCAGATGATGAAACTCACCCTGCAGATGACGCGCTCGGTGTCGTACTCGAGAGCATCGGGCCGCATTCACCGGGCACAGCAAGGTTGGCTCAAGGGCATGATGACGGCGGACGTGGGCTTGCTCTTGGACGTGATCATCCAGCAGCAGGCGAGGCTGGGGGTAGGTGAGCTATGGATCCTGTTCATCGACCTCAAGTGCTTTTTCCCGTCCATGCCGCGGCACATCTTGCGGCTGGTGGAGGAAGCCCACGGCGTCCCACGCGAGGTGCTCGACTTAGCGGCGGCGATTTACTGCGGCAAGGAGAAGGAGGGCAAGGGCGGGGCGGCGTGCAGGTATGACAGCGCGGCCGGCTTGGGCGGGTTCTTCGAGAACTGGATGGGCTCCATGATGGGATGCGTGCTGTCGACGGACAAGGCCAAGTTGTTCATCAATTGCGTGATCACGGCGATCGCCATGATCGTGCAGGGGGTGGAGTTGTGGGGCGCGCAACCGGCGACGCTGGGCGGCGTGTGGGAGTCAATCACGCAAGGCGCGTTCGCAGACGACTGGTTCGGGGCCTTCAAGTCCAAGGAGCAGGCGGTCAAGGCGTGGAGGATTTGGAGGGCGTTCTGCAAGATCTTCGGCTCGAAGCTAGGCGTCAAGGAGAGGCTCAAGACGGGCATCACGGGCGTGCGGTATGAGGAAGGCAAGGCGGTGGAGGTGGCGGACCCTGGGTTGGAGCTCGACAACGGGGCGACGGTGCCGTTTTGGTCGCATCTCGAGGCGTACAAGCATCTGGGCATTTGGAAGCGGGCGGATGGCGCGAACGCCCACACGTGGGCAGATGTGAAGAAGAAGCTCTTGCACCTCGTGCGGCGGCTTGGGCGGCTTCGATTCGCCACGCGGGCGGAGTTCTGCATGGTGGCGGACGTGCTGCTGCTCGGCATGACGAACTTTGGCGCGCAGTCCACGTTCGTCTCGTTCGAGCAGGCGGAGGAGGTGGAGGCCAAGTTTAGGCAGGCGTACTACAGGCGGTTCGGGATCTCGAGCTCCACTCCACGCTTGCAGGTGTACGCGCGCACGGGCAAGACCGAGAAGGGGAAGCGGACGCACATCTGGGCGGGCGCGCTGGCGTCCCTTTACACGACGGTGACGACGGCGATGGCGGACAAAGCGGCGACACCGCAGAGGACGGCGATAAGGTCGTGCGTGGCGCTGGCGATGGCGGCGTGGGGGTGCACCGGCGACCCGTGCGAGTGGCGCTTCGAACATATCGAGTCCGAGTTGGAGGCGTTCCTCAGGAGGTCGCCCGTCAAGTACTTGGGCGACGCGTTCTTACTGGCGTGTATCAAGCTGGGAAGGGCTGGCTCGGAGGAGGAGGAGGAGGCTGAGGTGAGGGACCCTGAGGTGGAGGCGAGCGTGGCGACGGCGGGCACGGCCAGGCTGGTGCGGCTGGAGGGCATGCGAAGTGACGACCCGCTGCGGGCGGGCGCGCCGCACTTCGCGTGCCCGATCTCTGCTCTGCTGTTCGAACCGCGGGCGGCGGGTGGATTAGGCATAGCGCCGGCGCAGGAGCTGCTGGCAGCCGGCATCAAAGCCGTGGGACACCTGCGTGCGGCGGTGCCGGTGGCGGCGGCGACAGGGGCCACGTCCGGGCAGCCGGACCCTTGGAATTGGATCACTAGCTTCGACGAACTGCGCGCGGCGCACCCGTCGTTGCGCGACACGCCCAGGGCGCGCGCGGCGTGGCGGGCGGTGATGGCGGAGGTGGTGGGCGCTGGGGGCCCAAATCCAGAGCGAGGGGAGGACTTGCTCGGCGGGTGGAGAGTGACGCCCGCGGCGCCCCTCACGGCGCGGCAGCAGCAGCATGCGCGCGCGGCTTACGGCAAGCTGGTGGCCGAGCTCGACAAGGCGACGCTGAAGTCCAAGGAGTCGGCGGACGTGCGGGTCACGGCTGGTGAGGTGGCACGGTGGCGGAGGCTCATCAGAGAGGGTCTGGCGGTGCCGAGTGACGCGGTGCCGGTGCCGTGTATGTGGGACACGGGCGCGGCGTCGACGGACGCGATCGCAGATGGGCCGCGGCTGGTGTTTGACTACGGATCGACACTGGATGTGATGGGCGGACAGCGGCGGTGGCTGGCGGCCGTGGATACAGGTCCCGACGGGTGGCGTCGTGGCTGGGAGGAGAGGGCGGACTGGGCTCTGAAGCAGGTGAGCGTGGACGCCGGCGGTTACGTGCGCGATGCGTGGAGCGGGCTGCGCTTGGACGTCATGGAAGCGGCGGCCTTGGGGCCGGGCGTGGAGATGGCGGTGCGAGCAAGGGAGCAGATGGACGTGGCGGCCGAAGGGGCGGAGGTGCCGGTGACGGAGGGCGCCGCGGAGAAGCGACGGCAGACGCACGTAAATCGTGGCGTGGCGGGCGAGAACCTGCAGAAGATGGTCGTCTGGGGCGAGCGCATTGGCGTCGAAGCCTGGTACACGCTGGACGGCGCGCGCGGCGAGATCACGCAGACGAATGAAAAGGGCGACGAGTACAAGGTCTGTGTGGCGGGCCGCGCGGCGGCAAGGCAGGATGGCACGGTGGTAGGCGGGAGCATGGCGGCTGGAGCGAAGGATAACTATCTGGCGGAGTTTGGGGCCCAAATCGATGCGGCAGTGGACGCGCCGGTGCGGGTGCTGGGCGTGATCATGGACGCCACGTCGCCGACGCGGGCGCTGCGCAAGTTCATCGGGCTGCACGACAGGCACAAGCGCAAGAAGCTGCGGGCGCGGTGGTTGGACAGCTGGTGGCAAGCGCTGCAAAGGTTCGACGCGGTGGTGTTTCTGTGGCAGACGTCACACGTAGGCGCGCCGAGCAATGAATGGGCCGACATACTCGCGGATCTCGCGATGCGAGCTGAGGAACAGCAGGTCTGGCTGAGCCCCTCGTGCACGTACGCGTCCATGGAGATAGCGGGAGCCCCCCGAGGGCCTCGGTCGTGGGCGCTGCCGCGGGCGCGGCGGACGGTGAACGCGCGACTAGCGGAAACCACCAGCGGCACGCAGTTCATCACGGAGGACGACTTGGAGCTGCCGAGGCTGCCCAAGGGCCTGGACGGCATCGCGGAAGCGGTGCTGTCTGCGCGGGTGCAGGTGGGGGACCCGCGCCGGTACCGCGGGCGATTGTCGGGCGAGCGCGTACGGCAGCTGGGGTGCCCGTTTGGCTGCACCGACGGCGCGGGCGGCAGCGTGCTGTTCTCGTGGGCGCATGTGCAATTTGCATGCACAGGTCAGTGCGTGCAGGTGGCGCGGCGGGTCTGGCAGCGGGATGTACACGCGGCGGCGGCTTACTTGATGGATAGCGGGTGCGGCCGATTCGCGGGGGCGGCAGGAGTCAACGCTGCAGCGGGAGCGGATGCGCGCAAGAAGGGGTGGATGAGCACGCAGTGGGTGGAGCTACGGGCCCAAATCGACGCGGCGTGCTCAGGCCGCGAGCGCACGTCGTGGGGACCGGTGGTGGCGAAGCCGGGCAGCGCAGCGGACGGACGCATGCGGCGGGCGGTAGGCGGCTGCGTGAAGGGGTCTGGCGACAAGCACATGGATGGCAATCAGCTCATGTTACAGGCGGTGGCGGCAGCTGTCAAGTCGGGGCTGCGCGTTCAAGAAGAAGGGAAGCGCGCAACGGAGGTGTGGGAGCGGGAGCTGCGGGAGGAGCTGGCGCGGATGGCCAAGGTGAAGGATGCGGCGCGGCGGTGGCGACTCCAAGTTGTGAGGGGCGGGCCGTGGCGAGCTCGCGGGCTGCGCGAGGCGGCGGAGGCTCTGGAGATGGCGGAAGTGCTGCGTCGCCGCAGGCACGCGAGCGGGGCGTGGTCAACGGCGCAGCGTGCCGAATCGAAGGCGGCGGCAATGGCAGCGGCGGCGGAGATGCGGCACATAGCGCGAGCGCGGCGACCGGCGTCGGAGGGGGCGGCGCTGGCGCAGTGGAAGTGGCTGGCCATGCTGCGCACGTGGCGGCTGCGGGTGGCGCGGGCAACCAGGAGCGCAGTCGACGGGGAGTGGCGGGTGCGGCAGTACCCCTTGCGGTGGCAAGTGCACACCCCGGCGGCGCACTTGAGGGTGCTGGCGGCGGCGCTGGAGGTGGAGCAGGTGACGGCGCGCACGCGGGCGGCGGGGGTGCGACCTGCTCCGTGCCCCCGGCTGCGACCCAGAGTCATGGAAGTGGCGCGAGAGGCGGGCGGTGAAGGCGGAGTAACGGAGGGGCTGGCGGCGCGGGCGGCGGCCGCGCGGCGAGCATTCCAGTGCGGCGGAGGCCGTCGCAGGCGGGAGGCGCTCAAGGGCGAAGAGGTGCAGGCCGGGCGCCGCGGCGACAAGCGCGGGAGGTGGGCTTTGGAGGAGCTCCTCGAGGTGCGGCGAGTGCGCGGGCGCGGTAGAGGGCTGGAGGTGCACGTGCGGTGGAGCGGCGGGGATGCCACGGGGCGGCCGTGGGAGGACTCGTGGGTGGGAGTGACATGGCTCACGCACGACTTGCGGAGGGAAGCGCGAGAGATGGAGGTCGAGCTCTATGGGACTGACGCGCCGGCGGAGCAGCCGACGGGGCCTGCGGCGAGCAGACCTAGGCGTTCAGGCGCCGCGTACGGCGCGGAGGAGTAGAGCTACGACACGGGGGGCTCTCAAAGCGGGGGCGACACGGCGGTGCTTGACTGCGGCCGGGTTGTGGCGCGATCGCGAGGGGCTGCACGCGCGTGGGGTACGCGCGTGGGAGCTGCCGAGAGGGCGTGGGGACAGCCGCGGAGCGGAGCGCGCGCGAGCGGGTCGAGCGGGGTGACGAGACCGCACGACGCTGCAGAGACCGGCGGGCATCGGGACGGCGGCGAAGGGGTGGGCAGCTGAACTTCTGCGCATCAGGGTCCCGCCACAGGGAGGGCGCATGAGATGATCACATGTTAAGTGTCGCGGGTACGCACGATGTGCGGGCGGGGGCGCGCTGTTAGCGGCCCCCGTTACTTGAACTTTTGTGCGCGCAGCGTGTGAGGTGGGGCCTACTCGTCATGCGGGAGGTATCGCT
>ERZ887851.2962-NODE-2962-length-12789-cov-8.404900_pt1 | contig 12789 bp, 10 predicted proteins | sample MGYA00521100_ERZ887851 | MGnify/ENA primary metagenome ERZ887851 (study PRJEB32303, sample SAMEA104408602) | aquatic metagenome | biome: Brackish water; feature: Pelagic; material: water | place: Baltic Sea | collected 2014-06-06T16:11:00 | depth 11,444 m ...
GGAATCGATTTAGGAACAACCAACTCTTGTGTGGCTGTAATGGAAGGTAGTGAGCCGACTATAATTCCTAATGCTGAAGGAAAGAGAACGACACCTTCAGTTATTGCATTTGTAGAAGACGGTGAAATTAAAGTTGGAGATCCTGCAAAAAGACAAGCAGTGACTAATCCAACAAAAACTATTTCTTCTATAAAAAGGTTTATGGGAAATACGTTCACTGAATCTAGTAAAGAAGCAAAACGCGCTGCTTATAAAGTAGTAAAAGGAGACAACGATACTGCTCGTGTAGATATCGATGGTAGAATGTACACTCCGCAAGAACTTTCTGCAATGATTCTTCAAAAAATGAAGAAAACTGCTGAAGATTATTTAGGACATAGTGTAACGGAAGCTGTAATTACAGTGCCAGCATATTTTAACGATAGTCAGCGTCATGCAACTAAAGAAGCAGGTGAAATTGCTGGATTAAAAGTTAGGAGAATCATCAACGAGCCAACAGCAGCTGCTTTAGCTTACGGAATGGACAAAAAAGGTACAGACCAAAAAATAGTAGTATTTGATTTTGGTGGTGGAACTCATGATGTTTCTATTCTTGAATTAGGAGACGGTGTATTTGAGGTATTATCTACCGATGGTGATACACACTTAGGAGGAGATGATGTTGATCAAAAAATTATTAACTGGTTAGCTGAAGAATTTAAGAATGATGAAGGTATAGACTTACGCGATGACCCAATGGCATTGCAACGTTTAAAAGAAGCTGCAGAAAAAGCAAAAATTGAATTATCTACTGCTGCGCAAACAGAGATTAATTTACCTTATGTTACTGCTACTGCTAGTGGGCCAAAGCACTTGGTAAGAACCTTGTCAAGATCTAAATTTGAGCAATTAATTGATGATTTAGTAAAACGCACTATTTCACCTTGTAAAAAAGCATTAAAAGATGCTGGACTTTCAAAAAGTGATATTGATGAAATTATCTTAGTAGGAGGATCTACTCGTATTCCTGCAGTGCAAGAAGCTGTAGAAAAATTCTTTGGTAAAAAACCAAATAAAGGAGTAAATCCCGATGAGGTAGTTGCTTTAGGAGCTGCCATTCAAGGAGGTGTGCTAACTGGAGATGTAAAAGATGTATTGTTATTAGATGTAACTCCGCTTTCTTTAGGGATTGAAACAATGGGTGGTGTTATGACTCATTTAATTGAATCTAATACAACCATTCCAACGAAGAAATCACAAGTGTTTTCGACAGCTGCAGACAATCAACCAAGTGTTGAGATTCATGTAATGCAAGGAGAACGTCCTATGGCTGCAGATAATAAAACGATTGGTCGTTTTCATTTAGATGGTATTCCGCCAGCACAAAGAGGTACGCCGCAAATTGAAGTAACTTTTGATATTGATGCTAACGGAATCATTAAAGTAAGTGCTACCGATAAAGCAACTGGAAAATCTCAAGATATTCGAATTGAAGCATCTTCAGGATTAACAGATGAGGAAGTACAAAAAATGAAACAAGATGCAGAAGCAAATGCAGAATCTGATAAGTTAGTGAAAGAGAAGGCAGATAAGTTGAATGAAGCGGATGCAATGATTTTTCAAACTGAAAAGCAACTGAGTGAATTTGGAGATAAAATCTCTGAAGATAATAAAAAGCCAGTTGAAGAAGCCTTAGAAGAATTGAAAAAAGCTTATGAAACTAAAGAAGTTGAAACTATTCAGCCAGCTTTAGATAAAATCAACGAAGCATGGAAAGCTGCGTCTGAAGAGATGTATAAAGCACAAGCTGATGCTCAACACGAAGGCGGAGCTCCAACAGGAGGTGCTCAAGCAGAAGAAGCTACAGAAGAAAATAGTGATGTAGAAGATGTAGACTTCGAAGAAGTAAAATAAAATCTGTTATATATAAATTTAAAAGCGACACATTGTGTCGCTTTTTTATGGTATAAATAAAAATATTATCTATATTGTTCACACTAAATTAACATTAAAAACAAGCAACAATGAAAAAAGTATTATTTACAGTAACGATAGTAGCAGCCTTAGTAGTAGTATTTACAGCTATATCTTGTAAATCTGAAGCAAAAAAAGAAACGGAAGAAAATAAAACTGAAGTTGTAAAAGAGGAAATGGCAAAAGCAGCATACCAATGTCCTATGAAATGTGAAGGAGATAAAACCTATGATGCGCCAGGAAAATGTCCGGTTTGTAAAATGGATTTAAAAGAAGTAGAAGGTAAAGTTAAAAGACACTTAAAAGAAGTAGACAGCGATGTTAATAGTCACATAAAAAAAGATGAAGGCAAAGCTAAAAGTCATTTAAAAGAAGGAGAAGATGATGTTAAAAAGGATATTGAAAAAGCAGATGCTGATGTTAAAAAGGAATACGAAAAATTAAAAGGTGATGTTGAAAAGAAGAATAATAAAGAAAGTAAATAACAACACCACGATTCAGAGTAAATAGTATCATAAAAAAGCAGCTTTAAAGCTGCTTTTTTAGTAGTTTATATTTTAATTCTCATTTTCGATTGCTATTGCAATAATGCCTTTATCTCTAGGTGAAACTGATTTATTTTTCAGAGAGTTTCTTTATAAAGTCAGTATTGATTTCATGAGCACCATCAAACACATGAATATCTAGATGTTCTCCGAATAGATTAGTGCCTTTTATGGTTTCTTCCGTTTTTCTTGCCTCGTTTATATATTGATCTTTATCTCCATATAAGTAAGTAACTTGTGTTTGTGCTGTTAAAAATGAAAAGTCTTCAGGTTTCAATTCAGTTGGGATACCTCCTGAATGTAATATTAAATGATTGCATTTTATCTTTCTGCTCGCAACCCATCTCGCAGCAATAGATACGCCTTGAGAATATCCAAAAATAATTAAATTATGAGTTGGGCTGTCTATTTCAGATTTATATATTTCATCAACATACGCCAATACATTTTTGGTTTCATCAATGGTATTTTCTCTTGTCAACCAAGAGGCACCGACATGATTAAAGTTTTTTCCTTGATAATATTTAGAGGGAGCTTGAGGAGCAATTATAAAATTTTCTTCCGAATTAATTCTTAAAAAATAATTAATAAAATACTTGCTTAAATAGCCCAGTCCATGAAAAACGATCCATACATTTTTTGTTTTTTCAGTTAAATTATTTAAAACAGAATACGTATTAGAAGCTGTATAGATTACTTTTTTTTCAATCGTCATTTTGTAATTCATTTTGTATTTTTACAAAAGTAAATTAATTATATGAATAAAAGCAAAGAACAAATTTTAGCAGCCTGTAATGCAATATGTAAAAACACCTTAATGGAAACGTTAGAGATCGAATTTATTGATCTTACGGAGGATGTGTTAATTGCTAGAATGCCTGTTACCCCCAGAGTTCATCAGCCTGACGGGCTCTTGCACGGAGGAGCTTCTGTAGCATTGGCAGAAAGTTTGGGAAGTGCAGCAGCATTTGTTTTTTTAGACAAAAAAAACAGCATGATTCGGGGTTTGGAAATCTCAGCAAATCATGTTAAAAGTATAAAAGATGGTTTTGTTTATGCGAAGGCAACAGTTTTACATAAAGGTAGAACAACACAACTTTGGCAGATTAGAATTGAAAATGAAGCAGGAGAGTTAATTTCATTAGTAAAATTAACAACCATTACTTTCTATAAATAAAACGACTCTGAAATTTACAGACATTCTAAATAAAATTGCACAACAGCATACAGAGGGATTGCCTTTTGTACTTTACTCTTTACCTAATAGTAAAGAGCTAACTATAATTTTACAAAAAAATGATGCTATATACGATATCGCATCTTATACAAAAGCATGTTTTGTCTTTGCTCCATTTGATTGTTATGAAAAATCATTTTGTATTCCCTTAGAAAAAAGTGAGTTTTTTGAAACTGAATTTCCTCTGAATGTAATTGATGAAAATGAAATAATAATAAATGAGCATCTCCAAACAAAAGAAAGGTATTGTAAACAAATAACGGGAGCAATAAGCTTTATAAAATCAAGAAATGCCTCAAAAATTGTTCTTTCTAGAAAAAAGGAGATTGATTTAATACAATTCGATATTTCAATATTGATCAAAAGAATACTGAATTTATATCCTACTGCGTTCCGATATGTATGGTATCATCCTCAAACAGGTCTTTGGTGTGGAGCTTCTCCAGAGGTTCTATTAGAAACAAAAGGAATTTCTTTTACCACCATGGCATTGGCAGGAACACAAAAAATTAAAAAAGATACCGTTCCACATTGGAATGTTAAAGAATTAAATGAACAAAAAATAGTAGTAGAAGCAATAGCTACTAGCCTACAAAAAGTAACTTCAGCTGTTAGAATTTCAAAAACATACAATTATCAAGCTGCATCTTTGGTTCATTTACGAACCGATATTACTGGAATTTTTAAAAAAGAAAAAAATAATTTTCCGATGATTACTTCAATTTTACATCCAACTCCCGCAGTTTGTGGTACTCCTCAAGATTATGCAAAATCTTATATATTAGACAATGAAGATTATAATAGAGAATTTTATACCGGTTTTTTAGGTCCAATGTGCGAAAAAGACTTTTATTCAAAATTGTTTGTGAATTTACGTTGCATGAAAATTGATGCAAATAGTGCTACATTATTTGTTGGTGGAGGAATTACTATTGATTCAGAACCAGAAAGTGAATGGGAAGAGACCCAACATAAATTACAAACCATGCTGCAAGTAATCTATCCGATGTTATAAATTTTTATTTTACTATTTGTACTTTTACAGCAATGAAGTTTTCCAATAAAAAATTATCGCAAACCATTACTCAATTATGTCTTGCAAAGGGAATACGAAATATTGTTATTTCGCCTGGATCGCGTAATGCCCCATTAACTATAGGATTTACAGAAAATAAAAATTTTATAAATTACAGTATTGTAGATGAACGGTGTGCTGCTTTTTTTGCTTTAGGTATCGCTCAGCAACTTGACGAACCCGTCGCATTGGTTTGTTCCTCGGGATCTGCATTATTGAATTACTATCCCGCTATTTCAGAATCTTTTTACAGTGATATTCCATTAGTTATTTTGTCGGCAGATCGTCCTTCAGAATTAATTAATATAGGAGACGGACAAACGATTCAACAAGAAAATGTATTTCAAAATCATATTTTAGAAAGTGCTAATTGTATTGAAGGGGATGCATATAACTTATTTAACGAAGCAATAATTAATTTAGCTTTAAATACTGCAATTAGTAAGAAAGGCCCTGTTCATATAAATTTACCTTTCTCTGAACCTTTATATAAAACGATAGAAAATTTAACCATTAATGCTAAAAGTACTCCGATTCTTGTAGCTGCAAAAAAAGTTAATGAGGATTTAAATCCATTTGTAAAAAAGTGGAACGGCGCTAAAAGAAAATTAATTTTAGTCGGCGTATTAAAACCAAATAGTATTGAAAAAAAATATTTAGATATTCTTGCTAAAGACGAAAGTATTATTGTGCTAACTGAAACTACTTCAAACCTCCATGACAAAAATTTTTTCCCAGCAATAGACCAATTAATAGCTTCCTTCGATAAAAATGAATTGATTGATTTTGAACCAGAAATTCTTTTAACGTTTGGGGGTATGGTTATTTCAAAAAAAATAAAAGCACTTTTAAGAGATTATTCTCCAAAGGAACATTGGCATATAGATCCTAAAAAGGCTAATGATACTTTTTTTTATTTAACACATCATTTTAAAACCACAGTCAATTTATTCTTTAACGAGTTTCTTCCAAAGATTGTACCTGTTAAAAGTAATTATCAATCTAATTACTTATCTGTAAAAGAATATAGATTAAAAAAACACAAAAAATATATAAGCATTATTCCATATTCAGATTTAAAAATATTTTCAGCTATTGTAAATATTATGCCAAAAAATATGCAATTGCAGTTGAGTAATAGTTCAACAATACGATATGCTCAATTTTTCAATTTTGATAGGCATATTGATGTTTTTTGTAACAGAGGAACAAGTGGTATAGATGGCAGTACTTCAACAGCAATAGGAGCAGCAGTAGTTTCAAAGAAAGAAACATTATGTGTAACAGGAGATTTAAGTTTTTTATATGATAGTAATGCATTGTGGAATAATTACATGCCATCTAATTTTAAAATTATAGTTATTAATAATGGAGGTGGTGGAATATTTAGAATATTACCCGGTGAGAAAAATACCGATAACTTTGATACTTTCTTTGAAACAAAGCATCAATTTACGGCTTTGCATTTATGTGAAATGTATAATTTAGAATATACAATGATCCATTTTGAAAGTGAATTAAATAAAAACTTGAAGTCATTTTTTAGCCCTTCAAATACACCGAAATTATTAGAAATTTTTACTCCTTCAGAAATTAATGACCAAGTGTTATTGGAATATTTTAATTTTTTAAAATAATCTTATTTACCCACTAAGAGGATTGTATGTATTTATGATAATGCTATTTTTTTTAATAAAATTAAGACCCAAATCTACTAAGTGTTTTTTTATAAATTAATAATCAAATATCTAACTTTAAATTATTAAGATTTATCTTTGCAAGATGTTTGAAATAGGAAAATACATAACATTAACGATTTTAAGAGAAACAGACCCTGGATTGTATTTGGGAAAAGATATTGAATCTGAAGAAGTAGTCTTACTACCGCATAAATACAAACCAGAAAGGTTTGAGATTGGTGATGAAATTCGTGTTTTTATTTATTTAGATTATGATGAGCGTCCTATTGCTACAACTTTAGAGCCTTTTTTAAATTTAAATGGATTTGGATACTTGCGTTGTGCAGATGTTACAAAACATGGAGCATTTATGGAATGGGGTTTAGAAAAACATTTGTTTGTTTCTTTTAAAGAGCAAGCACGTCCAATGAAAATTGACAACTGGTATATTGTACATCTATATTTAGATGAACAAACCAATAGATTAGCAGGTTCTAGTAAAACAAATCAGTTCTTGCAAAATGATAATTTAACTATAAAAGCCTATGATGAGGTGAATGTTTTAATTACACATTTAACTGAAAAAGGTGCCAATGTAATTATTAATGGACTTCATAAAGGACTGATATATTTAGAAGATATATTTGAAGATATTCGCACAGGAGATCGATTAAAAGCATTTGTAAAAAATATCCGTGACGATCATAAAGTTGATGTTGTATTACAAAAACAAGGTTATAGAAGTATAGAACCTAATGCACAGTTTATATTAGACGAATTAAAAGCATCTGGAGGTTTTATTCCACTACACGACAAGTCTTCTCCAGAAACTATTAAAGAAATTTTGGGCTTGAGTAAAAAAAGCTTTAAAAAGGCAATAGGAAGCTTATATAAGGATAAGCAAATAACCATTAAAGATGACGGAATAGAATTAATTTAATTTTTTTTATTCAAATATATTCATTAATCGTTATGGTAAAGCTTCCATGTTAAATTAGTTTTTTTGCTTTATATTTACTATTCTATTCATTCCTTTATGAACTTATGAAATAATGAATTTTACTGATAAAACTTTATGGATTACTGGTGCTTCTTCAGGAATTGGAAAAGCTGTTGCTTTAGAATTATCAACTAAAAACTGTCATTTAATTCTTTCTGGTAGAAAAGAACAGGAATTAATTGATGTGGCTGCTAGTTGTAAAAAAAATGGAAGTACTGCTTGGGTTGTTCCCTTTGATTTAGCTGATGAAAAATCTATTAATCAAGCTGCGACATTAGTATTAGAAAAAGTAACTAAAATTGATGGTTTGTATCATTTTGGTGGTATTAGTCAGCGATCTTTTGCAAATGAAACTCCATTGTCTGTAGATAGAAAAATATTTGAAGTTAATTTTTTCGGAACCATAGCGCTTACCAAAAAAGTATTGCCGTTAATGATAAAAAATGGAGGAGGTCAAATAGGAGTAACCACGAGTATAGTTGGAAAATTTGGTTTTCCCTATCGTTCTTCATATTCCGCAACAAAACAAGCTTTGCATGGTTTTTTTGAAAGTTTAAGATCAGAAAATGTAAGTCATGGGATAATAATATCAATGATTATTCCAGGACGCGTAAAAACGAACATTTCTGTTAATGCATTAGATAAAGAAGGCAATGCTTATAATGAAATGGATCAAGGTCAAAATAAAGGAAAATCTGTAGTAAAAACTGCAAAAATAATTGTGAGTAAATTACAAAGGGAAAAAAAAGAAATATTAGTTGGAGGAAGTGAATTAATTATGGTGCATATTCGTAGGTTTTTTCCAAGATTATACTATTATTTGTCATCTAGAGTTAAACCTCTATAGCATATATATGAAATTAAAAGAGGTATGAAAATTAATGGAATTCAACAATTAGGGGTAGGAGTAGAAGATATCCATGAAGCTTGGGATTGGTATCGGAAGTATTTTTCTATGGATATTTTAATGTTTGATGAAGAAGCTGTTGCAGAACTAATGTTAGCTCATACCGAAGGTGAACCCAGAAAAAGACATGCAATTTTAGCATTGAACCTTGAAGGTGGAGGTGGTTTTGAAATTTGGAAGCATACTGGTAAAAAGCCAAGCCCCATTTCTTTTGAAATACAGCTTGGCGATTTAGGAATAAATATTGGAGTTTTAAAATCTCAAAATGTTACTGTTGCTTACGATACGTATAAAGCAGCTGGACTTAATTTGCTTGGAGAAATTTCTGAAGATCCCCATGGTAATAAACATTTTTTTTTAAAAGATATTTATAATAATATTTGGGAAATTAAAGAACACTCAGAAGTCTTTAAAAAGGAAAAAGCGTTAAATGGAGGTGTTTTTGGAACTATAATAGGGGTTAAAAATATTGATGAAAGTTTAAAAGTATATCGAGATATTTTAGGATATGATGAAGTTGTGTATGATAAAACAGGATTTTTTAAGGATTATAATGGCATCCCTGGAGGCGATAATGAGTTTAGAAGAGTTTTATTAAGACATTCAGATATTAAAGATGGAGCATTTAGCACCCTTTTTGGAAAATCTGAAATAGAATTGGTACAAGTTTTAAATAGGGAACAAAAAGATATTTATAAAGGACGTATTTGGGGTGATCCTGGCTTTATTCATTTATGTTTTGATATTAATAACATGAATGCTTTAAGAGAAAAAGCGAAATCAATTGGCTTTCCTTTTACGGTAGATAGTGCAAAAGCCATGGATACATTTGATATGGGTGATGCCGGAGGGAATTTTGCATATATCCAGGCACCAGAAGGAACATTAATTGAATTTGTTGAAACTCATAAGATTCCTCTTATCAAAAAAATTGGTTGGAATATAGATTTTAGAAAACGAGGTAATCACCCGCTTCCAAATTGGATATTAAATTTATTTAAATATAAGAGGGTAAAATAAAATAGTTCATAAATTAATTAATAGGTTTGATAATGCACTATTTAAATCTTTAAATTTAAAATTAAATCCGTTATTACTTAACTTTTCAACAGCTATTTGATTCCCATTAGTTAGTGTTTCTGTAAGTTCTCCAAAAATAAGTCTTAACATAAAGGTAGGTATTTTAATAGGTATTACCTTTTTTTGTAATACTTCAGCAATTTTTGTGTTAAATTCTAAATAGGTATTATTAATCGGAGCAACTGCATTATAAGGACCAATATAGTTTTTATTAGTAATTGAATTCATAAAAACAGCTATTAGATCATCTATATGAATCCAAGAAAATACTTGTTTACCATTACCAAATATTGGTAATATCCCAAATTTTATGGGAAGTTTTATTTTTTCAAAAGCACCTTTATGTTTAGTTAAAACAATTCCCGTTCTTACAATAATGGTGCGAATATCTAATTCATTAAACCGCAAGGCTTCCGTTTCCCAATCAAGACAAATTTTAGCTAGAAAATCAGATCCAGATAGATCGTTTTCTTTGAAAGTTTTAGCCGATTTTTTTGTACCGTAATATCCTGTTGCAGAAGAATTAATAAAAAAATCAAGTATTATTTTGTTTTTTTTTATGGTTTCAAAAAGTAATCTTGTTGAAAGGATTCGACTATTATACAGAATTTCTTTTCTTTTTTCTGTCCATCTACCTTCTGCAATATTAGCACCTGTTAAATTGATAATCCCAGAAACTCCTTTAAAGGCGGCAAGATCTATATATTCTTCATCATTATTCCATAAAAAAGTTTGTGAATTTTTACTTTTTCTTCTACTAAGTATATTTACTGAATACCCTTCTTCAATTAATTTATTCTTTAAAAAAGAGCCAATTAATCCCGTTCCGCCAACTAATAAAATTTTCAACAATTAATTATTTTTTTAATATTCATGACACCTTCCTATTTACAAATTGTAGTTTTATTTAAAAAATATCAATTTAAATATTATTTGATGGTTTTAGAAGTTTTTATCATTCCATAATACAGTATGTATCCATAGCAAATCATGGTTAGTATAAAGGCTGTTTTAAATCCAAACCCATCTATTAAACTACCAAAAGCAAAAGGTATAATAGCTCCGCCTACAATTGCCATACAAAGCAAGCCTGAAGCTTGTGCTTTTAAATCTCCCAAACCTTCTAGCGTTAGGGTGAAAATGGTTGGAAACATTATTGAATTAACTAAACCTACTGCTAAGATAGACCACATAGAAAGTAAACCTACTGTATTAATTGAAATTGCAATTAAAGCAATAGCGAGTAAAGCAAAAATACTGAGTACCTTGCTTGGAGATATTATTTTTGTTAAATATGCTCCAATAAAACGTCCAATCATAGCGCCACCCCAATAAAAGATTATAAAAATTCCCAATAAAGATTTTGGGTCAGAATTAGAAAATGTTTTATTGAAAGTGCTGGCTATTGTATTTGCAATATTCATCATAGTTTGATTCTCAGCAATGATTACCGCAAGATTCATATCATCAAAATAATTCACCAAAAAACTACCTATAGAAACTTCCGCTCCTACATACACAAATATACCAAGAGCGCCTAACATCATTATTTTGTTTTTTAATAAGGCTAAATAACCGCCCTTAGGGCTTTCCTCCATTACTTTAGGTAACTTTATAAAGAAAAAAGTTAGTGCTAATAGTCCTATAAAAGCAGCAATAAATAAAAATGGTGTTTGAACTGTTGCGGCTTCAGTTGCATAATAACTTGCTTTATCTGTGCTGTTCAATAGGTTGATTTCTTTAGATGTTTTTACGGAATCGCTTAATAAGAATAAAGCCCCAACAACGGGTGCAATGGTTGTTCCTAATGAATTAAAAGCTTGCGATAGGTTTAATCGGCTAGAGGCTCCATCTTCAGAACCCAATAAAGCAACATAGGGATTTGCTGCTACTTGCAATACAGTAATTCCAGCCGCTAATGTAAAGTAACCAATTAAAAATACATTAAAGTTTCTATATTCAGCTGCAGGATAAAAAAGTAAACATCCAATAGCCATAATTACCAATCCTAAAACAATCCCTTTTTTATATCCAATCTTGGTGAGGATGGCTCCAGCAGGCAGAGAAATTACAAAAAAGGCAGTAAAAAATGCAAATTGAACCAATACTGTTTTGGCATAAGACATTTCAAAAACTTCTTTTAACCTTGGGACTAAACTATCTACCAGCACCGTAATAAATCCCCATAAAAAAAATAGAATAGTAACCGATATAAAAGAAGATTTATATGATTTTACTTGTTTCATCTAGAGGCCTAATTTAGTAGTTATGTTTTCTGGAATACCATCTTTGTGTAAGGTGATACTTATAGTTTTTAAGCGGACATAAGCTTCACTAAAATACACATATCCATCAAAATTTGTTCTTTTTTCATCAGTTCCCCAACTGTTTTTTACTTTATAATATTTATTTCCGTTTTGATCTTTAACACTACCGGTAATGTGCATTAGGTGATCGTCCGTTGTTTTAAAATTTTCAAACTCCTGTTGACGGTATTCTTGAGTAACATCCATTTCCGGATAAATACTGTGTAGTGCTTTTAAGTTATTTAATTTATTAGCAGGTATCACTGCAACTCCGTCCTTAGCTGAAAATGTTTTTTCACTAACATCACAGTCAATTTCAGCAGTATATCCACTCGCTAGCGCATGATCAATAATTTCAACTAAGTCATCTATGGGTACGTTATAAAAACTACCATTGCTAAAGTTGTCTGGAATATTTAAAATAAAGTCCGTATAATAAGGTGCTTGTGTAAATGATGTAATATTTATATAATCGTTTGCATTAATTTTTACCATTTCTGCAAATTGTAAGGGAGTATATTTTTTTCCTTCATAGTTAAACTCTGTAATATTTTTACCTAAATAAACATCTAAAACTGCAGTGTATGCATCTCGCCATTTTGGATCTAAACTTCTGCCAGGGTTTTTAATATAAGTATCTAGCATAGCTGTTAAAACCGAAACCATTTCTGCATGGTTATGTTGTTCATTATTTCCTTGCAAGCCACTATAGGCTTCTATGGGAACTAAACCATGTTCACGAATGCTATTAAAAACATCATGTGCTAAACCTCCTTCGCTAAATTGGGCCTTACCCTGTCTTGAAACATAAATATTCGCTTTTGTTGGATAAGTATTTCTAACATTATACATTTCAGAAATATTAATAGTTTTTCCAGTTAATCGCATTATTTCAGATTCTATAAATGAAGAAGTAGAAAAACTCCAACAGGTTCCGGTATTTCCTTGACTTATAACTGGAGTAGCTTTTAAATCAATAACATCGGTAAATTTATAAGTTTCTTGAG
>ERZ887851.2971-NODE-2971-length-12766-cov-32.116513_pt1 | contig 12766 bp, 9 predicted proteins | sample MGYA00521100_ERZ887851 | MGnify/ENA primary metagenome ERZ887851 (study PRJEB32303, sample SAMEA104408602) | aquatic metagenome | biome: Brackish water; feature: Pelagic; material: water | place: Baltic Sea | collected 2014-06-06T16:11:00 | depth 11,444 m ...
GTTATTCCAAAAGAGCAGACACAGAAGAAAGAGGAACCTAATTCTACAAAACCTAAAGAAAGGGCAGTAGAGACTACAGATCAGGACATAAAAAATGCTGGGGTGGAAGCCCAGGATGACTTTAGCCGTGAGTTAGCTATTCATATAGCTAAGTTTAAGAAGTACCCACGAATTGCAGCGCGAAGAGGATGGCAAGGTGAGGTCGTTTTAGAGGTAGAATTAACAGGTAAAGGCCAGTTAATTAAGAAAGGGGTAATGAAGTCTAGTGGCCATAAACCTTTAGATACAGAGGCGATGAAGATGATTGATAGAGCAGTGCCTTTTCCGGCACCCCCTAGTATTTTATCGGAATCAACCTTTACTATTTTAGTACCCATTTCATTTACATTACGTTAATTTTTTATATAGGAGAAATATTATTATGTGGGGAATCATCAATGATGCAGGATGGCCAATATGGCCGTTAATTTTCACCTCGGTTATAGGCCTTGCGATCATTCTCGAACGCTTTTTTTCTCTTCGGGATAACATTATTATTCCGAAAGATTTAATGTCAAATCTTGAGACACAGTTAAAAAATGGTGTGATAAAAAAAGAGGAGCTGGAAAAGATAGGCGAGGATTCATTAGCGGGACTAATGATGACAGCCGTCATAAAAAACCAAGGAAAATCTCTAGAGATACTCAATGATACCATCGTCAAAACCGGCGATGCGATTAGCCATAGGCTAGAAAAAAACTTACATATATTAGCAATGATTTCTACGGTGGCCCCTTTGCTTGGATTATTTGGGACTATTGTGGGTATGGTGGAACTATTTAGTTCATTTACTAGTACAGGGCATGACGTAGAGATGTTTGCTCGTGGGATCTCGGTAGCACTTTATAATACGGCCGGCGGTATTGTTGTTGCTATACCGGCGATGATTAGCCATCGTTATTTCCGTGCAAAAATTGATGAGCAAATTCAAACCATGGAAGAGCATGCTGATCATGTAGTTGATTTAATAAATGGAAGGAAATAAATATGCGTATGAGCAGAAGACATCGCTCTGATGATATAGAGCTTAACTTTATCCCGCTAATTGACGTCTTATTGGTGATCATTATTTTTCTGATGGTGACGACAACCTTTGCCAAGCTTAGTGAAATTAAGATTAATTTACCCGTGGCAGAGGAAAATTCCAAAAATGAAAAAACCATCCCTATCAATATTATGATTACGGAAGATGGGCGGTATTTAATTAATGAGAAGCTTGTAGAGTCAAGCGACATTGATGATATGGCTAACGTTTTAAAAGGAATTGCACAAGGCAAGGAAGATACGCCGGTCATTATAAGTGCGGATGCTAATGCCAGACATCAATCCATTATTAATATGATGGAGGCATCTCGAAAAGCTAAGTTGAGTAAAATTGCTTTTACTACCAAGCCCGTTAATTAGTAGCGAAGTTAAGAGCATTAACTTCGCTATTTTTTCCAATTAACTTATTTCCAGGTATCCCTCAGTGTCACGGTGCGATTAAATTGGATGTCGTCTTTTGTGCTGTTATGGTCACAGATAAAATAGCCATGCCGTTCAAACTGGTATTGATCAGAAGGTAAGACTTCAGAACAATTCTCCTCCAATATCACGGTAATAGTTTTTTTGGATTCTGGATTGAGGTCGTCTAAATAATTTTCGTTATGGGATCCTGGGTGCTCTGTCTTAAACAGACGGTCGTAGAGATGGACTTTGGCATGAATTCCATGCTTAGCTGAAACCCAATGAATATTTCCTTTGACCTTGACTGCATCGGCTCCCGGGGTCCCTGATTTGGTATCCGGAAGGTATTCACAGTAGACCTCGGTGATATGGCCTTCATTATCTTTTGTAAAGTCGGTACAGGTGACGACATAACCATGCCGAAGTCGTACTTGGTTGCCAGGAAAAAGACGGAAGTATTTTTTTTCTGGCACCTCCATAAAGTCACCTTGCTCAATCCAAAGTTCACGAGTTAGCTTGATCGTACGTTTACCCCTGGTTTCATCCTGGGGATGATTGGCCACATGACAGTCTTCTTCTTGATCTTCAGGGTAGTTGGTTATAATTAACTTAAGTGGGTCTAACACGGCCACACGCCTATCAGCTTCCTGATTTAGGACCTCCCTCATAGCGTCTTCTAGCGTGGAATAGTCGATCCATGAATCGGCTTTAGAAACTCCTATTCTCTCAGCAAATAACTTGAAACCTGTTGCTGTGTATCCACGTCTCCTGGCACCAACAAGGGTTGGCATTCTTGGATCATCCCAGCCAGATACATAGCCACCCTCCACCAACTCAATTAAGCGACGTTTTGAGAGTACGACGTAGGTCAGATTGAGCCTGGCAAATTCATATTGTTTTGGCAGCGGATCCTGAAGCAGGGTATTATCCCGCAACCTTTCTAGTAGCCAGTCATAAAAGGGACGCTGATCTTCAAATTCTAGTGTGCATATCGAATGCGTAATTTTTTCCAGTGCATCCTCTATGGGGTGCGCAAAGGTGTACATAGGATAAATGCACCAGTCATTTCCAGTGCGGTGATGGGTAGCGTGTTTGATACGGTAGATTGCAGGATCTCGGAGATTTATGTTGGGTGAAGCCATGTCAATCTTGGCACGAAGGACCATAGAGCCATCTTGGTGTTTACCTTCTCGCATTTCTTCGAACAGGTTGAGATGAAAATCTTTGTCATGGTCACGCCACGGTGAATCTTTTCCGGGAGAGGTCAGTGTCCCACGATTTTCGCGTATCTCATCAGGGCTTTGCTGATCAACATACGCATGTCCTGAATGAATGAGTGATTTAGCAGCATCAAACATAAATGCAAAGTATTGGCTGGCAAAGTATTGGTGTGTTGTTGCGTCAAAACCTAACCATTCGACATTATCAATGATGCTATGAACGTATTCCTCATCTTCTTTCTCAGGATTGGTGTCATCAAAACGCAAATGACACTTACCCCCAAAGTCATGAGCTAGACCAAAATTAAGAAAAATACTTTTGGCGTGGCCAATATGAAGATAGCCGTTGGGTTCGGGGGGGAATCGGGTTCGTATCTTTGCTTTGTCGATGCTACCTTGTTCATGATGTTTTGCATCGCCAGGGGAGCCTCCCCATTTTTTCTCGGCATACAAATCTTGTGAAATATTTTTTTCGACAATAGCGCGAATAAAATTAGATGGGGTGTTATCTGTGTTCGGAGAATCGCTCATATGCAGGCTATTTTACACTGAATAAGATCAATTTTTGACTAATTAATACCGTGTTATGATTCCTATTATATTTTTAAAATGCCATCATGAGCCATTTATTATTCCCTATTTTATCTATCCTTTCAGATGGAAAATTTCATTCCGGTGAGGCGATGGCAAAGCATTTTAAGGTCTCACGGGTTGCTATTTGGCATGCTATTGCAGAAGCAGAAAAGTTGGGGGTGGAGGTTTTTTCTGTCAGAGGCAAGGGCTATCGCCTCACTCAGCCATTAAGCCTAATAGAGGAAGAAAAAATTAAGCTAGCTATAGGAGAGATGGCTAACTGGTTTAATGTGACCGTGTTAGGTGTAATCGATTCAACTAATAATTATTTAAAAAAAGCAGCGGCAAACGGACACCCACACGCGTCCTGTGTCGCCACTAATATACAAACACATGGCAAAGGACGAAGGGGCAGGCAATGGCAATCAGCGCTTGGTGAGAACCTTACGTTCTCATTTTTATGGCGATTCACTAAAGGGGCATCCGCATTATCGGGGCTCAGCCTGGTCGTCGGTATTGCCCTTATTAGAAGTTTAAAAAAAATGCATGTGCATCAGGCTTTGTTAAAGTGGCCTAACGATATCCTGGTTCAGGATGATGGGGTCTATAAGAAACTGGCGGGTATTTTGATTGAACTGCAAGGGGATATGGACGGACAAAGTGCTGCTATTATTGGTGTGGGCATAAATCTTAATCTTTCAAAGAAGCAAATTGCCAAGATAGACCAACCTGCTATTAGCATCAAGCAATGTACCGATGACCCGATAGACCCTAACGCGATCCTTGCTATTATGATTAGGGATCTGACTGAGGTCTTGGCTACCTTTGAAGCGAGCGGGTTTACTTCTCTCAGAGACGAATGGTCCAGTTATGATGCCTTTCAGGATAAAGTGATTAATATTACATCCGGAGACGGCAATACCATTCAAGGTCGATCGCAAGGGGTCAATGATGCCGGTTCGTTAGAAGTAGTAACGGATAACGGACTTAAGGTCTATGCCTCAGGCGAAATTACTATTAGGAAGGCTGAGTAATGTACTTATATATTGATGTGGGAAATACCCGTATTAAATGGCAGTATCGTGATGATAAAAGCCTATTAAATGCTGGCAGTTTGATGGTGGAGAATTTTACGGAGATTGATTTTTCTCACCTAACAGAGGTTAAGAAGGTCTTGATTTCAAATGTTAATCATTCTGTCGTGCTCGATAAAATCAAAGAGTCTCTACTCCCATTCGGTTGTCCTATTATTGAGGCAAGCTCAGAGTCTAACCAGATACTGATTAATGATTACGAGGATGTTGGGTCATTAGGCGTGGATCGTTGGCTAACTGCACTGGGTGCTTGGAAAATACACCAAAAAGCATTGCTCGTGATTAATGCCGGAACAGCCATCACAGTAGATTTAATTGAGCTAGATAAGCAGGAGAATCCGCATTTTAGGGGTGGGATGATACTACCGGGTGTGGCTATCAGTATGGCGATTCTTAATAACAGCACCAGCTTAATTGATGTAGAAATAGGGGTATGCAAGTACCCTAGCGTCAATACTACCAATGCGGTAACTACCGGTATTTTTACCGCTATTCAAGGCGCAGTGAATCTTGTATGTAAAAGGCTTCCTGCTTCACTCCCTATATTACTTACAGGAGGTGATGCTCAGACTATATATGACCAAGCAGATAGTGATTGGAAAGCAAGGATCGTGCTAGAGGATAATTTACTGTTTGAGGGTTTAGCGCTTCTTAATATATAAGTCCGTTATGGTGCCTTCTTTCATTTCCGATGCCATAGCAATGGATTCCGATAGCGTAGGATGAGGATGAATGGATAGTCCAATGTCATGGGCGTCAGCCCCCATCTCAATAGACAATACCGTTTCAGCAATGAGCTCCCCTGCATTTGTGCCAACTATGGCTGCACCAATAATTCGGTTCGTTTTTTTATCGAAAATAAGTTTCGTCATACCCTCGGTACGGTTAGTAGCAATAGCTCTACCACTGGCTGCCCAGGGAAAAACGGCTTTTTCGATTTCAATATTTTTTTCAAGAGCTTCTTCTTCGGTAATCCCCGCCCATGCTAGTTCTGGGTCGGTATAGGCTACCGATGGTATAGCTATAGCCTGAAACTCCACCTTCTCACCGGCGATGACTTCAGCGGCAATCTTACCTTCATGTGTCGCTTTATGGGCCAACATGGGTTGCCCAATAATATCTCCAATAGCATAGATATGATGGACGTTGGTTCGCATCTGTTTGTCAGCCGCAATAAAACCTTGGTTATCCACCACCACCCCAGCTTTATCGGCGCCAATATGCAGTCCGTTGGGTTTTCTCCCTACAGCAACTAATACCCGATCGAATAAAGCTTCTTTAGGTGCATCGACACCTTCAAAATAGACAAGAATCCCTTCTTTTTTTGCATCCATTTTAGTGACTTTAGTACCCAGCCATATATTCTCAAAACGCTTTGCCATGCGTTTGTGGAGCGGCCTTACTATGTCCCGATCACATCCTTGAATTAAACCATCGGTTAATTCCACAACCGATACCGCGCTACCCATAGCGTCATAAACCGTTCCCATCTCTAAGCCAATAATGCCCCCACCAATAATGAGCAGTTTCTTAGGGATATCTTTTAGCTCAAGTGCCCCCGTAGAATCCATAATCCGTTCATCATCCGGTGTACCAGGAATTTTTGTAGGCTGCGAACCTGCAGCAATAATCGCTGATTGAAAACCGACAACTTTTCTTGAGCCATCTGGTGTTGTGACTGTTATTTGATTGGGGGATATAAACTGCCCATGACCTTCCACAACTTGTACACCTCGTTGTTTAGCCATTTGGGATAACCCCATGGTTAATTTCCTCACTACTTTATTCGACTTCCAGTCACGCAACTTTTCAATATCAATTTCAGGCTTGGTAAACGTTACACCGTGACTGCCAGTATCTTCAGCATCAGTAATAACCTTAGCTGTATGCAAAAGGGCTTTGGATGGTATGCATCCCACGTTGAGGCAGACCCCTCCAATAGTTGAGTAACGTTCAATTAGGATCACGGACTGACCTAAATCTGCCGCACGAAACGCGGCAGTATAACCACCAGGACCGGAACCAAGAACCGCCACATCACAATTCAGATCGGAAGAAGGAGCGTTCATTGGCTGACCATTTTCAGCTGACTTCTCTGCAACTTTTTTTTCTATGGCAACGGGTATTTCTTTCTGAGGCTCTTGGACTTTTACCTCCGTACTTTTGACTTCAATAATGGGGGACCCTTGTTTAACGGTATCACCTACCTTGATCAATATTTTTGTGATGACGCCATCAGCTGGAGAGGGTATATCCATCGAAGCTTTGTCTGATTCTACTGTGATAATAGGATCCTCTTTTTTAATCTCATCACCGATATTAACGAGGATGTCGATGATGTCGACGCTATCGAAATTACCAATATCAGGTATTGCTACTGTTATAGAATTAGCCATTAATTATAATAACAACCTTCTGACGTCTGAAAGCATAGCCCTTAAGTGCGTAGTAAAGCGTGCCCCATCAGCCCCATCGACCACACGGTGATCATAGGACAGAGATAAGGGAAGTATAAGGCGAGGCTCAAATACTTTTGTCTCAGCATTATAGATGGGCTGCATCGCTGATCGCGATACCCCCAGAATAGCTACCTCAGGACAATTAATAATAGGGGTAAACTTCGTTCCACCAATACCACCTAGACTAGATATAGTAAAACATCCACCCTGCATATCATCCATTTTTAATTTTCGTTCCCTCGCTTTATTGGATAGATCACCCAGATCGTAAGCAATTTCTAGCACATCTTTTTTGTAGACATCCTTGACCACAGGTACCACGAGACCGTCGGGTGTATCACAGGCAAAACCGATATTAAAATATTGCTTCATAATCAGGCTCTCACCATCCGGCGAAATAGAGCTATTAAAAACAGGGTAAGCTCTCAGAGCATTGACACAGGCCTTCATTAAGAATGCCAACAATGTCAGTTTGACGTCTTTTTTCTCTGCCTCTTTTTTCATAGACTTTCTAAAAGCCTCAAGATCGGTAATATCTGCATCATCAAATTGTGTTACGTGGGGCGCTGTCACCCAATTGCGATGAAGGTTGGCACCAGATATTTTCTTTATTTTCGATAAAGGCTTGGTCTCTACCGAACCAAATTGGGAAAAATCAATATTAGGCATGGCAATGGGAGCAAAATGGGTGCCCATGTCATCCGTTCGTGGCTTAGTAAGTTCCTTCTTCACATACGCTTCAATATCTTCAATCACTATGCGATTTTTCGGAGCAGAACCTTTTACGAAGCCTAAATTAACTCCAAGATTACGAGCAAATTTTCGCACTGAAGGCGAAGCATGGCTGACCTTATCATTTGCTACCAACACACTTTCGGCAACTGGTAAGGGTTTCTCTGCCGGTGCGATGGTAGGAGGAGGCTCAGCTACCGGTCTCGTGGGCTCTGGCACGGTATTGATAGGAACAGATTGGGTTTCCTTTGGGGGAGCTAAGTTTTCTTTAGAAACCTTGGTATCAGCTTGCCCTTTTTCAATCAGCGCAATGGGTGTTCCTTGTTTTACCTTGTCCCCAATCTTCACCTTAATTTCTTTAACAACCCCAGCATAGGGCGCGGGGATATCCATTGACGCTTTATCAGATTCCACCGTCAGCATAGGATCATCAGGATTAATCGTATCGCCGATATGTATTAAAATTTCAATAATATCTACACTCTCAAAGTTACCGATATCCGGTATTACAATTTCTTCAGTAGCCATAGGTATCCGTTAAATGCTCATAGGATTAGGTTTGTCGCCATCAAGTTTAAAATCTTTGATGGCTTTTATTAAAATAGATGCATCCAGTTTTTTCATGTCAACCAATGCCGTCAATGCCGTAATCACAATATAGCGACGATCTACTTCAAAGAAACTTCTTAACGCTTCTCTGCTATCGGACCTACCATAACCATCAGTTCCTAGTGCAATAAATGGGTTGGGCAAAAATCGTGCCACCTGCTCAGGAAAGGATTTCATATAATCCGTTGAGGCAATAATGGGCGCATCTTTGTCGGTAATTGCATTCTCAATATGCGAGGATTTTTTATCTTTGGCGGGGTTTAATCTATTCCAACGCTCAGCATCCAGCGCATTTTTTCTCAGTTCGTTAAAGCTGGTTACGCTAAATATATCCGCCGCTACGTTAAAGTCTTTTTCCAGCATATTAGCAGCCTCAATGACCTCTCGCAAGATGACACCGCTACCCATCAACTGAACTTTAGGTCCTTTGATGTTGGATTTCTTGTAGGGATAAATTCCGTCAATAATCCCCTGCTCAACACCCTTAGGTAATTCTGGGTGCGTATAATTTTCATTCATGACGGTAATGTAGTAATACACATCCTCTTGATTTTGAATCATCCTCTCTAAACCGTTCTGGATAATCACCGCCAATTCATAAGCAAAGCAAGGATCATAGGCTACGCAGTTCGGTATAGTGGCTGCCAACAGATGGCTATGACCGTCCTCATGCTGAAGGCCTTCGCCATTAAGGGTCGTTCTTCCAGCCGTTGCTCCCAATAGAAATCCTCTGCAACGTGAGTCACCTGCAGCCCAAGCCAAATCGCCAATTCTTTGGAAACCAAACATAGAGTAGAAGATATAAAAGGGAATCGTTTGAATGTCGGAATGGCTGTAGGATGTCGCAGCAGCAATCCATGAAGAGAAGGAACCAGCCTCATTAATACCTTCTTCCAATATTTGCCCGTCTTTTTGTTCTTTATAAAACATGACCTGATCAGAGTCTTGAGGTTCGTATAGTTGACCTACGGAAGAATAAATACCCAGCTGCCTAAACATACCTTCCATACCAAATGTTCTTGCCTCATCTGGTACGATCGGTACGATGTACTTGCCTAATTCTTTATCTCTCACTAGGGTGCTTAATATGCGCACAAACGCCATGGTGGTAGATATTTCTCTTTCACCCGAGCTAGTCGTTACATTTGAAAATGCGCTTAATGCCGGAATTTTTAACGACGTAGTTTTTCTGCGACGTGCTGGTAAGAAACCACCCAGCTCTTTTCTTCGTTCCATCATGTATTGAATTTCTGGCGAATCATTTGGTGGTTTGTAGAATGATAGGCTCTCGACCTCTTTGTCGCTTACTGGTAAATCAAAGCGCGTCCTAAAAGCTTTTAACGATTCAATGTCCATGCTTTTTTGTTGGTGCGTGATATTTTGTCCTTCCCCTGCGTCACCCATACCATAACCTTTGACCGTTTTAGCTAGAACGATGGAAGGCTGACCTTTATGGGACGCGGCTGCTGCATAGGCGGCATAAACTTTATGCGGATCATGACCTCCGCGGTTTAAGCGCCATATATCATTATCAGACATAGCCGACACCATTTCACGAAGTTCGGGATACTTACCAAAGAAATGTTCTCGGGTGTAAGCCCCGCCTTTAGCTTTAAAGTTTTGGTACTCACCGTCCACACATTCTTCCATACGTTTTTTCAACATACCGTCTTTATCCATGGCGAGGAGCGGATCCCAATAAGACCCCCATATCACTTTAAGTACATTCCATCCTGAGCCACGGAAATTAGATTCCAATTCCTGGATTATTTTACCGTTACCTCTTACTGGCCCATCCAGTCTCTGGAGGTTACAGTTGATAACGAAAACTAAGTTGTCGAGCTTTTCTCTTGCTGCCAACGATATGGCGCCCTGTGATTCAGGCTCATCCATCTCACCATCCCCACAAAATACCCATACTTTTCTGTCTGAGGTATCTGCAATTCCTCTGTTATGAAGGTATTTAAGGTAACGTGCCTGATAAATTCCCATGATCGGACCCAGACCCATGGATACGGTAGGGAACTGCCAAAAATCGGGCATCAGCCAAGGGTGAGGGTAGCTAGAAAGGCCTTGCCCACCAGACTCCATCCGGAAATTATTTAATTGGTCCTCATTCATTCTTCCTTCTAGGAAGGCTCTGGCATAAATACCTGGAGAGGAGTGCCCTTGGAAATAGACTAAATCCCCTCCAAAATTTTCATTGGCGGCACGGAAAAAGTGGTTGAAACCTACATCATACAAAGTGGCTGCTGATTGAAAGCTTGCAATATGACCCCCAATACCGGGTGACTTTTCATTTGCCCTAAGCACGGTCATTACTGCATTCCAGCGAATCAATGCCCGAATCCTTCTTTCCATATCGGGGTTGCCAGGATGCCTTTGTTGCAGATGCGTAGGAATGGTATTTACATAGGAAGTGGTCGCATTGTAGGGTAAGTTTGATCCTGACCGGCGTGCCTGATCAATCATGGCCTCTATCAAAAAGTGGGCTCTTTCCGTTCCCTCTGCTTCAATCACTGAGCTTAGTGACGCTAGCCATTCCTGGGTTTCTTGGTTATCTGTGTCAGAAAACAAACTCATTCATACCGCCTCTAAAAGTTATTCTAATGTATTTGCAGTTATTTCCGAGATTAAGGAAATTATTGGTTGATTATGATGTCATTAATCGTATAGGGGATATTATAATTGATATTACTATTTTTTAAACGTTATAGTTTTAACAAAACTATGCTAAGCAAATTGTTAGACTATAACAACCATTAATCATAAGGCAGTCTATGAAAACAAAAATTAACATAATTCAGGCCATTCCAACAGAAGCTCAATTTAAAACATCTACCCACCATTTAGTAGTCCTTGATTTGGCTTTATCAACCTATCCCCTTGCAGACGTTTTAAAAAATAAACTGAAGCGCACGGGAAAAAAATTGGGTGATCTCATTAAAGCACCAGTCACCACCGAACTTGATAACGGGGCTATGATAAGCTGGGTTGCATATACGCCTGATTTAACTGCCTTTAAAATGCACACCCTAATAAGAAAAGCATTTCATGTGATTGCCGCAGAAAACCCTACCGAACTAAACATAACTTTTTTACCTAACAATATCAGCCAAACCTGGGTGGATGCTTGTGTTTATGTTTGCTTGGCAAATTCACAGTCGCTACCGAATTTAAAAAAAGAAGCCAAAAACACCACACTAAAAACCTTACATTTAATGGGCATTAAAAAATGTGACCTATCAAAAACTATTGCCTTGGTAAATGGCAACACGCTGACAAGACAGTTAACGATTACGCCGCCAAATGATTTAACTCCTAGCATATATAGAGCAAAAATTAAGCAACTGGCCAAGCAACATAAATGGGTTTACAAAGATTTTAGTATGGCCCAACTGACGAAGATGGGCGCCGGAGCTTTTGTTGCGGTAGGGCAGGGATCGGAGCCGCAAGATGCTGCCATTGTCCATTTACGATACACCGCGAAGAATGCCAAAAAAACTATTGCGCTGGTGGGTAAAGGTATTTGTTTTGACACCGGAGGGCACAACCTAAAGCCAGCGAAATATATGAGTGGTATGCATGAGGATATGAATGGCTCTGCTGTTGCCTTGGGTATTTTACAGGCAGCGACAGAGGCGAAACTCCCGGTAAATATCGACTGCTGGTTAGCTATTGCACAAAACCATATTGGTCCCAAAGCTTACAAACAAAATGACGTAGTGACAGCGCTTAATGGCTTAACCATTGAAATAGTCCATACCGATGCTGAGGGAAGAATGGTGCTAGCGGATACACTCACCATGGCATCGAGGAAAAAGCCACAGGCCATCATTGATTTTGCAACCCTAACTGGTTGTATGCATGTCGCGATGGGCGACCGTTATAGCGGGGTAGTAAGTAATAAGTCGGAGTTAGCATGCATGGCCGTCGGTGCAGGGGCAGAATCGGGTGAGCGTATCGCGGCTTTTCCTTATGACGAGGATTATGAGGAAGACCTTGAGAGTCAAATTGCCGATATCAAGCAGTGTACATTGGAGGGTGGACCAGACCACATTCATGCAGCACGATTCCTTGGGCGCTTCATTGAGCATAATACACCCTGGCTTCACGTCGACTTGTCCTCCAGTAACCGTAAGGGTGGTCTCGGAGCCATCAGTAGTGATGTTAATGGATTTGGGGTAAATTTTGGTTTAACCATGCTGCAAAGCATTATAAAAAAATAACTATTTTTGACTTTGTAAGACTTTGAGATCTTCCATGATTTGATTGGAATGGGTTAATGGATTGACCGACCGGTATTCTTTTCTTACAAGGCCCTTTGGGTCAATAATGAAGCTGTGCCTTTTAGCTAACTTAATACAGAGGAATTTAAATAGTGCCCCATAGGCTTCTGCAACAATGCCTTGAGGATCAGATAAAAGCATAAAGGGCAGGTTATGTTTTGCAGTAAATTTTTTGTGTGATGCTGAATCATCCAAACTAATACCAACAATACTTGCCCCCATGGATTTAATGAGGCTGTAATTATCACGAAAATGACACGCTTCCTTTGTGCAACCGGGGGTGTCGTCTTTAGGGTAAAAAAAGA
>ERZ887851.2972-NODE-2972-length-12764-cov-41.780943_pt1 | contig 12764 bp, 9 predicted proteins | sample MGYA00521100_ERZ887851 | MGnify/ENA primary metagenome ERZ887851 (study PRJEB32303, sample SAMEA104408602) | aquatic metagenome | biome: Brackish water; feature: Pelagic; material: water | place: Baltic Sea | collected 2014-06-06T16:11:00 | depth 11,444 m ...
CCCCCGCCGCTATTAATCGTGTCTGCAGACGATCCGGCCATACGCAGAAAGTCCGAAGTAATGCTCGATTCCGAGTCCAGTAAAAAGTGCGCAGAGGTCACAATCCTGTCTCCGCTTTCGAGCCCTGAAATAATCTCTGTTTGGCTATCGCCAGTTCGGCCTAGCGCGACCTCAACGGATTTAAATCTACCTTCACCCATGGCAAGAACCACGCGGTCTTGCACGCCGCTGCGGATAATCGATTCATTCGGCGCGAGCAATACCTGACGTCCTGATTCGCTGTGCTGAATCATGACCTGCGCAAACATATTCGGCTTAAGTGCTTGGTCCTGATTCTGAAACTTAAGTCGTACAGGAATCGTGCGAGTGTTTTCATCTAGGGTCGGGTAAATAAAATCGACTACGCCTTGCCATTCGCGCCCGGGCAGATAATCGAGCGTCATGGTCACGGGGTCTGAGTTGGACACAAGCGAGGCCTGTCGTTCGAACACTTCGGCAATCACCCAGACCTCGTCTAGCACGCCTATCGACATAATCCGATTGCCGGGCTGTACATACTGTCCTTCGCGCACGCTTAGCTCGGCAACTAAACCGCCCTGAGGCGCATAAACGGTGACGGTCTGAAAAACTCGACCTTCGCGCTTAATTCGATCGATAAGCCTTTGCGGTACTTGCAATGCCCGCAAGCGTTCTTCTGATGATTCTATGAGCGTCGGCCGCGTCGATTCTCGGCTCATCGCAATGAGCAACTCTTCCTGCGCGTTAACCAACTCAGGCGAGTAAATCGAATAAATAGGTTCTCCTTCTTCGATAAATTCACCCTGGGTTTTTACGTTAAGTACGTCAATCCAACCTGCGATGCGTGGATGCATGTGTACGAGGCGATCTTCGTCGAATCGAACATAGCCCACCGTACGAATGTTGCTCTCGAAAGGGCCGACCTCGATAGTTTGGGTTCTCACTCCAAGATTGTTTTCTACCACCGGCGAAATCGACACCATTCCTTGTGCATCATCCGTCGCATACACAGGGACAAGGTCCATACCCATGGGTGACTTGCCGGGTGTATCGCGCCTATAGTTCGGATCCATTGGTGCAACCCAATAGAGCGGGTCTGGCGATGCGATCTGTGTCGCCGATTTCGGTGCAACAGCAAGCCACACCCCGCCAGCGCCAACAATAGCCCCCATAAAAAGAACGCTAGCCAGTGTCTTCATAGAAATTGTCATCGGGTTATTCCTCGTTTATGGCCGAACCAGCCAGTAAATAGTCGAGCCGTGCCAATACCTGCAAGCGCTCTACATCAATCTGAAGAAGATCTATTTTTGTATTGAGTTCGGCGATATAGGCGCGCATCACTTCTTCGAAGTCGCCTTCATCCGCCGTGTAGGCCGAGAGAGTCGCCTCGGTAAGGTCGTTGATTTGCGCGAGAAGCAAATCAGCGTAAAGAGTGCGTCGCTCATCAAGAATATTCAGCTCTGCGACGGCTTGCTGATAATTGGCAAACAGTTCTTTTACTATAAGCGTGCGCTCGACTTGTATCGCCGCTGCACTGTGTTGACTCGCTCGAATTAGCGGCTTTTGTCTTTTCTCTGCAAACAAGGGGACATCGAAACTGAGCTCTAGGGTAAGAAAATCCGCTCGATTAATCCCCCCCGGTGCGTTGTCTCTGTAGCCATACGCGGCGCCAACCGTGTATTCAGGTTTTAAGCTTTGCTTGGCCAGTGCAACCTGTGTGGCCGCCACTTCGATCTGCTTATCGTGGCTGCGGATTCGAGGATGCGTTTCGAAAAACTCAGCGGCTTCGGCAAGGGTCGCTAGCCTAATTTGAGGCGGCGCGCGCTGCGGAATCTCATCGCTCAAAGCACCCGCAATCAGCGCGCTAGGCACCCACTGCGCAAGCTGTTGCTTATTGCTGTCCTGCGCTTGTCGCAGCACAGCAAGCCTATCGTCTAATCTCAATAGTTCGAGCTGTGCGCGCACCACGTCTTGCTGCCTTGCAAGCCCAGCCCCAACGGTATATCGCGAGCTCGTTATATCGATAAGCTGTTGGAACAACGATCGATCGGCTTCGATTAACGCGATCGATCGCGCCGAGAGAAAGCTCTTTAACCAGAGTTGTGAAACGAGTAGCTCAACCTTCGCCTTGCGGTCCGCTCTGAGAAAAGGGTTAACCTCGCTTTGCTGTTTCTTCTTTTGCTCAGAGAGCAACAGAGTATCTCCGCGTGGGATCACCTGATTAATACCGACGCGCAGCTGAGTCATCGGCTCTTGACCAAGATTGAAGGTGTCAAGCGGCAGGTTCGACAGACCGATCGAGACGCGAGGGTCTGGCAGCTGCGCCGCCGCTAGTGCTTCCTCGAGCATCGCTTGCTCGCGTTCAACATTTGCTGCAAGCCAATCGTCTTCCAAGACCGCTTGCTCTATGGCGTTTTCGAGGGTTAGCGCCGGATACGTTTGGGCTACTGCCTCTAGCGCGCCCAGACACAATGCTTGCGCAAACAAAGTGGCAAGCACAATTCGCTTTGATAAATTTTTCATTAGAATAGCTCTCAACCGAACAGGGGCAGCGATGGCTGCTTTCAATAAGCACAACGTCGCGGCGCGCGTGTTCTTCTAAGAGAAACTAAAAGGAAATTCGACTCGGTCGCTCGCGATAAAAACGAGCCCGAGGCCTAACCTACCGACGCACCGATCCTGTGATTAGGCTGCAATCGGTGGGCGAAAGAGGTTTTCGAGTGAGTTGCTGAGGGTGGGCGCGAGATAACTCTCACGCAGTAACGCGGGAGAGTCGGGGCGATTGAGTGGCTGCGGGTTTATGCTGCTTACAACGCTGCAGCTCAGACAAGAGTCACAGTCATGATCGGCTGGAGACAATCCTGTGTGGCCGTCTGCCTTTTCGACTCCCCCCTGCTCGCTCGAGTGAGTCTGAGCCTGATTAACAACAGAGGTGGTGTGCGCGTCTACGTGAGACCCAGAACGCTCATCTGCGAAAAAATCTGCGTGAGACGTGTCTGAGAAAGACGTATCTGAGAAAGACGCGTCTGAGAAAGAAGAGTCTGAATGGCCCAGGTGGCTAAGCTGATCAAGCTGATCAAGAGGCGCGCTAGTGTGCATGCCCAGATGACAGTTCAGCGCGCCAGCCGGTGTCACCATCATTTCGCAGGCAAGTAATGGTAGCGCAGCCACCTGCCCGACAGCACCGAGGAGAGCGAGAACAAACATAAACTGCGAGGGCAACTGCTTGACGAGTTTTTGCGCACGAACTTCAGTCCGTTTAGCGTTTACCCTTCGATGGGTACTGGCTATTTGGCTTAGCCTTAGCCTTAGCCCCAGCACGCGCGTCGCAAACAAAGTAAGTTTAAGAAAGTTCATAATCCAATGGTGCGCCATGGCCTGAAAAAATGCAACCGCTTCATGGAAAAGCCAATTTATTTCATAACCTTAGAGCCACACGAAAGTTTGCCGCGATATCGAGCTGGCAAATTAACGACTCAGGTTGCGCGCAGGGACGATCAACAACGCATAGCACGCGATGGCCACGAGCAAGCTCGTATTAATCCCACTCCACATCGAAATCGCCACGGCAAGCACACTCGCAAGAACCCCCGTCGCGCCATTCACACCCCACATCCACGGCAGGCAATCGTCGGAGTACTGACGGAACAGGCGAAGCCCTAGAGGGAAACACATTCCCATAGGTATTGCAGCTGTCGCCACCAGCAGAATCACAATCAGGCAACGAGCGACAAGCCCCTGATCGATGGTCGCTTGGATAATCGGACCCGACAACAAATAGATCGCACTAATGAGAACGACAATTGTCAGCGGCAAGGCGAGCGTCCAGCGCTTATCGCGTTCGACAGAGATGCGATCAGATAATGAACTGCCCAACCCCGCCGCGATTATCATCGAAAACAGCAGTACCGACACCGCATAAACCGGGTGGCCTAAGTAGACAGAAAAACGCTGAATCAGTGGTATCTGCACCATCATAAATCCGGTGCCTATGCAGGCGAAGTAAAGCAGGCCGTTGGCGAACACGCCTTTGGGCAGCTTCGGCTTTCCCGAAAGCAAGAGCGGCACGCCAATAACGAGCGTCACACCAATAAAAGCGAGCAGGCACAAAAGCATGAGCGTGTAAGTTGCAAGGAGGTTACCGCCCGCAACGATACCTAGCTCGCCGAGTTCCGCGTCGGTGCTTAACAGCGCCGATGGTTTTAGGATATTGAAAAAATACGGGCGGCTATCGAGCGGCGGCGAAAAGTCGAGAAACTGGTGCTGCGTTGCTGCTTCAAGCTGAGCGACGCTATTGCTCGCTAGCGCATCACGAATGAGGCGCTCGCTACTCTCTTGGCGCGGCGAGTGCAGGATAGTAAACGCCATCTCTGCAGCAACCGCTTCTATTTGATCGAGGTCGGCGTCGCTGAATGGCGTGGGAGAGACAAGGAGTGTCGCGACCGTATTACGCGCCACTAACACCGCATGATCGCCAGGATTCTGTATTCCTTGTTCCAATAATGACATCGACGCAAGCGAGATCAGCCTATTAGTCTCGGAAAGCGCCTCCGGAGAATACCACCGGGAAACACTAAGCAAGCCGTGCGGAGCGAGCTTATCGAAGAATATTTGCCACCCTTCAACCGTGTAGAGGCCGTTCTCGGACAGCGTAAACGCGCCCGCTCCAGTTGCCGCCCACGTGTCGATAAGCGACATCTGAATCACATCGTATGTCTCATCGGTGCGAGTCAGGAACGAGCGCGCCTCATCGTGTACAAACTGCACTTCGGGCTGCTGGTCGAGCGAGACAAAGTCGCGGCGGCGGTCTTGTAATATGTCGAGTATTGCTCCGTTTATTTCGATTCCGGTGATGTGTTTGCTCTTAGCCCATAGCGCGGTAAGAATGTCGCGTCCGCCGCCTACGCCTATTACTGCTACGTTGCCTTCTTTGCGTAAATGATAAGGCAGGGAAGTCACATCGAAGCGCGGCCAGTCCAGCTCGTCTTTATTTCCATCCCACTGTGTAACTGCGGTGCCAGCCTCTCCGTCGATTACCAACCCCTGTAGCTTCATGCCTTCTATCACTGGTGCGCCAGCACCTGCACCCCAATAGAACGGCCCGACTCGCTCTTCGGCGGGCGACAGCAAAATTTGGCCATGAATGGTCCAGTACTCAATCGTCTGATCGCTGTAAGCGACTTCATTGCCCTTGGGGTAGAACACCCGCAGCCCACCGGTAAGCTGACTGTTTACGAAGGCGCCGATAGTCAGTGCAGCGGCCAGCGCTACCCAGCGCAGGTCGCTGCGACCGGTTTTCGCGCGTTGGAAAAAGAGAATGGCAAGCACGGTCACGACTGTCGACGCGATCGTCGCGCTACTGATATCGAGAACACTTAACAGCGCGAGACAGGCGAGGCTGCCAAGCGCCGCACCGATAAGGTCGACCGCGTAAATAAGGCCGCTATTGCCCGGCACCTGCGTAAGCGCAATAGTCACAACCACGCCACTGAACGCAAACGGGATTGCCACCGCGAGGGTAATCAGTGTCATCTTTAAGAGGTTTGCCGCATCCCATCCCTCGAGCGTGCTTAACGGCGTAAACAAAATGATGAGGTGGCAAACGAGCGTGCTCAGCGCGAAGAAAATCGAATAGCGATAGAGTGAGCCGAAGGCGTCTTCGCGCGGGAATTTACGCGGTTTGAGGTAAACCCAGAGCGCACCGGCGGCCATGCCAAACATGGCCATCGATACCGCAAAAAAAGACAAATGATACCAAGTGACGACCGAGAGCAGCCGAGTATTGAGGATTTCAAGTAGCAGTGTCGCGCTCGTGATAAAGAAAAGTCCTGCGAGAAAAGATCTGCTCGTGCCCTGTGCTGTCGAAGTACCCAAAATCGGCCTTGCTCCTCATTCTTTTTGTGTTTCGCACCCCGCGTCTCTGCTGCTACTGCAATCTCGCGCAGCCGCGGCTATTAATCGCGAACTAATCTGACGCATAATAGACGATAAACGTGACAATCAATATGGTTAGCTTGTAAAGCCTGCATGCTCGAAGGCTTCCGAGATCAGCGACAGCGCCAAAATCCCAGAGGGACCGCCCGTGACTCAGCCCATTAAAACAGCACTTTCATTGCTGCCACTCTTGGGCTACCTCATTTTTTTAATTTTTTCTGCCTACTCAAAGCCGCTCTACACTTGGGATACCGTTCCCTATACCGCCACCATTCTGAGTGCCGATATCAAAGATCCGCAACTCCTGCACACGCGCACATACGAGTATTTGCAGCGCTCGCTGTCGCCCCAACAATACGCGTCAATAACCTCCGGCGCTTACGCTGCTGATCTCGAAAACAACGCCGATCACTTTATCAGCCAACTGGATATGTATCGAATCAAGCCCGCTTATGTGATTGCGCTGCGAACATTCACGGCGCTCGGCGCCGAACCGCTGACGTCGCTTAGGCTGCTCTCTTTAATTCCCGGCGTGCTGTTCTGCCTGCTGCTCTTTGCTTGGCTGTCGCGCAGCTGCAGCACGTTGGGTGCTGCGTTGATTGTCGTCGCCTTTGCGGTGGTCGGGCGCCTCGCCGACCTAAGCCGCGTCCCAGTTCCCGACAATCTCTCTGCGCTTATTGTGTTCGCAGCGCTCTATGCTCTGGTCTGCAAGCAGTGGCTGCGAGTCGCCGTATTTTTGCTCGTCGCATCGGTCTGTGTGCGGACCAACAACATCCTGTTTGCAGGCTTGGTGCTCCTGTGGCAAAGCTTTAGCGCTTACGCGCAAAGCGCCTCGCTACGCAGCCCTGCTGTGATGTTATTCGCCGGCGGCCTAGGGCTGAGCAGTGCGCTCTATTTTACAATCAATGGCCTGTTCGACTATTCGTGGTGGCGGCTGTTCTATCACACTTTTGTTCAAAGCCAAGTCGATATTCCGGGCTTCGCGCAGCCATTCGTCTTCGAGACTTACTGGGCTGTAGTGCAGTCGGCGCTTGTACAAATAGCCGCGAGCGGCGCCACGATAGCCACCTCGATGCCCTTCTTCGTGCTGCTTCTCCTCCTCTGTTCGCGGGGTGTCAGCCGGCAGCTTCTGGCAGAGGCGCTGACGCCGAGAACACTGGTGTCTCTGCAGCACCTCGCCCTGCTCTGTTTACCGCTGTTTGCCGCATTTCTCGTGCTTTTCCCCCTGGTGCTGGGGTGGGATCGCTTCTTCTTGCCCTTTTACGCATTGATTACGGTAGCAGCCGCCGAGCGCTGGTCTGTTAAGCGCGAAAAGGCTACCCAAAACGACCCCAAATCATTATAGTTAGCGCCTGAAATTCATCCAGCTTGTGCTCATTTTCAAGGAATACACTATGTCAGCTCATGACCACGACCAAGATTCAAATACTGGCGCAAACATCGTTATCGTTGTTTCACTAATCGCTATGTCGCTCCTCACTTACATGGTGGCGGTTTGGTTGCTCTAAATTCGATTTTATCGAGGCTGCAACACTAATCCTGTGCCAGACTCGATAGACTGAGTGAGGTCTGGCGGCGACGTCCCCCGCCTCACAGCTTGGCTTCCCCGACTTAAACTCCTTAGCTCTCATCCACTCATTTGAGGCTGATCCTATGCTGCTCGACAATCGACTATTTGTTTACGGGACGCTCGCGCCCAACCAACCTAACGCTCGTATTCTTGCCCCTCTGGCTGGCAATTGGCAGGCGGCCACTGTTATCGGCACCGTGCATCCCGAAGGCTGGGGCGCAACAATGGGCTATCCTGCCATTAAACTCATCGGTACCGATTCGGTTAAGGGTTTTCTGCTCGAGTCGCCCGACCTGCCCAGCTTTTGGGAAGAGCTAGATGAGTTCGAAGGCGCGGACTACCTACGCGTCGAAGTAACGGCCTATCCTGAGAAGGGCGACGCCGTGCAAAGTTTTATTTATGCACTCAACGATCAGCGCTGATTTGTCTCAGCTTGCCTTCAGCAACGCCAATAAAGTTTGATTTGATAAAAACAAAAAGGAACTCACTATGCTCACCTTAGAGATCAAAGACAAAGTCGTTCTGGTTACCGGCTCCAACCGCGGGATAGGCAAAAGCTTCGTTGAGAAAGCACTCGAACTCGGTGCGGCTAAGGTTTACGCGACAGCGCGCAGCACCGACAGCCTTGCCGACCTTGCTGCGGCGAATCCTGAGCGCGTTGTTTTGCTAAACCTTGATATCTGCAATCAAGAGCAAGTTGATGCTGTCGCGGCGGCGGCGCAAGATGTAGACGTGCTAATCAATAACGCCGGCGCGGGTGGCGGCGGCGCGATCGTCGCTGCAAATAACGAAGCGCCAAAGCGTATGGAAATGGACATCAATTACTTTGGCACAATGAAAATGGCCGTCGCGTTCGCACCCATAGTCAAGGCCAAAGGCGGTGGTGCGATCGTCAATATCCTCTCTATCTCGGGGCTTTGCAGTTTTGCATTTGCACCTGGTTATTCTGCCTCTAAAGCCGCCGGACATTCGCTCACACAGGCGCTACGCGCCGAGCTTGCGAAACAGAACACGCTCGTTATAGGCGTGTACCCTGGGCCTATCGATACCGACATGGCAAAACATCTGCCCTTCGACAAAGCTTCTCCTGATTCAGTCGCCACGCATGTGTTCGATGCACTCGCCACTGGCGAGGAAGACGTGTTTCCCGATCCTTTCTCTGTCGAATTCGTCAAGCAGCTGCGCATCGACGCGAAAGCTGTTGAGAAAGCCAATGGCGCAAGCGCCTAGCCAGCCACACACAGAAAAATAAATACAACGCAGGAGATGCAACACGATGGATTTCGAAACACTCGTCCGCACCCGTCGCAGCGTGCGCGGTTATAAGACTGACCCCGTTCCTAAAGAAATTATTCAAGAGATTATCGATGTCGCGAAAGGCGCGCCTTCGTCGATGAACACTCAGCCGTGGAACTTGTATGTAGTCACCGGCGAGCCGCTCGATAAGATTCGTCAGGGCAACACAGAGCGCATGCTAGCGGGCGTGAAACCTCAGCGCGATTTCCCCACGAAAGAAGCCTACGAGGGCATTCATCGCGAGCGTCAGGTCGAAATAGCGAAACAGCTTTTCGCCGCTATGGGCATTGCCCGCGACGACAAAGAAATGCGTCAAGACTGGGTAATGCGCGGTTTCCGCCAGTTCGATGCGCCTGTCTCTATTGTGCTCACCTATGACAAAATTCTTGAGCCTGCCGCGATCGGTCAGTTCGACCTCGGCGCCATTTCCTATGCGATCTGTCTCGCTGCATGGGAGCGCGGCCTCGGCACGGTTATTAACGGTCAGGGCGTGATGCAGACTCCCGTTGTGCGCGAGCATGCGGGCATTCCCGAAACCCAAAGCATTCTTACCTGCATCGCGATGGGGTATCCCAACGATGAATTCTCTGCCAATCAGGTTAAGTCTACGCGAGCCGAAGAAGACACGTTTGTTCACTTTGTGGGATTCGAATAGTCGCTGATCGCACCGAGCACTAAACACCAAACACCAAGCGCAAAAAAAAGAGAGTATCGAATAGAAACCGATACTCTCTTTTTTTATGACCAGATTACCAGTGGAGATTAACCGGCACGGTTGCACCGGTTAACTTGATAATTTGCTATGCCCGCGGATTACCTGCGAGAGCAGCACTATCACCCAACTAGATATCGAAACGGTCGAGGTTCATCACCTTCGTCCATGCCGCAGCGAAATCTTCGACAAAACGCTGCTCTGATCCCGCCATCGCATACACTTCGGCAATCGCACGCAGCTCAGTGTTCGATCCGAAGATTAGGTCAACAGGCGTCGCCGTCCACTTCATCTCGCCCGTATCACGGTCGCGGCCTTCGTAGACGCCTTCCTGATCGGCCTTCGCCCATACAGTCGACATATCGAGCAGATTAACGAAGAAGTCATTCGTTAAAGTGCCTGCACGGTCAGTAAATACACCATGCGCAGCGCCTCCTACATTCGCGTCGAGCGAGCGCATACCACCGAGCAGAACAGTCATCTCAGGCACTGTTAGCGTAAGGCGGTCGGCCTTCTCGATAAGCGCGCGCGCTGGCGAGAGACGTGTGCCTTCGGCGAAGTAATTGCGGAACGCATCGTAATCAGGCTCGAGCACGGCGAACGAATTCACGTCGGTGTGATCCTGCGTCGCATCTGTGCGACCCGGCGTGAAGGCAACTTCTACCGAATGACCCGCTTCTTCCGCAGCCTGCTCAACGGCAGCAGAGCCTGCTAACACGATGAGATCGGCAAGAGACACCTTACGGCGACGGCTGCCTTCGTTGAACTCGGCCTGAATGCCTTCGAGAACGCCAATGACCTTCTCGACCTCAGCAGGGCTGTTTGCTTCCCAGTCTTTCTGAGGAGCAAGACGCAGCCGCGCACCGTTGGCACCACCGCGGAAGTCTGTACCGCGGTAAGTAGACGCAGAGGCCCACGCTGTGCGCACGAGTTCTGCTGTCGTCAGGTCTGACGCAAGCACAGCCGACTTCAGCTTGGCGATATCGCGGTCGTTGATCTCGGCGTAGTCGGCCGCAGGAACAGGGTCCTGCCACACGAGCTCATCGGTTGGCACGAGCGATCCTAGGTAACGCGTGCTGGGGCCCATGTCACGGTGAGTCAGCTTAAACCAGGCACGACCGAACGCGTCTGCGAACTCTTCTGGATTCTCGAGCCAGCGCGACGTGATTTCACGGTAGGCTGGGTCTTCCTTCAGCGCGAGGTCGGTTGTAAACATGATCGGTGCATGCCGCTTCGATGGATCGTGTGCGTCTGGCACTAAGTTCGATGCTGCGCCGCCCTTAGGTATCCACTGGATAGCACCCGCTGGGCTGCGAGTCTGTTCCCAGTCGTAGGCGTACAGATTTTCGAGATAATTGTGTGTCCACGCCGCCGGATTCATCGTCCATGCGCCTTCCAATCCACTGGTGATCGTGTCCGCACCCTTGCCCGTGCCGTAGCTGTTTTTCCAGCCGAGACCCTGCTCTTCAATGCTTGCGCCTTCAGGTTCAACACCCACATTGCCCTGTGGCCCAGCGGCACCGTGTGCCTTACCAAAGGTATGACCGCCGGCAATCAACGCCACAGTCTCTTCGTCGTTCATCGCCATGCGGCCGAACGTTTCGCGAATATCCTGCGCCGCTGCGAGCGGGTCAGGATTGCCGTTTGGGCCCTCTGGATTTACGTAGATCAGGCCCATCTGCACGGCGCCCAGCCCATCTTTAAGCTCACGTTCACCTTCATAGCGCTCGTCTGCAAGCCACTCGCCCTCAGGGCCCCAGTACACTTCCTCAGGCTCCCATGAATCGACACGGCCACCGGCGAAGCCAGCAGTCTTGAAACCCATAGAGTCCATCGCAACGGTGCCAGCTAACACCATTAGGTCGCCCCAAGAGATGTGGTTGCCGTATTTCTGCTTGATTGGCCACAGCAGACGCTGCGCTTTGTCGAGATTGGTATTGTCCGGCCAGCTGTTCAGCGGCGCGAAACGCTGCATGCCGCCATAGGCGCCACCGCGACCATCGCTCACGCGGTAGGTACCGGCGCTATGCCAAGCCATCCGAATAAAGAAAGGACCGTAGTGTCCGTAGTCAGCCGGCCACCAGTCTTGCGACGTAGTCATTGCAGCAATGAGGTCGGCCTTTAATGCTTCAAGGTCGAGCTGTGCGAAGGCTTCGGCGTAGTCGAATTCGGCGCCCAAGGGATTAGACGCGGGGTCATTGTCACGAAGCGGATCGAGGTCGAGCCGGTTAGGCCACCAATAATCATTGCTGGCGACACCGTCTTGAGCAACCGCAGGGCTAACCGCGGCAAGTGTAGACAAGCCAAGCGAGATCGCCGTGGCGAGGACGAGAGATTTCTTAAGCATGCGAGATGCCTCCATTAATAGTCAACCATAAGAGTCGGCTCTAACGCCGACGTTTGTTTTTTAATACACGCGCGGATCATCTGAGTAGATGATTTTTACAACAGGCAGAATAGCCTTACTCCGTGCATCGGGATAACGCTTTGTTTCGATCAGCGTGATCGGTTTTTCCGAATACAAATTCCTATCCTACTCCGCCTTCGTTCTGTTCAAGGGCGTGAAGACGCGCTATCGTCAGCGACGTAACTTGCCTCTGCAGGAGTCACCCGCACCATGTTTTATGAACCGAAGAAGAAAAACCACGGCCTGGCTAAAAACCCGTTCAATAGCCTCATTGTGCCACGACCCATAGGCTGGATAAGCTCGGCCGATGCTGCCGGGGTATACAACCTCGCACCCTACAGTTTTTTCAATGCCGTGAGCTATCAGCCGCCCACGGTCATGTTTTCAGCAGGCGCCGGAGCAAACGACGACCGGCTAAAAGACTCGGCTCGCAATATCGAAGAAACCGGCGAGTTCGTCTGCAACCTTGCCACTTGGGAGACTCGCGAGCAAATGAATCACAGTTCCATAGCTGCAGGCCCCGAGGTCGACGAGATCGCTCTGTCGGGGCTTACCGCAATCCCTTCGCGGCTCGTTAAAGCCCCCCGCATCGCCGAAGCGCCTGTGCATCTTGAGTGCCGATTTATAAAAAGTGTGGAAGTTCCGGGCTGGACCGAAGCAGACAATTACCGCGTTATCTTTGGCGAGGTCATCGGCATCCATATCGATGACTCCGTGCTCACCGATGAGGGGCTTGTTGACATACGAAAGATGGGCGTCATTAGCCGGCTCGGCTACAACGACTATGCGCGCGTTGACGCCGAATCAGTGTTTAGTATGGAAAGGCC
>ERZ887851.2976-NODE-2976-length-12730-cov-8.008679_pt1 | contig 12730 bp, 15 predicted proteins | sample MGYA00521100_ERZ887851 | MGnify/ENA primary metagenome ERZ887851 (study PRJEB32303, sample SAMEA104408602) | aquatic metagenome | biome: Brackish water; feature: Pelagic; material: water | place: Baltic Sea | collected 2014-06-06T16:11:00 | depth 11,444 m ...
CAAACCGTTATAGCCAAGTTTAATGAAAACATTCTCACCACATTTCGACCAATTTGCAATCGATCGTTTGAGATATGAACTACTCAAAAAGGTTGGGTGGAGTATTTCCAACAAACCAGACTGTGCTCAACTTTCGGAACTTATTTTCCAAAGTGGTTGTGGTCAAATTTCCGAATCTACGTTATACCGTTTATTTTTTCAGTTTGAAAAACACAGTCCGTATAAAAATACGCTGGATGTACTGTGCAAGTTTTTGGGATACAAAGACAGCTTGGATTTTACTGAAAAATTGCTGCAGCATAGAGAGGAATTGCACCATAATGGTGTAGGCAAGGAATTTAAAAAAAGCTTGTTGTTTTCTTGTATTGAACATACAGCAAAGCATCCCTTGACGGACTTTTTTGAAGAGGTAAATGAGCACACACACCAAATTAAAACAGCTATTGGTATTTCCATTTTTGATAGTTTACTTATTTCTACGCGGCAAAAATGGTTCTTTAAGAACTTTGCTCATAACCCTTTTGTCAGAGAATACTTTTTTGAGAAAAACCACGATACTAAATTTCGCATTCAGCATTATGATGAAGCATATGCCTACTATTTGAAAGGTATCATACCTGAACAAGATTTAGGCCGATTGCAAGACTATGTTTTTGGAAACTGCGTATTGTTCAGGTATTGCTTCACTTCCAATAAATCCAAGGATGCCGCAACACTCAGTAAAACCATTTATGAGCAGAATTTACACATAGATAATGTAAAAAATGAGATGTATATTTTTCCTTACATTCGCTTTAAAGCCTACAAATTGTGGTATTTAGAAATTAAAAACACTTCAAAAACCGAACTTGAAACTTATGCTGCCTATTTGATTGATTTAGCGAAGCAATTGAAATCCAATCTACCTTTTATTGAACAAAAAATCGTGCTGCACACCGTGGCGGAAACTTTTATTCACAGTGCAATCCCTGAGCATTTTCATTGGGAACTAAAACAGGCTTTTACTGATTTATATAAAACCATCCATCCCAACATCTATCAGAAACACCTGAAATACAGTTTACACTACTTCTGTGAAAATGGGTTACTACATTTTAGACCCTAGCAAACGTTATGGGAGTATTGTTTGGTTTGCTCAGTGCACTTAGTTTTGGTATAAGTAATGCTTATTGGAAAAATGCTGCTCGTCATACAGATTATTCGTTTTTAGTCTTATTTAGAGGTCTTATTGCCGTTGGTATATTTGGATTATTTTGGCTGTTAATCGTTTTTTACGGGATAGAGACAACTGAGATCATAAACAGAAATGCTAGCCGTATTGATTATCTTAATGCTTTTCTGCTGTGCTGTTGCTGTTCGTTTGGCTTATTTTTTTTCTTAAAATCAATGAAATATGCAACTGTGAGTATTACTGTGGCTCTTTCTTCTGTGAATGTTTTTGGAATTTTAACTACGGTATATCTAGTTGGTGAATCGTTTTCATTTACTTATTTGTTTGCCTTTTCCTTCGCCATATTGGGTATAGTATTAACCCAAAAATTGAACTGGAAAACTTCCGGTCTTCAATGGAACAAAGGCGCCATTTATGCCTTGTTGGCTTCCTTGTTCTGGGGGGGCACTTACCCGCTTTTTAAATTTGTATCTCCGTCTATTGGTGCCCTTCCGTTATCTTTTATTTTGGAGAGCTGTGTTAGCTTTATGGCTTTCTTTTTTGTTATTTTGTCCAAAAAGAATATCCGTCAGAAGAGTGATTCGTTACCTCTTTTCGGAAAGATTCAATTACTTCATTACGCTGTACTGGCGCTTTTGCTCATTGGTGGTACTTTGTTCTTTAACTTAGCCATCCAACACATTTCCGTCTTCAAGCTCAATTTAGTTGGGAATTTTCAGTACATCGTTTCCGTTTTCTTGGCTATTGCTTTCTATAAAGAGAGGTTATCTATGCAACAAATCTTAGGCCTCTTACTGATTTTCCTCTCAATTGCATCCACGCAGTATTTTGTTTGATATTCACAAGCCACTTTACTTGACCTAACTTAAACTTTTATTGCTCGCTTTGAATAGTTTATTTTACAACTCAAAGTGGCGCCCAGAACCCACTCTAAAAAACGGTCTTTCCTGTAAGGTTAAACAGGAGGCGGATGCTGAAAAGCCTTATGAGTAGGTGTAAAATATTTTAAATTTTAATATTATGTCAGGTTTAAAAGTAAACGGTAGAATTAAAGTTTCTACATTTCAAAAAGATTTTATTAAACAGTTTCCTTATTTAGTTCCTACATTGAGAACAACTGATGGAAAAGGCATTAATAATAAATTAACCATTGCAGGTGCAAGATCGAAAGCTGTTGGAGGTGATTACAAACCTTCTGGACAGGCTGAGCTTTCAGTAAATGGTAACTTACAAGTGGGTAGTTTCGAAAACCGCTTTAAAGCAGCATTTGGAATTGATTGTGAAATTTGCTACAAATCTCCAGGTGGTAAATTATTAAAAACCAATGCTGATCGTGACAAGACAACCTTAACAACGCTAAATGCTGAAATGAAAGCAGCAGGTTGTCAGGTGATAACATTATAATTCAAAAAAAAGGCGTATAATTTACGCCTTTTTTAATTTAACTTGAAAGGTTTGTGGATACTTTAGAAAAACTAACAGAAGCTCAAAGAAAAGAGCTCAAAAAAGGGGTTGTTGAGGTAACAGGAAAAGCAATGAATCGAACAGCATTAGGTGTTGTAGATGCTCTTTTCACACTTTATCCAAACATTACCTTTTCAGAATTAAAGGAAATTTTACCTGATACTATTAACCCTTCTGCACCCAAAAATTACAAATCATTATTTAAACCTTATACAGATAGGTTGTATGGAGTAGTGCAACCCGGAAGTATTAGAAAAGAGTGTGAAGATCAGGGTTTAGACTTAAATGCTTCTCACTTCGTTAAAGAAGGGGAAACATTTAGGACATCTGATGGGGTAGAAGTACTTGTTTCAAAAACTTGGGAGTCTGCAGACACCGAAACTGGTGAAAATGATTTACAAAATTTAATTGATCATATTGCTCAGTATGGTATTCGAGTGATCAAAGTAGAAAAGAAGGAAGCCTTTAACAAAGGTGAATATCACTTAGAGATTATTAATCCTACCCTATTACAAACCATTAAAAACCCGCCCAAGAAAAAATTCCCTTGGTGGATTATAATTCTACTTCTTTTATTGCTTGCTGGTATTTTATTTTATCTGACCAATAGTAACGAAAAAGAAGAAACTGTTTCACAAGATCAAATTGTTCTTCCTGTTGATGAGCCAGAGGAAGAAATCAACATAACTCCACTTGATGAAATTAAAAGCCAAATTGCTGCAGGAGAAAATACGGAGGGAAAATCAGTGAGTTTTCATGAGATACTCTTTGAAAAAGATAGTGACGTGCTTTTAGCTGAATCAGCAGTGTACTTAAATGAAGTATTTCAAGTAATGACTGATATAACAGCTCTTAAACTGCTCATTATTGGGCATACCAGTAGTGAAGGTGATGATAATTATAATTTAAAATTATCATCAAAAAGAGCCAAAGCTGTTTCTGCATACCTCCAAAATAAAGGGGTTAATGCGGAACGGCTTTCCACTGAAGGAAAAGGTGCCAGTGCTCCTATTAGTTCAAATGATACAGACGAAGGCAGAAGGTTGAATAGACGCATTGAATTTGTCATTACAGACGATGGGGTTGAAAATAACTAATTTTTAGGATTATGTCTGACAGAGAGCGAAAAAAAAGAGAAGCAGAAGCCAGAAAACGGGAGCGCGAACGCGCAATCGCAGAACGCAAACGCATTGCTGAGGCAAAAAAACGTGAACGTGAAAGAGCAGCTGCTGAAAAAAAACGCATTTCAGAAGCTAAGAAGAAAGAACGCGAAAGAGCTGCTGCTGAAAGAAAACGTATTGCTGAAGCCAAAAAACGTGAACGTGAACGCATTGCAGCAGAAAGAAAAAGACAAGCAGCGGCAAGAAGAAAAAAATAAAAAAGAAATTATGGGACTATTAAACAACCTTTTAGACCGCTTTAATAAAGCAGAATTCACCGTTGCACCTAACAAGAAATTGAAATCTATTTCCCAAGAATTCAAATCAAATTTTGATCTAACCTTGGTTTTTTACAAAGGAAGTGCAATTGCTGATAACACGTTGACGTTAGCAGCATTAGATAAACGAACGACCAAAAAAGCCAATACCAAAGCCGATGGGCTTAAAATAAAAGGAAGCTTGAAAGTAGGCGATACAGAAAAACTTTTCGATAAGCACTTTGGGGTAACCGTGCAAATAAAAGACAAAACAGGAAAAAAACGGGTACCTAATGAAATTACTATTGGACAAGCTTCAAGAGGAGAATATAAATAGTTGTGGATGAATAGTCAGAAAGGAATTTGGCTTATTTTATCCCTTATTGAAGTAAATGATGGCATAATCAATCTTAAATTGAAAAGGTAAATGGTGGGTGGGCAATTGGATAAGTTTGTTTTGTTGGGACTAAGTATTCGTAAAAATACTCGAAAATATAAAATACAAAAAAATAAATGCTGAAACGACTATTTTTAAACGATATTTTTTTATTGGTCATCATCAGCACAAACGCTCTGATTATTTTCTTGCAGGGCTTCTTTTCTTTATCAAGCACAAATGGTCAAATGTTGGAAATGACAGATCATTTTTTCACGACTCTGTTCATTATCGAAGCCATTATCAAAATCCAATCCTTTGGCGCCAAAAGGTATTTTAAGGAAGCTTGGAATATTTTTGATTTTTCCTTAGTGGTGATTGCTTTGCCTTCATTAGTTATTCTGGTTACGCCGTTTGAGATGCTGAGTTTAGATTTTTTGCTTACACTTAGAATTCTCCGTGTGTTTAAATTTTTCAGAGTACTAAAGTTTATTCCCAATATTGAGTCCTTATTAAATGGTGTTTTTCGTGCAGTACAATCATCTGTTTTGATATTGTTTGCCTTCCTTATTTTTAATTTCATTTTTGCCGTCTTATCATTTTCATTCTTCTCGGAAATCGCGCCTGAACATTTTTCCAATCCCTTAATTTCATTTTACACCACATTTAAAGTGTTTACAGTAGAGGGTTGGTATGAAATACCTGATTTGATAGCAGAACGAACGGAAAGTGTTGGCTTGGCTGTATTTGCCCGCATTTATTTTGTTCTCTTATTGTTTGGAGGAGGGATTTTTGGTCTATCATTAATTAATTCAATTTTTGTAGATAGCATGATGAGCGATAATAATGATGAAGTATTGGAGCGTATTAATAAACTGGAAAACAAGATTGATGAATTACTTAATAAATAGGAATGTTAAAGAAAGTACTTTATACCACAGTATTATTAGTTTCATGTTTAGAGATAGATGCTCAAATAGACAGTAAATGGAACCAAAAGCCGCAAGTCAATATCACAGGCTTTGTCGATGCCTATTATGTCTATGATTTTAATAAACCTACCGGAAATCGTCAAGACTTTTTTTTCAATCACAACAGGCACAATGAATTTAACATCAATAATGCAGTCGCAATTATCGCCTTAGATCATCAAAAATACAGAATGAACTTGGGTTTACATGCAGGTACTTATGCTCAAGATAATTATGCTCATGAGCAGGCTATGTTGCGTGCCTTGCATGAAGCTAATGTGGGTATATCGCTAAATAAAAAAAACACACTTTGGCTGGATGTAGGAATTTTTGGCTCTCACATGGGATTTGAAAGTGCATTATCTATTGATAATCCAACACTAACCAGATCTTTCGTAGCGGAGAATTCGCCTTATTATCTCTCAGGTGCTAAGCTAACCTATCAACTTGGTGAAAAATGGGAGTTTGCAGCCATTGTGAGTAATGGTTGGCAAAGAATTCAGCGGGTAGAAGGTAATTCCATGCCTTCCGGAGGAACACAAGTTGTGTTTAAGCCAACAGACAAGTTACTGCTAAACTGGAGCACCTTTGCTACAACTGAATTTCCTGATTCTTTGAGAAGAATGCGCTATTTCAATAACTTATACGCCAATTTCAAATTAGGTAAAAAAATATCCGTGATTACGGGGTTTGATTTCGGAGTTGAACAGGCTTCTTTTCAATCAAATAAGTATAATGAGTGGTTTGCACCGGTTATCATTACCCGATATGATTATAACCATCACTGGGGTTTTGCTATAAGAGGCGAATATTTTCAAGATGCCTATGGCACGATTATACCTGTTCAATCCAATGCAAGTGAATTTAAAACTACAGCCGTTTCGGTCAATGTTGACTTTCGTCCATCATCGAATGCAGCGCTGCGGGTTGAGGGGCGTTATTTGTCCTCCACTGAAGATGTGTTACCAACATCAAAGGGTTTATCGAATAATAACTTCTTCTTAACACTTTCTTTGGCTGTTAAGTTTTCGGAAAAGTTAAGTAAATAAGAGCAAACACACGAGTGTGAAAAAAGCATTTATAAGCTATTTTGAAGAGGCATTTAAAGAAGGAAATAACAATTCAGCGGCTTACAAGACTGTGAATGGAATTATTGTTCTGCTGATTTTAATTTCCACTTTGGAAGTTATTTTGAGTACAGAGCCCTCTTTTCAAATTTATGAAACTTATTTGTATATTCTTTTTGTAATTACAAGTATTATATTCTTGATTGAATACGTGTTAAGAATATATATCAAGCGTAAGACAGATCTAAAGTTCAAGGGATTCAGAGCATATAAAAACTATTTTTTTGATTTTTATAATCTGGTCGATCTCATTGCTATTGTTCCTTTCTTTATTGGCTTTTTTGGCATGCAAATTTCGCCAATCTGGAAGGTGATGCGCGTACTAAGGATATTTAAAATTCTGCGGTATTTCCCTTCGGTAGAGTTGATGATAAATGGGCTGAAAAATAAAAAGAATATTTTACTCATTTCCTTGCAATCCATTTTCTTTCTTGCATTATTATTATCCATCGCCTTGTATTATTGGGAGCATAAAAGCGAAAATTCACAGTTCACTAGCATAAGTCAAGCACTCCTGTGGTCTCTGGCAAAATTTATTGGTGATATAGGTGGCTATGGCGATTTTGTCCCGGTTACATTTGTAGGAAAGGTAATAGCCACTTTCAATGGTATTCTGGGCATTGCAATTTTTGCAATACCTGCAGGTATTATAGGTTCGGGATTTGTAGAAGAAATTGAAAAAAGGCAAAAAGAAAAAAAAGCACTGGAGCATATTGGTCTTGTTAAAGATGTTTTTGAGAAAGATCACGTGGCTGAATTGATCCGAATTAAGCAGAAATATGAAATGGAAAAAGTAAGACGAAAATCGATTACACTAAATGACCTTAGGTATAGACTTAATCTTACTGATGATGATATTTCAGAAATGATTAACAATCAATCTGGATTGAGAATCAGACCGGTAAATACGATTCTTCAAGACGGAACAAAAGTGGAAAATATTTTAGCAGAGTATTATGAGGATAACCGAATCTACGGTACATTTATTCAGAAAAATTCTCCGCTTACCATTATTTCTCCTTTATCTAATGCCCAACCTTTTCTGGGACATTTTACACATGCAATAGCAGAAAAATTGAATGCAAATTATCTCAGTGTGGATAAATTCTCAAAGACTGATTTTAATCCGAAAAAAGTTCTTGATTTTATGGAAAATAGTGCGTTCTTAAAAGAAGATTCTCCAGAGGCCATTCAGGTTTTCAAAGAAGATGTTAATGTCTTGGTAGCAAATACACGAACATTTATAATTTTTGGAGCTAAGGCATCCAAAGGCCACACCTATGAATTGTTGAATGGGGGCAAAGCCGGAGATAAAAAATTACTTACAGATGGTAGCAGTTATAATCCTTTGGAAACCCTTGCGATGTTTGTGGATGGAATAAACAACAAACTATCGGTGGATGGTTTGAGCATGGGTATACACGAAGATTATGGTATTTCGGGGGAACATCATCTTTTACACTTCATAAATAAAAAGATGGGTAGAAATGTACTGCAAATCAATGTTTCAGCAAATCTACTTAAGGAAGAAAAAGAATTGTATTACAAGAGTATATTTATTTTAAGCGAAACGATTAAAGAAAATTTATAATGGAAGAGAAATACTGGAATTGCCTAAAGGAATTGGATTTATTTGCAGATGTAACTCCCACTAACATTGGTGAGGAGAAGGAGAAGTTTTTTTCCTCTTTGCATAAAGGCGAGGTTTACAACCCAAAATTTACCTACAAATACACACGAACTTTAATGGATGTGGAGAAACTGGAAGAGGCCTTTCAATACACTCCCCAAGATGCTATTATAAGCCAAAAATATCGGAGTCATTTCGAAAAAGAAAAACAGTGGATTACAACTTTCATGCAACGAAATGAGGCCGATTTTGCAGAACTATTAGCTAAATTATATCCTTTAGCATCAAAAGAATCCCAATTGTTGGCTCATCAACTTTTAAGTGATAACGGAATTACAGAGGTATCAGATAACGATGAACTAATTTCAGCAGATGAAGCACTAATTATTTTTGAGAAAACCCTAAAAGATGCTGGTTATAGTGGGTGGCAAGTTGGGCTAAAACCTATTGGCGCCAAGGCAATGGTTTCATCTCTCAGAAAAGAGTTGACTATCAGAGAAGGACATAGTTTTAAGATGTCTGAGATAGAACGCTTAAAAGTGCATGAAATTCATACACACATAAGACGTTATGAAAATGGGACAAAACAACCTTATGCCCTCTTTAGATATGGCTTTCCTGATTATTTAGAAACAGAGGAAGGTTTGGCTATATACAATGAAGAGATAAACAAGGTGCTGACAGCTCTTGACCTTAAAAAATACGCACTAAGGGTGATGGCTTGTGTCTGGGCTGATAACGGCAGTCTCTATGATGTTTACGCAAAGTTGAGAGAATTTACCACAGAGAATGATTCATGGGAAATTGCTATGCGAGTAAAAAGAGGGTTGATTGACACTTCTGTTAAAGGTGGTTTCTATAAAGATCAGCTATATTTTATTGGCTATCAAAAAGTCAGACAATTATCGCCAGAAATCAGGGAAAAACTTTGGATAGGCAAAGTGGGAATTGCAGATGTGGAATAAACTATAAACAACAAATGATGATAAAGCTAAAATTACAACCAGAAATTCAATCCATGTTATGCAACGAATTAATAAGTTCAAATGAAAGCATAAGTAGCATTTATTCATGGATCAATGAATATTTCTGTAAGGAATTTGGGTTGTTAACCGATATTTCTGCGAAGGCAATCCCTCTACGAAAAGACTTATTAACTCCTTCTTTTGATATCATCAAAAATAATCCTTTGAGAACCATTGGTATAGATTTTCCGGTATTGCTCTCCAAAGGAGAAAACCGTCTTGTGATGATGGTTTGCGCGATGGATCCATTGAGGAATGATACTGCAGATAAACAAACTTCCGATGAAATAGGATACTGGGTGCCTTTTAGCGTTATCAATAATCCGGTGGGACAAACCAAACATTCGGAAAAAGAAAATCTGGCTTTTTTTCATACATTGTTGGATACGCATGATTTGTATGTAACGGATATTTTTAAACTGTTTTACAGGAAGGATAACAGAGTAAGCAATACCATCGGTGATTTTAGATCACTTCCTGTACATCGCACTATTCTTGATGCAGAAATACAAATTGTAAAACCATCAGTGATACTTACCTTGGGCAACAATGCCAGAGATGCTATGTGCGAAATATTGCGTTTACCCAGACCTAAATGGACGAATGAAATCTATACGACTAAAGACCAAAACGGAATAGATGTAGTGATGGTGCCGCATATTTCCGGTGCTGCGAATGGTTCAAAAGCGCCAATTTTGAAGAACCCCGCTCATGCGAGTATTTCAGGAAAAAACAACGTGAAATATGCCCAGATAATTATAAAATCTTTAAACTCATAAAATATGTTCGGTTTCAAAGGTAAATACGGCTTTTCATTCTCCTGGAAAAGGTTATTGGGCATTTCTGGCTTCAGGAATAGTGTTGCTCGTAAAACGGGTATTCCCACCACCAAAGGTGGTATGGAAAGAAAATTAGGGCGAAGTTTGATGCGAATGATTTTTGGGAAATGGTAAATCAAAAAGCAAACAATCAGAGTCGGACATCGTGGACAATCGTTTTGTTGTATCTGTTTTTGTCCTTTTTTGCGGCATTAGTATTTAGTGTCTTATACAGGCGTTCGGTTAACAAAGGAAACAAGGGTATTGTTTGGATCGTATTTGCTGTGCTGTGCGCTTTGTTTTATGGCACTATTGCCTTATCATTGGTTGTTACTTCATCGCCCAATGTTGATGCAGGCTATTATTGGCTGGGTATCATCACACTCGTGTCAAATTCATTGGCTCTTTTATTGATAATAACGAAAAAACGTGCTTAAACCATGGGACTAATATTAGAACTTGTAGATGAAATTATAGAAGTGAGGGGCTCTCGCTTATACACTAAATCCGATTTAGATTTAAAGAAGGGAATCCGTGCTGAGTATTTCACTTTGCGTTACGCCATTCCGGTTGTGTTTTTTCAGTTTATAGATAATGCTGTAATCCCTTACTTTACCTTCTTTTTGGTCATTAATTTAATGCAGGAATTCTCCATCACAGGGTTACTTATTGCTATTGTTCCGGTTTTTTCCAGTTTATTCTCTTTGTATCAAACGGTGTATTATTTTCTATTTCCCACCGAGACGTATTTGAGTTTTTTTTCGCGTTTTCTTGGCGAAACAGCCATTGGTTGTATCTTGAGCGCATGATTCCGAATTCGATTTATAACCAAATTGCCTTAAAATGGAAAAAAAAGAACGTGATTTAGAGTTCTCCAAAAAAGAACACGACATGAAGCTGGAAAAGTCCTTAGATAAAACTTCCGTTTGGCTTATTCGTATTGTTGGTGTAATCATCGCAGCGATGGGAGTGGTAATTGTTGGTGCGTTTTGGTATTGGCTGATGAAAATGTTGTTTAAAGTGGGGGCTTAATTGATAAGGAGCTTTCTAGCTTGAGCTTTTACAACTTGGCCCTCTGGTTATACCCACTCACTTATTAGAAAATGGCACTGATTTGCGATATATCCAAGAATTATTGGGTCATAAAAGCAGCAAAACAACAGAGATATATACTCATGTTTCAACAAAAAACATTCAAAATATCAGAAGCCCTTTTGATGAACTCTAAATATGTATATGTATATTTATAAAACTAACATTTTGTTCGCCTATACAGCCATATTGGAATATATAGGGTACATTTTGTTCGCATATAAGTAAGTTATGGGCAAGTTTAAAAACCAAGACGGTCTGCGAAAGCCAAAGGGCTGACCACCCAATGTGACAAAAAAATAAAAATAAAAAAGTGGAGACCAGCGACCACTTATAAAAACGGGGCGGAACTGAAAAGCAAAACGAGTAAGAATCACTATTAAATTTAATAAACATGAAAATAAAAAGCGCTGCCACATTCTTGTTAATAGCATCAATAGTTGGTGTTTTAATAAAATTATATTATACGGTTAAAAATTTCGAGTATTATTCAAACCCTATAGAAATTTTTATTAGTCTTCTCGCCTTTACTATGCCTATTGCGCTATTAGTTTTATCGATTGCATTAATGAATAATAAAACGACAGAAAATACACAGATGATCGAAGAAAAACCATCATCCAATGAATTAACGAATAACTTATCTGTTGGTGATTGGCTAGTCAATTTTTTAATTACCATTATTCCTTTAGTTGGCTTTATATTCATTATCATTTGGGCAAATGATGATAAAAACAAAATAAGAAAAAATTGGGCAGTAGCATCGCTTATTTGGACAGGAATAATTTTCGTTTTATCAATTTTCCTTTATGCAACAATTTTTGCGTCACTAATGCAACAATTTTAAAACCAGCCCATAACATTTTGTATAAGTAATGGCAGGTGTGTGCAAAATTTCAAGGTTTGTATCTAGCTCAAACTTCATAGCAGTTTGAAAGGTATGTGCTACGCAGTGGAGACCAGAACCCACTCAAAAAAACGGGGCGTATTTCGAAAAGCCTTATGAGTAGAAAAACTAATTTTAATATTAGGTCAACTTAAAAGTAAAGTACAAAATCAAAGGTCAAGACTTTTAATGATACCTTTTATATGATATATATAAAATAAATAGAATGGGAAACAAACACGCACACGGTCAAGATTCTTATATACCATCAGAAAAAAAGAAAATTAAAGATTCTAACAATCGATCTTTATCAAAATTATTAAGGTATAATTTTGATAATTCCATTACAAAGGGCTCGAATTTTGTAATTTTTATAATTTTGTTGTCATTTTTATGCGGCCTACTTATGGCACTCTTTCAGTTTCTAACTGGCACAAGCGTTGAGGGTTCATTTTATGACAAATGGTGGGAAAGCATTACTAAAATCTTAAATATTGGAGACGGAGTAACAGGAAAAGAAAGATTTGTAGAATTTCTTTTTTGGGCATTAAGTATTGCTTTTTCCGGGGTTGTAATTGGTTTCTTAACCTCTAAGATATCAGCAGCTATTGAGTCGCTAAAAAAAGGAAAAAGTAATGTTATTGCTTTAGATCATATTATTATTATTGGATGGTCTGCAAATATTACTGCAGTCCTTAAAGAGCTTTCATTAGCAAATGAGAATGTTAAAGGCAAGCAAGTTGTCATTTTTTC
>ERZ887851.2981-NODE-2981-length-12717-cov-20.427737_pt1 | contig 12717 bp, 6 predicted proteins | sample MGYA00521100_ERZ887851 | MGnify/ENA primary metagenome ERZ887851 (study PRJEB32303, sample SAMEA104408602) | aquatic metagenome | biome: Brackish water; feature: Pelagic; material: water | place: Baltic Sea | collected 2014-06-06T16:11:00 | depth 11,444 m ...
AAAATTTCGTAAATTTTGTTGCTTATTCAGCTTCTGGAGCAGCGTCCATATCAGCAGCAGCATCAGCAGCAGCATCACTAGCATCAGCAGCAGCATCAGCAGCAGCATCAGCAGCATCGTTAGCCATGTCAGCACCTTTGTCAGCAGCGTCATTAGCAGCATCTTGTACTTGATCAGCACCTTTTTCAACAGCAGAAGCTAATTCAGAAGCATCTCCACAAGCAGTTACTGCAGCAGCAACAAATAATAATACAAATAATTTTTTCATAACTTTTTTTTTAAATAATTCAATTGCAAATATATGACAAACTAACGTTAATACATAATTTTAGATTGAAAGCATCGTGTTTTTCTGATTTTTTAACATTAGAGATAACTCAATTGAAAGTGTGACTATTCGTCTTTAATTTAGATTAGACAGGACTTCAATGGTTTTTATCCCATTCCAAAAGGACTTGTTTAAAATAACATCATCCAATGATTTAGTGCATTCTAATAATTGATCATCTTTTTCAATTATTATGTCTAAATCCCGATGAGACATGCTCCATCCCTCAAATAATCTTTCTTCAATAGGAGAATATTGTAGCAAGCTTACTTTTTCGTGCCTTGGATCTGATTTGATTTTTTCAAACAACTCATAGATGCGAATTGCATCACCCTCTAAGTACTGAATGAAATTATTTTTATATTCAATTAAAATACCCGTTATATTGTCAAAAGAATTTTTCTTGTTGGAATAATCTATAATCGACCTAACCTCTGATGGTGTTAAGTTTTTTCTTTTTGTACTGACATAACATAAGCCGTAAATCATTATAACCCATTATTTTCATCCTAAAGTACTCAAAATAAATGTACTAATTGCATCTGATACCGGCCTCTTATTTATTTAAAATTTGTAAAAGATGCCATTCAATGCTTACTTTAGCAAAAGCATGGATAAAACGGTTAAATCACAATTATCTTTTTACAATAAAATATCAGAGTTAATAGTAACGGCAACTGATGCTGAGTCTTTGTCAAGAGCTCTATATGAAATTATAGATGGTTATATTGAAGTTCCTCATAGTGCTTTATTCCTTTGGGATTCTAAAGAAGCAAAGCTCAAGCTCTATGGGAATAGTGGTTTCACTGAAGATGAACTTGTTGAGGTAGAAAATACTGCTCTAGACCGTCATCCTGGTTGGGTTTTCAAAAACCAAAAGCCGCTTCATATTCCTGACATGGATAAAGAAGGTGTTCCATCTTTTATCACTTCAAGTAAAAGATCTTTCAAGGTGAAGTCTAGACTTTGGGTTCCGATAACAACAACAGAAAGATCTTTAGGCGCATTTGGCTTTGCAAGCCAAGAGCTTAATTATTTCACAGAAGATCATGTAGATGTTCTCAATTTTGCGTGCCGATTGGCAGGTAATATTTATTCTAACATCATTTTTTCCCAGTCCGAAAAAGAGTATCTAAATAACATGTTAATCTCCTATAATAAAACCAAGGAGGCTAGTAAGGCTCAACAAAACTTTATAGCGAAAATGAGCCATGAGATGAGGACTCCACTAAATGGGATTATTGGCATGACAAAACTCATAGAAGGAACACTTCTCAATCAAAATCAAAAAAAATATGTCGATATATTAAACAATCAGTCAGTGCAGTTACTCGGTTTAATTAATGATGTTTTAGATATCTCAAAAGTTCAATCACAGAACTTTAAGCTGGTCCATTTCCCTTTTAATCTAAAAGAGGTGCTCACTTCAAATATCAAATCCTATGAAATGCAGGCCAAGTTAAAAGGTGTTGATTTCACTTGTGCCTTTGACACAAAAATTCATTATAACTTGAAGGGAGACTCCTTGAGGATGTCTCAAATCGTGAATAATCTTTTGAGTAATGCCATTAAATTCACGAAAGAAGGTTTTGTGTCAATTTCTGTTCAACATGATAGCAGTACAAAAGATTTTCAAAACATTATTATTATTGTTGAAGATTCGGGCATAGGTATTGGGGAAGCCAAACTAGAAAAAATATTTGAAGGTTTTCATCAAGAAGATGATTCTATTGTTAGAAAATACGGAGGGACAGGATTGGGGCTAATGATCACTAAAGAAATCGTAGATCAAATGAAAGGTGAAATTATCGTTGACAGTAAAAAGGGGAAAGGGTCAAAATTTACGATTTTATTAAGCTTTAAGAAGTCAAATCAAAATTTAGATCAAAATGAAATTTCCCGAGATGTATCCCTCAATGGCTTAAATATACTTGTTGCTGAAGATAATGAAGTGAATAGTTTTTATTTAAAAACAATACTAGAACAAGATGGGTGTATAGTAAGTTTGGCTAAAAACGGACAAGAAGTCATTGAGTTTTGCAAAAAACAGGAATTTGATTTGATTTTAATGGACATTCAGATGCCGATCTTGGATGGTATATCGGCGACTCAAATCATCCGTAAAGAATTGAAAATCAATACACCGATAATCGCTCAAACAGCAAATACCGTTCAAAAAGATATTGACGCATGTTATGAGGCTGGCGTATTGGATTACATATCTAAGCCATTTACAATTAGCGAGTTAAATAGAAAGATTGCCTTCAATCTAGACATTGGATTGAAAAACAAAAAGACAAAATTAAAAGATAGAGCACCTCAATCATTACATTCAAGTGTTTTAAGTTTGGTAAATGGAAATAAAGAATTTGCTCGTAAAATACTTCAAGTTTTTAGTGAAGATACCCCTAAGAATATAAAATCCTTAAAAAAAGCTTTTTCAGCTAAAGATGAAATTCAAATCAACAAAATTGGACATAAAATAAAATCTTCTTTTCGTATGTTTAAGCTAAAGGTGCCTTTCGAATATAGTCTTTGGATTGAAAACTTTTCTAGTGAAAAGCATTCCTGGGAAGAACTCGACGAATATGTCTCTTTATTGGATAAAGAATGTTCTAAATACCTCAAAGAATCTCGATAATGGGGGTTGTCATTTTGTTTTTTTAATATAGTCCTGTTTTATATTGATGAATTAAAAGATGTTTGATATCTTTAGTTCCAATCTATGAAAAGCTTCGATAATATAAAACTCAGTTTAATCGTTTGCTGTATTGCCTTGTTTTTTATATCTGCCAATGGGTATTCACAAGTGCTGGTTAATGCTGATGTCCAAATAAATGGTTTTAGGCATGATTGGGATTGCGGTAATGACGTTGGAGGGTTTAACAGCTTTCCAGATCCCAGATATAAAGTTTGGGTAGGGTATAATGCAGGTAATTTTCAAAATGTAAATTCAGGCCCAGGTCTTTATGGGGGATGCGGCAATACTTATGGTGGCGATGCTGTGTTTTGTTCTACATGGAATCCGGGATTAATAAATGCAGCTTCCTTTAATGCACAGCAAATCAATGAAATAAACATTGATATGGAAAGTTGGGAAGATGATGGTTGCGGAAGCAATTGCGATGCAGATATCTGTTTTTTTAATAGTGATGATACCCGTTGTGGTCGATTACGAATAGGTGATGTTGATTTTTGGAATGAGCCGCCATGTCAAAACAATCTTTATAATGGTGATTTCACATCTGGCTCATTTCTTTCTATGCACAATCGTTGTTCAGATCAAAATGGAGCAGGTTACGGTGTAGATCAACTAATTATAAACTGGAGCTTTGCATCTTCACCATCAATAATAACACAGCCCTTTCCGTTTGATCGTGTTTTATGCCCGGGAGATATTACATCCTTAGAAGCTACCGTTAATACCTGGAATGGGTGGAGCTTAGGACAGTTGGTTCAATGGCAAATGAGCAGTAATACAGATTGTAATACTGCTTCTAATTGGACAGATATACCAGGAGCAAATTTACTTTCGTATACACCTAATGAAATACCTGGAACGCGTCTCTACCGTTGTGTAATCTCTAGTAATTGTACAGATATAAATACGCAACAAGTTATTTCTGAGTGTGTAAGAGTCACGTACCACCCTTACGCTGCTCCAATTATAAGTCCTTCATGTGGTACTACAATTGTACCAGATGTACCTATTCAGTTTTGTACCACTCTCCCTCCAAATCAAGATGCAAGTGTCGCGATTTCAGCATACACGTGGTCGGTAACCCCATCATCAGGAGTAACCATATCAAATACCACGTCAACTTGTACAGATATCACCTTTACAGATCAAGGTGGCTATACGGTTTCATTAACATATACCGATGTTTGCCCTGAGATAGATGCGGTAGCTACTTGTATCACCACAATAACTCCTCCGGCATGTGATATGATTTATGTTGACGCCATAAATGGTGATAATAATTTTTTAGGCTTCCCTAATGAACCTGTTGCAAATATATGGAGAGCAATGCAGCTGGTTGGTGGTGATCGTGTTAATATTAGAATGACAGGGGGTAGTTATGCAGAGCCTAACGTCATATATCTCTATGACAACACTTTTATCGATGGTTCATGGCAGAACAACAGTGGCGTGTGGACAAAATCAAGTGCTGAATCAACAATTCTGACATTTTCAGGTGAGGAGGTCTTGAACAATGCGGTTACCCATCTAATTGGATTTAAGTCTGAAAATATTTCAGGATGGACAATACAAGATCTTGATATTATAACCGTTAACGCTACAGGCAACTCAAATGATGGGCGCGGAAAGTCCAATTATGGTTTATTAATAGACAATTCATCCTCCTACGAGGTCAATAGATGCACCTTTAATATTGGAGCTGCGACAAATGGATTAAATGGTTCTACAGGAGCATCAGGAATTAACGGAGCTATTGGTGCTACTGGCTTGACCGGCCATTGTGACAACAACACCACAAATCGAGTAGGGGGCAATGGTGCTGGATTTGTCGGTACTGGAATTATGCAAGGTGGTGCCGGAGGAAATGGAGGAATGGGATCGGATTGGAATTCTAATAATAACCAGGACGGGAATAATGGAAACAATGGTGGTGGTGGAGCTGCTGGCGGATTTAGTTTTGGAAGTCAAGGAGTTAACGGTGGTTGTGGGTCTAGTTCTAATCGAGATGGTAGAAAGGGTCAGAATGGGGCAGCTGGTGTAACTGGTACAAATGCTATTGCAACACCTGAAATAACAAACACTTCATTTTTAAATTATTGGACACCGAATGGTAATGCTGCTGCTGGAAGCGACGGTACGGGTGGAGGTGGTGGTGAAGGCGGTGGTGGTGGTGGAAGACAAACTGAAATCAACTGGTGGGATTTCTGTGATGACGGTGGAGGTTCTGGCGGAGGTGGAGGCGGTTCTGGTGGCGAAGGCGGACAAGGAGGATTTGGAGGTCTAGGTGGGGGTGGATCATTTGGTATTTACAGATTCAATTCAAACACAGGCGTTATTTTGCAAGACATTACGATTAACGTTCCAGGCATCGTCCCTAATGGTGGTGGACCAGGTGGTGGTGGACCTGGAGGTACAGGTGGTCCTGGTGGTTGCGGTGGTGGTGGTAATAACACAAGTACTACATCAGGGGGCGCTACGGGGTCTAATGGAGGTCTTTGTTCTACGGCTAGAGTTTGCAATAGCACCGAGGTTGGAGCTGGCGGTCAAGGTGGAGCTGGCGGTAATGCCGGGGCAGGTGGAACTGGGCAGCCAGGCGCGTCAGGTTATTCAACCCACATGGTAGTAGACGGCGTGTTTTCTAATCCATCTACCAGTGTTCCAAACCCGACTACAATTGTAATGGATTATCCAATAAATGGAAAAGGTTGTGTTAATTCTGAGGTCGTCTTTTCTAACACGGCAAGTGCGCCTTGGATTCTTAATGGCTCTTCTTTAATTGATGATATGAACCCTGGAATATCAAGCTACACTTATAATTCTAATCCAGTTTACACCTATTACAGTAATCTGGGTATTTATGACATCGAGGCAAGTGGTGCAAATTATCAAGACTGGGTGCATATTATTGATGATACTAGACCCGCAAATATGATTTTTAATGGGCCTACATCGATTTGTTCAGGCGGAACTTTAAATATTAATGGAATATCTTGGGGCACGGAGATAGCATGGGATTGGGTAATTTATGATGTGGATGCATTGAATCCGATTCAAACGAGTACGGAACAATCTCCGAGTTTTTCAATGCCTGTTGTCACAATTCCAACGGTTTATAATATTAGGTATCGTGTTCGTGAATCTTGTTGTGGGTGGAGTAAGCCGTATTATACTTCTTTTACTATACATCCAACATACGTCCCTCTTATCACGGTGAATGGATCCACAACATTGTGCTCGGGTGACTCTGTTGAGTTATCAACAGATCCAGGAACTAGTATACAATGGTCAAATGGTGAAACGACACAGTCTATTTTTGTAAATACACCTGGTCAATATTCAGTCACCGTTGAAAACATTGATGGATGCATTGGAGAATCAGCTCCTTTAGAAATTATCATTAATTCAATCCCTAACCCTATAATTGACACACAGGGCAGTGATACTTCCATTTGTGTTGGAACTACGGTTATTTTAGAATCACCTGTGGGTAGCGCTTACTTATGGAGTAGTGGAGAGGTGTCTCAATCCATTATTGTAGATTCTGCTGGAGTCTATGAGGTTTTTTATACAGATTTAAATGGATGTTCTGCATCCTCTGCTCCATACACAGTATATGAGACTTCAGACTCAGTAATTGTTGATGGAAATAGTGTCATCTGTCCTGGAGATAGTGTATTATTGACGAGTTTTTCTCAATACCCGAACCCCTCAAATATATATCAATGGTTTTACAATGGATTACCAATTAGTAATGCCAATCAAAATGCAATTTATGCCAATCAAACTGGCACATATTCTTTAAACATTACGGCTGGCTCATGCTCCGTTTTGTCTAGTGATATTCAAATAACCGAATTTGACGCAAGTATTTCGTCTAATTCTTTAGATTCAACTTTATGCCCTGGAGGATCACTTGATTTATTGTCAAGCCCTGGCGATTCTTTTCAATGGTTCTTAGATGGTGCCTTGATTTCGGGAGCGACAAATCAAATCTGGACCATTTCGGATGCAGGAACCTATACTGTAGAGATTGTAGATGGTGTATGCACAGATATTTCGGATGCGTATGTGGTTGATTTCATTATTCCGATAATTACAAGTAGCAATGGTTTAAGTAGTTTTTGTTCAGGTTCAACAATAGATCTTTCATCAAGTCCAGGTGATAGCTATCAATGGTCCTTGAACGGTATAGATATCCTGAATGCAAATGGTCAAACATATACTGCAGATCAAGGAGGAGTCTATACAGTAACATTACAAATAGGTACATGCGCGACAAGTGCTTCTGATTTTACACTAACAGAAATAATACCCTTAATTACGAGCGGAGGAGGAATGAATACAATTTGTCCAGGAAGCACATTAGATTTAACTTCTAGTTCTGCCGACTCCTATCAATGGGCAATGAATGGCATCGATATACCTGGTGCTACGAATCAAACTTATACAGCGAATATAGAAGGCAGCTACACGGTAACTGTTTCATTGGGCGTCTGCACAAACGTAACTTCCTTAGAATTTATTATTACTGAAATTACACCTACAATTACTGGGGCAGGTGGAGCTTCAACATTGTGTCCTGGAAGTACTTTAGATTTAACATGTAGTCCGGCTGATTCATATCAATGGTCACTAAACGGAGTAATTATTGTGGGTGCAACAAATCAGATATACAACGCAACACAAGAAGGGATTTATACAGTAACAACTGTATTGGGTTCTTGCACTTCAACTTCAATTGATTTTAATTTAAGCTTCTTAACAGCTACAATATCGAGTACTGGCGGAAATACCTCATTTTGTAGTGGAGGAGGAATCGATTTAACATCTTCAATTGGAACCGCTTATCAATGGCAACTAAATGGTATTGACATACCCGGAGCCATAGATCAGTTGTATTATGCTACAGCTGAAGGAACTTACAACGTCATTGTTATAGATGGCTCTTGTTCATTAACTTCAGTAGACTTTATTTTAAGTGAAATAATCCCTGTTATAAGCTCATCAAATGGCCAATCCTCTATTTGTCCAGGCAATTCGTTCGATTTAATTTCTACTCCAGCAGATACATATCAATGGATGCTGAATGGTGTAAATATTCCAGGAGCTACGAATCAAGCCTACACAATTAGTGAGGGAGGGATTTATTCCATTACAACATTATTTGGCGCCTGCACATCTACGTCGATTGATTTTACTGTTACTGAGATTGTCTCAATAATAACGAGTACAGGAAATAGTACAATTCTTTGCCCTGGAAGCACTTTGGATTTAACATCAAGCCCAGCAGATGCTTACCAATGGAGCTTAAATGGGGTTGATATACCCGGTGCAATCAATCAATCATATACTGCTACAAATTCGGGAACATATGCGGTAACGACCACCATAGGAACAGGAGGTTCTGGACCTTTAAATACAAATTCGGATTTTGAATTGGGTCCTGGTACAAATTGTGGTAGTCCAACTGATTATATTTGTGCAAATGATGCAGGGCAGGTATTTGATGGAATTCATCCTGTATATACAGTTGGAGATCAAGGATGTGTTGGAGGCACGACTAATTTCACAAATTCATTAGGTGCTCATGATGGCACTGGATATGTGTATTTTTATGCTGGTGCAGACAACATACAAACCAACCCCTTTCCATTTTCAGGAGGAGAAATGGTAGATATTTGTATTTGGTATGCTGGTCCGCAAGGAGCAGGGGCATCTGGGCAAAACACAGCAAACTCTCATTTTTCATTGGCTGTTGATGGTGTTCAGGTAGGGCCAGACATTTTGGTTCCTACAAATACCATTTGGACTCAACATTGTTTTTCAGTAACAATGACTCCGGGGAATCATAGCTTTGGTGTTCTATCGGGGGGAGCGGCTCAATACTCATTGTGGTTTGATAACTTCGAATTAACGACAGCTAACGGATCTTGTACGTCAAGCTCACAAGACTTTATTCTATCAGAAATTGTCACTGAAATAACTTCAACCACTGGGGCAACAACTCTATGTAACGGAAATACGATTGAGCTTTCTAGTACTTCAGCAGACACTTACCAATGGAGCTTAAATGGGGTTGATATTCCTGGTGAAACCAATCAAAGTATTAACGTTTCTGTGCCAGGTAGCTACATTGTAACGACAACAACAGGATTATGTACATTATCCTCATCTGTTTTTGAAATCAGCAATGCATTTACGCAAGAGCCAAATATAACTTTAAGTGACACTATCGGTTGCCTACCATTAACCGTAGACTTAATTCATGACATACCCAATGTATCTACTAATTGGCTGGCAGATGGTGTTGGTTTTTCTACCTCTCAATCGAGTCAGCTTACATTGGTGCAGCAAGGATGTGTGGATGTAGAGCTTGTTTTAACGAGCATTTCGGGATGTGAACAAACAACAAGTGTTTTAGATGCTATTTGTGCTACACCGTCTCCTATTGCCTCATTCTCAATGAATCCGAGTGTGATTTCTAATGATCAAGAATCCATTAACTTTATCAACACTTCAGAATATGCAGATTCTTATTTTTGGGATTTTGGCAACGGAACAAATAGTGATTTAATCAACCCAAGTCAAAATTTCAATGTAAATGATGCGGGATATTTAATAACATTAACCGCTTTTAATAATGAAGGTTGTTACGACAGCTATTCTATCACTTTGTTATCAAACGAAACAGGAACTGTTTTTGTCCCGAATACATTTACCCCTGATGGAGATGAACACAATCAAGAATTTGTTCCAACGGTTATTCCTGGTTTTCAAATGTTTAGTTACTCCATGAAAATATACAACCGATGGGGAGAACAGGTTTTTGAGTCCAATAATATTGATTTTGGATGGGATGGATCGTATGGGGGTAATGCGAATCAAGCTCAAGAGGGCGTTTATATTTGGAAGATAACCTACCATGACCAAAACTCAAACGAAAGAAAAGAATTAACCGGTCACGTTACTTTGCTTAGGTAGAGATTTACAACCTGATGATTTTTTTACTCAAAACACCTCCACTATCTACAATTTTCAATATGTAACTTCCTCTACTAAGGGGTTGACCATCAATTTTTAAATAGTTCAATCCTTTTTTTGGTTCAAAATCAAAAGAACTCATTTCTTTTCCTTCAAAGGTTGAAATAATAAATTTAATTTTTTCGGTGCCAACGGAATTGTATTGTATGGTTATTTCCTTCTCAAATGGATTGGGGTAAACCCCAAGCATAATGATATTGTTTTCGGGTATATCAAAAACACTCAGGTCTTCATCAAAAACAGGAGATTGAACACATGCTTCATCCTCTCTCTCTGACGCTTCACTTATCTCATTTAAGAATGTTTCACCATCATTCACAAAATAGCTTTTTGCTCTAGTTACATCCGTATTGGAAGAAAACACACTTTCGCAAAGCATCCAGTCTGCTTGAACCCTATCTTTATTTACGTCTAGAAGTAGATATCCTCTTTGATCAAGATTAGACCATTTAATATGAGGATTGGCTGCCGAAATAATTTCGGTTGGTAAATCAAAAGGGAATCCAACTGATGTTACGCTAGTGATTACAAATTCAACTCCCATACTGCCTGATCCTGTTGATGCATCATAATTTTCACCGGGAAGATTGTTCGCCCATGAAGTATGAATGTCTCCTGTTAACACCACCAAATTATTGATTTCATTACTGAGAATATCTCCATAAAACCTATTGCGCTCTGCTGGATAACCATCCCATTGATCAGGATTTAATACAAGGCCAAAAACCTCTAATGGAGCCATCATGACTTGCTGGCCAAGTATATTCCACTGACTGGTACTATTTTGCAAACCGTCCAACAACCAATTGTATTGATCCTCTCCGAGTAATCGTCTATTGGTATCGTTAATAGCGGAGCTTGTAGCACCTACTTGCTCATCTCTTCCTTCTAGTCGTGTGTCACACATATAAAGGTTGAGCAAATCACCGTATTGGATTTCTCGATACAAGCGAAGAGAGTCTTCTGCATTAAGACGAATAGGCATCCATTCAAAATAAGCCTGTTTTGAGCTGGCTTTTCTGTTTTCCCAAGAACCTTCTGTCGAAGAGTTGTGGTTTTGAGCACCACCTTTCCATGAGTCATTTGCGGATTCATGATCGTCCCAAACGCTAATGATAGGGAATTGTTGGTGAAGGTTACGCAAATCTTCATCAAGTTTATAATGAGAGTGTCTTGTTCGGTAGTCACTTAACGAAATGATTTCATTTTCAGGCTCTACTGTTCGACCATCAACACCCGCGACAGCAGTATATTCATACAAGTAATCTCCTAAATGAATGACGGCATCAACATCATCTCTTTCTACGATAGAGGCGTAAGCATTAAAATAACCTGCTGCGTAATCTGAACACGATACCACTGCGAAACGCAAGCTGTCTATATCGCCGTCTGGAGCTGTTTTGGTTCTTCCAGTCAAGGACGGAATTCCCTCGAAATCAAATTTGTAATAATAGCAAGTGTATGGCAACAAGCCATTGACATCAACTTTAACAGTGTAGTCTCTAGCATCTGAGGTATACGCAGTGCCAGAGTTTACAATATTAGTCATATCCAAATCCGTTGCAATCTCCCAAGACACCTGAACAATCTCATCAGGTAGGGGTAATGGATCTGGTGTCACACGAGTCCAAATGATTACGGCATCACTGGTCGGGTCTCCCGATGCCACACCATGGTAAAATGGACCCAACTCCTCATGCAATTCACTTCGTAAATGAAAATCATTTTGGGCAATAGATGTATTGTATATAAAAAGAAAACCAAAACACAGCATCAAAAATTTCATAATCTATATTATTTATTGATTTCTCTAAAATAGAAATAATCAATTTTAATTCTCGGATTAAACAATATTTAATTAAATATACTATAGAAAAAGGAGTGAATCCGAAATAGAACATTTCATTAAATAGTTTTAACCCATAGTTTAATGCTCTTGTTTTTTTTTATTTGAAGAAGATGTTTTTTCTTATTAAATTTATGGCTTAATTAAAAATAAGAATTATGAAAAAGTTATTTATTGCAATGTCAATTGTGGCATTTGGTTTTGCTTCTTGCGGAGACGCGAGTGAAGAAGCTAGTGGTGATGAAAAGAAAGCAGGAGACGCAGCTCCAGGAGGAGACGCAGCTCCAGGAGGAGACGTTATAGTGTCAAATGTTTGTGATTGCCTGAAGGCTGCTCAATCAGAAGAAGAAGCTATGGCTTGCTCTCCAGGAAAATCTCTTGACGATTTGAAATCGATGATGATGGATTGTATGAACATGGATGAGGGTATGGACATGGATATGGACATGGATATGGATATGGATATGGACGATATGGATATGGAAGATGCCATGATGGATGCTGAAAAATCAATGGAAGATGCCATGAAAGATGCTGAAAAAGCAATGCAAGATGCTATGGATGGTATGTAGTATTACTTCACCTAATAGATTTAGAAACCCTGATGTTGGCATCAGGGTTTTTTTTATTTCTTATATTCAGCTAAAATTTAAATGACAACAATCAAGGTTGTTTTAGTTTGTATTTTATTTATCGTTTTAAATTCTTGCGAATCGGAGAGAGGTGCTTGTGACTGTCATAAAACTGTAGATGAAATCATTAAAAAAAAGAATAATGGTGAGATACCTACTCACATGACAG
>ERZ887851.2983-NODE-2983-length-12710-cov-25.451126_pt1 | contig 12710 bp, 9 predicted proteins | sample MGYA00521100_ERZ887851 | MGnify/ENA primary metagenome ERZ887851 (study PRJEB32303, sample SAMEA104408602) | aquatic metagenome | biome: Brackish water; feature: Pelagic; material: water | place: Baltic Sea | collected 2014-06-06T16:11:00 | depth 11,444 m ...
TACAATTAACCTCAAGTTTTATAAATAGTGATAGTTATTTAATAGCTACATTTCAAGTGGTTTTTGTATTTGCAAAGTTTACCTATAAAAAAGTATAGCGCTACAATATTAATTGTAACGCTATTCAAAATAGTTAACTACTAACTTAAATAAATTTTGATTCCTTTTAATTACTTTCTAATCAGTTTTTTTATTACGTTTAGATTTTCATTACCTGTTATTTTTACAAAATATATTCCTGTTTGGCTTCCTAAACGTATCTGCGTGTTACCTAACGTTTCATAAGTATGAGATGATATAGTTTGCTCCAAAATATTAATAACATCAATCTTAACATTACTGTAGGCTTTATTCAATTTAATATTAACCAATCCGTTACTTGGATTTGGATATACTTTAACCTCAAGCAGTTGATTTGCTTCATTAGATAAGGTGCCTTCAAATGATTTACCAATAACTTCAATCTCTGCGAATTTTAATTTAATATTAGAAGGATGAGAAGAATGAATACGCATGTATCGGCCAACTGCGCCTATGTTGTTTTCTGAAAACTTCAACGTTGGCGTACCATTTTTCACATATTCAAAATCAGCTTCAGCTTGTGACTGAGCAAAAGTTGTTCCTGTAAAAGGTGTGTCTGAAATAAAAACAGAAAAGTTTTTGAAATGATTGGATGGTGTTTCAATCCCAGAGCCGTTTATTTCAACTGTATTCCATATATCGAAATATTCAATATTTTTTTGTTCACCAAAATCCAAATCGTAATAAGGTTCGTTTTCAATCGTAGTTTCAGAAAAACTACCAACTGGTACTAAACCTCTTTGGTAGTATTGTGCGTTTATTCTGCCATTATTGTTTCCATCTACAGCTTTCTCTGGCACAACATTAATGGTTTCTGCACCATGAGTACCATCATTATAAGTTAAATTATTACCAGTAGAACTTTGAGAAACAGTTGCCAAACGACTAATAATTTGGTTTTTTGGTGCAAGCGCAGAAGCACTTTCTACTTGTGGATTAGCGAAAACGCCAGAAGCTGGTGCATTCATGATTTTTACTCTTACAGGAAACGTCGTGTATTCAAACGTGCGTCGGTTAGGTAAACTTTCATTTAAGATAAAATAAAGCTGATCGTTATCATCTTCATCTTTATAAACGCCATTTATAGTTAAATATTCTTCAAATTTTGCTTGTGAGGCAAACTGATATATACGTTTTGGGTAGCCAAATCTTAAATCACCTTGTGCTAAAGCTTGCTGAATACCCATGTTGTAACTTCCAAAATCATCAGTAATAATACCATCAACTTCAAAACGAAGGGCATTCTCACCTGTAGCGGAATAATCAAGCGTAATATCATCAAGAACAGTAAAAGTTGTTGGTCTCGATGCTATGTCACTAGTTTCTAGGTGAATCGTATTATCTGGATGTTCGGTATAATTAAAACTTGGATCTTCAGAAGGGTTGTCAACCGTTAATTCATAGAGTTCATTAACATTAGAAGTCTCAAGGTTAACAAAAACCCAAGGTGTAAATCCGTTATTTCTAGTTTTAGGACCTTGAGAATTACTTAATACCACCTTTGAAACTTGAATGCCATGTTCTAAATCTACTAACTTTATGTTTTCAAAAGTTTGATTATGAGAATGCTTCCACATATCAATCCCTCGAGATGTGTTTGGGTTTCTGCCTGAAATATAAATATCCTTAAAGCTATAATCGGCTTGGTAATTAATTAAAAATCCAGTATTTGCTCCCCAAACTTTAAAACCATCAAAAATAGAACGCGATTCGTGATTCACACCCATATCACGCTCAATAGAATGTAATCCAATATTACAATCAATGACGATTGTGTTTTCCATAATTAAAGAAACTTCTGATGGTAATACACCATCACCTTCTTTGCTGTAGCCATTTCTACTTAATGGAAAGTTATCAACTTCATAACCAATACGAGTAGTGGCCAGTGCTTGTGGGTCTAAACGATCTAGGTTAGTAATAGAGTTATTCATGTTTATAACCCCAACTCCTCTAACGGCGTTAGCAACAACATTGTTACGACATAATACGGCACGACCTTTTAGGGCTAAACCTTGGCCAGAAAATAAATAGTCGTCGTGGTGTAGTGATGCTGCATATGGATCTGTGGTATGACCTTGTTTTATGTTTACAACCAAATTATCATCCCAAGTACCAGTTTCGCTTCCGGTCTCAGAGACAATTCCTGCACCTGTCACATCATATACTACATTGTCTGAAACATTGGCATGAGAATCATGATGCGTAATTCCCCAACCAGGATTATCCCAAACTACATTTCCAGTCACCTGAGCCATATTGGCTCCAAAAGCGGTGCCTAATTTATGTAAATGAATAGAATAACGACCTCTAGAATTTGTGATTTCATTTTCTGGGATGCGACGCATTTCTGCACATTCTTGCCCTAAAGGTGATATTTTCGATGTAAATACATTAGGTTCTAACCAATTATTCCAGACAAAATCATCTAATAGTTGCCCTTTGTTTGTGCGACCTAATCTTAGAAATTGAGTATTTCTAATTTGAACATTGGTGTCATTATGCATTGCCATAACATGTCCTCTTTGAGTGACTGAATTAGTTGAAGGCGATTTGATAAGAATATTTCGAGTAAGATTACCAACATAGCAATTCAAATCTTCGGAAGGTCTGCCTTCATGATTTTTGGTTAAGTTGCTATCTAAATTAATAGTAGTGCCTGAAATACTTAAAATTTTAACTTGATCTTCTCCATTGTTTGAGCTAGAAGCATTTCCACCACTTGTGATAATGATATCGTCATCTGTTTTCCAACCTGTTGGAATTTCAAAAACTTGAATACTACTCTGTCCAGCATTAGCATCTGCTGCTAATTTGACCATATTTAATTTTTCTTGACCGATGATTTCAAGTTGTCCCATAGTAACCATCCCTAAACTTAATTGCAAGGGGTCCCAACTGTAACGACCTAAAACACCTGAACCATCGTCTATAGTGGTTGCACCACTTTCTATAATTTGAAAATCACCAGCATTAGCTTCTGCAATCGTATTATACCTGTCATCTCCTTGACCAGTTCTGGTTTTAAAATTGACCACACCATTATCTCTAAAATGATTTTCGGCCACTGTAGACCAAATATTGGTGCCCGTACGATAAGCTTCTATATTAAAAGGTTCTATATTAATGATGATGTTACCATCGGAAGGATTATTGGCTAAAAAAGTCACATAAGAAGATTGCGTTGCAAAGAACGTATCAAACTTAATACTGGATGTTGAGTTAGTATTAGTCTGAGTCATATTAAAGTTTCCATCAACGCGAATGGCAAAAATATGGTCACCTGAGGATCCTTCATAATTAACAGTGATTCCATTTGGAATGTATACAATTGCACCTGTTGAAGGGACTGTTCCAGTATCCCAAGTAGAAGTGCTGAACCAATCTCCATTTTGAATTGCAGTATGAGTAGCCAAATTAGAGGGTAAGGCATTCATCATGTCCATTTGAGCAATAGCAGTAATTGAAGAGGTCAATAAGATAATTGAAAAGAAAAGTTTAAGGTAAATCTGTTTCATGCAGTAGTATCGTTTTTTTTTTCAAAATTATTGATAATTCTAATCAGAAAGGTTTTGTTTTAACCGATAGTAGTTCGTTATAAGTCAATTCTTGAATTATAACGGACAATTATTAAACTATATACATCTGATACTAGACTCAATTTAATTTCTATTCCTTTAGTTTTGGTTAAGAAATACAATACTATGATTAGGACAATTTTAGAGCGTTTTTATGTTTTGGCATTTTTGGTTTTCTTGAATTGTAAGGAGACAATAAATGGTGAAATCCTACAAAAACCAAATGTTCTCCTGATTTACATGGATGATTTGCGCCCAGAATTATCAAGCTTTGGAGCCTCACAAATCCTATCACCTAATATCGATGATTTAGCGAATAAGGGGGTAAAATTCACAAATGCCTATTGTAATGTTCCTGTTTGTGGAGCCTCAAGAGCAAGTATGCTTACAGGTATGTTACCAACAAAAAATAGATTTTTAAATTATAATACGTTTGTTGAAAAAGAAACACCTGAAGCTATCACACTCCCACAGTTATTTAAAAATAATGGCTATACCACAATTTCTAATGGAAAAATATATCATCACTTAGATGATAGAGAAACAGATTGGAACGAAGTTTGGAGACCTTATGCTTTTGATAAAAATGATAGCAATTTAGCACCAACAGATTACTGGCAGTCAATTTGGAAAGACTATCAAAGTCCTGAAAACAGAATTGAATATAAAGCAACAAATACTGGTCAAGCGTATGAAAAAGCGGAAGTAAATGATTCCATTTATATTGATGGATTGATGACCGAAAAAGTAATTAGAGATATTAAAAAGCTTAAAAATTCTAGCAAACCTTTCTTTTTGACAGCTGGTTTTATTTCACCTCATTTACCATTTAATGCACCAAAAAAGTACTGGGATTTGTATGATAGAAATTCTATAAAACAACCTGATAATAATCACATCCCAAAGAATGCGCCAAAAATGAGTATCAGTAATTGGCCAGAAATGCGTGCCTATTCTAATATTCCTAAGAAAGGTAAAGTTTCAGATTCATTAGCAATCGATTTGATTCATGGGTATTACGCAACTGTAAGTTATACAGATGCATTGATTGGTAAGATTTTAAATGAGCTGGAAATTTCAGGTTTAGATAAAAACACGATTGTTATTTTGGTGTCAGATCATGGCTATAATTTGCAAGAACATACACAATGGGCAAAGTTTACTAATTATAACACGTCAACGCAAGTGCCGTTAATTATATATAATCCATTGACGGAAGAAAAAGGCACAACAAAAGCTTTGATTGAATTGATTGATGTCTATCCCACTTTAGCTGAATTATGTGGATTAGAGTTTCCCAAGAACCAATTAGATGGTAAAAGCCTAGTTTCAGTATTAAAAAACCAAAACTCCAAAGGGAAAAATCATGTTTTTATTAAAAAAGGAAATGGTTTTACATTGAAAACCAATGATTTTAGTTATACCGAATTTATTAAACCAGATGATAATTCAACAATAACATCTATGTTGTATGACCACAGAGTAGATAAAGATGAGAATATTAATGTGGTTAATCAAAAAGAATATGAATCTGTAGTTTCAGAACTAAAACTGATTCTTCATACAGCATATCATAAAAACATTAAAGGCGATTATTAATATATTAAACTCTGTCATGATTATTTAGTCCAATATAATTAAACAACTCTATGAACATAAAATATTATTTCACTGCATTACTTATTGCGTTTTTCATTTCATATATTGGAATTGCTCAAAATACAAATCAATCAAAACCAAACATATTATTAATTTGTGTAGATGATTTACGTAATAATATAGGTGCTTATGGAGACGAACATGCTATTACGCCTAACATTGATGCCTTAGCAGAAGATGGCATGACTTTTAGAAATCATCAAGTGCAATATGCAGTTTGTGGTCCATCACGTGCAGTAATAACTACAGGTTTAATGCCTGAAGAAACAGGTGTGATTGGATTTAAGCCCATAAGAGCAAAACTACCAAATGTTAAGTTTTTGCCACAATATTTTAAAAGCAATGGATATACAACTGCAGCTGCAGGAAAAATACATGACCCAAGAACGGTTGGAGAAGATAAAGGTAAAGATGGAGATGACGAGGCGTCTTGGAGTATTCCTTATTTAGCGCCCAAAGGTGGTCATCATCCTAAAGGAATAGCATTAGACTTTCAAGATTTGCCAGATGAAGATTATGTAGATGGTATTATTCGTGTTGAGGGTGTAAAACTCTTAGAACAAGTCGCTCAAAAAGATGAACCGTTTTTTATGGCTATCGGTTTCAAAAAGCCGCACGAACCCTTTATAGCTCCAAAAAAATATTGGGATTTATATAACGACACTAAATTTGAGGTTGCTGCAAATCAAAAAGCACCAATAGGACGTGATGATTTAAAAACCTATACAATTAAGGGCAAGGATGTAAAAGAAAATATGAATCCAGAAACAGGATTGATCAATGAAGATTTTCAACTTGAATTAAAAAGAGGGTATTATGCATGTACTTCTTTCGTAGATGTGCAAATTGGGATGGTATTAGAAAAATTAAGGGAATTAGGTGTTGCAGATAATACTATTATTGTGCTTTGGGGAGATCATGGTTTGTTTTTAGGTGAACATGGTCGTTGGAATAAACATTCTAATTTAGAAGTCGCTTCTTCGTCACCATTAATTATTGTCGACCCGAGAAATTCGAATGCTAAGGGTGTTACTTATTCAGCAGTGTCTACCATCGATATTTACCCAACGCTTTGTGAGTTAGCAGGATTAGAGATACCTGAACAGCCTAAAAATGCAACTAAAACAGATGGAAGACCAATCAAGGGCAGAAGCTTGGTTCCCATTTTAAATGATACAGATGCACAAGTCAAAATTGGAGCAATTACTGTTTATAGAGGTCAGCGAGGTATAGGTTATGGCTATAGAGTAAAAGGGAAATACCGCTATATCGAATGGTTAAGCAAAAAGGGTGGAGATAACTTTTACGAGCTATATGATTATGAAAAAGACCCTAATGAAACTAGAAACCTAGCAGTTACAGAACGAGAAATTTACGAGCCTTTATTGCATAAATTTTCTAGAAATATTAGAGCTTTAGGAGAAGGTGATGGTTGTATAGCATTACTAAGAACAGAACCATTTGATGTATCTGCAAAAAACAAGGAGAACATTTTAGTTCGTGATGCAGATGGCGATGGAATACCTGATGATACTGAAGGGAATGGAGATGACGATGGAGATGGCATTCCTAATTATTTAGATAAAGATTAATAAAATGAAAAAACTAATTCTATTCCTATGTATTTCAATTAGTGTTTTGGCGTGCAAAGCACAAGAAAACAAAACAGCTCTTAATAAAACTAAAGTATTTTTATTAGCTGGTCAATCTAATATGGATGGTCGTGCAAAAGCTTCTGGTTTATCAGAAATTGATAAACAACGCTTAAAGAAAGCTCAGAAAAATGTTACATTATTTTATAATTTTAACGAAGGAAAACCTTTAGACACCACTAAAGTTGCCAAGCATACTGCCAAAAAATTTGGAGCTGACTACTTATTTGGTCCGGAGTTGTTCTTCGGAATTAGAATGTCTGAGGAATATCCTGATCACAACATTATTTTAATCAAAAGAGCTAGAGGAGGAATGTCGTTGTCTGGCGCATGGAATCCAGATTGGAGCATAGAAAAAGCAAGCCTAATAAATGAGCAAGACCAACCACAGTTATATTCTGAGTTTATCAATTATTCTAATAAGGTTTTAAGCAGTTTAGAAAAAGATAACTATAAGTTATGTGGTATGCTTTGGGTGCAAGGAGAAAGTGATAGTGGAAAAAAAGGAGGTATGGAGCCGAGAGAAGCTTACGAAGACAATTTAACCAAGTTAGTTAGTCGAGTACGACAAGATTTTAATAGTCCGGAATTACCTTTTTTGTTATTTCAAGTAGGTCATGGTAAAGTTGTAAAGGCGATGCAAAACGTTGCTAAAGCAGATGCTAATGTAGTTTTAATTCCGCAAGAAACTCATAAGAACTCTAAATTCTATTTTGAGAAAAATCCACCACCAATAGGACATTATGTAACTTCAGCGATGAAGAAAATTGGTGAGTACTTTTTTGAGTATTACCAAGCAGAATTTATTGAAGATTAAGTAGTAATAATCAAAATGTAGTTTATGAGAATAGTTAAAGTCTTCGTACTTTTTTGTTTAATGCTAATACTTTTAGGTTGTAAATCAATTTCCAACAAGCCTCATGGACGCTTTCAAAAAGAGAATCTAATTCCTTGGTCTATTGTAGGTTTTGATGTCAAAGAACGCTCGCCAAAAGAACGTTTAGAGATGTTAGAACGTTTGGGATATAAACAGTATGCCTATGGTAATCGTCCAAAACATATTCCTTCTATGCAGCAAGAATGGAAAATGGCGAAACAGAAAGGAATAAGTATCAAAGCAGTTTGGCTTTATATCAATTTGAATAAGGATAAGGTTGGTCAACTAAAATCAGAGAGCGAAGTCCTTTTCGAAAATCTGGAAGCTGTAGGATTACAAACTCAAATATGGGTTGGGTTTCAACCAGAATATTTTGAAAATTTTTCTGATGAAGAAGCTTTACTTCAATCAGTCAAAATGATTGAATACCTTTCAAATCGTGCTCAAAAACTAGGTTGTAAAATTGCTTTATACAATCATGGTGGTTGGTTTGGAAACCCAGAGAATCAATTGCGGATTATTAAGGCATTGCCTAATCATAATTTAGGTGTTATATTTAATTTTCACCATGCACATGATGCATTAAAAACCTATTCAATAAATATAAAAAAACTCTTACCATATCTATGGTGCGTTAATCTTAACGGAATGAAAGCTGATGGCCCAAAAATTATAACTATTGGAGAAGGAGATTTAGAAAAAGGTATGATTCAGCAGTTAATAGATTTAAAATATTCAGGGCCATTTGGAATTCTAGGACATGTTACAGGTGGTGATCCAGAACTCATCTTAGAAGCCAACAAAGAGGGTTTATCTAAACTTTTTTAGTAAAGCAAGAATGTATACTTAAAAATTAGTTGAGGCTTTACAATAATCAAACGTTATCTGACATATTTTGAACCTTTTTGTAATAAATATAGTAGTTATTTAAGGTATTAAAACACAACTAGATTAAAGCACTAAAAATGAAAATTAGACCATTACTTTTCTTAGCAATTGCTATGATTGGATTCCTTTCTTGTGAAGAAGATGATGAAAAATTAAATGAAATAGGAAATGTAAGTTTTTCGCTAGATCAACTTACGGAAGTTGAGAATGCTACGAATGCTTTAGCAATAAATATTGGTATAGACAGTTTTAACCATAGCGGTGGAACAATTGATGTAGTAATTACTGGAGGAGATTATGGTACAGACTATGAGACTAGTTCAGGATCTGCAAATTTTACCTTAGATGTAGCTCAACAGAGCTTAGTGTCTACATTTAGTATTATTCCTATTGATAATGATATTATAGAGCCTAATACAGTACTAACTATTACTCTTAGTGCCGTTTCTGGTGCATTAGAACTAGGAGAAAACACTACACTTAGCTTTACAATTTTAGACAATGATGACCCATTAATAGCAATGGTTGGTTTTGAAAGTGAAACTGGCCAAACTGAAGAGAATTCTTCAAATCCCCTAATGATTAATATCCCTTTTAATCAAGCAACTACAGATGGCGGAACTATTACGGTTTCTTCTTCTGGAGATGCAATATATGGTACAGATTATACTGTGAATGGTCAAAATTCAGAAAACTTTAACGTCACAGTACCTGCAGGAGCTACTTCAGCTAGTTTTGAAATTCAAGCCATAGATAATAGCGGTTTTGAAGCTAATAAAACCGTAAGCTTTTCATTGGACGATACTTCAGGTGGATTATCACTTGGAGTGGATACGCAGACGACCATTACAATTATTAATGATGATTCACCACCAAATCCTGTTATAGATTTTAGTGGGTCTAATACATTAGCTTATAATGAAGACACAGGTGTTATAACGCTAAATTTTGATATCTCTCAGATGACAACGGCAGATGCAACTATAGAATTAACAACTTCTGGGAGTGCAGATGTAGGTGATTTTAATTTTAATGGTAGCACTAGTCCTTATTCATTTGTAATTCCCTCTGGTTCTACAACTGCTAGTGTTGATATAACAATTGTTAATGATGAAGACATAGAAAGTGATGAAACTATTATTTTAGACATCACTTCTGTATTAGGAGGATTAGATGCAGGATTAAACCTTCAGCAACAGACTATTACGATAATAGATAACGATAATGCTGGTTTTAATTATGTAGAAACTTTTGAAACAGTTGCTGATTTAGATGCCGCTGGTTTCCAAGCATTTTTGCTACCGACCCAAGATTTACCAGCTTCAAAGTTGTTTAATTACAATATGAATGGTGGTAAATATGCAGATGTTAATGATGAGACACAATCTTCAGACACAGGCTTAGTAGTTTTCTATAGTAACACACAAAACGGAAACGGGATTATTGATAATGTCGTTATTACACCACAAATGGCAATCTCTGGAGCTACAGATGTATCTGTAGATATTGCTTACAGTCAAGCACCACAGTTTAATAATGCAGATATTACGTTTTATTATTCTGAGACGTATAATGGCTCAGGGACATGGACAGATACAGACTGGACTGTAATGGGTACAGAAACTGCGGCATCTATGGAAACAGACGGATACGCTACAAATGATTACAAAAGAAAAGTAATGAGTATCAATCCAGCTAGTAACTTTTATGTAGCAGTTAGAGTAAATCAAATTATTGATGATACTTTCTGGAAAACACAGTGGCGTTTAGACAATTTTAAAGTAAATAATTAATAACCACATAAATTTTAAACAAATGAAAAAAATCATATTCACATTAATGTTATGTTTCACAGTTTCAGCAACTGTATTTGCTCAATCAGACAAATTAAAAGCAAAAGCTACTGAAAAAGTAGAACAATTAAATAATGAAATTATAGCTTCTGATGAATCCTTAGCTTTAAGTGATATGCAAAAATCTGAGATTCACCAAATTCATGTAGAACGTATTATGGCTGCAAGAAAAGCAGAAAAGTCTGGTGTAAGTGATGAGGATAAAAAAGCTATCCAAAAAAGATACTTCAAAAAAATATACAACGACGTTTTAACTAAAGAACAAAAAAAGGCAAGAAAAGCTGGAAATTAAAATTATAACTAAAAATTAAAAACAATGAAAAAAATTACATTACTCATTTTAACAATTTTATCGTTTATTAGTTTTGGTCAAAATCTTGCACCAAACCCAACTTTAAATGGAACAACAGATTGGAGTGACTTAGCAGCGGGTACTACCCAAGGTTATGTTGATGCTTTTACAAGAACAGCAGACAATTCAGGGTCTTGGTTATTAAATTCTAATGGTACTTTTAATAGCGGTATAAAGAGTTCTAATATTTCTGGACTTACTTCTGGAGACTATATATTTAGCTATTATGTATATGGTACTGCTGGAGATAAAACAAAGCCAATTGTTCGTGATAATGGGATTGGAACCAACATCCAAGGTACAGTTTACACAATACAAGCAGATAATACATGGGAGCTTGTAGAACAGTTGTTTACAATATCAGGTACAGGAACTGTAAGTTTAAGAGCTATGGTAAATAGTGATGTTGTATCAATGGATTTTCACGTCGACGATATATCTTTTACTAATGGGAGTTTGGTAGATGAAGATGATTGGGTTACTAACCCAAACTTTGAAACAACTTCAAATTGGACAGACAACGGAACTCAAGCTTCAAGTACTTATGTTACAACTACACCATATGAAGGAAGTTATAATTTACAAGTAACTTTTAATGCAAATCAAACATCTAATTTTACTATCGATAACGATATTTATGATTTTGGAGAAACTATGAGTCCTTCAGAAATAAATACTGTATTTTGGGTAAAAGCAAGTAGTACTGCTATTCAAATTCAAGTCAATTATGATATTTATGACGCTGATGGAAATAAAATATCAGCTAACAATACTGGTACGTTTAGCGTATTAGCAGCAAATACATGGGAAGAGGTGTCATTTACAAAACCAATTACTTCAGCTTTTAACCAGATAGTTTATCGTTTAAAAGTAAAGCAAGGTGCTTTATCTGGTGATACAGTAGAGTTTGATCAAGTTGCAGCATCATTTAATTACTTTTCATTAGGGACTACCAATTTTGAATTACAAGATAATTCATTTATGGTTTATCCAAATCCAGCAAAAAACGAAATATCAATTAAGGGTAACTCAACCTTATCTAATGTTTCAGCATACGACATAAATGGAAAAAAAGTGTTAGAAATAAAAAACTTATCAAGTAATTCTGTTAATGTTTCAAATTTAAATAATGGTGTTTATTTATTAAGATTAGAAAACAAAAATGGTGGAGTTGTCATTAAGAAATTTGTAAAGAATTAATGATTCTTAACATTGAAAATTAATACAGATAAGCTTAGTTAAAATTAACTAGGCTTATTGTTTTAAAAACTATATTTTAATAATGAAAAAAGGAAGTTTCTTATTATTAATTGCCGCTGTATCTGCATTAGGAGGTTTGCTGTTTGGTTATGACACAGGTGTTATAAATGGTGCACAGTTTTATCTTACGAAGTTCTTTAATTTAAGTGACCCAAACTTTCGAAAGTTCGAATTTTTTGGAGGATTTGAAGAAACTGATTTAATTATAACTGTTATCTTTTCATTATTATGTTCAACGTTCAACTTATCATACATTTGAATAAGCTCTTTTTTATTCTGACCATAAGAACTTAGGTACACAGTTAAAAAAACCAAGATTAGTATTTTATTCTTCATAATTATAAATTTAGTTTATTTCTATCTACCTAAAAAGTCAGCCCAGCCTTTCCATTCTTTTTTGTAACTATTTTGAGGGTTCCCAAACTTACGAAAGTTCTAATTTTTTTAGTAGTTTCTATTCCGTTTTAATCCAAGAATATGATGCTTTTTTTAGTCCTGCAGGGATTGAAA
>ERZ887851.2987-NODE-2987-length-12700-cov-6.035271_pt1 | contig 12700 bp, 5 predicted proteins | sample MGYA00521100_ERZ887851 | MGnify/ENA primary metagenome ERZ887851 (study PRJEB32303, sample SAMEA104408602) | aquatic metagenome | biome: Brackish water; feature: Pelagic; material: water | place: Baltic Sea | collected 2014-06-06T16:11:00 | depth 11,444 m ...
CGAGACGATATCGTTAATCTGTTCAACAACAAAGCATCCCAAATGTCAGAATTATATTCTTCATCATCATCCATAAACGCAGTAGGCCAAGACATCACCGTTGCCGTAAAATTTCCTGTCTCATTTGGTGACTCATAAATCCAGTCATCTGAATCTTCATCGTAACGGAAGAAACTCTGGTGGTTGCGAGAAGTACTTCTGTTTGCTGTGAGTTCGATCTTGAAATGTTTGATCGGCTCGATGTTCATTCGAACATTGAAGTTCTCCGTGAAAGACTCTGTATAGGACTGATTTAAGAATGGCTGTTGAACCAACCAACCCTGTTCAGCGGCATTCATCGCAAAGTCAGCATTCCTGTCCCCCAAAACATCCGTGTTTTGATGTCCCACCAAGAAGAGCAATCCAGGAGCCTCTAGATTTTCATCAAAACCTGCCCATTTACTTGTTTGGCCATATCCTGGAAGCAAAATACCCTCATTGCGGGAAAATGTTCCGCTGATGCTTTGAATCCCCATCGCAAAACGAAGGATATGTTCTATCGGATTGATGTCCAGCTTCTTTTTTTCTTCTTCTTCTTTCACCTCACCAAATCCATCTCTCCGCTCATTGCTCACATCTCTGCCGGTGGGACGTTTGGGGCGTTTGTTGTTAATTTCTTTGAGGTAGGGAACCCGGTTGTAAAACTTCAGGAAGTTTGCTTGTCCATTCAGACTCAGATTACGTGAGTTCTGAATCGTTGCTCCTAAAGTATCCTGAGCGAAGGGGGCCCTGTCCCAACGGAATGAGCTTTGGTACCTGAGGTCACCCGTCACAAAGTCCATGAGCGGAATCTTATCAAAGGGCAACTTGTAGGAACCATTGACATTGTGATTGTAGGTCGTCACTTCGCCTGCGCCCAATAAATTTGTTCTCACGGTATCCACATAGAAATCGTAATCTACCTCACCCTCTACAGGAATCACGCCTGCAGGTTCACCCACGAGCGCACTTGCCTGACCTGTATAATCAAACTTAAGCGCTTGAGTCATGTCGTATTTCACAGAATAATTCCGATTCCAGTTCCAGGATTTGAGGACCTGAGTCTGAATCAACAGATTTGTCTCTACGCCAAGTAAATCAGCTGTGTTGTTTCTCACTTCACTGGTCTCATACAACCGCTCCATCTGGGTGTTCAATGACACTTGTTTTGGGAGCAAGTAAAAGTTGAAATCCTTCAGCCATTTCAGCATTTCGCTTTCTCTAATAAACTTGATGTTTGAGAATGGTTTGTGCTGCTTAGGTCTGTTCTGCCAGTTGTAGGCCAAACCTCCTTTGTGCTCTCTATTCAATTGGAATTTGGTGTTTATATCTCTGCGATACAACTCGTTAAAACTATAGCTTCCCGTAAAATTGCTAATTTTTAGAAATGAAAACAGCCCTGAGGATTCCGAACCACCTCCTCCAGAACGACCGCCTCCCCTTCCATTCATCATCGCCGCGGCTCCGCCCATAGACTCACGGTCAGACGTCACGTCATCCTTCGATCTCGAATCGCTTTCGTTTCGGCTATTTCTATCTCGAGAGCCACCTCCACCACCAGATCCGAATTGAGGATTAATTTTAATACTGGCAAAATTGATGCTTCTAAGTCGGTTTACTTCTTGGGTTTTATTTAAGCGCTCGGGCGACAATTCAAGATCTTCAAGTTCAATGTCAGGAGATAGAGGATCGTATTGAGGTGTACTCACTTGCTCTGAATAACCGAGATACATCGGAAGAGATACCCCTAAATTTTGAGGCAAAAGCTTTCCGAGTTGAATCGTGCCATTTGCATCAATTCCACGTATTGTTTCTCTGGAGCGTTCTTGAACTCGTTGCTCGAGACCTCCCCAGCCCGGAGTGGACATGTTTGCTGCTACGCTGACGTTTCCGAGATCCGCCAGAGTGGCGTTGACTCTTGCGACCGCAGCCCATCCCCCTTCTTCGTTAAAATCAGAGAGACGCAATTCGTTCGCCCAAATCACCGCACATTTATTCAGACCATCATCTGAGTTACTGAACACATTGGAATCCTTGTCGGGATTCCGAATCCCTATCATCACCGTCACCACATTTGCAAGGTTGGGATTTCCTTTTACAGATATTCTAGCGGTCCCATCGTACTCAGAATATTCTTGAGATAGCGGTTGCATAGAAGGTCTGTTTATTTTCAAATTCTGCAATTTCTGCAGTTCTATATCCATGTTGTTTTCCAGCGGCCAGATCAGATCTTCGTCTCCTGTATACCATGGAGTAACTGAAAGTGGTATCTCATACTCGTAATAGTTTGCATCGAAGTCACTGCCCAGTCGAACAAAAGCCGTCATATCTCCGTCGTTTAAAGCCGTGCCATCGGGACCCGCTTCAGCATGGAAGTACATCCGCATACGCTTGTACATCCGCATGTCGTAATTGATGTTCCGATAAGCAGCACGCGCATCACCGTCGATAAGGTCGCAAACCTCCATTGCTAAAGACTGCTCATTGAGACGACGTTGGTTTGCTGTAGCCACATCAATTTCACGAAGAATCCCAGGAGGGGTAACATATGCCACTGGCTCGCGATTTCCATTTTCTTCAATATTTACAGCGGAAATATTAAAGGCCGTTGCTGACGGATCTTCTGGTTCTATTTCTTGCTCCCCAGCCAGAGATCCTTCATACTTTCTCCATTCTCCCCTCACAAGATCCATCCGCGCAAAACGCATTGTGACCGGTTGACTCCAACCCTTCATAAATACACGCATAAAACGAATCGATCTGAAATCCGAAATACTTCCTACGCGTTTTTCATATTCGCGAACTGGGATTTTAAATTGATACCACTTGATGGGCTTCTGTTCGTTAGACGAAGCACTTTGGCTTAACGTTTCGTAAACATCCGTAATATAATTGTTGCCCACATTTGCCTCGCCCAAATCTGAAGGGCGCATAGAAATCTTGTACTGATAATAACTTTCTATCGTTCCCAAGGTGATGTCTTGGTTGATGTCTTCACTGTTGGGGATTGTTGTTGCGGTGATGGGATAACCATCTGGCGACCCCGTATTTGAGTTGCCCTCGTAGCGACTAAAATACTTATATCGATCTATAATGTTTTCCTCCAGCGCTTGTGAAGTCGGGTTTCGGAAATATCTGAAGTCGTCTGATGAAGGATCGTTTTCAATGGTCGACATCGCTTCGGGAGTTAAAATATTTGACTCCTCTAAATCCGTCAACCAGTCAGCAAAATGTTCTCTTTCTACAGATGAGCTCATTCCGTCTAAGCCGACATCTTGCAATGAATAATTCCCGGAAGAATTATCGAATGCATTGACAACATTGAAAGTAGAAGGGTCCGGATAGATCGCCCAAGAACTCGTGTCTGTGGGGAGGTCAGTAGTAGTTGCTGAAGGCAGACCATTCTCAAATTCTAGCTGGCTATCGTTGAGAATATCTTCACTTACATTTCCAAGGTTAAAATAAATATCTCCGCCTGTGGTGTTCTCTGAATCCTCATTAAAAGGATCCATGATCCAAAACTGGATGTATTCAATGTTTGCTGATTCGAAGTCTGTTGTTGTCAGTGCCCTTTGGATACCACCCCAACGTGATGACGGATCCTCAAGACCACCGTTTTCATCAAATCCGGCGGAATAGCCTTGCGCACCTTCAGGAAGATCATAATTATAAGGCCCCCTCTCGTTTGGCCAGTAGGACAAATCGAATGTAGGAATGTTTCTCGGAGTCCCAGGCTGATAATCCCTGTTAGGGAATATTTCTTGTTCCAATATTTGACGCATTCTGTGATCTTGTCTCACGTCGTCTGAGACTTGACCATCTGCCAATCCACTCCCTGAATAAAACGCAGGATCAATGGTGTACCATGAAAGGGCAGCCCGGTTGTATCCATATAGCAAACTGTCTTCAATCGCAGATTCGGGGAACAAATCATCTTGAAGTTTCGGTGTAGAGGCGAGGAACCATCTTGAGACCGATCGGATATCTATCGTAGATTGACTCCCCTCAAAGTCGTCAATATATGCATTCCCTTCTTCACCGATGGCCCGACTGTGACCGGGAATGAGGTAGGCACCTTCGGCACTCACATCAAGTGTTGACGTCGCAGTAGTCTCATAGAAAGGAAGTTTATCTACAAGTTCTGTAAGGAATCTACTCTCTGTTTGCCAGGAGAAATCAGCACCCAGAATGGTGTTGTTCACGGGCTCATCTCCAATATTTACTTTCTGAGTAAGCGGGCGCTCACGCATGTTTAAAAACGTAGCACCTACTGTAAAATCATCACTTGCGACATAATCGAACCGGGTACCTACGAGTGTCTTTGTTTGTATGTTAAAGAGGGAATTGCTTTCAAGGGAGACCCTTATGGTTTGCCCTGATTCCAGAAGACCATCATTGATAATTCTCACTCTACCCAGATTATAGTCCACCGTGTAATCACGGTTTTCAACCAGACGTACACCACCCGCAGTCACAGTCACGGACCCCTCAGGAACATTCAGTGCATTCAGCGCGATTTCGGAACTGCTTTGCGATTGAAATCGACCCTTAATGTGGTAGCGATTCAAAGAAGGTATTTGCTGCGCTGCAGTCTTCGTGGAATCGTAGAGTGGATCAAAAACGAGCGTCTGAATGAGTGCGCCCGCCAAATTGGGGTCGCTTACCCTGGCCTCAATGACCGCACGCAAATTGTCACCAAATGGTTCTACGGAAGGGAAGAAAATCCTACCGTTTTGGCTGTTAATGGTACCTCCTTCTGTCGCTGCATTGTCAATATAGTCAAACACACCATCCGGGTTTGGCATCGTGTTGATATCCATTCTATCTAAACCCAAAAGCTGTAACAAGAGGGTTCCATCCAGTGGATCACGGGGGATATAATTGAGGTCTACCCCTGTAGAAGGGTCATTGTACCAAACATCTAATCTAAATTCTTCCTGACTTACACCGAACGCTTTCATAGAATAAACATTCTTCATCATCCCCTCCCAAAGAGGTGATGGATCACCATTGCTTAGCGCAAGCTGCGTAATGCTCGATTTAAGCATTTTCAATACCAGCGCACCCATGGCTTCATCCGAACCTGAACCTGTCGTATAACCATCTTGTGCGAGTGTTCCGACCTGATATGTTTCTCCATTCAGGGTGTATTCATAAGCTACGGCAAGAACTTCAGCGTTATTGAGGGATTGTCTCAGGGAGATAAATCCAAGTTTCGAATTGAATGAGAATTCTGAAGAAGTCAACTTCCGCGCATTGCCCACCCTCTCGTAGTGAACCCCTTGTTCGAACCCCATGTTCATCGCAACAATGGCTGCATTTGCGCCCGTATAGCCCATCACTTCATCGTTACTTACCAGGTCATCGAACAGATCGTTGTTTGCATTGTTTGCTGCACGATTAGATGTCGGAAAAGTCTCCGAACCATTAGACAATTGCTTGACAGGCAAGTTTGAAGACATATAATCCGGATGTTCACCCAGATCCGTGACAGCGATAATGTTTCTGACGTCTTGTGTGTTCGCCTGTGTATTCACAACCCAGACCTCGATTCGATTGATCGCAGCACCGGAGTTTGGGACAGGCAAAGATCTCATGGCATCGTCGTACTGATTTCGGAAATACTGAGAAAGGAAATAGTGACGATTCGCTTCGTAATCATCTGCGCGTATATCAAAATCTTGTGTTTGTGCGCCACCCTCAACTTCGATCTCCTTGCGTTCACCCTTTTGTTGAGAAAGTACTGTTGAGTTGTAGAGCTTGCCCCACTGCGTCTCAAGCTTCACACCGAAGAGACTTTGAGATCCCGTAATGAGCGTCCCTTGGAGGGGAAGAGAGATGTTTCCAGCTTCAATATTCTTGAGTATATCGTCTTCCTCACCCTGAAAACCGATGTTCATTTGGTTCTCGAAATCGAACAGAGATTCTGTATTATACTGCGTCCCAAGCTCAATTTTATCCCCGATTTTACCCGTGATATTTAATTGAATTCTTTGGTCAAAATCGAATGTGGTCACGCGTCGTTGACGTTCTGGGATTCTAGGGTTTTCTGTATTGGAGCTGTTGATGCCAAACGTGAGTTCAGCAGTTCCCTGGGGTATGATTTCAATTTCATTCGTACCGAAAAGCATTTCGAAAAGCTCCGAATCTATTTCAAGTTTGGGCGCAAATCCACGAGAAGCCTCGTCATCTTCTTCTTGCAATTGATCCCAAAATTCAGACAAATTTCCCTGCATGTCATAATTCAGGAATTCATCCAAAGAAAACAAAGATGCCGGACGAAAGTCAAGTGTGTCACCGATGGTTTGGGCCACTATATACTGATCAGAGAGAGGATCATAGGTGACTCCATAATTAAAGTTTGAAGGCCAATCAAGGGAGATTCCACCAGGATATTCAACGGGGTTAAATGTATCCTCTCCTCCATGTGGGAAAGGCAAATCAATCACAGAAGAGTCCGCTTCCTGCGCATAAAATGAGGCGCTAAAAATAGATGCCGCTAAGACAAAAAGAATCGCTGTGCCTTGTATTTTCACCTTAATCACGTGTTCGTCCTGCTATTCTGTTCTAGTTCAAAGCTCCTTTAACGCCTGTTTTATTAAGACCTCCAGCGTATAATCACTGTCGGAATTCTCCAGTATTCGGCTGAGTGTCTTCTCTACCCTTGCCTTGTCAAAACCGAGAGTTGCCAAAGCAAGTAACGCTTCATTCTTCACAGTATTGTGCTGCGAAGATATTCCCGACAATCCTTCTCCCCCTCCTGTTTCTGGACCTACTTTATCTTGAAGGTCGATAATGATTCGCTGCGCGGTTTTTGCGCCTATTCCCTTGACCTTTTTCATGGTGTCTGAATCCCCTGAAGCGATTACTTCCGTGGTCTTTGCGGGATTCATAGCTGAGAGAATGAGTCTCGCCGTGTTCGCCCCGACGCCACTTACGCCTATGAGCAAAAGAAACATTCTCCGCTCCTCTTGGGTTGCGAAACCATAAAGAGTCATCGCATCTTCTCTAACCACCATATAGATATTTAGAAAAATACTTTCGTCATCCGAGAGTGCTTCGTAGGTCGTGAGGCTTATAGAAACGAGGTAACCCACCCCACCACACTCAATGACGACATGCGTTGGATGTTTCTCGATTAATCTTCCGTTTAAATGATAAATCATTCGTGAGATTTATTTTGAGCATCTACGACTGCAAGCCTTACCATATCTACAATTTCCTTCACCGAAGACCCCATCTGCAAAATGTGCACTGATTTCTTCATTCCAAGAAGTACAGGCCCTTGTGCTTCTATGCCACCCATTTCTTGCAAAAGTTTATATGAAATGTTCCCTGCAGATAAGTTGGGGAAAATAAGGGTGTTTACCTTGCGCTGGTGCAAAACAGAAAAGGGGAAGCTCTCAGACAACAGATCTTGGTTGATCGCATAATTTGCCTGAATCTCACCGTCAACGATCAAATCGGGATGATCTCTGTGTAAAATTCGTGCGGCTTCAGACATCTTATTCGCATCTTCTCCTTTGGAAGAACCGAAATTAGAATAACTTAAAAGTGCGATCCGAGGGACGAGCCTCAAGCGCCGAACGGCTTCAGCCATAAGGATTGTGATGTCGACAATCTCCTCAACTGTGGGATTCACCGTGACCGTTGTATCCGCAAAAAACATAGGACCTTCCTTTGTCTGCATAATATACATCCCCGCTACTTTATTGACTCCCTCGGCTTTGCCTATCACTTGTAATGCTGGCCTAATCACGGTGGGATAATTCCTTGTAAGTCCTGAAACCAAAGCATCCGCTTCTCCACTCTCAACGAGCATAGATCCGAAGTAATTTCTTTTCCGCATGGCCCTTTCTGCTTCAATCGCTGTTAAGCCATGACGCATTCTCTTCTCGTGAAGGAGAGTTCCAAATCGTTCTCGCCTCTCTGCTTCCTCTGGACTTCTGGGGTCAATAATTGTCGCTGAATGTAACGCGAGATTGTTTTCAGTGATGAGATGCCCAATTTTATCTTTTCTTCCAATTAAAATGGGGTGCGCTATCCCTTCCTGAACGGCTTGTTCAGCAGCTTTAAGAACTTTATAGTGTTCTGCTTCAGCAAAAACAACTCTTTTTGGGTTCTTAGAAGCGCGTTCGCTAATTGACCTTGAAAAATTGGTGGCCTGCCCCAATCGATTTAATAAATTCCTCTCATATTCATCCCAATCAGAAATGGGTTCTTTTGCGACGCCCGAATCCATCGCCGCCTTTGCTACAGCAGGCGCGATTGCAGTCATCAATCTTGGATCAAGTGGTTTGGGAATAATTAATTCTCTACCGAAAAAAAGGGACTGTTCATCATATGCAACACTCACTTCATCGGGAACCGTTTCTTTTGCAAGGTTTGCAATTGCTCTCACCGCTGCAAGTTTCATTGCGTCATTAATGGCAGTCGCTCGTACGTCTAATGCACCACGGAAAATAAATGGAAATCCGAGGACATTGTTGACTTGATTGGGATGGTCACTTCTACCCGTAGCCATAATGATATCTTCCCTGGCTTCTATTGCCTCTGTATATGATATTTCTGGATCTGGATTTGCGAGTGCGAAAACAATTGGGTTTTCCGCCATGCCTTTGATCATATTGCCATCCACCAATCCGCCCTTGCTCAAACCGAGAAAGACGTCCGCACCTTTCATGGCATCCGCCAAAGAATTGTATTGCTTTTTTGATGCAAAGACTTTTTTTCTCTCTCCCAAATCTTTTCTGCCAGCATGGACATGTCCCGAACTGTCAAAAACGGCAATGTTTTCAAGAGACATCCCTAACTGCATATACAAGTCCAAACAAGACATTGCCGCTGCTCCTGCTCCGCTTACGACAATGCGCGTGTCTTTAATATCCCTCGAAGTAAGCTCCAATGAATTCAACAAAGCCGCTGCTGAGATAATGGCCGTGCCATGCTGATCATCATGCATGACAGGAATATCAAGCTCTTCTTTCAGACGCCTCTCTATCTCAAAGGCTTCGGGAGCTTTAATGTCCTCGAGGTTAATTCCTCCAAAAGTGGGCGCGATTGCTTTTACGGTAGCCACAAACAAATCAACATCTGTCGCATCCACTTCGATATCAAATACATCGATGTCTGCAAATACCTTAAAGAGCACGCCCTTCCCTTCCATCACGGGTTTCCCAGCCTCTGGGCCTATGTTTCCCAAACCCAGAACTGCAGTACCATTGCTGATGACCGCAACGAGGTTTCCCTTCGCGGTGTATTTATATACATCCTCGGGATTTTCTGCGATGGCAAGACACGGATCTGCCACACCGGGGCTATATGCGAGGGACAAATCCCGTTGAGAGCTATAAGGCTTCGTCGGCACAACCTCGATCTTTCCCTTCCTCCCCCTTGAATGATAATCAAGGGCCTCTTGTTTATTCGGCTCGTACATTTATTCGGTTATCGAATGACCACGAAGCGCTCGGTTTTTACAGCAAAACCATCTATTTCCAGAGTGCAAAAGCACAGCCCTTGTGTGAATTTATCTGAATTTATTGCAACCTTTCCACTTAAAACCAAACCGCTTTCTCGCATGATCTCCTTTCCAGCCAAATCCCTGAATACAACCTCACCGACATCACCGATACAAATGTCATATTCTAGCCAACCCGTTCCTTCCAAAGGATTTGGATAAACAGTTGCGATTGATGAAGCACTGAGGCGATCGAGATTGTTTTCAATTGCTGCTGTTGATTGACTTACATAGGTTATTTGATGACACGAACCGGCTGCAACATCGTCAACGGGGTGAAAACAATATTCAATGGTTGTTGTGCCTACAACATTGTTTGGGTAATAATATGCGATAAAGGTGGTGTCGGTTGCTCCCGCTGGAAGATTAACAAGCAGAGATGAATTTTGAGACGATGCATCTGTTCCGTAGTTATAACAAAGCGGGCCCCAACAAAACTTTTCGTAAGCTCCTTCAACAATAGCCTCTGGCAATGATTGAACGTACGGGTAGTTATATGGATCTACTGTTTCTATGAAATTTCGCGTACACATCAATGTCATTTCTGAATTTGATTCATTCACGACATCCCAATGCAAAGATATTTCACCAGAATGCAATTCATTAAGTGTGTCTAACGCAGCAAAAATCGTGTCTGTAGGTGCGATGATTGTGAGTTGTGCCGACAAGGCTCCGACAAGTAAAAATGTCGAAGAGAGTACGAGGGTTTTGAGTTTGGTATAAAACATGGTTACGAAGGTAATACATCTGCTTTAGGGATAAAGCCGTTTCTTTGTTGTACCGATTAGAAATTTTAAACCATGCTTATTAACTTACACAAAACATTTCTCTCAGCGAAAAGCGTATTGATTGCTGGGGTTTTGCTTTCTTTAATGCTGGGTGATGCATATGCACAATCCATTCCTTCAGTTAAACTGAAAGACCTCACGGGGTCTACCATTGACACTGGAACGTTAGAAAATGATGGCAATCCGATTGTCATTTGCTTTTGGGCAACATGGTGCAGCCCGTGCAAAAGAGAATTGAATACCTATATGGATTATTACGGAGACTGGCAAGATGAAACCGGGGTTAAAATAGTCGCTGTAAGCATCGATGACAGCAGATCTACAAATCGCGTTTCACCTTACATTATGAGTTCCGGATGGGAATTCGACATTCTTTTAGATCCCGCAGGAGATTTTAAACGCGCGATGAACGTGATGAATGTACCCCATACCTTTTTATACAATGGGGCGGGAGAATTGGTTTGGTCTCACAACAACTACGCTGAAGGAGACGAGGAAGAGTTGTATGAAGAACTCCTTAAGTTGGCAAACTAGTCATGAAGCATTTTATCGCATTTTTTACGCTTGGAATTCTTGTGAGTGGGGTTGTCAAATCTCAAGCAACTGATCCAGGCGTGGTTTCTGGAAACATTTCTATCCTCTTTCAATCATACGAGGAGGATACGCTAATCGGCGCGGTGGTGCCCCCTGCAAAATCAGGGCTAAATGCGTTTTCAAATGTCAATTACACACAAGGAAACTTCTCGGCCGGGTTGCGGTATGAATCATACTTAAATAGTGTTCTCGGCTTTCCTGGAAGATTTAAAGGGTCCGGAATTGGATATCGATATGCGCGGTGGAGTGACAAAGAAGTCGGCGTTGATGTGACTGTGGGGAATTTTTACGAAACATTCGGTGCGGGATATCTTTTCAGGTCCTATGAAGCGCGAAACTTGGGACTAGACAATGCAATGGATGGCGTGCGCCTTTTGCTTCACCCCATCGATGGAGTGGCTGTGAAAATGGTCTATGGAAAGCAAAGATTGGATTTCGACAGTGAGTTGATCAATGGTGAGGGCATTATTCGTGGCCTCAACGCAGAAGTCAATCTCAATGACCTTATCCCAGGATTGGAAGATGCCAAACTGAGAATTACACCCTCCTATTCATTTGTAAGTCGATTTCAGGATGGGGGAAACATTGTCAAGGACGAACCTAGCGATACCATTGGACCGCTTATTCTTGAGCTCCCGAAAAATGTTGCAGGATGGGAGTACGGAGCCACGGTTCATTATGGGATGTGGAAAGGAGGAGTTAATCTGACAAAGAAGATCAATGACCCTTCAGCAGACAACGGATACATCTACAAAGACGGGGAAGCGTTGATGGCTTATCTCACAGGAAATATTAAGGATTTTTCTTTTCTATTGCAGAGATCAATCACTGACAACATGAGCTTTCGCTCGGACAGAGATCTGCTTCTTTTTGATGCACCGATTAACAACATCCCTTCGATTACAAAAAACCACACCTACAATTTGGCGGCAACATTGTACCCTTATGCTACCGTGATTAATGGAGAGTCTAGCTTCAGAGGAGAACTACACTACAAACTTAAGAGAGGCTCAAAACTGGGAGGTAAGTACGGAACGAAAATGAATCTTGTTTTTTCAACGTCGTATAGCCTAGACACGACACGTTTAAGTGGAGTAGATGGTATTGTAAATGGTTACCAAAGAAACAGCTGGGGATTTGGGGACTCCCTCAATGTTCAGGATATAAGCTTTGAGATAGAAAGAAAGTTTTCTAAAAATTTCAAAGCAAAGGCGATGTATATGAACCTCCAATTTAACACCCTTGCTACACCTGTAACTACAGACTTTAAGGGAATTGTTTTTGCGGACATTTTCGTGTTAGAAACGCAAATAAAAACGGCAAAACGTCAAAGTTTGCGCACTGAATTTCAAGCTTTATTGACCGAGCAGGATAAGGGAGATTGGGCAACCGCTGTTGTGGAGTATACGTGGAGTCCCCATTGGTTTGCCAGCATCATAGACCAATACAACTTCGGAAATCCAGACGAAGCAAAACGCGTCCACTACCTCTACGGTTCCGCAGGATATATTAATGGTCCCCACCGATTGAGTATCGGGTACGGAAAACGACGAGAAGGGATCTTTTGTGTGGGAGGAGTATGCAGAGCAGTTCCGGCATCAAGTGGATTAGAAGTGACCTTTACGTCAAGTTTTTAAATAAAAAAAGGAATTTAACTGGTCTAAAGCGATAAAAATCAGCGAAATTGCTCTAAATTAGCGTCTCCTGTTCGGTAAATTACTGATTAACAAACCTATTAAACCTAAATAATATGAAGCACATATACATGCTTATCGCAGTTCTA
>ERZ887851.2992-NODE-2992-length-12696-cov-8.785302_pt1 | contig 12696 bp, 11 predicted proteins | sample MGYA00521100_ERZ887851 | MGnify/ENA primary metagenome ERZ887851 (study PRJEB32303, sample SAMEA104408602) | aquatic metagenome | biome: Brackish water; feature: Pelagic; material: water | place: Baltic Sea | collected 2014-06-06T16:11:00 | depth 11,444 m ...
AGATGAGACTTTAGGTGAACATATCGCGCACCTTATCAAAAAATCCTTTCTCTTGATGGTCCGAATCCGGTTCGAAATTGCTCGAATCGCGCAATTGTTCCAGCAGTGATTTCTCTTCGTCCGTGAGTTTTTTTGGCGTCCAAACGTTGATGTTGATCAGCATATCTCCGCTGCCATAACTATCGACTGATGGCAATCCCTTTCCGCGCAATCGGACGATGCGTCCACTTTGCGTACCAGCTTCGATTTTAATCTTCGCTTTGCCATCGATGATGGGCACTTCGGCACTCGCTCCCAAGGCTGCGTCCGTAAAGGGGATGTACAAGTCGTAATGGATGTTTTTTCCATTGCGCTGCAAAAAAGCATGCGGGATGGCTTCAATCACCACCAACAAATCTCCCGCAACGCCTCCCATCGGAGCTCCGTTTCCTTCTCCTCGCACATTGAGCTGCATGCCATCTTCCACACCCGCTGGAATCTGAATGGTCACAACTGCTTCTTTGCGGACCATTCCCCATTCGTCAGAGCCTTGCGGACGCTTCCGCACAGATTGGCCACTTCCCTGACATTGCGGGCAAGTGGAAGCCGTCTGCATTTGGCCCAAAATGGTATTTTGAACACGGCGCACTTGGCCGGTTCCTTGGCACGTTTGGCAATCACTGTACTCGGCTCCTTCGGCTTGGACTTGCTTCAGGACTTTAACCTTCTTCTCCACGCCCAAAGCGATTTCCTCGAGGGTCATCTTCACTTTAATGCGAAGATTGGATCCCTTCATTCGACGACGACGTCCACCGCCACCGCCACCGGAATTCCCGCCAAATCCACCCCCAAAAATATCACCGAACTGGCTGAAGATGTCATCCATGTCCATGCCACCAAAGCCTCCACCACCCCCTGGCCCGCCTTTCAATCCTTCGTGGCCAAAACGGTCATACTTTGCCCGTTTTTGGTCGTCTTGGAGCACTTCGTATGCTTCCGCAGCCTCTTTGAACTTTTCTTCTGCGCTCGCGTCATCGGGATTCTTATCCGGATGGTGCTTTAGAGCCAATTTTCGATAAGCCTTTTTGATATCCGATTCAGAGGCTTGACGCCCTACTCCTAAGATCTCATAGTAATCGCGCTTTGCCATCTGTCTCCTTATCTACTGATTATTCTCCAACTACCACTTTCGCATAGCGGATGACCGTTTCGTTGAGCAGGTATCCTGACTCCACCACATCCACCACCTTACCCGAGAGTTCAGGCGAAGGAATGCGCGTAATGGCTTCATGGAAATCCACATCAAAAACATCGCCCGTGCTCACAGCCATTACCGTGACGCCCTGAGACTCCATCAATTGTCTGAATTTGTTGTGAATTAGCTGCTGGCCTTCTTTGAGGGCTGCAGCATCCTCCGAGGCGCTAGACGCGACCTCTGCTCGAGCGAAATCATCCAACACGGGCAACATCTTTTCGATTGAGTCGCGAGATGCATTGCGAATCAAATCAACCCGCTCCCGCATGGTGCGCTTGCGATAATTATCAAACTCCGCATACAATCGCAAGTAGCGATCCTGCCAATCCGTCTGTTCTTCAGTCGGTGCAGCCGCACTCACCTCCTCTTCTGTCTCCTCCATCGATTCCATCGATTCCGTCGATTCCGTCGATTCCGTCGATTCTGTCGCGTTCTCCTCAGCAGCCGTTCCTTCAGAAGCAGCCGAAGCCGTTGTGTCAGTTCCTTCTTCTACAGAAGCGTTTTTCGGTTCTAGGTCCATGTTCCTTGATTTGATTCCTTCCTCTCAAATCCGGTGCCACAAGTTAGATGCGGACAACCTGTCAGTGTTGATCGGATTAGAGTCGCGCTACGTGTCGGTCAATTTGTCGGTGCAACTCAATACCGCGCAAATTCTTTCCAATGATCACCCCGTTTTCATCCACTAAAAAGCTCATCGGAATGGAACTGACTCCATACACGGCTGCCGCCTCACTGTTCCATCGCTTCAAATCTGAAACGTGGTTTTTCCATTCCAATCCATCGGCATCAATGGCTGCTTCCCAACGAGAGACATCGCTATCCAGCGACACGCTATACACGTCAAATCCATCGGCCGATTTGAATTTGGCCTTTTTGTATTTGTTGTAAGCACGGACCACATTGGGATTCTCTCTTCGGCACGGACCGCACCAGGAAGCCCAAAAATCGATTAGGACCAAATTTCCACGCAACTCGCTCAACTTCATTGGTTTGCCTTTGGTACTGTTGAGCGCTATCTCGGGTGCTGTGTCCCCTACCCGAGTACCGACCCGGCCCGTTGGCGTCACTTTTTGTTCAGCAACTTCCATGGAACCCACACGCGAGGGCATCTCCACACCGTTCGTCGAACTGACCCAAACTCCGATTGCTAGCGCCGCAGCGCCCACTCCAATTTTCCATGTCAACATGGAGGCAATTTACGACTTCATTCCACCCTTTCAATGCTTGCACCCAAAGCTTTAAGCCTTCCTTCGATGTCCTGATAGCCGCGATCAATCTGACTGATGTTGTGAATCGTCGACTGGCCTTCCGCGGATAAAGCCGCAATCAGCAGCGACACACCGGCACGAATGTCAGGTGATGTCATGGTGACACCGCGCAAAGGGCTCTTGTGATCCATGCCAATCACCGTGGCTCGGTGAGGGTCACAGAGGATGATTTGAGCTCCCATATCGATGAGTTTGTCTGTGAAGAACAAGCGGCTTTCAAACATCTTTTGGTGAATCAAGACGCTTCCACGCGCCTGCGTCGCTGTGACCAGTATGATGGACAAGAGGTCAGGAGTGAATCCTGGCCAAGGGGCGTCCGCAACGGTCAGGATCGAGCCGTCGATGAAGGTGTCAATTTCATAGCTATCCTGAGCAGGCACGAACAAGTCATCTCCGCGACGTTCCAAGGCGATGCCCATGCGCTTGAACACCCGCGGGATCATGCCCAACTCATCAAACGCCACATCCTTGATGGTGATGCTGCTTCGCGTCATGGCAGCCAAACCTATAAAACTTCCGATTTCAATCATATCCGGAAGGCACCGATGGTCTGTTCCGCCAAGTTGATCCACTCCTTCAATGATGAGCAAGTTCGATCCAATGCCGCTGATCTTACCCCCCATGCGGTTGATCATCTTGCACAACTGCTGCAAATAGGGTTCGCAGGCTGCGTTGTAGATCGTCGTGGTGCCCTGGGCCATGCAGGCCGCCATGACGATGTTGGCCGTACCTGTTACGGACGCTTCGTCCAACAACATGGACGTACCTATCAAGCCGTCACCCGCTGATGCTTCAAAAAATCCGCTCTTCGCGTCATATGTGAATGTCGCTCCCAAGGCTTCGAAACCGATAAAATGCGTATCCATACGCCGGCGGCCGATCTTATCTCCTCCTGGTTTGGGAATCGCGCCTTGACCGAATCGTGCGAGCAGCGGACCGAGCACCATGGTGGATCCACGCAATGAGCCTCCTTTTTCACTAAACTCCTCCGTTTTGAAGTAGTCCAAGTTGACGTCATCAGCCTGAAAACGATAAGCTCCGGGACCCTGTTGTTGGGTTTTGACGCCCATGCTCGAAAGCAAGTCAATCAATTTGTTGACATCTACAATGTCGGGCAAGTTGGTAATGTTAACGGGTTCCGCAGTCAACAAGACAGCGCACAAAATTTGCAACGCCTCGTTCTTCGCTCCTTGCGGAATGACTTCTCCCGATAACGTTTTTCCTCCTTGAATAATAAAACTGGACATGGTAGGACTCTTCTCGTGTGTTTGTTCTCCGACTTTGCGCTTCTATGCAAAGCGTGCCTTCCTTCAAGATCATTCCTTCAAGGAACCAGCAGTCCTTCGAAATAACGGCATGACAAAACACGGATAGACACTCCCCGTAAAACTTTTCGACAGGAAGTCACGGACAATACACCGAGAAAATTAGCGCTTCTTCTTCTTGCCTTTCCAACGGTCCAAGGCATCGCTTGTCTTGCGCTTGCTCTTCAGGATCTCAGCAGAACTCACCAATTCGATGTCTTCGCCCAAAATCAATTGGCCTTCGCTCATCTCTTTGAGTTGTTCGCGGATCAAAGCGTTTTCAACCGTACTGCGGTTCCACGTCAAGAAATGGCGCTTCATGAGGTTGGCAATGGTCAAAACCAACGCGGCCTTTTCCTCTCCCTCCTCATACGCTTTGGCCTTTTCGATCAATTCCCGCGTCATGGCACCGTAGTGACCCAAGCGTGAAGTCGCACCAGGGTAAGTCAATCGACCGGGCTTTTCTTCCCTGGCCTCTCTGGTCGGACGCTCGAAAGGACAATCGACATCCAAATCATAATCCGCCATGAAAAACAATTGCCCCCAAAGCTTTTTTTCTGCGTCCTCTTTGTCCCCTTCTTGAGCAACAATGGAGCCCATAATGCTCACAATCGCGGTCGCACAACGATTGCGCTCTTCGCGATCCGCCAATGATTTAAGATGACTGACCATCTGATGAATGGTTCTCCCATACTCCGGAATGGAGAGGTCATCGCGGGTGCTGTTGTAAGTCATTTCAAGCATGGTCCGAAGTTACGGATATCCCACGCCATTTGCACAACGCCTTTACCAAGATGGCCAATTCACTGAGCGCTCTCTCATCATGGTGGACATCAACTCCAAAAACCGCTCCTCCAAGATTGATTCTCCCACGGCGTCTACCGCTTCAAAGAGCTGCTTCAAATTCGATTCCCAAGCAATTCGAGCGTCCATCGACGCGCATACCTTGATCATTTCATTTCGCTGTCCATAACCCACGAGCCATCGGTGCTGGACCATGGCCTGCAGAAAACGCTGTGAACGCTCAGGCATTTCCTGCTGTCGCCCGATCAGAATCGCCTCCACATGTCCTACAAACGGCTCGAGGGACCAGGAAGGAAGTACCGATTCAAAATTCCGTGCGAGAAAATGATCATGAAGTAAATCCAGTCCAACCGAGGACATGCGACCCAAAATCGGCCGAAGACTTGCTCGGGAAGCGCTGGACGCTGGATGCGAATCCGCTTCTGAATCAATCCAACGGTGCATCAAAACCCCTTTAGCGACGTCATCAGGAAGCGAGCGATGGGCGCTGCCCTTAATGGCATCACCCATGAAATTCCCCACCATCAAATCCTGGTCTGGACCCCCAATCACCAAATGGGCCAAATAATTCATTCTGCGAATTTCGTTCGTGCTGAATGGACGTCTCCAATGCCCAACAACTTTTTTTTGCATCCAAGCTTTGCTCCTGCCTTACACTTCCGTAAATTTGCCGTCCTTGGTTTGGAAGCAAGCCAAAGTCTGCGAGAATAGCTCAGTGGTAGAGCACAACCTTGCCAAGGTTGGGGTCGCGAGTTCGAATCTCGTTTCTCGCTCAATAAAAAAGCCTCCCACAACGGGAGGCTTTTTTATTTCATGCCGTTTGGCCCAACGCCCTGCACGCGCTGTTTCATGCGAAAAGCGGCATGGTCTGTTTTCCATTCATTCTGATTTTTGTCGGGGGTAATCTGTTTTTCGAGAAGCCTTGCGCATCAACGCATTGATCATGGCATCTGAAGAATGCCACATCCGAGCGTCTTGAAATTTCTTGTAATTGCTCATCAAAATGCCCGTTTCTGCGTCGTATAAACTCAGGTCCATCTGAGCCCACTCCGGAGAACCAGGAGTCCATAAAAAAATCAAATTAAGCACAATCCCCAATTCGCGGGATACCGGTGCACCCGTCTTAAAACTGCCCAGGATGACCGCATCAACTCCTAACTTGGCAGACAACTGCATCGGCGTGTAGGCCGCCAAAGAATCCAAAGCAAGCCCATTTTGAATCAACAGGGCATTGGTCACATGAGGGGCTTGAATCGCAACGGCCCAGTGTCGCTTTTCCTTGCGACTTAAGTACCAAGATGTCAAGTAGCTTTGAATGTCCAGACCTTTTGCATCTTCCATTCGTAACAGAAGTTCTGGAGCAGTGTCTCTCAACTCCTTTGGCGTCCATTTCACCATCACATCAAGTGGCAAGACCGCAATCACCTCATGATCAGCAGCCATCGAATGAAACTGAGCATCTTCATAGTACATGGATTGACCCACAACTTGGCTTGGCAAGAGCGCAACGCAACTGAAGACGAGCGAAAAAAAACAGCCAGATAAACGCATCATTATCGGAACTTTCCATGCCAAGGTAACTCACTCCAAATAAAAACATTTCCGGGTTGAACGAGCGTGATGCGCGCACCGTTCCAGCGCACATTTCTTATTAGCTTTGCGGCGCTTCGGACAACCGTGGCTAACTGAATCCAAAGAACGAACCATGCACGCAACGATTACGACTGACCAAGGCACCTTGAAGGTGGAATTATTTGCGAAAGACGCTCCCAACACGGTGGCTAATTTTGTCAAACTCGCTAAAGAAGGTTTTTATAACGGCTTGAAATTCCATCGGGTCATCCCCGGATTTGTCGCCCAAGGAGGGTGCCCACAAGGCATCGGAAGCGGCGGACCGGGTTATAACATTGACTGCGAATTGGACGGTGAGAATCAGTTCCATGACAAAGGTGTTTTGTCCATGGCCCACGCTGGTCGAAACACAGGCGGGTCTCAGTTTTTCTTGGTTCACAGCCGAGAAGCCACTGCACACCTTGATCGCCAGCACACGTGTTTTGGCAAGGTGACAGAAGGTTTGGACCTCGTGACTCAAATTGCACAAGGCGATACATTCTCGGTCGAGATCGTCGAAGACTAAGTCAATCACGGGCCCACTGGGCTCCCGATTCCATCGCGCGCATGATTTCCAGTAGAAGCAAGTCGCTTTGAAGGGAAAAAACACTCGAATGGGCACGGAGATGTTGACGTTCGAGTTGAATGCGTTCAAACGGCGTGACCAAGCCCTGGCTTTCTCGATCCAAAGATTGAGCCCGGGCTTCGTCTGCCTGACTTGCCGCTTCATTTTGCTGAGCTAAAGCCTGGTTGAGTAGAGTGACTCTTTTTTCCAGACTGCTGAGTTGCGCCGTGTGCTCTTGGTCCCAAACCAATGCGTCGGCCTGCCTGAAAGCGACCTGCGCGGCCGCTTGTCCTTTGTCGCCTCCGGGAAGCAACCGATCCAACGGAATGCTCCACATCAAGGCCCCGACCCATTGGGTGGTGGGAGCCAAGGAGGAGAAGTCAGCGCCAAAGCCGTTCAACATCGGACTGAATCGGAGCTCGGGCAACCAAAGCTCACGGGTCAGCCCTTTTTGTTTCGACTCTGCTTGGCTTAGGCGAGCGTCCAAAGCGAATTGCTCCGGCCAGACAGCGGTCGCATTCTTTGTGAAGAGCGTTGTCCAAACAGGCCAGTCCTCGCTCAATGGCATGGCGTCTTGAACGCCTAACACAGCCCAGAGTTCCGCCAACATTGCTTCACGTGCAGCGCGCAATTGAAGCACCTGACTCTCCAAATGAAGCCGTTCGGATGCTGCTGAAAGCACTTCGGAGCGCGGGCGCAATCCCGACTCCACCAACCAATTCAACTCCTTTTCGTATTGCTTCCAGGCCTCCACTGAGGCCGCATGCAACGCCTCGTCCTGAGCGGAGGCAATCGCAGCCACATATGCTGCCATGCAAGCCAAGATCCGTTCGTCGCGTTCGGTCGCAACCTCCCAGATGACGGCTTCTTGATGGAAGCCCGCTGATTCTTGGGCCGTCCAAGACTGGGCCACATCGCCGCCCAGCCGCAATTCTCCCATCCACTGGCTATTGCGGGCCACAACGTCCGGTAAAATCTCGCCGGCGACATTCATGGAGCTGCCTCGCCGCGAAAAGGACTGGGCGCCGATGACGGCCGATGGAATCCACCAGCGCCGCGCTGACTCCAAGATGCTTTGGGCCTCCAACAAGCGCGCTTGGTTGCGCATTTCATGAGCCGGAGCCTTTGAAGCAAGCTCAATGAGCGCCTGCGCCGTGAGGACATTTTCGGTCATCTTAGGCGCTTGCGCTCTCAGTTCGATCGCGACAAACACCATCAAAACTACCCCCACTGAGCAATGAAATCGACTCATGATGCGCGCTTGACTTGGGTGCGATCTCCGACACTCACCAATCCACGACCTGCCGTTATGAATTGGGTGGTGGCGTCAATGCCCGCTCCTTGAATTGCCAATCGGGTTTTGTCTTCCGCAATGACTTTCAATGCAATTTCCTTGACAACACCATCGACCACGATATACGCGAGCGACAACCCATCCCGTTCAAAGCGTACCGCTGTAGGAACGGACAACACATCAGCCTGGCTATTGCCAAAGACAGACCCTTCTACATACATCCCGGGACGCAGATCGCAGGTCGTTTGATTCCAATCCACTAAGGCATCGAGGGTGTGTTCCATGTTGTTGATCTCGCTGGCCAAACGTCCAATCCGCGTGGAAACTGTTCGTTCCAAATCAGGGAAATAGAGCGTCACCGAATCGCCTCGGTTGAGAAAGGAGGCATCCCGTTCTGGGAATGGAAGTCGGATGCGCAAGGATTTGCATTGCACGAGGGACAACAGCGGCATTTGATCGGCTGACAATTGGCCATTTTCAACCACCGCTCCGGGGTGGAGGTAGCGCGCTGCAATGACGCCATCAAAAGGGGCTGTGACATTTAAGAAAGCCAAGCGGTCATTGACTACTGACAGCGCCGCCGAGGTCCGAGCAAAGGTGGCCTCCGCTTGTTCTAGGTCCGCCGCTGGAATCAAACCCGCTGCCCCTTTCATGGCTTGGTTCAATCGCTGCAACGCTTTATTGGCGACATCAGCCTCTACTTCGAGCGCTTGTTTCTCTCGGTTGAGAATGGGATTTTCCAATCGCACCAACACATCCCCTTGCTGGACAGCGTCTCCTTCGTCGACCAAGAAATCTGCGATGAAGCCAGATTCCAGTGGCATGACCTCAACAGATTGCAGCGGTTCTACAATGCCCACAACCGTCAGGGTCTTTTCGAAGTTGGCAGGCGTCGGCGTCACCACCTCGACCACCTGCATCGCTGCTTGGGCCGCACTCATGGATGCCGGTGCCGGCGCGTCCGAACATCCGAATGCCAGCAAACCGATGGCCACCAGTGGATACTTGTTGCTAAAATTGAATTCCCTCATGATTCTGAAGCGTTAAAAAGCCGGTAACCGGCAGGAACAACATACAATGTGAGCCAAGCCGCCATGATGGTGCCGCCCACGACGGCGAGCGCCAAGGGCTGATTGATTTGAGAACCGCCCAACCCCCAAGCGGTGGGCATCAATCCCAATACGGTCGTGATCGCCGTCATCAAGATGGGACGTAGACGCTGTTGGGAACCGGCGACGATGGCTTCCTCCAATCCCATACCGTCGCGGCGCAAGGAATTGATCCGATCCACCATCAAATTGCCATAAGACACCGTAATCCCGACGACCATGATCGCTCCCATCAGGGCTTGGATGCTCAAAGGGGTTCCCGTAATCCAAAGCAGCGCAATCATTCCGGAGAGTGCCGGCGGGAAGGCCACCAACATCGCAATGGGCTGTTTGAAAGAGCGGAAGAGTGGAACGACAATCAAATAGGCAAAGAGCAAGGCGAGAACGAGTCCCAATCCCAAATTGGAAAAGGAGCTGCGCATCACCGCCACCTCTCCGTCAAAGTCCATGGAATACCCCCGCGGCAAGTTGGCTTGGATGCCCTCGAGGCGCCGCTCAATTTCGAGCGAGGTACGCCCAATGTCCCGGCCATCGACGTTGGCATAGACATTGAAAACACGGGATAAATCGTGGTGGTTGATTTCCACCGCCGAGCTGCGGTTGCTGACCTTGGAGAAGGTCCGAAATGGAATGGGCTTGCCTCCTTCGGCGCCTTGGACCAACACATGACCGAGTACATCTTCCGAATCGATGGCATACTCCGGATAGGTGACACCGACATAGTAGTGGTTGCCGTTGCCCTCGTCGATCCAAAAGGATTTGTCAAAGGTGGCTGTGGAACTGAATGCAGCGACCATGTTCTGGATGGCATCCACGGGATCCACTCCCATGCGGGCAGCGCGTTCTCGGTCGATGTCCACCTCCTTGGTGGGTTGGTCCAAGCGTTGTAAGACGCGCGCATCTTGAATGCCTTCTACCAAACGCAAGGTGTCGCGCACTTGCCGGGCCAATGCTTCGAGCACCTCCAACTTGTTGCCTTTGATCCGCACGTCAATCGGCGCCGGCTTGCCTTCATTCAGGGCCGCTGTCATCAGTCCCCCGGAGTAAAAACTCATCTCGACACCTGGAAACGCATCCCGGAAGAGCACCCTCAATTCCCGGGCGACCTCATCGGTCGCGCGGCGGGCATTTTCATGCAACTGCAATCCGATGAACGCATCTTGGGTTCCGCTATTGGGCGTGTAGGCCGCGGGCAGGTCATAAAACACGCCGATGTTGGAAATGATTTGTTTCAAATCGTCCCCCACCGCGGCGCGTGCCATCAATTCCATTTCAGCGATCACCGCCTCCGAACTTCCAAGGGTCGCCCCTGAAGGCAAACGCACTTGAATTTCGAGCTGGCCCACATCTTCTTTCGGGAACAACTCAAAACCCGTTTGTGTCGCGCCCCATCCCGCAAAAGCCGTCAAGACGACCAACACGGCAGACAGGCGCAGCGGGCGCTGAATGGAACGCGTTAATCTTTCACGGTAGCGGGATTCTCGGCGCTCAAACCAGCGGTTGAAAGCAGATGTTTTGTTTTCTTCTTGACGCTCTCGGCCTTGCAGCAACAAGCCGGCCATGAGCGGGACAACGGCGATTGAAAACACATAGGAAGCCAACATGCAAGCCGTCACGGTCATGGCCAACGGACCAAACAAGTCCCGCGCGATGCCTGTGAAGAATAGGATGGGAACGAACACGGCCACAATGGCCAAGGTGGACGCCAAGACCGGACCGGCCATGGCTTTTGCGGCCGCTTTGGCTGACTCCATGGAGGAATCACCCGCTTGCATGCGGCGCTCGATGTCTTCCAACATCACAATTGCATTGTCCACGAGCAGTCCCAAAGCCAGCGCGATGCCGCCCAAGGTGATGCTGTTGAGCCCTTGCCCCATCGCATGTAAAGCAATCAACGCGGCGATCACGCTCATGGGAACGGACATCACCGCTATCCAAGCAAAACGCGCACGCCCAAGGAACACCAACAGGACGAGGGCCACGAGCACGAGCCCACCCAAACCAGCGCCTACCAAACCGTTGATCGACCGACGCACATACGAACTCTGGTCAAAAATGACGTTGAGCTGCACATCATCCGGTAGACGTTCTTTCAGTTTTGGAAGCGCCGCTCGGACGGCTTCGACCGCTTCAATCGTATTGCTGCCGGATCGTTTGAAGATGGGCAGATAGACTTGATTCTTTCCATCGACACGGACAATGTTGGTTTGGATGGCCGCGGCATCGGCAGCGAAACCAATGTCTTTGACTTGGATTGCCCGACCGTCCTTGACCGAAAGGACGATGTCATTGAAGTCCTCGACCTCCTTGATCATCCCTTGCGCATCGATGCTGTAGTTGATGTCGCCAATTTCTGCGATGCCGCTCGGGATCATCGTCGTGTTGCGTTTGATTGCGTCGTTGACTTCGGTTTGTGTCAGCCCATAGGCCTCCAACATCACCGGGTCGACGTAGATGTGGATGCGGCGCTTGGTCCCGCCATAGGCGGCTGGAGCGATGATGCCTTTGACTCCGCTGAGCATCTGCCGCAGCGCGTAGTAGGCGACGTCGTACAATTCCTTTCCGGACTTCTCATCGCTCGAGGCTGTGAGCAACATGAGCGGTGTCGAAGCGGTCGGATCAAACGGCTGCACCATCGGCGGGAGGGTTCCCGGCGGCTGGTAGTACATATCGCTCATGGCATACGCGGAGGTATTGGCCATGGCTTCCGCCGGATCAATGTCCTCGCGGTAGTGGTTGGTGACGATGCTCACCCCCATCAAACTCTTGGATTCCTGCTTCAGGATCCCGTTGGATTGTCCGGTCCAACGCTCCATCCGACTGGTGATGTCCTTCTCCACAACCTCAGTGGGCATGCCAGGATAAAGGGTCAAAATCTGCATCGCAGACTTACGGAATGCGGGCAAAATGTCCACCTGCATCCGCGGTACGACAACCGCACCCAAGATGACCAACGCGAGCAGCGCGACCGCTACGAAAAAAGGATTCTTAAAGGGACCTTGGATCATGCATCGAAGGTCGGACGCGGAGACGGATGAATCGCGCGAAAACACCGCAGTTACTCACAAATCATTCCACGAATGATCTGCTTCCGAATTGCGCTTTTGGCTGCAACGTAGAGTTTGACATCGCTGCCGCCGAACTGCGGTTTTTGCGCTTACGTTTGTTCTTCAAAACAGCTCAACATGGATCTTTACGTGATTTTATTTGTCCTCTCTACGCTTTGGGTGGGTCCGTTTTGGTTTGCCATGCTCCTTCAGCCAGAAACCGCAAAAACGAAACAGTTGCTCGATGGCCCCTGGTTCTTCATCGGCCCCATCGCGATTTGGTTTCTCGTCATGGGCTTGAATCCACAAGGCCTCGCAGACTTCATGAACAGCGGATCTCACCCCGATGGGTTTTTGGCGGGGTTGGCCGAGGGGATGGGGACAAAGGCGGGAATCACGGCTTTGTGGGCACACGTGGTAGCCGGTGATATCGCCGTGACACGGTGGATTTGGCAAGACA
>ERZ887851.2993-NODE-2993-length-12693-cov-8.360104_pt1 | contig 12693 bp, 10 predicted proteins | sample MGYA00521100_ERZ887851 | MGnify/ENA primary metagenome ERZ887851 (study PRJEB32303, sample SAMEA104408602) | aquatic metagenome | biome: Brackish water; feature: Pelagic; material: water | place: Baltic Sea | collected 2014-06-06T16:11:00 | depth 11,444 m ...
CGCAATGCTGGTATTGATCAAAATCTAGCCGTCACAATCCCCATCGGTAGTCAGATACCCGGTGCCCAGCTGGCGTGGAATCCAAACGGTACCCGTTGCGGCAAGCTAATCCGCGCCACTGGGCCCGCGTTCACATCGGTGGCATCAAACACAAGGCAATGAGAAGCCCAGTCTTGAGAGTCAGTGACGAGGGTAATGACATAGCCATCATCCTCGGCGTCCGCTCTTGTTGCTCCCTGTCTTGGGGCAAAGACCGCCTCACTGCCAAAAACGCCTGCTCCGTAATCCCATTGCTGCCGCGTACCGGTCTCATTGTCATATTTGACTAAGCCGTTAAATCGCAAAGTGTGCCCGCCCTCTGCGAGCAGAGGGATGCGCTGATGGTAGGCATAGCGGCCCTTAATACCTGCGTAGAGTGGATTTGCTTTATTAAACTCAGTATTGAGGTCGTCAATATCACCCTCGCGGACCTCGCCCGTTCTGAGATTGAAGCGCCAACGATAATTGTTCGCCTCGAGTCGCATATAGGCGAGCATGTGCGACAGCTCGCCCTCACCACTAGACACCGCTGGCATGGGGTTTCTAGACCGACATCCATCCATCACGACCCAATCGCCCTCTTCCCAACTATTACTCACGTGCAAAATGTAACAAGGCTCACATTCAAACCAGCGGATGTCCTCACCCCGACCATGCCGTGGGATCAATCCAAAACGGGTGGGAATGTCGCGGTGGAATGTGAGGACCCGTAAATGGTGTTGCTGCAATACTTTAGGATCATGAAAAAACGGCAGGTCATGCAAGATAGTGTAGTTGGGCGTGAAACCAATATCATGAGGTAGACGCGGACCAGGCAGATCAATCGCCACTTCATGTTGCAGCTTACCCGACGGGTCAGCCACGCCGTAAGTCATATAAGGCGGTTCATCACCGTAGTCAAAAAATAATAGTTCGCCAGTGGTCCAGTCGACTTTTGAATGCGCAGACAGTCTCCGCTGAGAACGCCCTTCAAGCTCAAAATAGCCGGTCGTCTCCAGCGTGTGGGGATCTAGCCGGTAAGGATGCCCCGCGTTGTACCACAAGGTCATGAGGCTTCCTGCATAGTAAAAAAGATCGGTATTGGACGTGTCTTTGATACCGAATTGAGAAGTCTCAAAATCGAAGGGGCCCATGACACCATTAGAGGTTGACTGTCCCACTGCGCGCTCAGCAGTCAGCGCCACCGTATCAATATATCGGTTGCGGTAACTGGCCGCTCCCTCGGCAAAAGACACTGCATGGACCATGCCATCGCCATCAAAAGGATGATAGCGATTACCCGGTCGGTGAATGGGGTTCGGCCCGTTACGGAAATAAGTTCCCACCAGGTCAGTTGGGATTTCACCTTCGACCGTCAGACCGGACTCCGACAGCTCTAGTGTCGTCGGCGCATAAGCCCCGTGTAAATACGGATTATCAATGCCATAAATCCAAGGCTGAGTGTGCTCAAAATCGGCGACATCACCAATACACTCCTCGGTCACTGGAAACGTGGATAAGCGCAACGCTTGATTCATTATGTGGTCTCCGCGCGATGCTCGCATGCGGTTAGTAAGCATCCAGAGTAACAAGGAAAAATGAGTCTCCGCAACGTCCTGAAATAGCCTACGTCACTCGTTCGTGAGTCCTTTGAACATCCCCCCGTGTGGAAAGCATTCCAGCGCTTGCGCTCCACCCATGTGCGTCCTAGGATCACAACATGAACTTGGATGGCTGACACATGTCTACGCTACGAATCCCTTTGAACTTATTGCTATCCCAGATGCCTCTGTATGGTGCGCTGGGGCTGCCGAACCGAGATTGCCTCCATCGCATCCAGTTAGCATTTTGTCCAGGAACAGAGCGGGCATGGTGAGTGCGCTTGAGCCGCCCCCTGCGCTGATTAAGGTGCCGTTCTGTAAAAGAGGGCATCGACGGCCGTCGTTACGGCGAACCCAATTTGTCACGGCACAGGCTCATGACCCCATAAGCGCAGCCATTCACACCGAACTACCCGCGTTGGGCAGTAGTGATAAGGAGAGCACCTGATGCATCAGCCCATTTACATCCTCGGAGGAAGCCAAACCGACTTTGCCCGTAATTGGGCCCGGGAAGGCCATGAGATTTATGATCTGTTTTCTGACGCCCTGCAAACAGCCGTTCACGATACCGGCATTGAACCGTCACAGATCGAAGTCGGTCATGTTGGTAATTTCGTGGGCGACCTGTTCACTCGGCAGGGTCTTTTAGGCGGTTTTTTTGGGCAGGTTTACCCCGAACTAGGCCATCTACCGACCGCTCGCCACGAGGCAGCTTGTGCATCAGGCTCCATGGCGATTCTCGCTGCCATGCGCGACATTGAGTCGGGCCATTACGACGTCGCCTGTGTTGTCGGCCTCGAGTTAATGCGCAACGTGGATGGCCGCACCGGTGCGGATTATCTCGGTGCGGCGGCTTGGCAAGGCCATGAGGCAAGCGATTGTGATTTTCCGTGGCCCTTTCTGTTTGATCGCCTTACTCAAGAGTATGACGCGCGTTATGGCATTTCTGATGACCCACTGACCCGTATCGCAGAAATTAATTTTGGCAATGCCCGTCACAACCCTCGTGCGCAAACTCGGCAGTGGGCATTTGCCGAGGGAAGCTTTGGCCATGATCCAGCGCTCAATCCCTCGATAGAGGGTCGGGTACGCAAACTCGATTGCGGTCAAATCACTGACGGTGCAGCTTGCCTCATTTTAGCCAGTGAACGCTTTGCAAAAGCACACAGCCAGACACAGGGCAGGCCCTTAAATGATGTCCCAAGAATTAAAGGATGGGGGCACCGGTCTGCGCCCATTTTGCTAGAGACCAAGCTCACCGCATCAAAAGACCAGCCACTTATCTTTCCTCATGCGGCGCAAACCCTAACGGATGCGCGAACACGAGCCGGGATGCAGCAGATTACCGATCTCGACGGTCTGGAAACCCATGACTGTTTCACGATTACAGAATACATGGCCATCGATCACAGCGGTTTGACTGCTCCAGGCGCCAGTTGGCAGGCCATAGACGAGGGTCGTATTACCCGCGATGGTGACTTTCCTATCAATCCAAGTGGCGGTCTGATTGGGCTGGGTCATCCGGTGGGCGCCACTGGCGTTCGCATGGTGCTGGACTGTGCCCGCCAGGTCTCCGGTCAGGCTGGGGCTTATCAGCTCCCCAAGGCCGAGAACATGATGACGTTTAATGTGGGGGGCAGCACCACGACCTGTGCCAGCTTTGTCGTCGGCGTCGGTCAGTGAAACAGGTCTTTATCTACGATGCGATTCGCAGTGCCCGGACGAAAGCCAAGCCCGATGGTGGCCTACATGAACTCACGCCATCTGAACTACTCAAACCACTTTATGACGCCCTGGCGTCGCGCAATCAACTGGACCTCAACGTCATTACGGAGGTCATCTTAGGGTGCGTCACCCAATATGGGGAACAGGCGGCCAATATCGCCAAGACGTCGGTGCTTTATGCAGGTTGGCCTGAGAGCGTCGCCGGACTCACGGTGCATCGATTCTGTTCATCGAGCGTCGACGCTATTGCTCTAGCGGGTTTAAAAATTGCTGCGGGGCAAAGCACTGCCATGGTGGCGGGAGGTATCGAAATGATGTCTCGCGTGCCGATGCTGTCAGACCACGCCCGCGTCTTTAACGATCCAGATTACGCACTCGCCCACCAAATGCTCTTAATGGGCAGTGGAGCCGACTTAATCGCCACGCGGCTCGGTGTCTCTCGTGAAGCCTGTGACGCGGTCGCCCATCAAAGCCAACAACGCGCAGCACAGGCGCAACGCGAAGAACGCTTTAGGTCAATTATTGCGATAGAAACCTCGCGCGGTTGGATCGATCAAGACGAATGTGTTCGCCGGGAACTGACCCCCGAAAACCTCGCTGCGCTGCCACCGGCGTTTGCCGCACTCGGTGCAGCCGGAGCTGATCAAGCGCAGCTTGAACGATTCCCGGCGCTTACTGCCATTCAGCACGTACATACCGCAGGCAACTCTCCGGCCATGTGTGATGCCGCCGCGCTGGTCTTATTGGGCGATGAAGAGTTGGGAAAAACACTGGGCATCGAACCCAAAGCGCGATTGATCAGCAGCACCACTGCGTGCGCCGAACCCTTAGAGGTAGTCAGTGGCTGCGTCACTGCCGCGCAAAAACTGCTGTTGGAGCAGCAACGCTCAACTGACACTATCGATCTCTTCGAGATTCACGAAGCGTTTGCAGCGACCATCCTAAAGGCACGCCATGCCTTAGAGATCGATATCGACAAGCTCAATGTAAATGGGGGTGTGATTGCCCTCGGACACCCTATGGGTGCGACAGGCGCCATCATGACAGGCACGCTGATTGATGAGCTGCAACGGCAACAATTAACGACTGGCATTGTTGCGGCGAGTGGCGCCGCCGGTAGCGGCAGCGCGCTGCTATTGGAGCGCTGCTAACAACTCGCTCATCGCACCCAAATCGGTGAACTCCACACGCGCTCCTGAAGCGTCGTGTGCAAATCTGGCCTCGGTTCAACACCTGCGCGCAGCGCATCCCAAGTCGACCAGCGACACGTTGGATTCTCTAATGCGCGCAAGTAATAGAAGGCATGGCTCTCTGAATCATAATCTGGGTCCTGCCAAAGAGCCTTCAATTCAGTAGCACCAACACCCTCGGTGATGCTGCAGTCGGCAAGGTTCACCCTGGCACCGTTATCCGGACACCGATGCGTCTCGGGATCAGGAAGCAAACCATCAGAACAGGCCACATCGTAGACCGCTTCATAGGTCTCACCGTTTTTCTCCCACCCTTTTATGACCTGCAGCCGCTGTAACGCCGTTCCTCGAGGATCTGCACTGGCCCAAGCGATAAACCTGGGGGCCTGACCGCCCGTGATGAGGTCACTCCCCATAGGCACACCTCCAGCATAGGCTTTCTCGATCATCGACTCCGCAGTCATGATCTCGTCGGCATAGTCCGTTCCAGCGAAAAACCGCGCGCGCATTCGGGGGCCCGAGGTGGCAAAGGTTTCCTTGCGTCGGAACGCATCGTAGAGCGCGTCTCGGGTATTTTCTTCGGCCCACACGCCCGTCACTCCCGATGCGCTCCAGCTCTCAAAGCCGCCGCCGTAGGTGTAATTTTTACCCTCCACCTCGGTCAAGGTATCCGGTGCTAAAAACTTTGCGATCAGTCCGTAGACGGGATCAACAGGTACGGAGCCGCGACGATCTGGAAAGGCATCCAGTAACCCGGCTTTAGAAAAAAACGTCTTTTCATCGTCGCTGGTGCCCGCGACGTGCGTGTCACTCGCCGCCACCACCCCAAACTGATAGGGGTTTTTGACGCCTTGAGATGCCAACATCAACCCATGACGCAGCGCCTCTCGCACGTAGCTGCCCTGTGGCTGGCTTGGCAAACTCGTCCCTACCCGCAGATTGTAGATTTCAAAATCCGCCCATTCGTCATTAGGGGATAGCAGCGGATGCGTATCCGAGGTGCCTTTGATCTGAGTGATTTCTACGATCGGCTCATTGCGCATGCGCTGATCGGCGTAGGCATCGTCCATTGGATTACCCGCCCAATCCACCAGCTTGAACATCTGCCCATTGGAGCCATTTGAATTATGGGGGATCGCAAGGCTCTCGATACCTTGAGCGCGCAAGGTATCCATCCAGTCCCACAAGCCTTCCGGGTTTTGTGAGTTCAGCCGGGAAAAAGGCACTGCGGGTAATTTATCCGACCCTCTGAAAATGACATTGCGATGCAGGTTACCGACATCATCGGTAGAGGACGTGTATTCGTAGGCGACAAACGTGGTGAAGTGGCCGGGGTCGTTGTATTGCTCGGCCGCATTGATGATATCTGCCCAGGCTCGTCGCGTCACACCGGTTGCCATCTCCTCCGAGATCTCACCCGCGAGAATCCCGGCTAATGTATCGGGAATAAAAGCGGCAAAGTTAGTAATACGACTCAGTAGACTCCACACGCCTTTATTATCGTCGGCATTGAGGTTATGCAGATTCTGGGAGACCGGGTACTGCGAAAAAGGCGTCGTGGTATCGCCTGCCTCCAGCGCCAAACCCAAAAACATGGCGTGATCTGTGACCGCGTAGAAATCCAGTGGCGTGGCCATCTGAATTTGATATCCCCCGGGGTGCTCGATCGATGCGCCTTGTGCAAATCGATAGGCATCGTAGGGCGTTGCTGTCGTCCCGAAGTTATAGGCGTCGAAGGAGTACTCGGTGTGCACGTGTAGGTCGCCAAAATACGCATTACGCAAGGGATTCGCCGGCGGCGGCGTCAAATCGACAATATCCATCACCGGATCAAGCGCGGTGTTGCGGCCACCGCCTCGACCGCCAAAATTAGAATCCTCATCGATCAACCCCACCTCTTCAGTACAGGCGGTGGTCAACGCCAGCAAAGTAACCGAAAGCGCGAGCCGTTTCATCATGATGCCTCTCTGTAAGACAGGATAACTGCCAGTCTGTTCATTATTGTGCTCATAACCTTGTCTCTTCCGACTGTGCTGTCAAAAACGTTTGTTCAGCTCAGTACCCATAGGTGACAGGCTCAGTGCTTTTATCGTTATTTTCGTTGTTATGACGCAGCGTTTACTTGGGGGGGCGACCCAGCAGGCACCGCGTCAACACGCTGCCATTCTACCGTACGTCGCATAAAACCCACCTTAACGGTAAACGCCATACGGTCCTCGGTTTTCAGCGTGATGGTGGCGTCGCGATACTCACCGAGCTGCGCGGCAAATACCCGGCCTGACCACTGATTAGCCTTGCCAGTCGCGACGAGGTTTGTCACCACCTTAAACCCAACCCGATCCGGACGATCATCGTTGCGCACCATGATTGCCACCCCCTCATCGGGACGCATTGCTAGCCAGACCGGGTCTGATTCATGCTGCCAAAACCCTGCCAAAGCGTCTTCTGCCTGAACAAACTGCGCGGTCAGGCACAACAATACAGTGATGCCGATGTCCTTCATAACCTTGCGGGTTATCGCGATGATGGTATTCATATTGAGTGCTGCGTTTACCATTATTCTCATCTTCCTATTGTGCAACACGTCACCCGTTTCGCGCTGCGATACCGTCAACAGTGGCAAGTGCGCTGCGCGGAACAGCGTAAGCACAACCGACATGATTCCGCTTACAAAGCCGCCGCCATACCGTGTCAAAGCCGTGGTATCAGCTTTGGCGTTTGCGCCAAGTAAGATTGATAGGCAGGGTCGTCCCCCCACAATTGCTGGCCACGCCGGGCAAGGGTCGGAATACCGCTCACCCGCGTCAACAGCCCATACACAAATAGGGGTGATAACAAGACAACCCACTGTGCCCCCGACAAGTACGGTACCGCCATCACGGCAATACCACTCCACAGCAAAATTTCGCCAAAATAGTTAGGGTGACGCGACCGCGCCCACAAACCCGTGTTAATGAAACAACCCTCGTTGCGCGGATCAGCACGAAACTGCGATTTCTGGCGGTCGGCGACCACTTCCACCGTAAAACCCACCAACCAACACAGTGCACCCACTGCATAAATTACCCCGACTGGCGGGTGAGTCGAACTCAAAATCACGGTGATCGCCGCACAACTCGTCATCACCACCCAAGCGCCCTGTAGCGTCCACGCCACCAAAAAACGAGAAGAAGACACCTTGATGTGATCGAATCGCTGATCGCCACCCGCCTGATGAATCCGTTCGAATAAAAAGCGGCCTAGTCGCCCCGCCCAAATAATCACCAGCGCCGCAACCAGCCACTGGGGCCATGTTGATGCAGGAGATACCACCAGCGCAGACAGCGTGATGACCACATAAGTGAGAGATCCTGTCAGATCATAAAATCGCTCGGTCTCCGCCAGTCGCGCCGGGATAAAAGCTAACCACTGCAAACAGTAGGCTCCCACTGCCAAAACCAAGAGTGCAGGCCATCCGAAAAGTGTGACCCCCGATGGGTTAGCGAATGCGGCGACGGAGCACGGCAATGCCACCGCGAGAGCAATAAAAATGAGTTTTTTCATGACGGTTTGCCGGGACGCATCTGCTTGCTCCTTGTCGCACAACGATTGGGACTGGTTGATCTTACCTCAGCGTCATCATCACACCGCGTTGCCCAGACACTTGATTATCCAATAGCGCCTGCCACAGCGCCACACAGGCCTCTGCACCCGCGTGATGCTCTATGGTGAGCAGGGGGGATAGTCTTTGTAGCAGCTGCATACTGGCGGCGTAGGCCTGACGCATGATGACGCCGCGCCCCCATTCAGCATTTCGTTTTTCAATCTGGGCGGGCGCAAAGAACATTTCGGGCTCGGCGCCGGGTAATGCGCCGCCGTCAACGGACTTGCCAAATTGATCCCAATGGGTTGCGCCGACCAAAAAGGTTCGTTGCGCGTTATCCGCGAGGTGACGGTGAAGACGAGATCGCACCGCCACATCGCCCGCAATATCGATATAGACCGTTGCCTTATCCTCGAGTGCATCCATCTCGGCATACGCTAATACACTGTCATAACATCCCAGCGTCTCCACAAAAGATACGTTTTGCGAACCCGTCAAACCCACCAGGCTGCCCTCAAAGCCTGCCCGTTTAATGAACTCGGCAGCACTAAAACCCGTCTTAGAGGAAGCCGAACCCACCACAATCTGCTCTGCGCCGAACCAGTCGTTATCCGACAGCAAATCGGCAATTACGAAGCCCGTCATAAATAAAGGGAAAAAAATACAACGCTGATCTTCTATCTCTCGAAGCTCATGCGATTCGGACTGGGTGCGCGCGTACTGGTTGTAAAGACTGGGCAATGTCTGCCGGTGCGCCAGCGCATCGATAAACCCGCTGTCAGATATCTCACCCGGGGCCATGAGCAAATGACTGCTCATCGGGAAAAAGCCATACAGGCGCTCCCCCACGCTAATGTCGGATGCCTGACTGTCGATGACCTCGGCAATCCCCCAGACTGTGACTTTGCCCCAAGGATCCTCAGCAGTAGGGTAAAACTGCCAATAACCAACCAGGTCTCCAGAGGCGGCGTAGGTCACGTTATTCGCCGTGAGCGCGAACTTATCAATAGCGACCACAATCTCCCCGTCGCCCGCTTGCGGTATTTCGCCGTGGAGCGTTTTAGTGCGACGATAATCGCTGCGATCGACCCAAACTTCGGTTAGTGCCATTTTAACTCCCGTTTTTTGTTCAACGTTGCTTGCCATCGCCCGGCTCGATCAACACGCGAGTCAAATTAACCACGCCAACAGAACAGCGAGGACTCGCGAACCGCTGTTCACTATTCTACTCTTGATTTAAGTCGTCTCGTTATGGCAAACGGGGGTTGGATAAATGCCGATCGGAAACGCGCAACGCGACTGAGCCTTACAAACGGTCAGCACACGCAACGCTTTGCAATCCGTCACAGCCCGCGCGTCTTGCTCAAAGTAAAAACTCGAAGCAAAAAAAAGGGCCGCCTAAGCCGCCCTTTTTTATCAATCACACTACATGGGATTAAAACTCCCAGGCCGCCTGAATACCGAACACTTCGCCTCGATTGAGGTATCGCATGTGCGATCCGCGCGCTAACGGCACGTCAGCACCACCGTTCGCGACGCTCTCATCCGTGACATTACGTCCGTAGAGCATCAACATCCAATTTTCTCCACGAAGACCGGTGCGGATATTGATCAGCTCAGTGCCTTCTTGAAAGTCAATCTCATCAAGATCGCCGGTGAAAATGTAATCGTCGAAAAAGTTCACGTCCAACTGAGTGAACCAGATCATTGAGCCTATCGGCTGATTGTATTCAGCACCAAATGAGCCACTATATTTAGCGGTACCGAGTTCTCGCCCCGATAGATCCTGTGAAACGCCTGTCTGCACACCCGCCGAATTGAAGCCCATCGAGCACTTCCCGTCGACAGACGACACATTCGGTGAGTTGGGTGTCAGGCCACCCGTCGCGACGTTAAGGAACTCAATATCAGAAGTCTGCAACGCCGTACAAGCGGCACCCTCAAAGGAGCCATACTCACCATCCACCGTGCCCACGGACATGTTCAAGCGCAGTTTATCGGTTACTTGGAACGCGCCATCGAGTTCGAAACCAGAGATTTCTGTACTGGCGGCATTAGTCACCACGAATCCCAAACCGACGAAAGTCGATACCTGCTGGTCCTCGTACTCGCTGTTAAAGTACGCCCAATTCAACCTCATACGGCCGTCAAGGAAAGTGTGCTTACCACCCACCTCAAATGACCAGGCCGTCTCATCATCAAACTCAAAGCCTGTGGCAGGTGTGTTCCTGTCGATACAACCCGGCAAGTTCTGAAGCGGGCATGCTGGTGACGAGACGAGCACAGGATTCTGGTCGTCCACCGCGTTGAAGCCACCGCTCTTGAAACCCTCCGTATAACTCGCATAAAGAAGATGGTCATCCGCCGGTGTCCAATTAATCGTCACCGCAGGGATGGTTTGATCCGTATCGCGGTCCTCATCAAAAGCATGCGCGTAACTAGCGAAGAACGACCCCTGGAGCTCTTGTTGCAAGAGGTTACCGATCTCCGCAGGGTTCAAAGACGGGTCTGCAGTTTTTGTCGCTAGCCCTTGCGTTGTATCGTTCAGCCACGTTTGTGCGACCGCCTCTTTGGTTTCTTCGGTATAGCGAATGCCCGCAGTGATACTGAGGTTATCAGTGATGTTAAAGGTACCCTGCAAAAACACGGCCCAAGACTCGGTGTCCTGTGTCCAAGTGGACAGTCTGCCTATGCGAGACCACATTGAAAGACCCTCAACACCCGGTGGTAGCGCCTGCGGCGGCAAACCGAAAGCCCCTGCGATACCTGCTAACTGAGCGGGGCTGTAAGCCAAAATAGTGGGTAGTCCCGCAATAGCAGCGACAACTCCTGGCTGCCCAAAGGTGCCATCGACAGACACCATCCGATCGATTTCCTGCGAGGACTCAATGTAGTTAGCGCCGGCAACCCAGCTAAATGCGCCATCGAGGTCTGATGCGAGACGGAATTCTTGGCTGAACTGATCAAACTCTGAATCGTCGCTGCGTCCAATGAATTCGACGGGCAAAAAGTCTGCTTCGATACCGTCGGCGTACTCGTATTGCGACCAGCCGGTCACCGAGGTCAGCGTCATGCCGTTGCCATACTCGTGCTCAATATTTAGCGAAAATTCATGGTTCTCGGTGTCGGTGCCTGCGAGCCGCTCCGGGCCATTGCCCCCGTTTAGTGCCGCCGTTCCGCCGATAGATAGCCCATCGTAGTAAGTATCGCGGGAGCTATTATTCGCATAGGTTGATGCATTAAACCCGGGGTAGGCTAAGCCCATTACCGCGTACATCGCACCGTTAGAAGCCGGCACAAAGGGCGTCTCGCGGGTTCCATCACCATCGGCATCAACCAAAGTGGGTGAAAAAGTCGTCACCGCAGAGTTAGTGCCAATTCTTTTATAGTCGCCGTAGGTATACCGCACACCCACAGAGGTCGCCTCCGAGGGCTCCCACTGGAAACCAATCCGAGCAATGGTCTCATCGGTTGATGGCTGCCCGGTATAGGCTGCATTCGGGGCCATGTTTTTCAAGTAGCCGTCGACAGATCGATCCATCAACGAAAGCCGCATCGCTACGGTGTCACTCAAGCTACCAGTCACGTGGCCTTCGAAGTATTCGCCGTTGTCACTTTCGAAACTGGCGGCAACACGGCCAGATAACCCCTCGCCCACCTTCGGGGCTGCTGAGCGCACGTTAATTGCGCCAGCCAGCGTATTCTTCCCGAACAAAATACCTTGAGGTCCACGAAGCACCTCGACCTGCTCTAAGTCAAACAAGCCAAGTCTCGATTGGCGACTTCGACCCAAATAGACACCATCCAAAAACAAGCCAACCGACTGTTCAAATGATTGGTTTGAACCAATTGAAATGCCGCGCATTGTAATAATGGTATTGACTGGGTTCTCTGCTACCGAGAAGTTAGGGACATACGTTCCCAGCTCCTGAAGACTGCGTATCGACGCGTCCTGAATTTGCTCACCGCTAATCGCAGTCACCGAAATCGGTACATCCTATAGACTTTCGACTCGCTTCTGTGCGGTCACAACCACTTCTTCTAGCGCTTGGCCAGCTACCGTCATCGATACGCTAGCAACCGCTGCGCTGAGCGCTACCTTTGCAAAACTTTTCATCATGGTGGGATCCTTTTTAAACCTGTTCATTATTGTTATCGCTTCGACCAAAGGGCCTGAGGGCCGGCTTTAGTCGCCACTTCTTGGGACATCTTCTTTCTGATTATTTATTCGTAACGCGTCGATGGAACTTGACCTAAATCTCTAACATGTGGCAGTTTTACTGCCAATAGGCTTGCCTTAAAGGTAGCAGATACTGTAGAGAGCGCAATACTCCCCGAAAAAGGAATTCCGGCATGAAAAAAGTCACCATTGCTGCAACTGTCTTGGGTATTCTTCTGCTCGCCGGTTATTCGCAGAGGGCGTCGATAACAGAAGCGCTACTCAAAGTCGCGCTACCCAATCAGCTAGGCGCAAACCGCGTTGCGGCGCTTGAAGATGGGCTTCATGTCGCACTTTGCGGTGCGGGTGGACCCTTCCCCGCACCCCGCGCTTCAGGCCCCTGTGTGGCCGTCGTGG
>ERZ887851.2995-NODE-2995-length-12690-cov-8.704076_pt1 | contig 12690 bp, 13 predicted proteins | sample MGYA00521100_ERZ887851 | MGnify/ENA primary metagenome ERZ887851 (study PRJEB32303, sample SAMEA104408602) | aquatic metagenome | biome: Brackish water; feature: Pelagic; material: water | place: Baltic Sea | collected 2014-06-06T16:11:00 | depth 11,444 m ...
TGTCAAGTGAGTCAGTGTGTCAAGATCTGGAAATGTTATTTTCTACATCAATATAGAAATAATATCCTATATATGTAAATAAATGCTTTCAACAAATCAAAATATACCTAAAGAGAGTAACTGCGAAACATACTATAAAGCTTATAAAATATGTATGTTAAAGAATTTGCACGAAAAAGAATTAGCACCACTGCATTGTCAGGAAGAAACCGCCGAATATATAAAATGTTGGACGAAATATTCTAAAAAATTGATTTAAAAATATATTATGAATATAAGGTAACACTACAATGACATCACAACAATCTATTAATGTAAAATGCTGTGACGGATTAGAATTAATGAATTCCCATAAAAACAATTCCATTGATTTAATCTTGACAGATCCGCCATATATTATTAGTCGCGAATCGGGTATGAATACCCACTATAATAATGTCCAAGCAAATGAAGCGAATAATGTAGAATTTGTAAAAACCGAAGATGAATGGAATGAATATAAATTCTTGAATAATATTGAGACGGATGATGCTAAAAATAATTATATGAAATATGGCACAATTTATGGTAAGAAGTATTGTGTAAAAACGGATTATGGAGAATGGGATAGTAATTTTACAATGGAAACATTGGAATCGTTTATTGAAGCTTTTTATAAAAAGCTGCGGGATGGTGGCACACTAATCATCTGGTTCGATCTATGGAAAATAAGTCAGTTAAAAGAATTATTGGAAAAGCATAAATTCAAACAAATCCGAATGATTGAATGGATCAAAACAAATCCACAACCCTTAAATTCCAAGACAAATTATTTGACAAATTGTCGTGAGATAGCAATAACGGCAGTAAAAAAAGGGAAACCAACATTCAATAGTAAATACGATAATGGAATATATAGCTTTCCATTACAAGGTGGAAAGAACCGTTTTCATCCCACACAAAAGAGTTTAGAATTATTTCAAACGCTGGTAAAAAAACATTCCAACATAGGGGATTTAGTAGTAGACCCCTTTTTAGGAGCTGGAACGACAGCCATAGCGTGTAAATTAACGGGACGTAAATGTAACGGCAGTGAAATTAATAACGACTATGTATGTAAAACAAATAATATATTAGATAAGACAAAAGAGTTTACAGAGGAGGAAGAGGAGGGTGCTCAGGGTTAGGGTTTTTAGTTTTAGTTTTAGTTATAGTTTTTAAAGGGATAATGACAAAGTAGTATAATTTTGTGTAAAGTTCAAGTTTGCGATGGAATTCGACAGGGTCATACCAAAACGTATCTTGTTTAGTAGACACGTCAGACCTATCAAATGCCTTTTTTTCCCAAGGGAAATCGAAGGAGTAATAACGGAATTGGGGTATATTTTTTGCACTATAAATTTTGTTGTCTTCACATTCCTTACGGAAAATCTGTCGTTTCTGTAAGTTACAATGATTACACAGACTTTGAAAGTCATTTAATTGTTGGAGGTTTGAATCGAGGACATCATTATCATTATAACAGTCATTTTTGTGGTCACATACGAGTTCACTATTGGAACCGCAAACAACACAGGCGATATTACGGTAAAATTTCTTAATATCATCGCGAATCGGACGTGTTACAATGTTCTCACGTCTGCTATGAACAAAGATCCCGACAATTCCGTTAACATCCTTATGGTTAGGGTCATTTTTAAAAGCGTCTAATAACTCCGGTGGTATGGAATCACTATCCTTTTCAGAATACGTTTTCAGTTTCAAATCACCGGCTTTATTGGCGCGAATAGACGTATAATTGAATAACTTATTACACCATCGGTCACCAACACCGTTAGAACCCCAGTAAATATCCGGATATTTCGCGATTTCAATGCGACTAATAATTTGGGTAAATTCCTCGCTAAGTTTTTTTACCAATTCAATCTTTTGATTACGTTTTTCAGAAGTTTTCATACACACAGTATCCATATTGAACGACAAATATTTTTATATTACTTTTTTTCATACAAGAAAAAATATGGTTTTAGTAATCAATTTCTTAAAAGTTTATAAGTGGTATAAATAGACTATATATAGATAATGTATAGTAATATTGCAATGTTCCGTCGCAATCTCGTAATGTTTTCACATAATTTAGGTCAAAAGAAGAAGGGTGTAGCCGATAATTTTAAATTTTTAGAACCGTTTATCAAATCGCCAGTATACCATATAAATTGTCAAAAACAATTATTCACAAATTTGAAAGCATTGCATGAAATGAATGATGTGTTATGTGGAAACGTGATAAATATAGGCGGTGACCATTCAATGGCAATAGGAACAGTGTCCAGTACATTGAATAATTATGATAATGCAAAAGTGGTTTGGGTGGATGCTCATCCTGATATAAACACATATGAGAGTAGTAATACGAAGAACTATCATGGAATGCCATTGGCATATTTGACTGGATTGCAGTCGAATGAAAATTTCAAGTTCATAGAAAATTTATTGCCGTTTGAGCATCTAATGTATATTGGAATTCGAGACATTGATTCATATGAGAAGTCCGTATTACGCGAGAAAAATATTCAAGTAATCACGGTAGATGAAATGCGTAAAAACTTACCAAAGTCAATGCAAAAACTACGCAACTTTGTTGGGACGTCACCCGTACATTTATCCTTTGATGTGGATGCATTAGACCCTTCTGTAATGCCAGCAACAGGTACTCCAGTTCCAAATGGTCTAACATTGGAAGAAGGGAAAGAAATAGTAGACGTTGTATTTAAACATTATTTAGTAAATATGGACATTACAGAGCTAAATTTGACCGATTTTTGTAAAGAAAAAAGAGGAAAATCTTTAAAAAATTTTGTATCGTTATTTGGAGACAAATTATAATACAATACAAATTATAATACAATGAAATAATAATTAAAACTTCAACAGGCATTTTGGCTTATCTGAGTTGGCAGTAGTTGGTGAATCTGGATTGTACATGACTTTCCAAGGACTATCTGTCATATTTACATATTCTTTCGAAGAAACGGATTGGATAAAATAGCCATTTTTCTTATAAAACTTTTTACGCGCATTCCATTGATTGCCAAAATGGTCGTGGCTATCAATGACATCAATGACAATAGGATTGTTGCCTTTTACACGCAAAATGCGTCCAACAGATTGTGTAATGTCTGTTTTGGGAGACGCCATAACTAATGTAGATAATGTTTTGATATCAAGTGCCTCTGCAGCCATAGCATATGTAGCGAGAACAATTTGTTTACCTTCCGTTTCTTCTAATGCGGATTGTTTCATACCCCCCACATAATATCCACAGGAAGCAAAACCTTTATTATTAATAGCTTCATAGAAATAGACTAATAATGCCCTATTGTGAGCAAGAACCATAACTTGCTTTTCGGGATGTTCGGAAAATAAATCGGCCAAAATACGAATGATGAAATCTGAACGAGGACCATAATTGCACACTTTAGATATCATTGTGCTATATTTTGGACTACCACGGAAATCATATTCAGTCTCGTTAAATGCACTATCATTAGTCACAAATTTGATACCTCGGACAATGACTTTATCATCTTGTTCTTTCTTTTTTTGGTATATTCTATCACCAATAAACATATATAATACATTTGTCAAACGGTCTTTGCGTTCAACAGTAGCAGATATTCCCAACATATACGGTGTAACGACTTTGAATAATGCTTTTGAGAACTGTTCACTACCAATTCGATGTACTTCATCAATAATAGTAAGTCCAAATGATTCAAATCCTTTTGAACCAAAATCTTTTGCGTACAATGTTTGTAGCATACCAATAACAATATCTTTATCTTCAATGTCAAATACTGGTCCTTGAATCTTTCCAATACGTGCATCTGGAAGAAATTCTTGAATACGTTCAATCCATTGGTTCATCAAGAATTCTTTATGGACAATTATAATTGTTTTCTGACGTAATTTGCTAATAATATCTATTGACAAGACAGTTTTTCCAGCACCACAAAAAACCTCCAGTATTGCACCTCCTCCAACTTGTCCTGGTTTACTAACATAATTAACATAAGTATTGACAATTTCTATTTGATAATCACGTAATGTTTTAGCAAAGGTCAAATTATGATGATTTTTAATTTCAAGATCACAAACTTTAGGTATCCCAAATAACTTCTCGCCATAAAACCGTGGAATATATATTTTCTTTCCGTTTTCACGATAGCATGGAAATCCTTGGGCACCACCAACATCAGGAGCTCCAATACGGACATTAATAAATGGTTTAACAGATAGGTCTTCATACAAGTATTGTAGTGTTTGTGTAGATAAACAATCTTTAGGGATGGTATATCCTTTAAAACCGATACGTGCATTGTCAACAATGCGTTGTTTTTCTTCTGGGTCTATTTTACTCATATTTACTTTACGATCCCATATAAAAAACGATTTAATTCAATTTTTTGCAAAAAAAATACAAGTGTATAATATAATGAAAAACTTATTTTTGAAAATGACACCTTTGGAAATTAGCGTAATTGCTGTTATGATTCTTTATGTAGTATTCCAAGTAGATACTCCAGAATTTATGGCAAGAACTATCGACTCCCCAATGGGTATGATTACCATTTTAGTAACCGCATTATTTTTATTTTACTATGCTAATCCAGTAATCGCCATCTTATTTGTGTTCGTAGCATATGAATTAATCCGCAGAACAGCTTTTGTATCCGCACGTGATGCAATTGTAGAACATACACCATCCCAAAAACAAAAAGACATTCAAATGAAAGTAATGAATCCAGTAAAAACAACTTCTTTAGAAGAAGAAATGATTTCTCAAATGGCCCCAGTAGGAAAAAGCGAAATGAGCCAAATCTTAGATACCAAATATAAACCAGTTGCTCCAAAATTAGAAGGTGCTTCTCAAGTCTAATTTCATTTTTACATAATTATATGGTTATGTAAAAATGTCCATTTTCGCATTACAGATGGTAAAATTATCCTATTGGCTTTCTGTTAGTATAAGTAAACAATAATGTAACAATTATTACACTGTATATTATTGCATTGATAATGACTTTCATTAAACTGACATCTGTGCTTTGTCCAAAAACATAAATTTGGGTTAGTGTATAACAAACAATACCAAAAGAGATGAGTCCAATAACCAATCCATTATTCATACTGAGAACATTTGATGAAAAGAATGGTGTAATAATGCTGAGCACTTTTCCGTATTTATCATTAACTTCATCAAATTCTTTGGTATTACCATTGTTGTAATATTCTTCGTATAACTGTTTGCGTATATCTGTATTCATTTCTGAAACGTGGTGATAAAACATTTTACCTTCACCTTTAGCAATAACAGAAAATACGGCAACTGCAAACCATGCAGTAGCATACATTGCAATAATAAAGTCATTTGATTTTTCAATAATACCGTATATGAGATTATTTAATATGAATAATATGGCAATAATGAAAATGAATTTATTGACAGCACTTAAACGTAGTTCAGCACTATAAAAGTTTTTCAAATCGTTATCTTTATCATCTGGAGCAACATATTGCAGTGCACCGTCCATACTATCTTCATCATACCAGTTAACAATACTCTCTATGATGTAAGTCTTGTAATAGTAAGGAACAAAGAAGTATGTTAGAATCAAAACAAATGCAAAGAAGCCAGTATAAACTGCTTGTCGTTCATAATTACTCTGTTTTTGTGTATTCGCATATTCACTATTTATAGGAATATTGTAAGCAGCAATAGTATCGGGACTTTCGCCAGTAGGATTACAATCAATATAAATTTGATCATCACTATGGAATTTCAAAATTTTAACAGATTCGGAAGAATTAAATAATGGCAAATCTTCAAGTTTGGGAATAAGTGTATTTGAAACCATAATAACTGTGTTTAATATTAAGTAATGACCAGGTTTGTCCCCACTATTAACTTGATAATATGCAACATTTAATTCATTGTATAAATCTTGTTCTATATTGAATGGTATGATTCCACTTCCACTTCCACTATCATTGCTTTTACTTGCCATAGCAGTTAGCAAATTAGAAATACTGGTATCGTTCGCAAATTCCTGACCTTTAATTGGAACACAGAAATATAATTTGTCTTTGTTTGAGTTTTCGTGCTCCATAACCATATAAGCAACCTTATCTTTTTCAAGAGTTTGTGAACCATTGATAACAGTAAGATTTGTATTTTTTGCAAAGTATAAATCAATAGGTTTGTAGTCCACTTTGTCCATTTGAATCGTTTTGGAAGGATAAATGGAACCAATATTTTGTGGTTTATTATTTTTCACTTGTAATGCTTTATTTGGAGTAAAATCATATGTTATTATTTTTGATGTGTCTATTTTATTACTAAAATCTATGGTAACGTCACTCATTTATATATAGTATCATTATTTAATTTTATGAAATAATGATTACAATTACAAAACAGGAATGTATCTAAAAGAGGAATTATCGTATTTGGTGACCTTGAAAGTAGAATTATAACCTTCTACATAGACTTGGTCACCGTTCATAATATCGTCACAACCATATTCAGAAGAACAATTTTTGCCTTGGACACTAATAGGCAGTTTTGTATTAACGGAGCCGGAATTGGAAATGGTATAGAATTCCCATTTATCACGTCCAGTATCGGTAGGGCGTCCCATCAAAGGTAAAATGAGGTTTTCATTTCCCCCAGGTTTGGTTAAAATGCCAATTTGCTCAAAATTGTGAGGAGTAGCGCGAGTCTTGATATTAATAGGAATTCCTCCACGAACATCTCCTGCTAAAGGAGGGAAATATTGATTATCGCGTAAAGGAGGTTTCATAGCATTATTAAAAATATTGTCTTGTGATGTAGATTCTTGACTAATAATAGTAGGTTGAGGTATTTTATTAATGATTTGTGTAGGTGATTTAATATGTAAATAGACGAAATAGCCGGAAATAATAAACACAATAAATAAAAAGGCCAATGTCATATTTTCTACACAAAACACACCAGGTGGACATTTTTTTGGCATATTGTTATACATTATATAAACAAATTATCCAAACATACCCATAATGAATTGTAATGCATCCATAAATTGTCCGAAACCGAGTTTCACTGTAGAAATACCAGGTGCTGCATCACGTGGAATATTTTCTGTCAAATAGCTACTGAATTTAAAGAATTGGTCACCTATTTTGGAAACCTTCAATCGTTTACAATTATAACAACGGTCTCTTACCCATTTTGGAAAGTGGATAATATGAAATCCCATAGAGGCCCAAGCAATTTTATCTAAAGATTCCATCATAACCCAGAAAGACTTTTCCATTGGACGAAGGTCTATACCAATTAAGAGTAGAACAGATATGAATAACGTAGGTCCCAATAAATATAATACTTTACCGAGAACTTCTATTAAATACCACAAAATACAATCGAATGAACTAAACAATATTTTCATAAAGCACCACATATGAGTTATAACAAATTCAAAAGCATAAATAATGAGTAAACCGAATTCCCAAACAGCTTTACCTATTGAGAAAAGTGCTAAGAAAAAAGATAAAAGCATACCCGCAATGATGTTGATAGTTCCTTGTGCTAAATTGGCTATAAAGGAAGCAATTCCACCAACACTTGCCATAATTTTGAAAACCATCATAAACATTTTTGGTATCTGAGCTACCATTTTAAATATACTACCAATACTGGGTTCAATAATAGGACGTTTTTTTAAGCCGGTAGCATAAAGAGCTTCTTTGTAATAATGTTTGGCATTTTGGACAACTTTTATATCCAGCCAGTTTTGAAGAATATAAGAAAGTATAAATATAGATAATAAAATTCCAAATATAGTTTGTACTTGATTCATAATATAGTATAGTATATAATATGAAATGATTATTTACCTGTTCCTATGAACTTTTGTCCCATACCCTCATATTTTTGGTATTTTTGGCGAAATTTTTCAGCTTTATCAATAAGAGGCTCGAGTTTACTCATACCTTCAATCATTTGCTCTTGAGTTTTTAACATTCCTTGAAGATCTTTTTGGATATCTTGTCTTATTTTTTTATCACTAAGAAGTTCTTTAATTTCTTTATTGGATACTCCTTCAAGTTCTTCGTCTTCTTCAGAAGATTCTTCTCCTTCTTTTTTTGATTTTTTGATGTCTTTTTTTTTCTTCTTATCTGTATTTCCTTCTTTAGTTTCTAAACCTTCATGAAGACTGTCCATTGTAGAAATAATACGAGTTCCAATTAAGGCACAGGTCAATACTACAATCATATTTTTACTATAAAATGAAGTTAAGAATCCAACTAAAAGAAATACAAATACACTTCGGAAATTTCCAGTTTGCATAAAGAAGAATAAATAAGCAACAGAAATGAATAAGATGAAGTAGAGAACAAATGTATTATGTAATAGTGATTTCATATCAAATAGTTTACTTGGCTTGGTCATTATAACATATACAGCGATAATATTTTACAATGATTTTGTTATAGCTCTTGGGTAATTTCTTCAACTTCAGAAGCACTTACCGCATCCTCGTTATCACTATTACAGGGAGTAACTGGTTTTGAACTGTCTGTAGTTTCATAATCAAGGTCGTAAGCTGGAGGAATATATTCTCCATCATAGATTTCTAAAACCTCTTTGACAACATTCTCACGTTGTATGTCTTCGGCTTGGAATTCTATACTTGTAATACTTGTTGACCTTTTCCCTTTGAATTTGTTCAAAAAATCTTCTAAACCATTGATTTCCCCGTGGCGGTCGTGTTGTTCTAAATCGCCGGTAATGACAATACGACTATTTTCTCCTAAACGCGTCAACAACATTTTCATTTGAGATACAGTGGAGTTTTGCATTTCATCTGCAATAATCCAGGCATTTTTAAATGTACGACCACGCATATATCCTAATGGTGCGATTTCAATTTCTTTTTCCTCTAATAATGCTGTAACTTCTTTGACAGACATAAAATTATAAAGGATGTCATAAATTGGACGAACCCAAGGTGCCATTTTTTCTTCTAATGTGCCCGGTAAATATCCAAGGTCTTCATCAACTGAGACCGATGGACGAGTAAATATTAATTTCTCACAACTACCAAATAAAAAATTCTTTACTCCGTATTCCGTAGCAAATAATGTTTTTCCAGTCCCCGCAGGACCCGTCGCGACAACAATTTTTTTATTTTTATTTTTTAATACATTTGAGTAATCAGTTTGACTTTTGTTTTTAGGATGAGTGAAATTTTTGTCAATTTTTGATTTCTCGTGATTGGACAGGTGTTGGTAATTGCGGTAATATGCTTTTGAATTAGTCTCAGTAACACTTGTGACTTCATAGACTTCAGATTCAGAAGAATAATCAAAAAAGACATTGTCTAACTGCTTACGCGCTTTGCGTCCTTTACTAGAACCATCCGTTTTACCAGCACCTTTGGCCAATTTTTCGCTTTGCCTACACTTCATAATATATATGCCTAAAATAATTTTTCCAAAAGTTGAAAAGTGTTCATTTTATTAGGATTTACAGTGGTAAACATCGAATTACAGTGTTAAAAAAATCATTTTCAGTAACAATTAAAATATTTTTGGAAAAAACATAAAATCAACATAATATACGTAGTTTAGGGATGGAAGATCAAGTATCTACTTTCAAAGAACCTTTATTGACACCAAACGATAACCGCTATGTAATGTTTCCAATCGTAGACGAAGATATATGGAAAATGTATAAAAAATCCGTGGATAGTTTTTGGGTACCTCAAGAGTGCGATTTATCACGTGATTTAAATGATTGGGAGAAACTTTCGAAAGACGAGAAACATTTCATTAGTATGGTATTAGCTTTTTTCGCCGCTTCAGACGGTATTGTGTTGGAAAATTTGGCAGTGCGATTTATGAATGATGTACAATTGTCAGAGGCTCGTGCATTTTATGGATTTCAAATTGCTATTGAAAATATTCATAGTGAAATGTATAGTCTTTTAATTGACACTTACATCAAAGATAAAGAGCAACGCAATAAATTATTCAATGCATTGGATAATTTTCCTTGTATTCAAAAGAAAGCTGATTGGGCACGTAAATGGATTGGTGATAATCGTAGTTCATTTGCCGCTCGTTTGGTTGCTTTTGCTGTTGTAGAAGGAATCTTCTTTTCTTCCAGTTTTGCATCTATTTATTGGATCAAAAAACGTGGTTTAATGCCTGGTCTAACATTTTCAAATGAACTTATTTCTCGTGATGAAGCTTTACATACTGAATTTGCAATTTTATTGTATGGTAAACTTGAAAAGAAGTTATCCAAAAAGCGTATTCGCGAAATCATTGCCGAAGCAGTTGAAATTGAAAAAGAATTTATTTTGGAAGCAATTCCTTGTCGTATGATTGGTATGAATAATAAATTGATGAGTCAATATATTGAATTCGTCGCCGATCGTTTATGCTTACAATTAGGTTATGATAAAATCTATAATTCAACCAATCCATTCGACTTTATGGAACTTATCAGCGTAGAAACCAAAGTCAACTTTTTTGAAAGGACCAATTCAGAATATGCATTGGCGAATAAAACTGTGGATAAAAATGTGTTTGATTTCTCAGCAGATTTCTAAGTGTGCACAACAATAAATAATAATCAATGACTTATTATTTATCCATTTTACAATTAAAAAGTTAATTTTTCCATCATTTTCTGCACAGATTCAATAGACTCACTTATTTTACTACTTCTCTTTTTGGGTTATGTTGGTTTGGAGTAATCATTGGAAATTTCGCTATATAAATCCAATGTTCGCGCACTTGAATCTTTGGCTTCTACAAATTTTGGCATCCAATAACGAGGTATAAGACATTCACAATCCGGATAATATTTGTCAAAAATGTATTTATAATATTTTTGTTCACGAGTTTCTGGCATAAAATGATGTATTGTAGGTTTGTAATTAAATTTGGTATCTGCAATATGCTCTTGTAGAATCTCAAATAAAGAACGTTCTTGAACACTAACTCCGTCACTGAATGCTTCCTTCGACCTCCATAAAACATTTTCTGGCAATAATTCCTCACTTTCAAATGCTTTTCGTAAAAGATATTTTTCCATATGCTTTTCATTGCTATGGTTTCTAAGATGAATCGGGATAGACAAATAATATTGAACCCATTGACGGTCAAGAAAAGGTGTGCGAGGTTCTAATCCGTGCGACGATATACATTTATCCGAACGTAATACATCAAATGCATGGATTTCACTTAATAAGCTATGTGTTTCTGTTTCAAATGCTAAATCAGAAGGCGCTTTATGCATATACAAATATCCCCCACATAACTCGTCTGAACCATCGCCATTTAATACTACAACAATGTCTGTATTTTCTCGAATATGTTTTCCTATCAAATAATTGCCAATACTTGCACGAATAGTAGTTGTATCGTAACTTTCAATTGCATAAATGACATTTTTAATGTTGTCAGTAAAATCTTTTTCAGTAATAACAACCTCAGTATGACGAGTTCCCAAAAATGTTGCAACCGCTTTTGCCATCAATAAATCTTTTGATCCTTTAATTCCAATAGAAAAAGTACGCACAGGTTGTTTAAAATTGTCTATGAAATATTTATTTGCCACAGCAGATACAAGGCTGCTATCTAATCCACCGGATAATAAACAACCAACTGGACGGTCACTATTTGCACAACGTTTATGTACTGCATTTGTGAAATACTTGCGAATATTCGCCAAAATTTGTTCAAAATTTTCCACAGAATGCATAGATTGGTTTAATATGTTATGAAAACCAGTAGAATGATAAGATTCCATTTTTAAAATTTTCCAACTCGATGATATTTGACTGGTATGTTCATATACAGCATAATGTCCAGGAGGGAAATGCTGTAATTTATGTTTGTATGTCTTATTAAAAACATTAGGAACAAGTTGTTGTTGTGTTAATCCAATATTTAGTTCTTCTTGGAATCTTGTCAGACATTTTGCTTCTGAAGCAAAAGCAGTAAATCCGCCACATTTTTCGTCATTTTTTAAAACATATAATGGGCGTACACCAAATGGGTCACGAGCAACATATAATACTGGATTAGAATCTTCAGAAATACGCAAATCCACCAAAACAAATGCAAAAACACCGTCTAATAATCGTAAAGTCTGCTCCATACCAAAATTTTTGTATAAATGAATAATGACTTCACAGTCGGAGTTGGTTTTTGGTACAATATGCATAGATTTATATAATTCTTTATAATTATAGATTTCACCATTACATATAAGTATTATGTCATCTATTTCTAATGGTTGATTGGAGATTTCATCAATACCATTAATAGATAATCTATGGAATCCTAATATGAAATCCATCATTTCTTTACGGATTTTATTATTGTCCGGTCCGCGATTAAAACCTTTATAGAATTCTTCATTGATAAAACTATTAGCAAAACGCGAATAATTATTCAAAATGGTGAATATTCCACACATATTAACCATTTAAGTCAAATTGTTTTTATATATTTTAGTCTTCTTTTTTGTTGTTAATGTTGTCAATTGCAACGTATTCTTCTACAGATTTATCATTTTGCACGATTAAAGTATTCTCATCACTATCTGTTATTTGTTCTGGTGTTTCCAATAAAACGTTATTAGATGGGTCA
>ERZ887851.2996-NODE-2996-length-12690-cov-6.185279_pt1 | contig 12690 bp, 10 predicted proteins | sample MGYA00521100_ERZ887851 | MGnify/ENA primary metagenome ERZ887851 (study PRJEB32303, sample SAMEA104408602) | aquatic metagenome | biome: Brackish water; feature: Pelagic; material: water | place: Baltic Sea | collected 2014-06-06T16:11:00 | depth 11,444 m ...
GACACTGCCCTTTCACGGCGGTAACAGGGGTTCGAACCCCCTAGGGGACGCCACTTATCGGAACTGCCCATGAGTCGTTACTGGAGTGACGTTGTTCAACGTCTAACGCCCTACGTGCCCGGCGAACAGCCGCAGCACCCGCGGCTGATCAAGCTCAACACCAATGAAAGCCCGTACCCACCGTCACCCCGTGTGCTCGATGCGATCCACAGTATCGACGGCGATGCCCTGCGGCGCTACCCCGACCCTGAATCCAGCGCGCTGCGTGTAGCGTTTGCGGAAGCGGCTGGCCTGCAGCCCGAGCAGGTGTTTCTTGGCAACGGGTCTGACGAAGTATTGGCGCATGTGTTCCTCGGGTTGTTACGGCATGATGCGCCGCTGCTATTCCCGGACATCAGCTACAGCTTCTATCCCGTTTGGTGTGACCTTTACGGTATTACCGGAGAGACGGTGCCCCTGCGTGACGACTTCAGCATTGCGGTGGTCGATTACACGCGTCCTAACGGCGGCATCATTCTGCCTAACCCGAATGCCCCCACTGGCTTATTGCTTGGCCTTGATGATGTTCGCACGTTATTGGAAGCCAACCGGCAAAGCGTGGTGGTGATTGACGAAGCCTATATCGATTTTGGCGGAGAGTCGGCGGTGAGGCTGGTGGATCAGTATGACAATCTGCTGGTGGTGCAAACGCTATCCAAGTCGCGGGCACTGGCCGGCTTGCGGGTTGGCGTGGCTTTTGGGCAGGCGAAGCTGATCGATGGCTTACAGCGGGTTAAGAACTCGTTTAACTCCTATCCTCTGGATGCGGTTGCGCAACGCGCCGTGTTGGCGTCATTGGGTGACGGGCGCTGGTTTCAGGAATCCTGTGAGAAAGTCATTGCCAGCCGGGTGCGGCTAACGGCGGGCCTTGTGGAGCTGGGTTTTACTGTCGTGCCGTCTAGCGCCAACTTTGTGTTTGCCTCGCCGGGAGCGGGGCGCGATGCGCAGGCGCTGTTTTTGGCCTTGCGCGAGCAGGGCATCATCGTGCGGCACTTTGCGAAACCGCGCATCGGTGATTTCCTCCGCATTACCGTTGGCACCGATGAGCAGTGCGATGCGCTGCTCGACGCTTTATCGGGCCTGTTAGCTGCGCTGTAAAACGACGCTGCCAATGCTGTAGCCGGCGCCAAAAGAACACAGCACACCCAAGTCACCGCTGACAAAATCGGCACGGTGTTTGTGGAAGGCAATAACGGAACCTGCTGAGCTGGTGTTGGCGTACTCATCAAGTATGGTGGGCGCCTCATCGGCTGTGGCGTCACGGCCCAGTACTTTACGTGAAATAAGCTGGTTCATGCTCAGATTGGCCTGGTGCAGCCAGAGCCGTTTGAGCTGTTCGGGTGCAATGGCCAAGTGCTGCAACTGGTCACTGATTTGCCGAGCCACCGCCGGGCAGACCTCCTTAAACACCTTGCGCCCCTCCTGCACAAAAAGCTTGTCAGTGCTGCCAATACCCTCTTCGGCGGCGCGGTTAAGAAAGCCAAAGTTGTTGCGGATGTTGTTGGAATACATCGTTTGCAGGCGGCTGTCCAGAATGCGGTAGGTGTCGTTGGTAGAGGCATCTGCCTCACGCTCCAGGATCAGTGCGGTACAGACATCGCCGAAGATGAAATGCGAATCACGATCGCGAAAATTCAGATGGCCGCTGCAGATCTCCGGGTTCAAAATCAGTACACAACGCGTGCTGCCGGCGTTGATGCTGTCGCGCGCCTGCTGAATGGCAAACGTCGCCGATGAGCAGGCGACGTTCATATCGAAACCGAAGCCCTGAATGCCCAGAGCATGCTGAACTTCCACTGCAATGGCCGGGTAGGCGCGCTGTAAATTGGAGCAGGCTACGATGACCGCGTCGATATCCGCCGGCTGCTTGCGTGCTTGATCCATCGCTTCGCGCGCAGCCGCAACGGCGATTTCACATTGAATTGACGGGCTGCTGTCGGGCCGCTCTGGAATGCGGGGCACCATTCTTTGTGGGTCGAGAATGCCTGCCTTGTCGATGACGTAGCGCGACTTGATGCCTGAGGCTTTTTCGACAAATTCCGCCGAGGAGGGCTGCATGGGTGCCAGCTCACCGGCTGCGATCAGCGCGGCATTTTCGGTATTGAAATATTCGACCCAGGCATTAAATGAGTCAACCAGCTCGACGTTGCTGATGGATTGTTCGGGCGTAAATAACCCCGTGCCGCTAATGACGACCTCGCTCATGACGTACCGATTTCCTGTGGCTGCGCGTTAATGGGCCAGTGTAACCAAAAAAGGCCGCTGCAGGGCGGCCTTTTACAGCTGAAGCAGGCGTTCAGCCGCGCTCATCCAAAGAGACGAAGTCGCGCTGGGTATAGCCGGTATAAAGCTGCCTTGGGCGGCCTATACGATAGCTGCCGCTGATCATTTCATTCCAGTGTGCGACCCAGCCCACGGTCCGGCCAACCGCAAAAATGACGGTAAACATGCTGGTTGGTATGCCGATCGCCTTGAGAATGATGCCGGAGTAGAAGTCGACATTGGGGTACAGCTTGCGCTCGATGAAGTATGGATCCTCCAGTGCAATTTGTTCCAGACGTTTGGCTATTGCCAGCAGTGGGTCGTTATCGATGCCGAGCTCAGCCAGCACATCGTCCGCCGCCTCCTTCATGACCTTCGCCCGTGGATCAAAGTTCTTGTAAACCCGATGGCCAAAGCCCATCAGGCGGAAAGGGTCGTCTTTGTCTTTGGCGCGTGCGACAAACTCATCGATACGGGACACGTCGCCAATCTCTTCCAGCATTTCCAGCACGGCTTCGTTGGCACCGCCGTGAGACGGGCCCCATAAAGCCGCTATGCCTGCAGCCATGCAGGCAAAGGGGTTCGCTCCGGAGGATCCGGCCAGACGCACGGTCGAGGTAGAGGCATTCTGTTCGTGGTCGGCATGCAGCAGGAAGATTCGGTCCATGGCTTTCGCCAAAACCGGGCTCACGTTGCTGGGCTCGCAGGGGTTGCCGAACATCATATGCAGGAAGTTTTCAGCGTAGCCCATGGTGTTATCGGGGTACATAAAGGGCTGGCCGATGGAGAATTTGTAGCTCATAGCCGCCAGAGTAGGCATTTTTGCAATAAGGCGGAACGCGGCAACCTGGCGATGATGTTCATCGGAGATATCCAGAGAGTCGTGATAAAAAGCGGACAAAGCGCCGACAACGCCACACATGACCGCCATTGGGTGGGCGTCGCGGCGGAAGCCGTTAAAGAACGTACGGATTTGTTCATGCACCATGGTATGGCGCTTGACCGTTGTGACGAAGGCGTCTTTTTCCTGCGCGGTGGGCAGCTCTCCGTAGAGCAGGAGGTAGCAGGTTTCTAGGTAGTCGCTGTGTTCGGCGAGCTGGTCGATGGGATAGCCGCGGTGCAGTAAAATGCCCTTTCCACCATCTATATAAGTGATCTTCGATTCGCAAGCCGCCGTGGATACAAACCCCGGGTCATAAGTGAACATGTCGCCAGCTGTTAGGCTGCCAACGTCAATGACGTCTGGGCCCAGCGTGCCAGAGTAAACGGGAAGTTCAAAGATCTGGTCGACTCCGTCTACCTTCAGAGTTGCTTTTTTGTCGCTCATGAAAGTCCTGCGATGTGGTTCTGTGGGGTGCACAACTATAAAGTCTCGACAGCTTTTGTCAATTAATCTGGCTCCATTTGCGATCAACTTGACGCTTTTGGCGGCTAAAGTCACCTATCGCGAAAGCCGAAGATCGGCGACGTTCGCGACAGCGGGTCTTCCAGTGGTGTGCCCCGGTGAGAGGTTTGTAATTGATCACGCATCGCCCTATAATTCCGCGCGCTTTCTCTCTAGGGTTTTAGCGAAAAACAAGAGCGCCAGGCTGCTTCGGCCGGCCCCATTAATCGCCCTTGTGGCGTCTGTAACGGTGGTGAGTGAACTGTGAAAGACAAACGTCCCGTCAATTTGGACATCGGCAGTATGCGGCTTCCCATAACCGCGTGGGCATCTATTACCCACCGAGCATCCGGTGTTTTTCTTTTTGTAGCTATGGTGTTTTTGTTGTGGGCCTTGGATATGAGCCTTAGCAGCGCCGAGGGTTTTGCCCAGTTGCAGGACACCCTCAGTGGCCCGCTGGCCAAGCTTGTTTTGTGGGCAATTTCGGCAGGACTGATCTATCACGCCCTGGCGGGTGTAAAACACATTGTTATGGATTTCGGTATCGGTGAGAGTTTTGAAGGCGGGGTGCTGGGTGCGCGCATCGTGATTGTCTTGGCTGTGGTACTGACTATTCTTGCGGGGGCGCTGATATGGTAACTGCAATCACGAGTTTTGGCCGTTCTGGCACTTCAGACTGGTTAGTGCAGCGCGTCAGCGGTGTTATTTTGTTGGCATACTTTGTGTTTATCGCTGCGGTGGTAGTGACAGGCGTCGACTACGCTGGCTGGAAGGCTCTGTTCGGTCAAACCTGGGTGCGTGTGTTCAGTTTGATGGCCGTGTTGTCGCTGGCGGCTCACGCCTGGATCGGGTTGTGGGCGGTGGTCACGGACTACCTGACTGAACGCATGATGGGCACCTCCGGTAATGTGCTGCGTATTTCTGCGCAGCTTGTTATTGCATTGATTCTTTTTGTGTACGTGGTCTGGGGCGTGCAAATCCTCTGGGGATATTGAACTATGACAGCATTGCGAACGATTTCATTTGATGGCGTGATCGTCGGTGGCGGCGGGGCAGGTATGCGTGCTGCGCTGCAATTGTCGCAGTCCGGGTACAAGACTGCGGTGATTTCCAAGGTGTTCCCGACGCGCTCACACACGGTGTCTGCGCAGGGTGGAATTACCTGTGCGATTGCCAGTGCTGATCCCAATGATGATTGGCGCTGGCACATGTATGACACCGTCAAGGGTTCTGATTATATCGGCGACCAAGACGCCATTGAGTATATGTGCAGCGTAGGTCCGGAAGCGGTTTTTGAGCTTGAGCACATGGGTCTGCCGTTTTCCCGCACGGAAGAGGGGCGTATTTACCAGCGGCCTTTTGGTGGTCAGTCCAAGGGTCCTGGTGATTCGACGCAGGCGGCACGTACCTGCGCGGCGGCAGACCGCACCGGTCACGCACTGCTGCACACGCTGTACCAGGGCAATATCAAAAATGAAACGGTGTTCTTCAACGAGTGGTACGCCACCGACCTGGTGAAGAACCAGGACGGCGCGGTTGTTGGCGTGATTGCCATTTGTATGGAAACCGGTGAAACGGTCTATGTAAAAGCCAAGGCAACAGTCTTTGCCACCGGCGGTGCGGGCCGTATTTACGCCTCTACTACCAACGCTCACATTAATACCGGTGACGGTATCGGTATGGCGCTGCGCGCAGGCTTCCCGGTGCAGGACATCGAAATGTGGCAGTTCCACCCGACCGGCATTTATGGTGCGGGTACGCTGGTCACTGAAGGGTGTCGTGGTGAAGGCGGCTATTTGATTAACAAGGACGGCGAACGCTTTATGGAGCGTTATGCGCCGAACGCCAAAGACCTCGCGGGCCGTGACGTTGTGGCACGCTCCATGGTGCTGGAAATACTCGAGGGCCGCGGTTGTGGACCCGAGGCCGATCACGTCTTCCTGAAGCTCGATCATCTCGGCGAAGAGGTTCTTGAATCGCGTTTGCCGGGCATATGCGAGTTGTCTCGCACCTTTGCACACGTCGATCCGGTGAAGGCGCCGATTCCGGTAGTGCCTACCTGCCATTACATGATGGGTGGTATCCCCACCAACGTTCACGGTCAGGCGCTGACCGTCGATGCGCAGGGGAAGGATCACATTATCCCCGGGCTCTATGCCTGCGGCGAAGTGGCCTGTGTGTCTGTGCACGGCGCCAACCGGCTGGGTGGTAATTCCCTGTTGGATCTCGTGGTATTTGGGCGTGCATCTGGCCTGTTTATCGAGAAAGCGCTGCGTGAGGGCATCGACATGCGCGATGCGTCTTCGTCAGACATCGAACAGGGCATGTCGCGCCTGCGTCGCCTTGACGCGGCCACCGGCAGTGACAAGTTCCCGGACCTGCGGAAAGAATTGCAAAACGTTATGCAAAACTACTTTGGCGTATTCCGCAAAGGCGAGTTCATGCAGGAAGGCATCCGCAAGCTGGCTGATTTGCGTGGCCGTATCGAAGGCGCGGCACTCACCGACAAGAGCAACACGTTCAATACCGCGCGGATTGAAGCGCTGGAGTTGCAAAACTTGCTGGAAGTGGCGGAGGCGACTGCCATAACCGCGGAGGAGCGCAAGGAAAGCCGTGGTGCCCATGCGCGTGACGACTTTCAGGAACGTGACGACGAAAATTGGCTGTGTCACTCCATGTATTACCCCGAGGACAAGCGGGTTGGCAAGCGCGCGGTGAACTTCAAGCCACGCACTGTGCCCACGTTTGAGCCTATGGCTCGTACGTATTAACGTCTGTATAGCGACTCAGAGGTCATTAATATGCTGCAAGTAAGCATTTATCGTTATAACCCGGAAACTGACCAGCAGCCCTACATGCAGGATTTCCAGTTTGATACCGAGGGCAAAGACCTGATGGTGCTGGACGTGCTGGAGCAGCTCAAGGCGAGGGATAGCTCGGTCACCTACCGGCGTTCTTGTCGCGAAGGCGTGTGCGGCTCTGATGGGCTGAACATCAATGGCAAGAACGGTTTGGCGTGCATCACGCCTTTGTCGGATACAGTCAAGAACAACAAGCTGGTGATTCGCCCGCTGCCCGGCCTGCCGGTGATTCGCGACCTGATCGTCGACATGAGCATGTTTTACGCTCAGTACGAAAAAATTCAGCCCTATTTGCAGAACAATACGCCGGCTCCCGCTATTGAGCGCCTGCAGTCTCCTGAGGACCGTGCCAAGTTGGATGGCCTTTATGAGTGCATTCTGTGCGCCTGTTGCTCAACCAGCTGCCCCTCGTTCTGGTGGAACCCCGACCGTTTTATCGGCCCGGCTGGCCTGCTGCAGGCCTACCGCTTTCTGGCCGATACGCGAGACACGGCGACGGATGAGCGTTTGTCGCGGCTGGATGATCCGTTCAGCGTTTTCCGTTGTCATGGCATCCAGAATTGTGTCAATGTGTGCCCCAAGGGTTTGAATCCGACCCGCGCCATTGGCCATATTCGTACGATGCTGCTAACCCGGGCAACCTGATTTTAAACACGGTGTTATCAGCCGGAACGCCACCGGCCTAATCCAATCCCGGAAGGGCATAATGCAAGAGAGTCCGATGGAGCTTCTGAGAAGGAGCTCCCATATTTCTGGCGGCAATGCCACCTATGTCGAGGATTTGTACGAATCCTACCTGCGGGACCCGAAAGGGATTCCAGATCAGTGGCGAGACTACTTTGATCAGTTGCCTCGTGTGGCATCGGCGACCGCGCAAATGCACGATGTGCCGCACTCTACCATCCGTGACCGCTTTGCTCAGATCAGCAAGATGCGCGTGCGCACCGAAGCGACGGTTGCGCATGATTCGCAAGCCACGGAGTACGAGCGTAAGCAGGTTAAGGTGGTGCAGCTGGTGTCTGCCTACCGGCAGCGCGGCCATCAAAAAGCCAGCCTGGATCCTTTGCGTCTGCACGTGCGAGAACCGGTCCCGGATCTCGACCTGTCGTTTCACCAGCTGTCTGCCGCTGACCTGGATACCGTGTTCCAGACGGGCAGCATGTATATTGGTAAAGCCGATGCAACACTCGGCGAAATAGTTGATTCCCTCGAGTCCACTTACTGCCACACGATCGGTGCGGAGTTTATGCATATCGTGGACACTGAGCAGCGGCACTGGATCATGCAGCGCATGGAGTCTGTGCGCTCCGCGCCCGGCTACTCGGACGAAGTGCGCAAACAGATTCTGCGCCGCCTGATCAAAGCGGAGGGGCTTGAAAAGTCACTCGGTTCCAAATACCCGGGTACCAAGCGCTTTGGCCTTGAGGGCGGAGAGTCACTGATTCCCATGCTCTCTGAAATGGTGCAGCGTATCGGGTCCTATGGCGCCAAGGAAATCGTTATCGGCATGGCGCACCGTGGCCGCTTGAATGTGCTGATTAATATTTTTGGCAAAAAACCCTCGGACCTGTTTGCGGAATTCGAAGGGCGTGTGGTGTATGACAAGTCCGGTGACGTGAAATACCACCAGGGCTTTTCCTCCAATTTGATGACGTCGGGCGGGGAGGTGCACTTGGCGCTGGCCTTCAACCCCTCGCACCTTGAAATTGTGTCGCCGGTGGTGGAAGGCTCGGTGCGGGCACGCCAGGAACGGCGCAAGGATGCAGAGGGCGATACGGTGGTGCCTGTGGTCATTCACGGGGACGCGGCTTTTGCCGGGCAGGGCGTGGTTATGGAGACGTTCCAGATGTCTCAGACCCGCGCCTACAAAACGGGCGGTACCCTGCATCTGGTGCTCAACAACCAGGTGGGCTTTACCACCAGCGACCGTGAAGATGCACGCTCCACAGAATACTGCACCGATGTCGCCAAAATGGTGCAAGCGCCAATTTTTCACGTCAACGCAGACGACCCGGAAGCGGTGCACTTTGTGACACAGCTGGCCGTGGATTTCCGCAACACCTTTAAGCGCGATGTTGTGGTTGACCTGGTATGTTACCGACGCCGTGGCCACAACGAGGCTGACGAGCCTTCCGTCACTCAGCCGCGCATGTATGAGCGTATTCGTAAGCAAAAAACGACGCGTGACCTGTATGCCGCCAAACTGGTGGAGCAGGGCGTACTCACTGCTGAAGAAGACGAATACCTGGTTAACGAATATCGTGAGTCACTCGATCGCGGTGAGCCCTTGGTCAGTGGCCTTGTGTCTGAGTCAGATGCGAGCCTGTTTGTTGACTGGAACCCATACCTGGGCCACGAGTGGACGTTGCACTGCGACACGCGGATGGATATTCAGGCGCTGCAGCAGCTGGCGCAGGAAACGAATACGGCACCCGCCAGCTTCCCCCTGCAGCGTCAGGTGAGCAAAATTCTTGAAGACCGCCGGAAGATGGCTGCAGGTGCCATGCCCTTGAACTGGGGCGCCGCTGAGACCTTGGCCTATGCCAGCCTCCTGCAGGCGGGGTATCCGGTACGTCTGACGGGGCAGGATGTAGGGCGCGGGACGTTTTCTCACCGCCATGCGGTACTGCACAACCAGAAAGACGCATCGCGGTACGTACCACTGCAACATATCAGCAAAGACCAGGCGCAGTTTGGTATTTATGATTCCCTGTTGTCTGAGGAGGCTGTGCTGGCATTTGAGTACGGTTATTCCACCACATCACCCACCGGTTTGGTGATTTGGGAGGCCCAGTTTGGCGACTTCGCCAACGGCGCGCAGGTGGTGATTGATCAGTTCATTACCAGTGGCGAGCACAAGTGGTCACGGCTCTGCGGCTTGACCAGTTGCTGCCGCACGGCTATGAAGGGCAGGGGCCGGAGCACTCATCTGCACGGTTGGAGCGCTTCCTGCAAATGTGTGCGGAACACAACATCCAGGTGTGCGTGCCGACCACCCCGGCTCAGGTGTTCCACATGTTGCGCCGCCAGGCTATTCGGCCGGTGCGCAAGCCGCTGGTGGTGATGTCGCCGAAGAGCCTGCTGCGCCACAAGGAAGCCGTGTCCTCGCTGGAGGACCTTGCTCATGGGCATTTCCATAACGCGCTTGACGACCCGGAAGCTATCGACAAAAACGCGGTGACGCGCCTTATTCTGTGCAGCGGCAAGGTCTATTACGATTTGGTCGCCGCGCGTCGTGAAAGGGGTTTAACCGATGTGGCCTTTATCCGGCTGGAACAGCTCTATCCGTTTCCTGAGGCTGAGCTGTTGCAGGTGCTGGGCAGTTACCCCAACGTCACTGATGCAGCCTGGTGCCAGGAAGAGCCGCAAAACCAGGGGGCCTGGTATTCAAGTCAGCATCATATGCGGCGCGTAATGTACGCCCACAAACCTGATGTTTATTTGCGTTATGCTGGCCGAGATCCTTCTGCGGCGCCTGCGGCGGGCTATATGGCCCTGCACCTGGCGCAGCAAGAGGCGTTTATCAATGAAGCGCTGGCCCCAACATGGCTGGCCCAGAACTAGCACTTTCCAAAGGAACTGAAATGGCTATCGAAATCAAGGCCCCATCTTTCCCCGAGTCTGTTGCCGATGGGGAAATTGCGACATGGCACAAGCAGGAGGGGGAGTCGGTTTCGCGCGATGAACTGATCGTGGAAATCGAGACAGATAAGGTGGTGATGGAAGTGGTGGCGCCGGAAGACGGCGTCATCAGTAAAATCCATGTCGCCGAAGGCGAAACCATTCAGAGCGAGCAGTTGCTGGCGTTGCTGGAGCCTGGTGCCGCAGCGGCTAGTAAAGAGCCTGCGGCCGCCGCAGCGCCCGCATCGGCCAGCGCGCCAGCGAACACAGAGGGCGCTGATGCGCAGGGCCTCATGGGGCCCGCAGCGCGGCAGCTGGTAGAAGAGCACAAACTGGATGCCGCCTCTATTGCGGGCACCGGCAAGGGCGGCCGAATTACCAAAGAAGATGTACAGGCACATTTAAAAGACAAGCCGGCTGCAGCTGCCAGCCCCGCCAACGCCCCCACAGTCACTGCAGCGAAAGCCAAGGACATGCCTCAGGTGCCGGCCGCCCCTACAGGCGAGCGCATCGAAAAGCGCGTACCGATGACGCGCATGCGCGCACGCATCGCTGAGCGGCTGATGGACGCCACGCACGGCACGGCCATGCTGACCACCTTCAACGAGGTGAACATGGCGCCGGTAATGGCGCTGCGTGAGAAGTATAAGGAGCAGTTCGAGAAGGTCCATAACGGTACCCGTCTCGGGTTCATGGGCTTTTTTGTTAAGGCCTGCTGTGAAGCTTTGAAGCGCTTCCCAGAGGTGAACGCGTCCATCGATGGCACCGATGTGGTCTACCACGGCTATCAGGATATTGGCGTCGCGGTTTCTGCCCCGGGCGGCTTGGTTGTGCCGGTGTTACGCGATGCTGACTTCATGAGCCTTGCGGACGTTGAAGCAGCGATTCGTGATCTCGGCTTGCGTGCGCGCGATAGCAAACTGACTATTGACGATATGATCGGCGGTACCTTTACTGTTACCAATGGCGGCGTATTCGGTTCCCTGCTGTCCACCCCTATTCTGAACCCGCCACAGACGGGTATTCTAGGCATGCACAAGATTCAGGAGCGGCCCATGGCCGTGAATGGCGAAGTCGTTATATTGCCAATGATGTACCTCGCGCTGTCCTATGATCACCGGCTGATTGACGGCAAGACCGCAGTGCAATTCTTGGTGGCAGTGAAAGACCTGATCGAAGATCCGGCTCGCATCCTGCTGCAGCTGTAAGCACACGACGGAGTAGCGAAGACAATGGCTGATAAATATGATGTAGTGGTAATTGGTGCCGGCCCTGGTGGGTATGTGGCTGCAATCAAGGCCGCCCAATTAGGTTTATCGACTGCCTGCGTTGAGCAGTGGGTTGACGCAGAGGGCAACACGCGGCTTGGGGGAACTTGCCTCAACGTGGGCTGTATTCCGTCCAAAGCGTTACTCGATAGCAGCCAGAAATTTGTCGAGGCCCGTGATCACTTTGCGGTGCACGGCATTTCCGTCAACACGCCGAAAATGGATATTGCGGCGATGATGGCGCGCAAGAACAAGATTGTCGACCAGCTTACCGGCGGCATCACCGGTTTGTTCAAGCACAATGGGGTGACCAGCATTCAGGGCCGCGGCAAAGTGCTCGCGGGCTGTAAAGTGGAAGTGACGGATAAAGACGGCAAGGTGAGTGTGGTGGAGGCGAGCAATATCATTATTGCGGCCGGTTCCAGCCCCATCGCCATACCGCCCGCTCCGGTTGACAATGATTGTATCGTCGATTCTACCGGCGCATTGGAATTCGGTGAGGTGCCCAAGCGGCTGGGCGTCATTGGTGCCGGCGTTATTGGTCTCGAGCTAGGCAGCGTTTGGGCGCGCTTGGGCTCCGAGGTTGTGATGTTGGAGGCGCTGGATGAGCTGCTGCCAATGATGGATGCACAGGTGGCCAAAGAGGCGGGTAAGATCTTCCGCAAGCAGGGTCTGGATATACGCCTTAGCACCCGCGTAACGGGTGCCGTAGTCAAGAAGGGCAAGGTTGAAGTCACCTTTACCAACGCCGATGGCGAGCACAAGGAGGTGTTTGACAAGTTGATCGTCTCCGTGGGGCGCCGTCCGCGTACCGAAGATCTGTTGGCAACGGACAGCGGGGTCAATCTGGACGAGCGCGGCTTTATTTATGTCAACGACCACTGCGCCACCGATGCACCGCACGTGTTTGCCGTCGGTGATGTTGTGCGCGGCCCCATGCTGGCCCACAAGGGCTCAGAAGAAGGGGTGATGGTGGCTGAGCGTATTGCCGGGAAAAAGGTTCAGCTGAACTATGACTGCATTCCCTCGGTTATCTATACTCATCCCGAGGTCGCGGCGGTAGGCCGCACCGAACAAGAGCTGAAGTCGGACGGGGTTGATTACAAGGTAGGCGTATTTCCGTTTGCCGCCAGTGGCCGCGCGCTCGCTGCCAATGACACTGACGGTATCGTGAAAATAATCGCCGATGCCGACACCGACCGGGTGCTGGGATGCCACATCGTGGGCCCCTCGGCTGCCGACCTGGTGCAGCAGG